>Ga0105103_10001661_pt1 | contig 12005 bp, 7 predicted proteins | sample PPLLaktember2015_2_FD_79107 | JGI IMG/M metagenome (GOLD analysis project Ga0105103, IMG submission 79107) | Freshwater sediment microbial communities from Prairie Pothole Lake near Jamestown, North Dakota, USA - PPLs Lake P7 Core (6) Depth... | ecosystem: Environmental > Aquatic > Freshwater >...
ACGATATTAAAAATTCATTAATAATGATAATTCCTGAACTAAGAGGGAAATTGTAAAATGCAATATAAATTAATTAAATAGATATAAAATGGATAATAAAAAAGTTGTTTTAGCGTATAGTGGAGGATTAGATACCTCAGTTATTTTGAAATGGCTCATTGATAAAGGCTATGAGGTAATTGCATATGTCGCCGACGTAGGACAAGACGATAATTATGATGAAGTACGCGAAAAAGCCCTGAAAATTGGTGCGTCAAAAGTGTACATCGAAGATTTAAAAGAAGAATTTGTTAAGGATTATATTTTCCCTGCTGTTAAGGCTAATGCAATGTACGAAGGGAGATATTTACTTGGCACAGCCCTTGCACGGCCATTAATAGCCAAGAAACATATTGAAATAGCACATAAAGAAAAAGCAGCATATGTTTCACACGGGGCTACCGGTAAAGGTAACGACCAGGTAAGGTTTGAACTTACTTTTTATGCCCTCGATCCATCGATAAAAGTCTTGGCACCATGGAAAATGCAAGAGTTTCTGGATCAGTTTAAAGGCCGTACAGATATGCTTAATTATGCCGAAGAACACAAAATTCCGGTAAAGGCATCGTTGAAAAAGCCTTATAGTGAAGATGATAACTTAATGCATATCAGTCATGAAGCAGGTGTTCTTGAAGACCCTAAGTTTAAACCTGATTTAGAAATGTTAACCAAGATAGTTTCCCCTCAGCAAGCTCCTGATAAAGAAACACATATTGAAATTCATTTTAAAGATGGTATGCCAGTTAAGGTTGTAAATACCGATGATAAAACAACTATTTCCAAACCACTTGATCTGTTTGTTTACTTAAATAAAATTGGAGGTTCAAATGGTATTGGGCTTCTTGATATGGTTGAAAACAGATTTGTAGGCATAAAATCAAGAGGTGTTTATGAGACCCCGGGTGGTGAAATACTGATCAAGGCCCATATGGACATTGAAGGAATTGCTATGGACAGGGAAGTGATGCGCCTAAGGAACATGCTTTCGCCTGTTTTTAGTGAAATCGTTTACAATGGTTTTTGGTTTAGTCCCGAAATGGACTTTTTAATGGCAGCCATCAATAAAAGTCAGGAATTGATCGACGGTATCGTTTATATTACATTGTATAAGGGAAATGTAATTATCGAAGGCCGTGAATCGCCAAGTTCGCTTTATAATAAAGAACTTTCAAGTATGGATATAGCTGGTGGTTTTGATCAGAAAGACAGTGCAGGGTTTATTAAGATTAATGCCATACGTTTGATGGCCCATAATGCTATATTGAAAAAACAAGGAAAATCAATTATTTAATTAAATAAAATAAAGAAAGTGAAACTTTGGGACAAGGGAATTGACTTTAACAAAAAGATTGAGGATTTTACGGTTGGCAAGGACCAGGTTTTGGACCTGTTGCTGGCCCCTTATGATGTATTGGGGTCAATTGCCCATATTACCATGCTGGAGAAAATAGGCTTGCTAACTAAAGATGAACTTTCTTTATTATGTAAGGGGCTTTCTGACATATATCACTCTATTAACAAAGGCGAATTTATAATAGAAGAGGGTATTGAAGATGTCCATTCGCAGGTTGAATTTCTTCTTACCAGGAAACTAGGCGATGTTGGAAAGAAAATTCATAGCGCACGCTCACGAAATGACCAGGTATTGCTTGATATTAAGTTGTTTACAAGAGCAAAAATCATAGCAACCGTCGATTCTGTCAGCAATTTGTTTCAAACGCTAATTGAATTAAGCGAGAAAAACAAAGAAATTTTAATGCCCGGATATACTCATTTGCAAGTTGCAATGCCCTCTTCTTTTGGATTATGGTTTGGAGCGTATGCTGAATCGCTTGCTGATGATTTGCAAATACTTAACGCGGCCTATAAAATTGTTAATCAGAATCCACTCGGATCGGGTGCAGGATATGGCTCTTCGTTCCCTATTGACAGGCAATTGACAACAAATTTGCTGGGTTTTGATAATATGAATTATAATGTTGTTTATGCCCAAATGGGAAGAGGAAAATCTGAGCGGATTGTTGCACAGGCATTAGGATCAGTAGCTGCCACTTTATCGAAACTGGCATTTGACGTATGTTTGTTTAACAGTCAGAATTTTGGGTTTATAAAATTACCCGATCAGTTTACTTCAGGGTCGAGCATTATGCCACATAAAAAGAACCCGGATGTGTTTGAACTGATCCGGGCCAAATGCAACAAGGTGCAAGCTCTGGCGAATGAGATTACATTGATTTCAAACAACCTGCCTTCGGGATATTTTCGCGACCTTCAGATCATGAAAGAATCATATCTCGAATCGTTCGATTATCTTATTTCCTGTATAGAAATTGCTGATCTTGCATTATCAAATATAATAATCAATAAGGGTATACTTGATGATGAAAAGTATCAGTACATTTATAGTGTTGAAGATGTTAATAAAGAAGTATTGAAAGGAAAACCGTTCAGGGAAGCTTATCGAATAATTGGTGAACAGATACAGAACGGTACTTATAAACCTTCAAAGGAAATAGCGCATACACATGCCGGGAGTATCGGTAATTTGTGCAATAATGAAATTCAGGGGAAATTTAAAAAGGCAATACAAAGTTTCAACATTGGGCCGGTTCGCGAAGCAGAAAAAAAATTACTTATTTGATAGATTCAAAAAAGATGTGTGAAGGAAGAATAGTTGTGAGAATTGAAATTTCGGCACTTTCAAATGCAGAAGGTAAATTTGATCATCGTAAAATGGACAGATTGGCTATGGTACTGTCGAATTTGAACAATAGCGGAAAACAATTGCTACTGGTAACATCAGGGGCAATTGCTTTGGGTTCTGATAAACTGAACCTGAAAAAGCAACCGCAATCAGCTGTTGATATGCAGGTGGCAGCTGCAATAGGACAAGCTGAGTTAATAAGGTTTTATCAACATTATTTCGACCAGTATAATCAAATTGTAGCACAAGTATTGATTACCAGAGATGTCCTTGATAATGAAGTCAGGGTTACTAATGCCCGTAATACCTTCGAAACATTATTGGATATGAATATTGTACCTATTATTAACGAGAATGATATTATATCAACCGAAGATATTGAACTGGATGATAACTACCCATTGGCTTTAAGTGTTGCTAAGATTGCGAAGGCTGATGCTATACTTATTAAGATGGATATCAATAGTAATTTTATTATTCAACCCCGCGGTAGCTTAAAACCAAGGTTTGTATCGGATGAAAGTCAGTTAATACAGGAGCTTGAAAATATTAATGATGAGTTAAAAAGTATGGATAAAAATGATTTTTATTATCCAGTGTCAATAGATGAAATCCTTGTTAATCAATAATATAATGGGACAAAGAGCTAAATTCAGAAATAAGAAAAGGATCGTTATTAAAGTAGGGACATCTTCATTATCATTTACTAATGGAAGATTGAACTTTCAGCGAATAGAAAAGCTAACCTATGTGCTTAGCGCAATTCGTAACCGGAACATTGAAGTTGTACTTGTTTCTTCAGGGGCAATTGGTGTTGGCGCCGGACGATTGGGGCTTAAAGACAAACCAAAAGAATTGTCTAAAAAACAAGCATTGGCAGCTATCGGACAAGCAGAATTGATGAAAATTTATAAGAAATTTTTTGAAGAATACAATCAAACTGTAGCGCAAATTTTGCTGACCAAAGATGTAATGACGGATCAAAAAAAATATCAAAACGCAAAAAATACGCTGACACAGCTATTAACTATGGGAATAATACCTATAATTAATGAAAACGATACAATATCTACTTATGAGATTGAGTTTGGCGATAACGATACCTTATCTGCTAATGTTGCAACCCTTGTTGATGCTGAACTTTTAATACTTCTTAGTGATATTGACGGATTATATTCAGCCGATCCAAAAATTGATGCAACTGCTGAAATAATAGAATCGGTTAACAGGATTACCCCCGAGCTTGAAAAATTAGCTACTGGTGCAGGTACATCATTTGGAACAGGCGGAATGGTTACTAAAATATCTGCGGCGAAAATTTGCATGGCCGCAAATATCGATACAGTAATTACAAATGGTACCGACCCGGCTATAATATTTGATATTCTGGATGGGAAAAATATTGGGACCCATTTTATGACTAAAGAAAAAGCTGTAGTATGAAAGATATAATTATTCAAAAAGCAGATAATGCTAAAAAAGCATTTCGTGAACTGGCCAAATTAAGTACTATTCAAAAAGACAAGGCTTTGTCGATAATAGCCGATGAACTTAATTCGCGCCGGCATGATATTAAAGCTGCAAATTCTAAAGATATTATTGCCGGGGAACAAAAAGGTATGTCGAAAGCCATGCTCGACCGGCTTCTTTTATCAGATGAACGTATCGACGGGATGATTATGATCTTGCATGATGTAATAAAGCTTAAAGACCCTGTTGGTGAAATTATAGGAATGAATACTCTTCCCAATGGCTTACGTGTTGGACAAATGAGAATGCCTTTGGGTGTTATCGGCATAATTTTCGAATCGCGGCCAAATGTATGTATCGAAGTAGCTGCGCTGACCATAAAATCTGCTAATTCGGTGATTCTTCGCGGTGGATCAGACGCAATAAATTCAAATATTGCCATTACTTCCGCCATTAAAAGTGGATTAAGAAGGGCTGGTTTACCTGAATCGGCAGTTGAAATCGTTGAAGATACAGATCGTGAGGCAGTTAAAGAATTATTAAAACTTCGGGAGTATATCGATGTTATTATACCACGGGGAGGTTTAACCCTTATACGTTTTGTTGAAGAAAATTCGCTGATCCCGGTAATTCGCCACGACCAGGGAATTTGTCATACCTACATCGACGAATATGCGAAAATTGATATGGCAGTTAATGTCTCTTTTAACGCTAAAGTTCAGCGCCCGGGGGTTTGCAATTCTATGGAAACTTTATTGGTCCATGAAAAAATTGCCCCAGTTTTTCTTCCTGAAATGAAAAAGAAATTCGATGAGGTTAAAGTTGAATTGAGGGGTTGTGAAAAAACAAAGAGTATACTTAAAGATATTATAGAAGCAACTGAAGAAGACTGGAATACAGAATACCTCGACTTGATTTTATCTATTAAAACTGTAAGTTCGATTGATGAAGCCATTGACCATATCAATAAATACAGTTCGCACCATAGCGATGCAATAATTACTGAGAATTATCATAACGGGATGCAATTTATCAATGAAGTCGATTCAGCAGCTTGTTATATTAATGCATCAACACGGTTTACCGATGGCAATGAATTTGGCCTTGGTGCCGAAATGGGCATTAGCAATCAAAAATTGCATGTTCGTGGCCCCATGGGTTTAAAAGAACTTACATCTGCAAAATATATCATTTTTGGGAATGGGCAAGTTAGAAAATAATACTCTTTCAAATTGACTTTTACAGTTGTTATTTAAATCGAATAGTATTACAAAACGTAACTAATAACACTTAATTAATTACAATATGAAAGCAAAACACAGAATTATTAAATTAAATTCTTTAAACACTTTGTGATTTCATAATTGTTTGTTATTTTTGCATAAAAATTCATTCTATGTCTAAATCTTTTTCAAAATCAAAAATAAATTCGTGGTACTATTGAGAATGGTATTATAAAATACATCGTAAGCCGTTCTCAATAAAAAGGACGGCTTTTTTTTGTGGTTTCAGTTGATATTTTAAAACAAAAACAATGGTAAAAGGATTTCCAAAAGTTCAGGGATTATATGACCCAAACAACGAGCATGATAATTGTGGAATAGGGTTTGTTACCCAGATTAAGGGTATAAAATCACATGATATCATAAAGAAGGGTCTTGAAGTTCTTGTTAATATGACGCATCGTGGCGCTGAAAGCGCTGATAATGTTTCGGGCGATGGAGCAGGAATTTTGATCCAAATGCCGCATTCATTTTTTCTTTCAAAAGGAATAAAGGTCCCCGATGAAGGCAAGTATGGGGCCGGACTTGTATTTCTTCCTAAAGATAATAAGAGCAACAAAGAATGTGAGAAAATATTTATTGATTCAATTCTATCGGTTGGGTTGGATGTTATTGATTTTGTCGATGTGAAGGTCGATAGTTCGGTCCTGGGGGATATTGCCAAATCAACCGAACCCGCCATAAAGCAAATTTTTGTGTCAGGCATAGGTTTTGAGCAGGATATTCTTGAACGGAAGCTTTATATTGCCAGGAAACAAGCCGAAAAGCTGATCCGTGGGTCGAAAATAAAGGATAAAGAAGTTTTTTATCTGCCCAGTTTCTCATCTAAGGTCTTCATATATAAGGGTATGTTTGCCCCCGATCAGGTAGAGCGATATTTTCCCGACCTGAAAGATCCTGGTTTGAAAAGCGCCATTGCCTTAGTTCATTCACGTTTCTCGACAAATACATTCCCAACATGGGATCTTGCACACCCATTTCGTTATGTTGCACATAATGGCGAAATAAATACCATAAAAGGTAACAGGATGTGGATGACTGCACGGGAATCTATTATGAAATCGGAGTTTTTTGGCGAAGATCTGGAAAAACTATTCCCAGTAATTGAACCGAATAAAAGTGATTCAGCCTCTTTCGATAATGCACTGGAGTTTTTGGTTTTAACAGGAAAAAGTTTAACCCATGCTTTAAGTATGTTAATTCCTGAATCGTGGAATGATAAAAACCCAATACCCCAAAGCCTAAAAGCTTATTATGAGTACCAATCAACTCTAATGGAGCCATGGGATGGTCCTGCATCTGTTGTATTTAGTGATGGGCGATATATAGGAGGCACGCTCGACCGGAATGGCTTAAGGCCATCGCGTTACATTATAACAAATGACGACCTCATTGTTATGGGTTCCGAAGTAGGGGTGCAGATATTCCCTCCTGAACAAATTAGGTTAAAAGGGCGTTTACAACCCGGTAAGATACTATTGGTTGATACAAAAATGGGAATAATTATTCCTGATGAAGAATTAAAACATCAACTGACGGAACGGAACCCATATCAGCAATGGTTAGATGAGAACCGTATCGATCTGGACAATATAAAAGTTAAACAACGTGTTCCTTCAACTTTAGGCGAAGATTATATTAAATTTTTGCAGGTTTTTGGTTATACCAAGGAAGATATTGATTTTACAATCCGACAGATGGCCAGCGAAGGACAAGAGCCTACACATTCTATGGGTAACGATACTCCTTTGGCTGTATTTTCTGATAAACCACAAAGATTATTTAATTACTTTAAACAGTTATTTGCCCAGGTAACAAACCCACCTATCGATCCTATACGCGAAGGATTGGTGATGTCGTTGACTAACTATATCGGGTCAGTATCGAAGAATATTTTATCTGAAGCATCGGGCCATTGTAAACTGATAAAGTTTAAATCGCCTATTGTATCAAATACCGATCTTAATAAGTTGCGTAATTTAAAAGAAGAAAACTTTTCGCATGTCGATATCCCAATGATGTTTCCAGCTAAAGGAACAGGCAATGGTAAGGCATTGGAAATGGCGCTTGAGGAATTATGCCGTAAAGCTGAAGAAGCTGTCGATAAGGGAAAAAACTTTATTATATTGAGTGATAGGGAAATAAGTGAGGGAATGGCTCCGATACCCTCATTACTGGCTACTTCAGCCGTTCATCACCATCTTATCCGTACCAAAAAACGTATGCAGGTTGGATTGATTATCGAAACTGCTGAACCAAGAGAAGTTATGCATTTTGCAGTTCTTATTGGCTATGGGGCTAGTATTGTAAACCCATATGGGGCATTTGCCATTATTGAAGATGAGTGCCTTCGGGGAAATATTAAGATAGAATATGTCAAAGCCCGCGAAAACTATATAAAAGCTATCGACAAAGGTTTGTTGAAGATCCTTTCAAAAATGGGGATTTCTACATTGCGCAGTTATCATGGGGCACAGATATTTGAAGCACTAGGTATCGGCAATAGTGTTGTTGAGAAGTATTTTTCAGGCACTGATTCCCGAATTGGAGGTATTGGTCTTGATGAAATAGCTAAAGAAGCACTTATTTCCCACAATAATGCGTTTGCCCAAAAGGTTCAGCCTGGTTTTCAACCTAAAACTTCAGGGGTATTTCATTTTCGGGTCGATGGAGAAAAGCATAGCTGGAATCCCGAAAGCATTGGGTTGTTGCAATGGGCAACCAGGGTCAACAACTACGAGAAATATAAGGAATTCAGCAACCTTGTTAAATTTGAGAACCGTAAACCAATATTTTTAAGGGGATGTGTTGATATTTCGCAAGGGACACCAATATCTATCGATGAGGTAGAATCTGTTGAAGAAATTACAAAACGTTTTGTAACGGGGGCAATGTCTTATGGTTCTATCAGCAAAGAAGCTCATGAAGCCCTGGCTGTTGCTATGAATAAGATTGGAGGTAGAAGCAATACAGGTGAAGGTGGGGAAGATTCGGAAAGGTTTAAAGTACGCGAAGATGGGACATATGCCCGAAGTGCTATAAAACAAGTAGCATCGGGGCGTTTTGGGGTTACAACAAGCTATCTGATAAATGCTGATGAAATTCAAATTAAAATGGCCCAGGGTGCTAAGCCTGGTGAAGGGGGACAATTGCCGGGATATAAAATAGATAAAATTATTGCCAAATTACGTCATAGTACACCTGGTATTACATTGATTTCACCACCTCCGCATCACGATATTTATTCAATTGAAGACCTTTCACAGCTAATTTTCGATTTAAGGTGTACTAACCCAAAGGCAAAAATTAATGTGAAGTTGGTATCCGAAAGGGGAGTAGGTACTATTGCCGCAGGTGTTGCAAAAGCACATGCCGATATTATCACGATTAGTGGTTGTGAAGGGGGCACAGGGGCCAGTCCGGTCAGCTCAATAAAACATGCGGGGCTTCCGATGGAATTAGGTATTTCTGAAGTTCAACAAACTTTAGTTATTAATAGCCTGCGCGACAGGGTGGTTTTGCAAACCGATGGGCAGCTTAAAACTGGTTATGATGTTATATATGCCGGGCTACTAGGTGCTGAGGAATTTGGGTTTGCCACTTCAGCATTAATAGTCCTGGGGTGTATTATGATGCGTAAATGCCACATGAATACTTGTCCGGTAGGAGTTGCTACCCAGGATCCGGAACTTCGGAAACGATTTTCCGGTAAATCAGAGTTCCTGATTAACTATTTCAGGTTTATTGCCCAGGAGGTCCGTGAAATCCTGGCAGAAATGGGTTATCGCAAATTTACTGATATCATCGGACGTACCGATTTGCTTCAGCAACGTTCCGATATTGACCATTGGAAAGCCAAGACAATAAACCTCTCGAAGGTACTTTATCGCCCCGAACAATCAGATAAGCGTCCTACTCATTTTGTTGGTGAAAATAAATATCAGGTTACCGGGGTCATGGACTTTGATTTGATTAAACGGGCCAACAAAGCAATTAAGAGTAAAAACAAAATATGGATTGCAAAGCCCATTCAGAATACAGATCGTACCATTGGGGCTATGTTATCGGGCGAAATTGCTTCAATGTATGGCGAAGAGGGATTACCTGACGGGACTATCAATTGTAAATTTACCGGTTCGGCTGGACAAAGTTTTGGTGCTTTCCTGGCAAAAGGTGTAAATTTTGTACTTGAGGGAGAGTCGAACGACTACCTTGGTAAAGGCTTATCGGGAGGACGAATTATAGTTGTGCCCCCCGCAACATCAACTTTTATACCTGAGCAGAATATAATTATAGGAAATACAATATTATACGGCGCAACAAGTGGTGAAGCTTATATTCGGGGCATGGCCGGGGGAAGGTTTTGCGTGCGAAACAGTGGGGCCAAAGCTGTTGTTGAAGGAGTTGGCGATCATTGTTGTGAGTATATGACTGGTGGGAGAACAGTTGTTTTAGGACCTACAGGCCGCAATTTTGCAGCTGGTATGAGTGGTGGAATTGCTTATGTACTTGATATAAATGGTAATTTCGATTATTACTGCAATAAAGGAATGGTTGAGCTTAGTAAAATAAACAATAAAGATGATGAAATTGAATTGCAGGAGTTGGTTAACAATCATTATAACTATACAGGGAGCATACTTGCTGAGAAAATTCTTGTTAATTGGGATGAATACCTTGGGAAATTTGTGAAGGTCATTCCTCTTGAGTACAAGAAAATTCTCGAAGAAACCAAACTGGAACAGACAAAGAGCAAGATCGCAACAACAGAGGATGAACCTCATTTTCAGTATTAAAAAATTAAATTCATTATAGATCATGGGAAACCCGAAAGGATTTATAACTATAGGACGTAAACCTGCAGGTTACAGACCTTTGCATGAGCGTATTAAAGATTTTGGTGAAGTTGAACAGACTTTAAATGAACAGGACCGCAGAGATCAGGCTTCAAGGTGTATGGATTGCGGTGTACCTTTTTGTCAGTGGGGGTGCCCGGTAATGAACAACATGCCCGAGTGGCAAGATTCAATTTATAAGGGAAATTGGGAAGAGGCAATAAAGGGCCTTCAAGCTACCAATAATTTCCCTGAATTCACTGGGCGTGTTTGTCCGGCTCCATGTGAGCATGCATGTACCCTTAATATCGATAATGAACCAGTGACTATTCGTGAAAATGAAGCAGCAGCAGCGGAAAAAGGATATGAATTGGGATTTATTAAGCCTCAACCACCGGTTTTCCGAACAGGGAAAAAGGTTGCAGTAATTGGGTCTGGCCCTGCAGGCATGGCTTGTGCCGATTTACTCAATAAATGGGGGCACAATGTTACTTTATATGAGAAAGATGAGTCTATTGGCGGTTTATTGCGCTTTGGTATACCCGATTTTAAACTCGAAAAAAGCGTAATCGACCGAAGATTAAATATTCTTTCACAGGAAGGCTTAAAATTTGTTGTTAATTGTCATGTTGGAATAGATATTAAAGGTAAAGACTTACTTAACGAATTTGATGCAGTTGTATTGGCAATTGGGGCAATGAAACCCCGTGACCTGAATGTTGAGGGACGTGATCTCAAAGGTGTTCATTTTGCCATGGATTTTTTAACACAGCAAAACAGGATAGTATCGGGAGCTAAGATCAGTGATAAAGAAAAGATTTTGGCGACAGGAAAAAATATATTGGTCATAGGTGGCGGGGATACAGGTTCTGATTGTGTGGGGACATCAATTAGACAAGGGGCTGTGAAAGTACAACAAATAGAGATCCTTCCAAAACCGTCTGAACAAAGAGCTGAAAATAATCCTTGGCCATATTGGGCAAATATCCTACGTACTTCGTCATCTCATAATGAAGGTTGTGAGAGGGGATGGTTACTGAATACAACTAAATTGATTGGCGATGGTAAAGGTAATGTAAAAGCTGCTGAAGTTATTGAGGTAGAATGGATTAAAGAGAATGGGCAGTTTAAAATGATTGAAAAACCTGAAACAAAACGTCAAATAAAGGCAGAATTAGTATTATTATCGATGGGATTTGTCCATTGCATACACGAAGGACTAGCAAAAGAGCTTGCTTTAGAAACAGACAACAGGGGCAATTTAAAAGTAAACAGCAACGGAATGACAAGTAGTTCAAAGGTTTTTGCTGCCGGAGATGCTGTTTCAGGTGCCAGTCTGGTTGTAAGGGCTATCGCAGCGGGCCGTAAAACTGCACAGAATGTCCATGAGTTTTTATCGTTATAAATATGATCAAATAATTTGATCTTCATAACATTAAGCAATATTATATTAGATATATTTAGAATTGAAATAAATCAATGTATATTTGGCAACAAAATCCACAAAACTGACAAATATGAAACGACTTTTTTTCATTTTTCTCTTTGCAACTACTTTGTTGGCCAATAGCTTTTCACAGGTATTTAATACATCTGCTACTTTAAAGCCTGGTAAATTTAGTTTTGGTTTTGAGCCAGGTGTATACATTTGGGGTAGTGATGCCGATCCATATA
>Ga0105103_10001662_pt1 | contig 12004 bp, 8 predicted proteins | sample PPLLaktember2015_2_FD_79107 | JGI IMG/M metagenome (GOLD analysis project Ga0105103, IMG submission 79107) | Freshwater sediment microbial communities from Prairie Pothole Lake near Jamestown, North Dakota, USA - PPLs Lake P7 Core (6) Depth... | ecosystem: Environmental > Aquatic > Freshwater >...
AATGACGGCCGTCAAACCGTGATCCTTCAGCCAGCGGAAAAGCCGCCGCAATTCCGCGCGGAGGATGGCGTGATTGGGCAGGCCTGAAAACAGGGCCTCGACGGTATCGAGGACCACGCGCTTCGCGCCAATGGACTTGACGGCGTGGCCGAGCCGGATGAAAAGTCCTTCGAGATCATACTCACCCGTCTCCTCGATCTCGCTGCGCTCAATGTGGACATGATCGAGGAAGAGTTTCTTCTGCGCGGCGAGTTTCTCCAGATCGAAGCCGAGCGAGCGGACATTCGCCGTAAGCTCGGCCGCGTTTTCCTCGAACATCATGAACACGCCGGGCTCGCCATACTGCGTCGCCCCGCGCACGAGGAATTCCATAGCGAGCATCGTCTTTCCAGAGCCCGCACTGCCACAAATGAGGGTCGGCCGGCTCGCAGGCAGTCCGCCGCCGGTGATTTCATCGAGGCCGACGATGCCGGTAGGGCATTTGGGCAGGCTTCGGCCAGGCGACAGGGTATTCGGCTTCAATATCGTTGGCTCCGTGGTCAAACCCAGAGTTGCCGAGCTCGCCGCTGGTCAGTCGCGGGCGGCGTCGTTTCACCGCCCATGAACAAGGCGATGCCGACCAGACCCTCGCTGCCGCTGATCGCGATTTCCGTAGTGGTGCCGTTTTCCATTATTCAGAGCAGCGAAACAAGACTGCTGGTCGGGAAACATAGGTAGCTGGCGCGCGTAGTCCTGGTCGGGCAGGGCCGCGAGAATCTTGTTTTATAACGCGGGGAATGGCGTGATGCCATCGCGGCCGTTTCCTCACGGCATGGGCACCTTATCGATAGAGTGGAAACCGAGAACGTGTCGCACAGAGAAAACGCCTGATTTTCAGCTTACGCGCTTTTTTCGCTGTGTGCGAAATCGTACATACGGCGCCGCCTACGGCCCGTGGATGTCGTTCTCACTCAGGGCACACCGCGAGATGTTCGCCAGTGCAAAGCACGACGACGACTGCGAGGCGCCGTGGCCACACTCACCACGATGTTCGTCACCAACGACGGACGGTCGACCTGGGTCGTCGGCGCACTGGCGCTGATGGTCTAACCGACATACGCGATGACGCTCTACCTCTTGCAGCCGGAAGGGCGGTGAAATGGCGTTCAGCCCTCGGGGCACTACCGAGGGACCGCGTTCAGACTGCCTCGAAGGTCAACTTTCTGGCCAACAGTGTCCGTCAGGTCGAATTCCGACGGGGGCACCTGGCCGGCGCACAGGAAACGTACTGGGAGGGAGTTGATCCCACCGCAGCCAAACGCATGCGGCTGGCTTCGACGCATTGGCTGCGACACGCCAACGGTTCGCACGCCGACGCGGCCGGAGTGTCCTTGGAAACGATCCGCCGCAATCTGGGCCATTCGTCTTTGCAGACGACTTCCGCGTATATCCACGCCGAGGATGATCGGCGGTGGCGGGGAACGTCCAAGCTTGGCCGCACGCGCAGACCTGTGGAGAGTAACGGGCGCGAGCGCTTCAGTTCTCTCAGCGTGGGACTTTACATAATACAAATTATACGTACTTTGACCGGGACGACTCGCGACGCGGCAAGCCTCTCGAGGAGGCTGTGATCGAGACGTCCGGCTGCGGTCGGCGTGTGCGTTATCGCCCGCGTCCACACAGAACTCTTTATGCATTACGTCAGAGACTTGCCGTAGACTCTTAATGCAATATCTCGCGCAGTGACGGCGCTTGCACTCGACCCATCATTCGGTCAGTCGCCACCGCGCATGAACTGCGGGAACAGCACGTTGTTTTCGAGGTGGATGTGCTGCATCACGTCGTCGACGAGCTTCCTCGTGCCGGCATAGAGTGCCTGCCAGGTCGTGCACGCGTCCGCCGGCGACGTGTGGTCGCGGGTCAGTTCCTCGAGTTGGCGCAGCCGTTCGCCGTGTTCGACGTGCTCGTGCTGCATCACCTCGATCGGTCCGATGGCCACGCTACCCAGGCCGGCGCGGATCATCGGAAAGAGGATCCGCTCCTCCTTCTGCATGTGTTTCTCGAGGGCTTCCGCTACATGCTCCAGCATGCGCGCGAGACCACGCGGCACCTCCGGATGCCGGGCATGGACCTCCTCGACGCGACGGGCCATGACGATCAGCTCGGGCAGCTCCCGACGGTGGGTCTCGTGGAAGCGCTCGAGGATGTGGTCGATCAGCGGCAGGGGCTCGTCAGACACCTCCGCGGGCACCGGCGCCAACGCCCGCAGCTCCCCCGCAATCTTCGTGGCGTCGGCGCCCTGGACGCGCGCTGCGTCGGCCAGTGTCGCGTCGCCCCCGCAGCAGAAGTCCAGCCGGTGGCGGCGCAGTACCGCGGTCGCTCCCGGGATGTGCCGCGCAATCGATCCAAGCGTGTTCCCGACCAGGGCGTCCCCGGCGGGATCCGCGCAATGGGCAAGCGTCGTGTTCATGGGCCCTGCTCCTCTTCTCGATGGTCACAGGGCGGGAGTCTGCGTGGCCCGCTGCGCATTTTCCCTGTGATGGATCAAGCGAATCGGAGCGGGGCCGGCACGAGCGTGCCGCACCTTACGACATCGACAGGGCCGGGGTCTGCGCTACCATCTCGCACTTTCCGCAGGCGGCCCGACCGTGTTCCCGATAGGCGACTACCCCAACCCGCGCGGCGTCCACTGGATGACGATCGCGCTGATCGTCGTCAACGTCGCCGTCTACCTCCTCGTCACGTTGCCGATGTCGTCGCAGCCGGTGAGTCCCGCGGACCCGCGGGTGGCCGAGTACATCGCAGCGATCATGAAGAACCTGCCGCCCGGGACCAGCCCGTCGGCGGTCTTCGGCGGCATGAGCCAGTACGACCTGTTCGTCTACCAGTGGGGCTTCCGCCCCGCGGCGATGAACGTCGGCGACCTGTTCTTCTCGATGTTCCTGCACGGGGGCTTCATGCACCTCTTCGGGAACATGCTGTTCCTGTTCATCTACGGCAACAACGTCGAGGATCGGCTCGGCCCGCTCGGCTTCCTCGCGGGCTATCTGCTGACCGGCGTCGCCGCGGCGCTGTTCCAGGCGGTGTTCAACCTGAGTTCGAACATCCCGATGGTCGGTGCCTCGGGCGCGATTTCGGGAGTGCTGGGCTTCTACCTGCGCTGGTTCCCGCGCCACTACGTCAAGGTGTTCATGTTCCTGCCGCCCTTGTTCATGGGCGTGCGGATGTTCTCCGCGAGCCTCGTGCTGTGGATGTACCTGATCCTCGACAACGTGCTGCCGTTCGTGCTCGCGAGCCAGGGCGGCGGCGGTATCGCGCACGGCGCGCACATCGGCGGCTTCATCGCCGGGTTCGTGGCCGCGGTCGTGATGGGACGGCCGCGGCAGGGCACGCCGGATCAGGGGATCGCGAGATAGAGCCCCAGTCCGACCATCACCAGGCCCGAGATCAGTTTGAGCCACCGCCCCTCGCGCTCCTGCAGGCGGTGGCGGGAAAGCGTGATCACGCCGATCGCGAGGATCATCAGGTCGTCCAGCATGTAGGCCGCGAGGTAGAGCAGCAGGTAGCCGTAGTACTGCGTCCCGTCCATGTGCTGCAGCGTCAGGATGCGGGTGAACAACGCAGGGAACCCGGACGTGCAGAGCAGTTCCACGAACTGCACCAGCACGCCGAGGATCACCGTGGCGACCAGCGCACCCCACAGGTTTTCCGCGTGCAGGATCGCGCGCATGCGCGCGTAGATGCCCGGCTTCGACTGCTCGGGAATCGACAGCGAGGGTCCCATGCCGAAGGCGAAGAAGTCCTTGACGTTGACGACGCCGGCGAGGATCGCCACCGCGGCGATCACGAGCTCCGAGGCGCGCGACAAGCCGATCGTCAGGAACAGGTTGAGCCACGCGGCGAGGAAGCCGAAATAAGCGATCGCCTGCACGACGAGGAACGTGCCCGCGATCGCGAGCATCCGCGGCCGATTGTTGAGCGGTGCGAGGAGCGAGATCATCAGCAGCAGCACCCACATCGAGCACGGGTTGAAACCGTCGAGCATCCCCATCACGAACGTGAAGAGCGGCAGGCCGACCTGCTCGAGCGAGACGGTGAAGCCGAGCACGCTGATCGCGAACTTCTCCTCCTCGGTCGGAGTGCCGGGTCCGGCGTCGCACGAGAGATTGCCATCGTCCGCTGCGCAAGCGCCCGTATCGAGGACTTGCTCCCCCGCGACCTTGGCGCCGGCGAGAGCACGGCGGATCAGCCGGTCGGTTCCCGCGGCCGTCGAATAGCCGACGATCAGTTCCCCGTTCACGAACACGGCGGGAACGCGCGCGGGCCCCTGCCCCTGCGCATTGGCGAGGTCCTTCAACTGCGCCATCGCCGCGGGATCCTTGCTTACGTCGCGGATGACGATCGAGAGGTCGAGGCGCTCCTTCGCGAGTCCCTCGAGGAACGCCTCGGCATCCGCGCAGTGGGGGCAACCCTCGCGCACGAACACCTCGATGGTGCGAACCGCGGTGCTGGTCGCCGTGGTGATCGCGCCGGGCTTTGCGGGCGGCGTCGTCACGGCGGGTGTCGCCGAAGCCAGAACCAGCGCGGCCGCGGCGATCGCGGCGAGCAGGAGCCCCCTGCCCTTGGCCCTTTCCTGCGGAGCGCTGGCGCGCGGGATGGTGTCGTGACGGTGTGACAAGGAAGGCCCCATGCTTCACGGATCCCGCTTCCCGAACCCCGACGCTCCTCCGACGCCGGGCTAGGGGATCGATCGTGCGAGCAGCGGCAGATTACCCGCATTCCCCGGGCCGAACGCACTTCAAGGCGGATTTCGGCAAGCGGGTTTCACCTGGATCAATGTTCGGTTCCGTCGCAGCAACAGCGCCACGCCCGGATCGCTGTCGCGTTCGCGGATCGCCTCCGGTGCCGGATCGTCTAGACTCGCGCTTCGCCCGATGGCTCCGCACCCATGAAGTTCCAGAAAGAGTTCGATCGCGCCCTCGCCGTGCACCGGCAGGGCAAGCTCCGCGAGGCCTTTCACCGCTACGACGCGATCCTGCAGTCGGATGCGCGTCATGCGCCGGCGCTCCATTACAGCGGTGTCGTGCTGCACCAGGCAGGGCAGCATGCGGCGGCGGCGGATCGCATCCGCGCGGCGCTCGCGATCGACGACGCCTCCGCCGACGCCTGGTCGAACCTCGCGCTCGCCCTCGAAGCTGCCGGCCGTCCCGCCGCGGCGATCGACGCACTCAAGGAAGCGCTGCGGCGCGCGCCGCGCGCGGCGGAATTCGCCGCCAACCTCGCCGCGGTGCAGATGTCGCAGGGACTGCTCGCGGATGCCGAGGCGTCGGCGCGCCAGGCCACCACGGTCGATCCGCGCCATCCGAACGCCTGGTACCACCTGGCGCTGGCGCTCGAGCGCCAGGACCGCATCCTGGAGGCGCTCGATGCCGCGAGCCGTGCCTGCGGGCTCGTGCCGGGCGACGTCTCGTATGCCGGACTCAAGGCACAGCTCGAGCTCGCGATCGGTGCGCCCGAACGGGCTCGCGCAACACTCGAGGCCGCGCTCGCGCGCTCCCCCGCGTCCGCGACGCTGCGGTTCGAGTACGCAAGCTTGCTGGAGCGGTTGCGCGAGCCGGTCGCCGCGGCCGAGGCCTATCGGCAGGCGATCCGCCTCGACCCCGGCCACGGGCCCGCACTGTCGCAACTCGTGCACCTCGAGCGCTGGACCGCGGATTGGCGCGAGCTGGCGGAACACGAGCGGCGCATGCGCGAAGGCGTGGCGGCGGGCCGTGCGCTGCTGTCGCCGTTCGTGATGCTTGCCGCGCCATCGACCCGTGCGGAGCAGCGCCGGGCGGCGGAATCGTGGTCCGGTGCGCTCGCCGGCGCGCCGCTGCGCGCCCACCGTCCGCTCTCGGCCGGGCGCCTGCGCATCGGCTACCTGTCTGCAGACTTCCACGCCCACGCGACCGCATTCCTCACTGCGGGTCTCTTCGAAGCGCACGATCGGGAGCGCTTCGAGATCGCCGCGTACTCGATCGGTCAGGATGACGCGAGCCCGATGCGACAGCGCCTCGTGCGGGCATTCGACCGCTTCGTCGACCTGAAGGCGGCGTCCCCGGAGCAGGTGGCCGCACGCATTCGCGACGACGGCATCGACATCCTCGTCGACCTGAAGGGGCACACCGCGGGAGCGCCGCCGCGAATCCTGGCGCTGCGCCCTGCCCCGATCCAGGCACACTACCTCGGGTATCCGGGAACGATCGGCGGTGGCCTCGTCGACTACCTGATCGGCGACGCCGTCGTCACGCCCGCCGCGCATGCGGCGGACTACGCCGAAACCCTGGTTCGGCTGCCGGGAAGCTACCAGGTCAACGATCGCGACCGCCCGGTCGTGGAGCCGCCGTCGCGCGTCGAGCTCGGCCTTCCGGACGATGCCGTCGTGCTGTGCAGTTTCAACGCGATCTGGAAGCTGCGGCCCGAGTCGATGGACGCATGGGCCACGATTCTCCAGCGCGTTCCCGGCGCGGTACTGTGGCTCCTTGCCCGCCGCGACAACGACCCGGCAGTGGCGAACCTGCGACGCGAAGCGACGACCCGGGGCATCGATGCGCAGCGCCTGGTCTTCGCGGCCGGGCGACCCAACGCCGAGTACCTGGGACTCTACCGGCGCGCCGACCTGTTTCTCGACACCTGGCCGTACAACGCGCACACCACCGGCAGCGACGCGCTGTGGGCGGGCTGCCCGGTGCTCACGCTCTCGGGGGACACGTTCGCCTCACGCGTGGGCGAGAGCCTCGCGCGCGCGGTCGGGCTGCCCGGGCTCGTGGTCGGCAACGTCGAGGCCTATGTCGACAAGGCGGTGGAGCTCGCATCCGCTCCTGCGGCCCTCTCGCGCCTGCGCGCGCACCTCGAGGGCCCGGGGCACACCAGTGCGCTGTTCGACACCGTGGCAACCACGCGTGCCCTGGAAGCGGCCTACGTCGCGATGGCCGACCAGTACCGCCGCGGCGTGCGCGAGCCGATCGACGTCGGCTAGCTTCTATTCGCCGCGCAGGTAGTCGAGCGCGTCCGAAATGCGCGCCACGGGCACGACCTTGATGCCGTCGATCGCCTGCCGTGGCTTGTTCGCCACCGGGATCAGCGCGGTGCGAAAGCCGAGCTTGGCGGCCTCCCGGATGCGCTCCTGGCCCCGCTGTACCGGTCGCACCTCGCCCGCGAGTCCGACTTCACCGAAAACAAGAGCTTTGTCAGGCAATGGCTTGTTTTTAAGCGATGAATTGACGGCGACCAGCACGGCAAGGTCGGCCGCCGGCTCGCCGATCCGCACGCCCCCCACGGCGTTGACGAAGACGTCGTAGCCCGCCGTTTCGACCCCGCCATGGCGGTGCAGGACGGCGAGCAAGAGCGCCAAGCGCTGCGGATCGAGGCCCACGGCGAGCCGCTTCGGGTTGCCTCCCTGCACCGGGTCGACCAGTGCCTGGATTTCGACCAGCAGCGGGCGCGAGCCCTCAAGGGTTGCGACGATCGCCGAACCCGGCACCGAGGCGTCGTGCTGCGACAGGAACAGCGCCGACGGATTGGTGATGCCCTTCAGTCCGCGCTCGGTCATGCCGAACACGCCGAGCTCGTTCGCGGCGCCGAACCGGTTCTTGATCGCGCGCACCAGCCGGAAGCTCGAGTGCGGATCGCCCTCGAAGTACAGCACGGTATCGACGATGTGCTCGAGCACCCGGGGTCCGGCGATCGCCCCTTCCTTGGTGACGTGCCCGACGAAGATCACCACGATGCCGCGCTGCTTGGCGAGTCGCGTCAGCTGTGCCGCGCACTCGCGCACCTGCGAGACGCTGCCCGGCGCGGAAGTCAGCATCTCGGTGTACATCGTCTGGATCGAGTCGACGACGACCACCTCCGGCGCGGCGCCGCCGAGGGCCGCGACGATCGCCTCGAGCTGCACCTCGGCGAGCAGCTCCACCGGTGCGTTGACGAGCCCGAGCCGCTGCGCGCGCATCGCGATCTGCTCGACCGACTCCTCGCCGGTCACGTAGAGCACCTTGCGCGTCGCGCCCAGCACGGCACAGGCCTGCAGGAGCAGCGTCGACTTGCCGATGCCGGGATCGCCGCCCAGGAGCACCACGCCACCCCCGACCAGCCCGCCGCCCAGCACGCGGTCGAACTCGTCGAGGCCGGTGGGGATGCGGTGGATTTCCTTGGCATCGACCGCAGACAGCGACCGGATCGCCGAGCGCGCTCCCGCCACGTTGGTGAACCGCGTCGGCGCCGGCGCCGCCACGGATTCCACGAGCGTGTTCCAGGCGCCGCAGTGCGGGCACTGGCCCTGCCACTTCGGCGACTGCCCACCGCACTCCGTGCAACTGTAGACCGTCTTCGGCTTTGCCATCGTCAGCGCAGCTCGACCGGCAGCACGACCGAGGCGCCGAGCTTGCCGACCACCACGCCCGCCGCCTCGTTGGCAATGCGCACCGCGACATCGAGCGAAGCGCCTGCGGCCGCGAGCGTGCCGAGCGTGGCGATCACCGTGTCGCCGGCGCCGGATACGTCGAACACCTCGCGCGCCTGCGCGGGAATCGTGAGCGCGCCGGCATCGGTGACGAGGGTCATGCCTTCCTCCGAGCGCGTGACGAGCAACGCGCCGAAGTCGAGGCGGGCACGCAGCGCCTGTGCGCGCTCGGTGAGGTCGGGCTCGTCGCGCCAGCGGCCGACGACCTGCCGCAGCTCGGCGCGGTTGGGGGTGATCACGGAGGCACCCCGATAGCGGTCCCAATCGTCGCCCTTGGGATCGACGAGCACCGGGCGGCCTGCGGCGCGCGCCCGCCCGATCATCGCGGAGATGTGCGCGAGCCCACCCTTGCCGTAGTCGGAACAGATGACGAGGTCGGCGTCCGCGAGCAGACGCTCGAACTCGGCCAGCGTGGTCGAGAGCACCTCGTGCGATGGCGCGGTCTCGAAGTCGATGCGCAACAGCTGCTGCTGGCGCCCGATCACGCGCAGCTTCACCGTCGTCGCGAGTTCGGGATCGCGGTGGAACGACGTGCGCACGCCCTCGGCAGCCACCAGGCGCGCGAGCGTCGCCCCGGCCTCGTCGTCGCCGGTCACCGACAGCAGCGTGGCCTGTGCCCCGAGCGCCGCGACGTTGCGGGCGACGTTCGCCGCACCGCCGGGCCGCTCCTCGCTTCGGGCGATGCGCACCACCGGCACCGGCGCCTCCGGAGAGATCCGCTCGACGTCGCCGAACCAGTAGCGGTCGAGCATCACGTCGCCGACGACGAGGACGCGCGCGCGCGCGACGCGCTCGCGCCAGGCGGAGAATCGGGCAGTGTCCGCGGGACTCGTCATGGTCACGCCCTAGCGACGTCCGATCGCGAAGTACTCGAAGCCCGCGTCCTTCACGAACGACGGGTCGTACATGTTGCGGCCGTCGAAGATCAGCGGCGCCTTGAGGCTCCTGCGCATCGCTTCGAAATCGGGACTGCGGAATTCCTTCCACTCGGTGACGATCACCAGTGCATCGGCACCGGCGACCGCCTCCATCGGCGAGCTCGCATAGGCGAGCCACGGCACGGCGCCGAACGCGCGCCGCGCCTCGGGCATCGCGACCGGGTCGTAGGTGACGACCCTCGCGCCGCGGCGCGCGAGCTCGGCCAGGATCACCCGCGACGGCGCCTCGCGCATGTCGTCGGTGTCCGGCTTGAAGGCAAGCCCCCACACGGCGAACGTGCGCCCTGAGAGGTCGCCACCCAGCCGGCCGGTGATCTTGCCCACCAGCACGGACTTCTGCGCCTCGTTGGCCTCCTCGACCGCGGCCAGCACCCTGAGCGGCAGTCCCGACTGCTTCCCGATGAACTGCAATGCCTTCACGTCCTTCGGGAAGCAGCTGCCGCCGTATCCGACGCCCGGATAGAGGAAGTGCCAGCCGATGCGCGGGTCGCTGCCGATGCCCTGCCGGACCATCTCGATGTCCGCGCCGAGCCGGTCGGCGAGGTTCGCGAGCTCGTTCATGAACGAGATGCGCGTCGCGAGCATCGCGTTGGCCGCATACTTGGTGAGCTCCGCCGAGCGCACGTCCATGACTAGCAGCCGCTCGTGGCTGCGCTGGAACGGCGCGTAGAGCGCCCGCAGCACGGTGATGGCGCGCTCGTCCTCGGCGCCGATCACCACCCGGTCGGGCCGCATGAAGTCCTCGATCGCCGCGCCCTCCTTGAGGAACTCCGGGTTGCTCGCGACCGCATAGGGAATCGAAGCGCCACGGGCTACCAGCTCCTCGGCGATCGCGGCGCGCACGCGGTCGGCGGTCCCCACGGGTACCGTGGACTTGTCGACGACGATCTTCCAATCGGTCATGCGGCGGCCGATGTTGCGCGCCGCCTGCAGCACGTACTGCATGTCCGCCGAGCCGTCCTCGTCGGGCGGCGTCCCCACGGCGATGAACTGCAGCGTGCCCTGCGCGACCGCCCGGTCGACGTCGGTCGTGAACGCGAGGCGTCCCGCTTCGACGTTGCGCCGGATCATCGCCTCGAGCCCGGGCTCGTGGATCGGCACGCCACCCTGGTTCAGGGTCTCGATCTTGCGCGGATCGACGTCGAGGCACAGCACGTCGTTGCCGACTTCGGCGAAGCAGGTACCGGTGACGAGGCCGACGTAGCCGGTCCCGATCATCGTGATCTTCAAGCGGTTCTCCCCAGCGTGCGGTGGATCGATTCGAGCGCGGCCTGCGGGTCCGACGCCTGCGTGATCGGGCGTCCGATCACGAGATAGTCCGCGCCGGCGGCGATGGCCTCCGATGGCGTCGCGGTGCGGGCCTGGTCGTGCGCGTCGGCACCGGCGGGACGGATTCCCGGCGTCACCAGCAGGAACTTGGGTCCGCATGCCGCCCGCAGCGAAGCGGCTTCGCGTGACGAGCACACGACGCCGTCGAGACCGTTCGCTTGCGCGAGCTTCGCGAGCCGCAGCACCTGCGCTTCGGGGGCGTCGGCGATGCCTGTCGCCGACAGGTCGGCGGCACGCAGGCTGGTGAGCACCGTCACCGCGATCAGGTGGGGCTTCGCCCGGGCGGTCCCGGCTGCCGCGCGATCGACGGCGTCGCGCGCCGCGGCGAGCATCGCGGTGCCTCCCGAGGCGTGCACGTTCAACATCCACACGCCGAGGCGGGTCGCGGCCGCGCACGCCTGCGCGACGGTGTTCGGGATGTCGTGGAACTTGAGGTCGAGGAACACGCGGAAGCCGCGGTCGACGAGCTCCCGCACCAATGCCGGTCCTTCGGCGGTGAAGAGCTCCTTGCCGACCTTGAGCGCGCAGGCGTCGGGTGCAAGGCGCCACGCGACGGCGAGCGCGCCCGCGGCGTCGGGAAAGTCGAGGGCGACGATGATCGGCGTGGTGTTCACGGGCGCAGGATTGCTTCGGGTGCCGTGGCCGCTAGGCTTGCGGCTCCGTGGTCTCGGTACGCTTCGGCGAATAGGTTTCCCAGCGCTGGCAACCGGGGCAGCGCCAGTAGTACTGCCGCGCGCGGAACGCGCACTGCTCGCACCGGTACATCCCCAGCCGCTTGATGTGCTGCGCCACCAGCGCCTTGACCAGCTCGAGGTCGTGGCGCCGGTCGGGCGGTGCGGCTTCGAGTTGCGCCTCGAGCAGCCGGTCGAGCCCGATCAGCGTCGGCGCCTTGGCGAGCTCGGCGCGGATCAGGTCGGCCGCAGCCTGCGGACCGTCGTGTGCAAGGACCAGCGTGAACAAGGCGTTGAGTATGTCGAGCGACGGATACTGCGCCTGCCAGCTCGACAGGCGGCGGATGCCGGAGCGAACGTCGCCCAGCCTGGTGTAGGCGGTCGCGACGCGCTCGGCGACGAGCGCGAGGAAGGCCGGGTGCTGCGATTCGATGCGCGACCAGGTCTCGATCGCTTCGGCGAGTTGCTGCTGCTGCGCCTGGAGGTCACCGGCGAGCATCGTCGCGCGGGTGCACGCCCGGTACTCCGCGCGCGCGAGGTCGATCTCCGCGGCGGCGGTCGCGAAATCGGAGCGGGCGAGCGCCGCC
>Ga0105103_10001663_pt1 | contig 11998 bp, 9 predicted proteins | sample PPLLaktember2015_2_FD_79107 | JGI IMG/M metagenome (GOLD analysis project Ga0105103, IMG submission 79107) | Freshwater sediment microbial communities from Prairie Pothole Lake near Jamestown, North Dakota, USA - PPLs Lake P7 Core (6) Depth... | ecosystem: Environmental > Aquatic > Freshwater >...
CACCCACGCGCCGTAGTTGCGGCCGCTCGTCGACTCCAGCCCCGACTGCATCGTCAGCAGGTGCTCGATGGTGATGGCGCGCTTGCGAGGGTCGGCGGACGACCCGAGGTCGGCGGCGAAGTACGGCGCGACCGGGTCGGTGACGGTCTTCAGGTGCCCGGCGGACAGCGCCGTGCCGACGAGCGCCGACATCACGCTCTTCGACGCCGACTTGATATTCGCCGGTGTCGTCGCGCGGGCGCCCTTGAAGTAGCGCTCGAGCACCAACTCACCGCGACGGCTGACCAGAAGGCTCCGGAGACGCGGCAGCCTGGATGCCGAAGCCGTCACCGCATCGAACGCTGTCTGCGAATTGGGAGTGGCCGGCGTGGGCGGCGCCTGGCCGCCGAGGGACACAGCGCCGGACAGCGCCACAAGGGCGGCCCAGCTCGACAGAAAGCGGCGACGAGTCGATGAGGATCGCAAACCTTCTCTATAATGCAGGGGAGGCGAGACGATGCCAATTTTCGAATACACCTGCAAGAGCTGTGGCCGCGAATTCGAACTCCTGGTGCGTCCGGGGTCGGAGTTGGTTTGCCCCGGTTGTGCCAGCACCGAGCTCGAGAAACTCACGTCACTCCCCGCGGTCCACTCGTCCGGAACTCATGCCATGGCGCTGAAGGCCGCCGCCAAGCGCGACAAGATCCGCGGTTCCGACATGGCCCGCGCCCAGCGCGAATACGAACTCCACCACAACGATTGAGGACCGGTGTCCGGTGTCCGGTCTCCGGCAGATGGGTTTGCCGGAAGCCGCGGGCCAGGTTTGAATCCTGCGCCGACTCGCGCTCCCTCCGCCGCCTCCCGACTCCCGCCTCCCGGCTCTCGGCTGCGTCTTATCCCTACCGCGGTGTCACTGTCAGCACCGCGGTTGTGTTCCGCTTCGGCACCTGTCCCACTGGGATGCGCGCCACCTCCTTCAGCGTCGCGGTGTCGATCACGAAGACCATGTTGTCGCCGGCCGCGGCGACGTAGATGAAGCGCCCATCGGGCGTGAACGTCACCCACTCCGGGTGCTGCCCCACGAAGACGCGCCCCTTCTCCTTCAGATCGGGCAGCGTGTGCACGTAGGCGTAGCCGAACACCTTGCTCGTCGACCACAGCGTCTTGCCGTCAGGTGAGACCGCCAGGCCGTGCGCCGGCGCCCCCTGCAGGCCGTCGGTGTGCGGATGCTCGCCCTCGATCGCGGGATGCTCGATGCGCGCGGTCTCCTTGCCGGTCGCGAAGTCGACGACGGCGAAGCCGTGGAAGTTCGAGAGCTGGACGTAGATGTTCCTGGTCGAGCCATCCGCGTTGGTATCGAACGCCATGGGCCGGATGCCGGCCGACAGCTTGATGGTGCGCACGAGGGTGTCGGTGGCCGTGTCGACGATGGAGATGGTACTTTCCGGAATCGACCCGGCCACCGCGAACTTCCCGTCAGGCGTGACGTAGACGTTGTGGATGGAGCCTTTCACGGGCACGCTCTTGAGCGGGGCGAGCGCGACCGTGTCGATGACGTCGAGCGCCCCTGGGGCCTGCGCGATGCCGACGTAGACCTTGCGGCCATCCTTCGACATGGCCACGTTGTTGGGACGCCCGGTGAGGGGCACCCGCTTCACCACCTCGAGGGTGCGTGCGTCGACCATGTCAAGTGTGTGCTGCGACTCATTGCTGAGATAGAGACGGCTGCCGTCGGGGGCAGCCGTCACCCCGTGAGGGATCTCCACGCCACGAATCACGCCGACGACGCGATTGGTGTCGGGGTCGATCAGGTGGGTGTCATCTCCCGCGGCGTTGGTCTGGATGATGCGAACCGCGGTCGCGGCCGAGGAGCGCCCGGTGCCCGCCTCTGTGCCGCGGACCCACGCCGCCAGGGCCTGCCATTCCGGGTCCGTCTGATCGCGCCAGTGCTTGCCTCCGCCATGGAACGCGTCACCGCCCGCCTGCCGGTCGAGCGGATGCAGCAGCAGGCGGCTGCTCATCGGCGCGCCCGGCACGACCAGCGACGACACCGTCTCGAAGTTCTTGCGCGACTGCTCCTCCGTCCACGTGGCGGTGCCGCTCGCCAGCGGCTCGAGCCGCAGGCGGGTGCCGACCTTCCCGGCGTGGCACGTCACGCAGCGCACCAGGCCCGCGCGTGGCGCCAGCAGCACTGGCGCCACCCGCGTCTTGAACACGTCGTAGTCCAGGGCCGCGCGCGGCGGCGCGGCTGGCTGTGCGAACGCGCCCGCGGGGGCGGCGAGCAAAAGACCGAGGGAGACGAGACCGGCGCGGAGCGGTGAGGCTGCGACCATGGGCTGTCGGTCCTTTCGATTGGTGGAGCGCCAGTATAAGATCAACCCCTTACCCAGGAGTTGTTGCCGATGGCTTTGCAGACCGCGACCGGGACCGCGCAGTGCCCCGAGTGTTTCGCTGAGGTGACCCTCACGAACGTGATGCAGAACGAGATTGCCCAGTGCCCGGGCTGCGGCGCCGAACTGGAAGTGATCGCGCTCGAGCCGCTGACGCTGGCCGTGGCGCCCCAGGAAGAAGAGGACTGGGGTGAGTAGCGGCCCCAACGCGCAGAGTCCGCGCGTCGGGGGCCCCGGCAGTCTGCGCATCGGCGTGCTCTACAGCCGCGTGCGGGTCGAGGAGAAGCTGCTGTTCGAGGCGTTCGAGAAGCGGGGGGTCTCGCTCGAGTTGCTGGACGACCAGAAGCTGATCTTCGACATCACCGACGTCCAGAACCACCCGTATCAGCACTTCGACGTCATCGTCGAGCGCTGCATCAACCACAGCCGCGCACTCTACAGCCTGAAGATCCTGAACGATCAGGGCGTCAAGACAGTGAACACGGCGCTGGTCGCCGACATCTGCGGCAACAAGCTGATGACGACCAGCGCGCTCGCCGCCGCCGGCGTGCCCCAGCCGAAGGCGCTGGTGGCCTACACGGCGGAAAGCGCGCTCGAGGCGATCGAGCGGCTCGGTTACCCGGCGGTGCTGAAGCCCACCGTGGGCTCGTGGGGACGCCTGCTGAGCAAGGTCAACGATCGCGATGCGGCCGAGACCATCCTGGAGCACAAGGAAACACTCGGCAGCTATCACCACAGCATCTTCTACATCCAGGAATACATCAAGAAGCCGGGACGCGACATCCGGGCGTTCCAGGTGGGTCCCGAGACGATCTGCGCGATCTACCGCAACTCGCCCAACTGGATCACCAACACCGCGCGCGGCGGCACGTCCGCCAACTGCCCGGTGACGCCGGAGCTCGCCGACATCTGCACGCGCGCGGCGCGGGCGTGCGGCGGCGGCGTGGTGGCGCTCGATCTGTTCGAGGATCCGGATCGCGGGCTGCTCGTGAACGAAGTGAACTACACCATGGAGTTCCGCAACAGCATCGCCCCGACGAACGTCAACATCCCCGAGCGGATGGTCGACTTCACCGTGAAGGTGGCGAAGGACGGATGGGACGCCGCCAACGGCTTCACGCCGGGCACCTCCGCGCACCTGGCCTCCATCTCACTCGCCGAAGGCGCGTCGGTCTAACGGACCATGACTGCACGCGTCACCGCGTCCATCCTGGGCGCGTCCGGCTACACCGGCGGTGAACTGCTCCGGCTCCTGCTCGCGCATCCCCACGTGGATGTGCGGCAGGTGACGAGCGAACGGCTCGATGGCCAGTTCGTCCACTTCACGCATCCCAACCTGCGTCCTTCGACAGGCTCAGGGCGCGCGCCGCTGAAGTTCGTCAGCGCCTCGGCGCTGGAGCCGTGCGATCTGCTGTTCCTGTGCCTGCCCCACGGCGGCGCGATGGGACGCATCGAGGCGCTGTCGGCGCTCGCGCCCCGCATCGTCGATCTGAGCGCGGACTTCCGGCTGCGCGAGGCGGCGGGATACGACCGCTGGTACGGCAAGCCGCACAGCAACCCCGCGTGGCTGGCGCGCTTCGTCTACGGCCTGCCGGAACTGCACCGCGCGGAGATCGCCGGCGCCAGCTACGTGAGCGGCGTGGGCTGCAACGCCACCGCCACGACCCTGGCCATCTGGCCGCTCGCCAGGGCCGGGCTCATCGACGTGCCTCGCGGCGTGATCTGCGAAGTGAAGGTCGGCAGCAGCGAAGGCGGGGCCTCGTCCAACGACTCGACGCACCATCCGGAACGCGCCGGCGTGATGCGCAGCTTCGCCCCCACCGGGCATCGTCACACGGCGGAAGTGGTGCAGGCGCTGGCGCTCTGCGGGGTGCAGACCGAAGTGCACCTGAGCGCCACCGCGGTGGACAACGTCCGCGGCGTGCTGGCCACCGCGCATGTCTTCGTGCGCGAGAGCGTGGCGGAGCGCGATCTGTGGAAGGCCTACCGCGAGGCCTACGGCAGCGAGCCGTTCGTCCGCGTCGTGAAGGAACGCACCGGACTCTATCGCTATCCCGAGCCGAAGATTCTGTCCGGCAGCAACTTCGCCGACGTCGGTTTCGAATTCGACCAGTCCACGCGCCGCGTCGTCGCACTCTGCGCGATCGACAACCTGATGAAGGGCGCCGCCGGCACCGCGGTGCAATGCGCGAACCTGATGCACGGGTGGGACGAAACGGCCGGGCTCGGGTTCCCGGGACTACACCCGATCTAGAGTTCAACGTTCAAAGTTCAAGAGTTCAAAGTTCAAGAGCTCAAGAGTTCAAAAATCAAGGCCCCAAGCCCCAAGCCCCCCTATGATCGTCATCAAAGTCGGAGGCGGAACCAGTCTCAACATCGACGCCGTTGTGGCCGACATCGTGTCGTTGCGGGCGGCGGGCACGGACGTGCTGCTCGTCCACGGTGGGGCGCAGACCACCAACCAGGTGGCCGAGGCACTCGGGCATCCGGCGCAGTTCGTCACGAGCGAGAGCGGGCATGTCAGCCGCCGGACGGATCGGCGCACGCTCGAGATCTTCGAGATGGTCTACTGCGGACAGCTGAACAAGATGTGGGTCGAGAAGCTCCAGCGGCAGGGGGTGAACGCGGTGGGGCTCTCGGGCCTCGATGGCCGGGTGTTCGAAGGCGAGCGGAAGGACACGCTCCGCATCAAGGTCGATGGCCGCCGGATGGTGCTGCGCGACGACTGGACCGGCACCGTCGAGAAGGTGAACACGCACCTGCTGCGATTGCTGATCGACGGCGGCTACTTCCCGGTTCTGACGCCGCCGGGCGCGTCCACCGCGGGCGACGCCATCAACGTGGACGGCGATCGCGCCTCGGCGATGGTGGCCGGCGCCTTCCAGGCCGATGCGCTCGTGATCCTCACGGACATGCCTGGGCTGCTGAAGACGTTTCCCGACGAATCGTCGCTGATCACCTCCATCCCGAAGGCGCAGGCCGACAGCTTCATGCAGTACGCCGAGGGCCGGATGAAGAAGAAGGTGATGGGCGCCGTGGAAGCCATCGAAGGCGGGGTCCGCAAGGTGATCTTCGCCGACGGCCGCGTCGAGCAGCCGATCACGCGCGCGCTCGCCGGCGGCGGCACGCACATCCAGTAAGGTGCGGATGGGTGCGAACGGGTGCGGGGGGGGCGGCAGGTTCACGGTGGCGATCGGGGTTTGAACTCTTGAACTTTGAATTTCTGAACTTCTCGTGATGAGCGATCTCGCTTCCATCGAAGAACGTGTACTGGGCGGCACCACCGCCCGTCGTGGCGACATCGTCTTCGCGACCGGGGAGGGGTGCTGGCTGACCGACACCACGGGTCAGCGATACCTGGACCTGGGCTCGGCGCAGGGCGTGGCGATGCTGGGGCACTGTCATCCATCGGTGAGCGAGGCCATCGCGCGTCAGGCGCACACCCTCGCCCTCTGCCCCAGCTACCTGTACAGCGACGTGCGCGCGCGGTTCGCCGAGGCGCTGACGTCAGTGCTGCCCTCGCACCTGCCGCACGCGTTTCTCTGCAACAGCGGCGCGGAGGCCGTGGACGCGGCGCTGAAGTTCGCGCGCCTCGTCACCGGCCGCCCCGCGTTCGTGTCCACCACCAGGGGCTTCCATGGCCGCACGTTCGGCGCGCTGTCGGTGACCTGGGAGCCGAAGTATCGCGAGGGCTTCGGCCCGTTGCTCGAGACCGCGCACGTGGCGTTCAACGACACCGCGGCGCTCGATGCCGCGATCACCGAACAGACGGCGGCGGTGATCCTCGAGGTGGTCCAGGGCGAGAGCGGCGTCAACCTCGGGCAGGCGGACTTCCTGGCCGCCGCCGAGCGGCTGTGCCGCGAGCGCGGCGCGTTGCTGATCGTCGACGAGATCCAGACCGGCTTCGGCCGCACCGGCCGCTGGTTCGCGATCGAGCACGCGAACCTCACGCCCGATATCATCTGCATGGCCAAGGGGCTGGGCGGCGGCTTCCCGATGGGCGCGATCGCCTACACCGCGCGCGTGCGCGAGGCGCTCTATCAGGGCGCGCACGGCAGCACCTTCGGCGGATCGCCGCTGGCCTGTGCGGCCGGGCTCGCCGCCCTCGAGGCGTATCGCGGCGAGCAGCTGATCGAGCGCAGTGCCACCCTTGGCGCGCGCATGCTGGCCGACCTGAAGTCGGCCCTCGCCGACGTCCCTGTCGTCCGCGAGGTGCGCGGCCTCGGTCTGATGCTGGCCATCGAGCTCCGCAGCAAGGTGGCGCCGGTGCTGAAGAGCCTGATGCTCGAGCATCGCGTGATCGCGCTGCCGGCGGGGCCCACGATCCTGCGGCTGCTGCCGCCGCTTGTGATCACCGAGGACGAGATCGACATCGGTATCCGCGCCATCTCCGCCGCGCTCCGCGCCGCCAGCACGCAGCCACCGGCTCGCCGCACCGTCGCCACTGGGCCCACCGGCCCCCCCACGCCATGACCCGCGAGCAGGCCATCGAACTGGTCCGCGGACTGGTCGCCATTCCGTCGCTGTCGCGTCAGGAAGGTCACGCCGCGTCATGGCTGGCCGCGCAGATGGCCGCGGCCGGCTACGATCGCGCCTTCGTGGACGAAGCCGGCAACGCCGTCGGCGAGCTGGGTTCCCCCGACGCCACGACCGTCTTCGTGCTCCTCGGACACATCGACACCGTGCCGGGCAACATCCCGGTGCGGATCGCGCCAGCCCTGGAACCCCAGAACCTCAGGACCTCGGACCCCCAGAACCCCAGCCCCCGAGAGCCCGGGCTGGCGCTGTTCGGCCGCGGCAGCGTGGACGCGAAAGGTCCCCTGGCGACGTTCGCCGCCGCCGGGGCGCGGCTCGGCTCCGCGTGGGCTCGCGAGATGGGTGTGCGGCTGGTAGTCGTCGGCGCGGTCGAAGAGGAAGCCGCCACCAGCAAGGGGGCGCGGTTCATCGCGTCCCGCTTCAACGGGGTCGCCGAACCTACCCCCGCCGCGTGCGTGATCGGCGAGCCGAGCAGCTGGCGTCGCGTGACGCTCGGCTACAAGGGCCGCCTGCTGATGGACATCGAGGCACGCCAGGCCATGGCGCACACCGCCGGGCCCGATGCCAGCGCGGCCGAGGTCGTCGTCGATCTCTGGAACTGGGTTCGCCGCTACGCCGACGAGGCGAACACGGGCAAGGCGCGGCCGTTCGATCAGCTCAGCCCGAGTCTGCGGCGGTTCATCACCGCCAACGCCGATGGCATGACCGACACGGTGGATGCCCAGATCGCCTGGCGGCTGCCCGTCGGCTTCGACGCGGGCGCATTCGTGAACGATCTGCTCGCGTGGACCGCCGCACACCTCGACAGCGCGGAAACCGCGCCCACCACCACGCTCGCCACCGGAGAGGGTGGCCGGCACACGATCACGGTCACGGGCCCTCGAACCGCCCTCAGCTTCACCTTTCGCGGCTGGGAGAAGCCCTGGCACGGCGACCGGAACAATCCGCTCGTACGCAGCTTCCTCGCCGGCATCCGTCAGGTGGATCCGGTGGCGCAGCCCGGCTTCGTGGTCAAGACCGGCACCAGCGACATGAACGTCGTCGCGCCGGTGTGGCAATGCCCCATCGTCGCCTACGGTCCCGGCGACAGCGCGCTGGACCACACGCCAAACGAGCACCTGCTGCTGGACGAGTACTGGAGCGCCGTCACCATCCTGGAACAGGCGCTCCGCAATCTGGCCGCCTCGGCCTCCTGACCTCCAGCCGAGCTGACTCATCCGTGGAAGAATAGGGGCAGCGACGGACAGCGATGCGAGAGTCGAACGAGGTTCTCCGGTTACTCGAGGAGTGGCGGCAAGGCGACCAGGGCGCGTACGACCAGTTGATACCCCTCGTCTACGCCGAGCTTCGCCAGCTGGCTCAGAGGCAGTTGCGGAACGAAGCGGCCGGGCACTCCCTGCAGCCGACCCTCCTGGTCCACGAAGCCTACCTGCGGCTGGCCGACGCGGACATCGACTGGCAGAACCGCACCCATTTCCTGAGTGTGGCCGCTCGCGTGATGCGGCGCATCCTGGTGGAGCGGGCCCGGGCCCGGCAGGCCCGAAAGCGCGGAGGTGACGAGGTGCGCGTGAGCCTGACCGGCAGCGAGCCGGCGCCGATTACAGATCCTGTAGGTGTACTGTCCCTGAACGCGGCGATGGAACGCCTCGAGGGCTTCGACCCCCGACAGGCGCAGGTTGTGGAGCTGTGCTACTTCGGCGGGCTCACCTATCCCGAGATCGCCGCCATGCTGGGGGTCTCTGAAGCCACCGTAGATCGCGATCTCCGGCACGCCCGCGCCTGGCTGAAGAGGGAACTCGCCTCGGCCTGAGGGGATAAGCCCGTGCATTTCGCATACCCTTTCATGTGGTCTCCCGGCCGTGTGGCCAGACCTATCTGATTTCTGCGTGCAAGCCACTGAACGATCCGTGCAGCCTTCTACCCTGCCCCCCGTCCTTCGCTGTCTCTGGAGAGCCTCGATGCTTCCGACTCGCCGTAGTCCGTCCCTGACCCGTCGACTGTTGTTGGGACTCTGTTGCGCCCTGGCCCTGTCGGCCGGAGCCTCGATTTCGGCCCAGATCCCGGGCCGCAACACCAACATGGTGTCCGGCACCGACTGGCCGGGAGGCGACCCGTACCTGCAGCGGCAGAACGAGCCCTCGATCGCCGCCTCGACCCGGAACCCGCTGCATCTGCTGGGCGGCAGCAACGACTACCGGACGGTGGACGTCCCCGGGCTGCCGGATGGGAGCGAGACGGGCGACGCGTGGCTGGGCGTCTACAAGTCGTTCGACGGCGGGCAGCGCTGGTCCAGCACCCTGCTGCCGGGTTACCCGCAGGACACGTCTCCGGCCGGCATGGCCTCGCCGCTCAAGGGCTACCAGGCGGCCGCCGATCCGGTGGTCCGCGCCGGCACCAACGGGCTGATTTACTACAACGGCCTGGTCTTCGACCGCGTCGAGAACGGCCGCAGCGCCATCTTCGTGGCGCGCTTCATCGATCGCAACAACAAGGAGAACGGCGACCCGGTCAACTACGTGGGCACCAGCATGGTGGTGCAGTCCACGGGGACCGCGTTCCTGGACAAGCCGTGGATGGCCGTGGACATTCCACGCGGCAACGCGAACCTGTGCGTGGTGGGGGGCCAGGCGACCGGCGCCCGCGTCAAGCGCAACGGCCACCGTGGCAACGGCAACGGGAACGGCGGCACCGTGTGGGTGGATCCGGGCCTCGAGTACGTGCCGGCGGGCGCGGTCTACGTCGTCTACTCGTCGATTACCGGTGACGGGCCGACCCTGCGCTCCGAGATCTTCCTGAAGCGCTCGATGGACTGCGGTGTCACGTGGACCCAGCCGATGCGTGTGAGCAGCACCGCCCACGCGATCAACCAGGGCGCGACGCTGTCCATCGACCCCGCCACCGGAAACCTGTTCGTGGCATGGCGCCGGTTCTCGAGCCCGGACGCGCCCGACGCCGACGCCATCATGATGGCGCGGCTCCGCTTCAACGGCGGCAGCTTCGACGCCCCGGGGCTGGCGCGTGGCCTGCGCCGCACCACGCCGGTCACCGACAACCTCGATCGCATCTTCGAGCACCGGAAGAAGCGCGCGGGCGTGGAGCAGGTCGCCGACGTGTCGCAGCTCGACCAGGGCACCACCGAGTTCCGCTTCCGCACCAATGCCTTCCCGACGATGACCGTGGACGGCACCGGACGGGTGTACGTGGCATGGAGCGAGCGCGGCTTCGCGCAGGCGCGCCCCGACGCGATCGACGGCGATGCCCGCATTCTGGTGGCGACCACCACCGACGGCACCGCGTTCACCACGCCGATGGTGGTGGACGACCAGGCACAGTTCGGCCACCAGCTGATGCCGTCGCTGGCCTTTGCCGGCGGCAAGCTGATGCTCGTCTATTACGACCTGCGCGAAACGGCCGCGGGCGTCTTCAGCCGCTTCATCGCCGACGACCCCGCCACGGTGACGGCGTCGCAGGGCAAGCGCCAGACGATCGATATCCGCGCGGCGATGGGGACACCCGGAGCGACGCCGGTGTTCGCGCCCTCGGTGCAGGTGTCCGACTACCTCTACGGTTACCGGAGCAGCGCGACCGAACTCGAGCAGCTGCAGGTGAACCCGCCGAACCTGCCCATGTTCAGGCTGGGCACGGCGCCGTTCATCGGCGATTACATCGACATCGCGCCCGCACCGGCGTTCGTGCCCACTGCCGCCGGCGGCTGGACCTACAACACCGCCCCGGGCGCCGAGTTCCCGCTCTTCCATGCGGTGTGGACCGACAACCGCGACGTGCGCCCGCCATTTGCCGACACCAACGGCGACGGCAACCCATGGAACGACTACACGCCGCCCACGTTCCCCGGCTCAACGGCGGGTGGCACCAGCGGCTTCGATCCGACGCAGGAGGTACCGGTGTGCACGGCCGGCAACGCCGGGTCGCGCAACCAGAACATCTACACCGCGCGTATCGGCGGCGGTCTGCTGGTCGGCGCGCCGGGCAACGCCAAGCCGCTGTCGCCAACGCTGCAGCGCGGCTTCGTGGTCTTCGCGACGAACCAGACGCGCGTGACGAAGACCTTCCGCATGCGGGTGCTGGCGCAGCCGACGGGCGGCCGCGCCTCGTTCGAGCAGTTCCCGCTGCCTCCCTACACCACGGCCTCGCCGGCACCGGTGATCACTCTGGACGTGCGCGTTCCGGCCCGCTCCACCGCGTCGCGCACGCTGTTCGTGACCTCGACGGATCCGAAGGCGCAGGTATCGGTCAGCGTGACCGAGGTCGATGACATCGGCGGCACCACCGTCACCAATGGCCTCACCGGCCGCGTCGTCCTCAACCCGGACATCGAGAATCCCGACATCGAGAATCCTGACATCGAGAACCCGGATATCGAGAACCCCGACATCGAGAACGCCGAGGTCTACAATCCGGACATCGAGAATCCCGATATCGAGAACCCTGACATCGAGAATCCGGACATCGAAAACCCGGACATCGAGAATCCGGACATCGAGAACGTCCGCATCGCCAACCCGGACATCGAGAACGTCGTCGTGGCGAATCCGGACATCGAGAACCCCGACATCGAGAATCCCGACATCGAGAACCCGGATATCGAGAATCCGGACATCGAGAACGGGACCATCAGCGACGTGACCTGGACGGTGTCGAACACCGGCAACACGACGTCGGCCTTCAACGTCAACCTGTTCCTGGCCAACACCACGATTCCGCAGGGCGTGACGACGCAGCTGGTGCTCTACAAGACCTACCAGACGCCGGTCGCGGCGCCGAACGGGTGCGAGCTGAAGGTGGAGACGCGCAACGTGCTGATCGCCAACGTGCCCAACCCGGTGTTCGTGACGTCCGGCGCGTCGGTTCCCGACCCGAACGATCCATCCGACAAGAACGCCACGCTGTGGCTGGCCCCGGGCGAGGTCGCCCGCATCACCCTGCGCGTCTACGATCCCGATCGCTCCGACAACGTCACCTACACGAACGCCGACGGCACCACGGCGTCGATCGATCCGGCGTTCAACCCGCAGACCCAGGTGACACCTGGCATCTCGGGCCAGGGCGTCGATCCGCTCGACTTGGGCGCC
>Ga0105103_10001664_pt1 | contig 11996 bp, 17 predicted proteins | sample PPLLaktember2015_2_FD_79107 | JGI IMG/M metagenome (GOLD analysis project Ga0105103, IMG submission 79107) | Freshwater sediment microbial communities from Prairie Pothole Lake near Jamestown, North Dakota, USA - PPLs Lake P7 Core (6) Depth... | ecosystem: Environmental > Aquatic > Freshwater >...
AACCTCGCTGTGCTGCGCCCCAACGTCGGTCTGCCGCCTGGAGCGTGGGATGAGGTTGTCGGGCGGCGTGCCTGCCGCCACATCGCTAGGGGAGAGGGGATTCAGTGGCGGGACTTGGTTTAGGCACTGCCAACTTCGTTGGACCCTACGGCATTTGCGGCGACCCCTCCCCACACAGCGACGCGCAGCGCACCATCACCACCATCGCCTACTATGGCGGCGTCAAGTATATCGACCGCGCTGACGACTACGGCACCAACTACACCACGGGCTTCCGCGTGACCTGGAAGACAAGGCGCACACCGCCGCTCCACATGCTGCAACGGGTTCCACTCTATGCGGCCATGCTGCACATGCCTGCCGAGCTGCGCCTGCTGGACAACCTGAACCGCCTGAAGCAGTGGGGCGCGGTCAGCAAGGTGGGCGTGAGTGCCTACGACTACCAGCAGTTGTGGTCGGTGGGCGCGGAGTCGCTGGACATCGTGCAGGTGCCGCTGAACATCCTTGACGCCAGACTGTTGCCAACCTTGCGCAAGTTGCACGACAACGGCGTAGAGGTGCATGTGCGCTCGGCCTTCTTGCAGGGTGCCTTGCTGATGGACCCCGATCACCTGCCGCCGCACTTCGACAGCGTTCGCTCCCGTCTGCGAGACTGGCACTCCTGGCGTGAGGGGCAGGGGCTTACGGCGGTGCAGGCCGCACTGGGGCCGCTGCTTGGGCTTGACTTCGTGGATGTGGTGGTGGTGGGAGTCGCAAGTCCAGATCAGATGCGGGAGTTACTGACCGTGAAGCCCCTGCCGTGGACTGACAGATGGGCGATAGACGACGAGAACATCTTGGAGCCGTGGCGATGGCCCAAGCCGTAGCCGCCCTCCGCGACATCCTCGGACGCATCAGCATCGTCCTCGCCGCCTATGAGTTAGCCGCCGAAGAAGCCAACAAAGCCCTGGAAGAACGGGCGGTCTACGTTCTGAACCACGCCATCTACACCGCGATCCACGACGTTCTCGAAAGCATCATCACCGAACTGGAGGCTTCCGATGGTTCTAGCAGTGATACAGGCCCGCACTTCGTCCACTAGGTTCCCCCGCAAAGTCCTGGCTGACCTGCACGGACTCCCCATGCTGGCAAGGCAGATTGAGCGCGTTCTGCGCTGCGGACTCATCGACAAGCTCGTGGTTGTCACCTCCACCAACGTCGAGGACGACGAGATATGCGAAGTCGCTACCCTGGCCGGCGCAGACTTCTGGCGCGGTCCCCTGGCAGATGTGCAGATGCGGATTCTCGGCGCGGCAGAGTTCTACAAGGCTGACCATGTGGTGCGGCTGACTGGCGATTGCCCGCTGGCCGACCCCAACATCATCGACGATTGCATCCACCTGCACCTAGAGGACAACGCTGACTACACCAGCAACGTCGAGCCGCTGTGCTACCCTGACGGGCTGGATGTGGAAGTCATTAGGGTGTCCGCGCTGCGCGAGGCGGCAGAACTAGCGAAGGCTTCGCACGAGCATGTGACTACCCTGCTGCGGCACTGGCCGCGCTGGAAAAAGTCCAGCCTGACCTGCCACCCCGACATGAGCAAGATCAGGTGGACGGTGGACTACCCGAAAGACCTGGAAAAGGTACGCGCCATCTATGCCGCTCTCTACGACAAGAACCGCGAGTTCGGCTGGGCAGACATCCTAAACTGGGAGGCGAAGCATGGCAAGGTATACGCAGTCTGAGGCCCTCCTCGACCGCGCCCTGAAAGTGATCCCCGTTGGCACACAGACCTTCAGCAAGTCGCACCTGACCTACCCGCGCGGCGTCAGCCCCCTCTACCTGGAGGGCGGCAAGGGCAGTAAGGTTTGGGATGCTGACGGCAACGAGTACATCGACTTCGGCAACGCCCTCACCGCCGTAACGCTTGGCTACCAGTACCCTGCTGTGGACAACGCGGTGCGGGAGCAGATGGAGAAGGGCGTCATCTTCGGCCTACCGCACCGGCTGGAGGTCGAGGTCAGTGAGAAGATTTGTGAGATGGTGCCGTGCGCTGAGATGGTGCGCTTCGGCAAGAACGGCAGCGACGCCACCACGGGAGCAATCCGCATCGCCCGCGCCTACACGGGCCGCGACCACATCATCCAATGGGGCTACCACGGATGGCACGATTGGTCTATCGGCATCACTGGGCGAAACAGAGGCGTTCCCCAGGCGGTTCGCGATCTGACGCACACCTTCGAGTACAACGACATCTACTCTCTGGAGCGGGTGTTCAAGCAGTACCCGAACCAAGTGGCGGCGGTCATCATGGAGCCGTGCAACTCCGTCCTGCCCAACTTCAGCTTCCTGCAAGCGGTGCGCGAGATGGCGCACAAGAACATGGCCCTGTTCATCATGGACGAGGTTATCACGGGCTTCCGCTTCGCCAATGGCGGGGCGCAGGAATACTTCGGTGTGACGCCGGACATCGCCACCTTCGGCAAGGGCATCGCCAACGGCTACCCCTTGGCGGCAATCGCGGGCAAGGCCGAGATCATGCGGACTGTGGAGAACATCCACTACTCCTACACCTACGCTGGCGAGTGCCTGTCCCTGGCGGCTGGGTTGGCAACGATGAACGAGTTGCAGACCAAGCCCGTCGCGGAGTACCTGCACAACATCGGCAAACTGCTGATGGATGCTACACAGGACATCGCCAAGGAGACGGGGGCGCATGTGCGCGTGACGGGGCATCCGTCCTGGCAGTTCCTCCACTTCGACAACACAGCGCAGTTGACGCTGTGGAAGCAGGAAATCTTCCAACGGGGCATCCTGTCGCTGGGGCAGCACTGCATGTCCTACAGCCACAACACCGAGGATGTGTACCGCCTGCTGGATGTGTACCGCGAAGTCTTCCCGATCTTGGTTGCGGCTTACGGCAAGGAGCAGGAGTACCTGCGTTGCACGATTGCCGAACCGCTGTTCAAGGTTAGGTAGGGATACCCAAGCGGCCAAAGGGACTCGCCTGTAGAGCGACTGCCATCGAGCTTCGGAGGTTCGAATCCTCCTCCCTACACCAGTTCATCCCCATTCCACCGCACCGTCAGGCGCGTACTGGCGGGGTTAGGAGTGCTTTCATTGGACATCACACTAGATCAAGTCAAGTCTTTCCTCGATTCCGACCCTGAAGGCCAGAAGTTTATCCAGTCTGTGACGGATGCCAAGGTGACTCAAGGTATCAAAACTTGGCAGACAAACAACTTGGAGAACTTGCTGACGCAGAGGTTGGAGCAAGAGATCAGCAAGCGTTACCCTGCCGAGACCGAGGAACAGAAGCGTCTACGCGCTTTGGAGCAGGAGCTTGCCAACGAGAAACAGACCCGCATCCGCGCAGAGCTACACTCCCGCGCTGTCACCGAGGCAACGAAGAAGGGGCTGCCAACCGGCATCCTAGACCACTTCATTGGGGCCGATGAGGACCAAACCGCGCAGAACATCGCCAAGCTAGAAGCCGTCTGGAAGTCCGAAGTCCAACGCGAAGTCGAAGCACGCTTCGCTGCTGGCGGGCGTGCGCCCGTTGTGACCAGGCCAGACGATCAGCAGAGGACGTTCACGCGCGAGGGCATCGCCAGAATGTCTCAGGAAGAGCATAACCGTCTCTGGCCTGAGATCAGCAAGGCACTAGCGGAGGGCCGGGTCAAGTAACTGAGGTGACCGGGTATGGCTATTACGAACTTCATCCCTGTTAGGGGCGCGTTGGGGTAACCTAACGATGAACATGCCGAAAACTGCGGGAACGTCCTGTGCCTGACCAGCGCAGGATAATCCGCAACCAAGCCCCGTAAGGGGAAGGCTCAACGACTATAATCGGCACAGCCCGTTAGGGCTGATGGGATAGTCTGAACTCACGGGTAACCGTGAGAGGGCGGTTCGCGCCGCCCCGCCGCCACCTGGCGGTCTTCAAGTAACAGATTGGAACTGTGGTCATCTCGCCTCATGGCTCACCTGGACAAGAATCATGTTCTTGTCAATCGGTGCAACCGCGACTACGAGGGCGAGATTCGCAGCTTCGGTGACACGGTGAGGATCGGTTACATTGGTGACATCACCATTGGCAACTACTCACCGAACAACACCTCCATCACTCCCGAGGAGCTTACTGCTGTGCAGACGCTCCTCACCATCGACAAGGCGTCCTACTTCGCCTTCAAGATCGACGATGTAGACAACGCGCAAACCAAACCGAAGCTCATGGACGAAGCCATGCAGCGGGCCGCATACGGTCTTGCTGACACCGTTGATGCGCTTATCGCGGGTCTGTATTCGCAGGCTGGCGAGAGTGTCACGACAGAGGCTTCCAGCATGAACAGCGCTTCGACCCTAGAAGCCCTCGGTGCTGTGGCGCAGAGGCTTGACGAGAACAACGTCTCCGCTGCTGGCCGCTTCATCGTTGTGCCGCCCTGGGTCCACACCAAGATCGTCCTCGCCGACATCCTCCAGACTGATGGCTCGGTAGATGCAAGCCGCGCCTTCGAGAGCGGGTATGTTGGAAGGGTGCTCGGAATGGATGTGTTCGTCTCGAACAACATCACGACTACGGGCACCGCGCCGTCCTACACAAGCTACTGTCTGGCCGGCACGAGAGACGCGATCACCTACGCCGAGCAGGTTGTCAAGGTTGAAGCCTTCCGGCAGGAAGCGAGTTTCTCGGATGCAGTCAAGGGCCTCCTTGTCTATGGCTACAAGGTTCTCCAGCCGAACGCGCTGGTTAGCCTGACAGCCGTCTACAAGGCAGAGGCTTAGAGGTGATCGACGATGGCTACAACTGCTGTTAGCGTTACGTCACTCAACCGCAACTCTGTTTCGTCTGGCGTGGCTACGACCGGCTGGTCGGCAGTCATGGCTACGGCGAACACCTACCTCATCCCCTTCGTGGAGGATGAGAAGGTCGGCTTCGTCATCAACTGGAGCCACTGCGCTACCTCCACCGAGTACACTATGCTCGTCGTGCTCAGTCACGGCGACTACTGGCGCAACACGGTCGGCGGCGCGACGGCTCAGGTTTTCAACCTGTGGACAACCTCCTGCGGTGTCCACACCTACTTCTTCGGCCCCTATGAGTCGGCACAGTTCGGGTGCCTCTCCACCTCTACGTCGTATGGCGCGGAGCTTGGCGAGTTCTACCTGAGCCTGTACCACATCTGGACTTCCAGCTCCGGTGGCACCGCCTCCAGCACGGCTACGGCAGCGGCTCAGGGCGATGCTTACATCCGTGGCTTCAAGTTCCCGTCCGTCTCGTTCAGCACCTAACCAGAGTGTGAGGTGAACTGTGCTGACGGCACAGCAGGCGAATCAGGGGAGGGCTTCGGTCCTCCCCTCCGTCTTATCAACCCACTGGCAGACAGTCCTCGCGGAAGCCGAGCACGTTCCAGTCCAGTACACTCCATCCTTCATTCGCTACCAGGAGTCGTACTTCGGCATTGAGGACGAGAGCCAGATATTCTTCAACGACAACCGCCCCGTGGCGGTGTGGCCCTTCGCCGTCAAGGACGGGTGGGCAACCAGCAACGGCAGCGAAGTTTTACCGCCCCTGTTTGTGGCTGGCCTGCCGGAGCGGGTGCAGAAGCACATCATCACCGACTGCCTCAACCATCTCAATGGCACCCTTGACAGGACGGGCCACAACCAATGGTGGACGAACGAGGTTGTGCGGAAGGACGGCATATCCTTGTGGCACCGCCGCGTCTTGGAGCATGGCGGGGAACCCTACCCGGCGCAGGTGGAGTTGTTCGTGGACCTGGGCTGGTCCTACGAGCGCATCAGAACTAACATCCGCAAGTCCTACCGTTCACTGCTTCATTCGGGCAAGAAGGACTTTGACACCATCCTCGGCATGAACATCGAGCCTCTGCACAAGCTGCACATCGAAGTCGCGGGGCGCATCACGCGTAGCGACGAGACATGGGAGCGGCAGCAGGAGGCGGTTGACGCCGGGGAAGCGTTCGTGGTCTACCTGCTGGACAAGGCAGAGTGCATTGTGGGCGGGGCCTTGTTCCACCGCAGCCGCGACGAAGCGGCCTATGCGGTGGGAGTCTACCGCCGCGACCTGCACGACGCACCGCTTGGACATTTGGCGCAGGCGTTCGCCATCGAGCACATGCAAGTGCTGGGCCTGCGTTGGTACTACCTGGGGCTTCGGGCATACGAGGCCAACGAGAAAGAGCTTCAGATCGCGCACTTCAAGGAAGGATGGGCGACGCACAGTTTCCCGCGTGTGACCGCTTGCATCCACCGCAAATAGGGAGGCAATCATGGAGGGACTTGTGATAAAGAACGTCGAGGTTATCCGCGACGGCAAGGTCGTGGAGGATAAGCCCAAGTCGCCAGAGCTGGCGGCTGTCAAGGCCGAGATCGCGAACCTGGCGCAAGTAGCCAAAGAGTCTGCCCCGCCAACGCCGACTGCCGAGGAACTGCTGGCGAAGTTGAAGGCGGTGGGACGGAAGAAGGTTGCCATCGTCGGCTTCACGCCGAGCAGGGACCAGGCTCCCTACGCCAACCCCGACTTCGAGATTTGGGCACTCAACGATTTGTTCGAGGCCATCCCGCGTTGCGACCGCCTGTTCCAGATTCACCTGCGCCAAGCCGTTGACACCTACAGCACGCGCGGCGAACACGCCTCCTACATCGAACGGCTGCGGAGCCTCAAAGTACCCATCTACATGATCGAGAAGTACCCCGACATCCCGAACAGCATCCGCTACCCGCTGGAGGAGATGCTTGAGCGGTACGGGCCGTACTTCACGAACACAATCTCCTACATGATCGCCCTGGCAACCTACGAGGGCTTCGAGGAAATCCACATCTACGGCGTGGACATGGCCGTAGGTACGGAGTACGCGCAGCAGAGGCCGTCCTGCGAGTACCACATCGGCATCGCCAAGGGCAAGGGCATCCGCATCTTCATCCCTCACCAGTCCGACCTGCTGAAGTCGCGCTTTCTCTACGGCTTCCAAGAGGACGAGGAGATCGCCTTCAACAAGAAGTGCTCATCGTCCGTGGTGATGATGCAGGACCGCCTGAACCAGACCATCAAGGCCGAGCAGATGGTGCATGACGCCTGGTGCCGGTACGACGGCGGCATCCAAGTGCTGGACGGCATCATTGATAAGGTCAAGGATGAGGCCACCCTGACGCAACTGAAGAACACTAAGATCGCGATGGAGAAGGACCGGGCCAAGCGTGAGGAACAGGGCAAGCAGGCGCATGAAGTGCGCTGCAAGTACGAAGGCGCAATCCAGGCGGTGCAGGAGATTCAGAAGACTTGGGCCACCTGCCTCGACAACCCCGGCCCAATGGATATAGTGACCGGCGAGAACTGTCCAGGGCGCACATCCTGACCGCTGCCTGGACGCATCGACTGTGCGCTAGGAAGCGCATGAAAGAGAGTGATTGGTATGAGCTTACTAGGTATCTACAACCATCTCGATGCGGCCAAGGAGAGCGTCACAAGCGGCATCAAGACGATTGAGGTTGACCACGCTAACATCCATTCGGGTGACGGCTATTCCCTGGTGCCTACCACGGCAACCGCATCGCTGGCAGTTGAAACCACCTACTCGCGATTCATCGTCATGCGGCAGACTTCGGACGCAACCGACATCATCCACCTGAAGGAAAACATCTTCATCACAGACGGCTACGATGTGAAGTTCGAGCTGTGGGAAGGCGTGCTAACTCCCGGCCTCTACAGCGGCACCATCACCATCGCCGCGACCACCTGTGAACTGAACGCTGGCGACTTCGCGATTGCCGTTGACAGCGACAGCGTAGCGGTCACGGTCACGACAGGGCAGAGTCTTGCCGACATCGTTTCCACGGCGGCTACCGCGCTGGACACCGGCATCGTAGGTTGCACCAGCACCTTCGCCTCGTCTGTCATTACCGTAACCAGATCATCGAGCAAGAACTTCGTCGCGATGACCCTGACGCATACGGCTTCCTGCACGGGCGTCGAGGGTACTGTGGTTACGGCGATGAGCACCAACGAACTGACCGAGTACGACACCTTCAACCGCGACCGCAACTCGGCTGAGACTTCACCCCTCATCATCGGCGTAACCAGTTCGTCCGTCACGGCGGCAACGCTCTGGCAGACGGGAACGCAGATTCTCGAACGGTTCTGGATTCACGGTTCGAGCTGCTACGGCGTCGGGCAGAACGTGCTTGGCTCACACGGCGGCAGCGTCAACCTGAACGTGGAGTGGATGCTGAAGTCCACAACGAACTACGCCTGGGCCATCATCAACGACGGCACAAGCTGCTTCGTGATTCCCTGGTTCTACTGGTACGAAGAAGCATCTTAGGGGGTGGCCTTAGTTGATGACCGTAACTGAGGTCAAGGGGCTGCTGAACGAGAGCAGCACCACCTACGATGACTTCTACGAGACACTGATCCCCGAACTGGAAGCCTACGCCCGCGAGTACACCAACGACGAAGACCTGCCCTTCACCACGGCGGTCAAGCTGTTCGTCGCGAAGGCGTGCGAGTGGCTGGGGCGGGACATCATCAGCGGGGTCAAGGAAGAGGCCCTGGGCGACTACAGGGTTGCCTATGCGGAAACGCAGATTGGCACCGGCACGTTCCCGAAGGATGTGCTGGCCTACCTGAACATACACCGGCGCGTCCGCTGGGGTTAGGAGGCGGTTGCCATGTCAATCGGCAACGTCGCCCACTACCTGACGCAGACGGCGACGGTCATGCGCCCCACGGTCACTACGGCGGTGACAGGTGCGCTCATCAACGCCTGGTCCTCACAGTCGGAAGTGCTGGGGCGGCTACGTCCCTTTGTGGCCTACAGGTGGGGGTCCGAACTCATCAGTGGCGACAAGGTGACGGATGTGGCGAACTACCGCTGGTACTGCGCGACGAGTGCGGACATCACCACCACCGACAGGCTACGCATCGGCAGCAACACCTACCGCGTCGTCTACGTTTCCGATGTGATGAGCATGGGGAAGCTGATGCAGGTGGACCTGAAGCTGGTGGGGCACGATGGCTAACCAGTTCCGCACCGTCATCTACGTCAGCCACATCGCGGAGTTGCAGGCACGCATCAAGAACGCCGAGGACAAGATACTCGCGGAGATCGGCTTCGTGGTAGCACGCGAAGCGCACTTGCAGGCACCTGTTGACACGGGCAACCTGGCAAACAGCATGGACTACGTTGTGGACAAGCCTGGGCGCAAGGTCTACGTCGGCGCGACGATGGACGCACCCTATGCGCCCTTCCAAGAGTTCGGTACTGGAAGCCGAGGTAAAGGCACAGGCACCAAGCCGCCGCCCAACTACGTCCACGGAGCGCGGGGTGGGCCGGACTTCAAGGGCCATGTCGCACAGCCGTTCTTGGAACCAGCCATGATCGAGTCCCTACCCGAAATCAAGAAGATCGCTCTGAGGGGGTACAAAGGTATTGAAAGCGTTGGGAACATATCTGTTCGATTCGCTGACAACCCTGGCGAACCCCTCAACTAGCTACTCGGTAGGGGTGTACTTGGAACGTGCGCCAGAGAGTGCCGACTTCCCCTATGTCACCTTCAAGTTGTCCTACTCCTATGCGAACGAAGACCGCGAGGATCACATGCTAGACGTTGACCTGTGGGACAACGCCATCACCTCCACCGACCCCACGGTGTTCGATGCGCTGGAGCGCAGGATAGACGGCAACGGTAGCCGCAGCACCGCAAGCGGCATGGACGGCAGGAAGTATTACAACTCAACGGGCAGGCTGGCGGCGCGGTCATACAGGGAGCACCGCCTGATGCTTGCCGACCCCGACGAGGCGATAAGGCGACGGCGGTTGCGTTATCGCGTTATCAGTTTTGACGCAACCACCAGTTAGGAGTGAGCGACTATGGCTTGGGGAAACATTCTTCTAGGCGATGGCGTCTTCGCCATTACCACAACGTCGGGCGCGACGGCCATTGATGTAGGGCTGACGCGAGGCGGCGGGCAGTTTGTTGTGGAGCGTGAGTTCCGCGACATCGAAGCAGACGGCGACTATGGGCCTGTGATTGGCAGGGTCCGCGAAGTCAAGCATGTGCCGAAGTTGACGATCAGGGGCCTGGAGATGCTGGGCACCAACATCCCCTACTTCTACACCAACTCGACCATGACCACCGCCAACTCGACGGCGTGGAGCGCGGTGCTGGACAGCCTCACGACTGCCGAGTTCTGGTATGCGGTCACCTGGACCGGCGAGGAACTTGGCGGCAGGGACGTTGTGGTCACGGTGAACAACGTCATCAACCGCGAGAACATCGACTGGAACATGGTGGACAAGGAAGAGGTACTGCCCGAACTGATCTTCACCGGGCACTACGGCAGCACGACCAGGAGCGACCCGCCCTGGAGCGTCACCTTCTCGACAGCATAGGAGGCTAGTGGATGAAGATTCGCGAGCTAAAGACGAAGGACACCTTTGCCCTCTCGCGCATCCTCCGCAAGCTCGATGTCAAGCAACTGCTGGGCGTCTTGAAGACAGCCAGCGAGTCCGATGGTGGGGGCGGCCTAGAGTTGGTCGCCCTCATCATCGAGCGGCTTGACCCGATGGAAGCGGAGTTGACTGCGTTCCTGGGCGATCTGGTGGGGATGAGTGCGGCAGACTTTGCCGAGCAACCCTTCTCCGTGATGAAAGACATCCTGCTGCAACTGGCGCGGACGCCGGAGGTGGCTGGTTTTTTCGCCTCTATGAGCAGGACACCGACCTCGACCTCCTAGACCTGCTGCTGAACCGCTACTCTGGTGCCGCCGTCCTGCTGGAAACCCCTCTGGAGTTTGGGCTGGAGATACTGTTGCGGGGTGCAAGGCGGCGGGCGCAAGAGTTTGGTGCGGAGAGCGGGGCCGCACAAGGCGAGGTCAAGCAACCCGTGGTTCTAAGCAGTACGCCGAGTTCGGAAATCTACAACCACGCGCTGGAGATCAGGCGCAAGGTTCAGGCCAAGAACAGCGCGGGGGAGTGATGATAAGTGGCCGGATATGAAGCCTTCTCGCTATTTGGGACCATATCCCTGAAGGGCGCGAAGGAGGTCGGCAACCAGCTCAAACAACTGGACACACAGGCCAGCGGTCTAGCTGCTGGGTTATACAACACCGGCACCGTCTTCAGGCAGATAGGTAGTAATCTAAAAGCCATCGGTGCGAGTTTGACGCGCAGCCTCACCCTTCCCATTGTTGCCGTTGGCACCATTATCGCCAAGACGGGCATGGATTTTGAGAAGCAGATGGTCGAAGCCTACGCCGTCATGGAAAACCTAACGGACAGCGTGAAGCGGCAGATGGAAGACATCGCCCTGGCAACCTCCAAGATTTCGCGGTTCTCCCCCGTCGAGTTGGCGACCGGCTATCAAGTGTTGGCGAGGGCAGGTATGGATGCGGGGGCGGCGATGGCGGCTCTGCCCCTCATGGCGAAGTACGCACAGGCGTCTACCCAAGACCTTGATTCGGCAACACAGAGCCTTGTGCAGGCGCAGAACGCGCTGGGCTTGGCAAGCAAAGACCCGCAAGAAAATCTGAAGAACCTAACCCGCGTTGCTGATGTGCTAACCGCCGCCGACATCAATGCGGTTGGTTCCGCGAAGGACTTTGCTAACGCGCTCAATAATGACGCCGCAGCAAGTGCTCGTGTCGCAAAGAAACCTATCGAGGAAGTTGTTGCCGTTCTCATGGCCTTCGCCATGCGGGGCGATACGGGTAGCGAGGCTGGCACACACTTCCACATGGTCCTGCGCGACCTGCAACGAGCCACGTTGAAGAACAAGGAAGCCTTCAAGAAGTACGGTGTGGAGGTCTACGATTCTACTGGCAAGTTGAACAACATGGCCGACATTTTGGGCGATCTCGATAAAGCGTTTGAGGGGCTTACCGACAAGCAGAAGCGTCAAGCTCTGATAGATATGGGTTTCCAAGACCGTTCCATCAAGGCAATCCAGTCCCTAAGCGGAGCATCGGAAGAAATCCGCAAGTACGAGAAACT
>Ga0105103_10001665_pt1 | contig 11994 bp, 9 predicted proteins | sample PPLLaktember2015_2_FD_79107 | JGI IMG/M metagenome (GOLD analysis project Ga0105103, IMG submission 79107) | Freshwater sediment microbial communities from Prairie Pothole Lake near Jamestown, North Dakota, USA - PPLs Lake P7 Core (6) Depth... | ecosystem: Environmental > Aquatic > Freshwater >...
CAATGCGGCGGCAATGGAAGCAACCGGTGACCTTGTCGTGTTCATCGATGCGGATGTTGTTCTGGACGACAATGTCCTTCGGGACATACTTGGGGCTTTCCAGGATCCCGCTCTCATCGGCGCGACTGCCGTCGGAGTTCCCCAAGATGGAGGTCCGTGGGCGCGAGCCGTGTATGTCGGGACGTACGTCTTGGTTCGGCTGTTCCACGTCTTTGGCCTTTCGCTCTTTCCAGGAATCTGCGTTGCTTACCGCGCAAACGCGTTCAGAGCTATCGGCGGATTTCGGGAGGATCTTGCGGTTTCGGAGGACATTGACGTCAGCCGCCGTATCCGTCGTCTCGGACGGACACGCGTGCTTGGAACTGCAAAAGCCTTTGTGTCCACCCGTCGGCTCCAAAAGAATGGATTGTCCGTTGTGCTCTTTCATGTCTATCATCATATCCGCTATCTTCTGACAGGAGCGTCGGCGCGACGCTATCCGAAAACGGAAGAAACCTCTCATTGGACTGATATCTGGCGAACAAGATGAACCGAACGAATTTCTGTCGAATGCTCCGCTCAACCGCGGTTATGCTCACCCTGTTTATCGTCAGCCTGGGGGCGCAGGCCGTCTATGTTCCGCCGTCACATGATGTGTATGATCTCCTCAGCCGGTTCGAAGCACGCGGACTTCTTCCCGACTACCGTGACGCAGCGCGACCGCTCTCTCGTTTGGCGATCGCGGATCATCTCCGCACAATCGGTGAACACCGGAACATTCTCACGATGGTCGAACGAGAGCGGTACGCCTTCTTGCTGACGGAATTCCAGTATGAATTGCTGACACTGGAAGGGGATCCCGAGCCGAGCGAGACACGATGGCATGTCCTCTCGTATCCGCTGGCCGAGGGCATCATGAATCTGGATGTCAACTTCGGCGTTTCGACAGAGCAGAGAACGCAAGGAACGGCAAATCACCGAGTCCAGGGTATCCGGATCGGAGGCTATGCGTACAAGGATCTGGGATACGCATTCAATCTCGTCGACCACCGTGAGACAGGTGAAGGGATCGACCGCACCAAGATGAATACCCGAGAACCAGGCGTCGTGCTCTCGCGGGGCTTTGAGAACTCCATCGAGTATGACGAGGTCGACGCGCAGTTGTCGCTCCGGTTGGGAGCGGTCGACCTGACCGTCGGAAAGCTGAAGAATGAGTGGGGGTACGGTCCGCAGGGAAGCGTGATCTTCTCACCCAAAGCACCATCGTATCCGCAAGTGTTGCTCCGATTCCCGTTATCTGAGGATATTGATTTCGTCTACTTCCATGGTGAACTGAATTCCGATGAGATCGATTCTCTTCGATCGTACACGCAGACATATCTGAATTCCGCGTTCACGCCGTTTCGACAGGTTGACAAGTTGAAGTACATTGCCGCACATCAGATCGAGATCAGTGTGGTCCGAGGGGTGGACCTCTCGTTAGGTGAATCCATCGTTTACAGTGACCGAGGCCCCTTGTTGATCTACATGATCCCCATCATGTTCTTAAAAGCGGCTGAGCATTACAACCGCGACAAGGACAATTCTCAGATCTTCGGGTCACTCGACCTGAACGTGATTCGAAACGTCAACGCGCAATTGTCTGTGTTCATTGATGAGATCAATACGGATATGTTGACCGACCCGTACAAATCCCGCCGCCAACTCGGCGTCTCGGGGGGGATTCACCTGTACGACCTTCCCGTCGCCAATGTGGAGGTGGTTGCGCAATATGCACGATGTAATCCATGGGTGTACAATCATAAATATCCTGCAGTCTCGTTCGCGAACAACGGATATCCGCTTGGTCATTGGATCGGACAGAATGCAGATCTCCTGATGATGGAACTCAGCTACAGGCCGATTCGTGCATTGAAGGTGTCGGCATTCACCGAGATCAACCGAAAAGGGGACAAGGCGGACCCTGCAATTCAGTACACAGAGGACGGCGGAAAACTCTCCTTTCTGTACGGTCCATCGATCGAAAAGCGGACGTTTGGGCTGACGGCTTGGAGCGAGCCGCTCCGAGACCTCTACCTACGAGGTTTTCTGCGCTGGAATACCGTGCGAGACGAGACGCGAACAGGCGTTGATGCGTCAAAGAGCCCGGAATTCGGCATTTCTGCCCACGTCGGCATCTGGTGAAATCCGCTTAAACCTGCAATTGACGGGAACGTCAAACTCCTTAGACGCGAAGAGATGGATGAGCGCCCAAACCGACCTAGAACTTGTGCAATCGTTTCAGCAGGGAAACGAGGGCGCCTTCAACCAGATCGTGCTCCGTTATCAGGAGCGCCTCTATTGGGTGGCACGTCGCTTCGTCAACGATCATGACCAAGCCGACGATGTCGTTCAGGATGTGCTTATCAAGGCTTACCAAGGGCTGGGCGGGTTTCGTGCCGATTCTGAGGTCTTCACCTGGTTGTATCGCATCACGGTCAACACCGCCATCAACCAATTGCGGAAAGCGCGCGTCCGCGAGTTCCTGCAACTTGATAACCTCCTGAACACCGAGCCGGCCAGCGACCCTGCTCCGGATGAATCCCTCGAACAGGATGAACAGCGTCAATTGATCAACGAGGCCGTCAAACGCCTGCCGGCAAAGCAGAAGGCGGTATTCCTGCTCCGATACTATGATGAACTGCCATACGAACAAATCGCCGAGATCCTGCACACGTCGGTCGGTGGGTTGAAAGCCAACTACTTCCATGCAGTGAAGAAGGTCGCTGATTATGTCAAGCGCGCACATGAAACACATTGAGGAACTGCTACCGGATTATTTTCACGGCGACATGGACGGCGCGGAGCGTGCCGCCGTGGAGAACCACATTCGTGTCTGTGCAGACTGCCGGCGTGCATTCGATGAGATCCAATCCTTGTTTGAAGTGGCACGGCCGAGGCCGATGACTCCATCGCCAGGCTATTATCAGTCGATCCTCCCGCGGGTCCACGCCAGATTGGCAGCACCATCCGCGCGCAAGTGGTGGGCATCGCCGATCGTTGGACGATTGGTTCTCCCGTTTGCTGTGACGATCTTCGTCTTCGTGATCATTGCCCGCACGCCGGAACTCCCGACGAGGGATCCGCTGCGGCCGCTCCTCGAGGACCTGAGTGCCGTCGAGATGCTCGATGTGGTCGCCGAATATACCAGCACGACCGACCCGCAGGCGGAGGACGTGCTCGCAGCGCTCTCAGCTCCGACAGCTTCGGAGCCCTTCATACCTGTCGAGGTCGTGCGAAGTGCATTCGCCGAGGGCTCAACGACGGTCGATCCGCTGAGTCTTGTGGAAATGCTGGCGGACGATGAGTTCGATGTTGTTCTCCAGAGGTTAGATGAAAGGACGGTAATAACGCCATGACGTACATGCGATCCGCGTTTCTTCTGCTCATGCTTGGATTTTCACTGGTGAGCGCGCAGGAAAGCCCTCCATTGCGCGGGCGTGCCGCAGAGCGCCTCGAACAATGGAAGAAGATCCGATTGATGGAGAAGCTCCAGATGTCTGAAGAGGTGTCTATTCGTTTCTTTGCACGCTATAACAAGCATATGGATGAACTGCGCACGATCGGTCGAGAGCGGGCTGATCTCATCGACGACCTTGCCGGCCTGGCCAAGAAGAAAGGAAACGAAGCCGATATCGAAGGGGCGCTCGGAGATCTTGGAATCCTTGAGGAAAAGGTAGCCACAACTCGGTCCGCATTTCTCGGAGAACTCAAATCGATCTTGACCATCCATCAGATCGCCGCGTATGTCGTCTTCGAACGTGATTTCAACCAGAATATCCGCGAGATCATGCAGGAAGTCGCAAAGGAACGCATGGAACGCCGTCCATTGCGTTGACCGCCTGCTCACATCCTCTGGAAGCCGGTAGAACTCTGCCGGCTTTTCCTTTGTTCTCTCCCTTGTCGTCTTCCCATTGAACTTCATAGGCTCCCGATGATCTACCTCGATTATGCGGCGACAACACCAGTCGCACCTCATCTCGTTGACAGTATCGCCACATCACTGCAATCGGAATACGGAAACCCGTCTTCCGTTCATGGGATGGGCCGACGGGCACGAACGATTCTGGAAGAGGCGCGGCAAGCACTTGCGGAGACACTTCATGCCACTAATGAAGAGGTGTTCTTCACGAGCGGAGGAACAGAAGCGGACAATGCGGCGCTCATCGGAACGGCATTGGCGATGCAGCAGGCCGGAAGGTCAGAAGTGATCATAAGCGCTGTCGAGCACCATGCGGTTCTCCATGCCGCTGAGCATCTGCAATCAAGCGGGTGTCAGGTTCAACAGCTTCCTGTGAATGGCCTTGGGCAGGTAGAACCGGATGCTCTGCGATCAATGATCACGAAGAAGACGGGTATTGTCTCCGTGATGCATGCGAACAATGAAACGGGGACCGTCCAGCCGATCGCGGAACTCGCCGCGATCGCGCATGACGGAGGAGCCCGTTTCCACACCGATGCTGTGCAGAGCTTCGGGAAGATCGAGACGAACCTGCAGGAAATGAACGTGGACCTTCTCTCGGTTTCTGCGCATAAGATCTACGGTCCGAAGGGAATCGGAGCGCTCGTCATTCGGAAGGGGACCCCAAATGTCCCGATCCTTCATGGTGGGGGACAGGAATCGGGCCGAAGACCAGGAACGGAGAATATCGCCTTCGCTCAGGCGTTTGCCCAAGCGGCGGCAGATATGGAGCGGTTGCGTGCATCGGAAGCGATTCGACTCACGCAGATACGATTTGCGCTCCTGGAGCGGATCAGCAGGTCTCTGGACGGTGTCATTCTGAACGGCCACCCGGATGAGACGCTCCCCACCATATTGAACATCAGTTTTGACCATCGGGTGCATCCGCTCGATGGGGAAGCACTCATCATGAATCTTGATCTGGAGGGAATCGCCGTCACGAGTGGTTCAGCCTGTACCTCAGGAAGCCTCGTTCCTTCGCATGTCTTGCTCGCGATGGGACGCGATGAGCGAACGGCGCGCGCAACGGTGCGGTTCTCGTTTGGGAGAATGACGACGAGTGAGGAAGTGATGGAGGCTGCGGAAGTGCTCGAACGTGTCGTTCGTCGAATGCAGCGTCCGCGGGAAGGGGGCTAGGGGCGATGTTCCGCAGCATCCAGAAGGATGCCGTAGCGAAGGCCGCGTGTGCTGACTTCGATTTCCGATGCACCGCAGACATGCAGGAATTCTTGCAGGATCAGAGATCCGGCAAGGATCACATCCGCCCGCTGGGGAGCGATTGGAGGAAAGGCGAGGATCTCTTCGAGCGAACAAGGGGATATCTGAGCGACGAACCTCGCGATGGCCTCTCGCGTCAGCACGTGACCGTTGATCCTCCGCGCGTCAAACGTGTGCAACCCGAGGTCCCACGCAGCAATGGTTGTCGGCGTTCCCGCGACTCCGATGACCCGCGTTCCACCCTGCAACGGAATTCGTGCGGGGAGCGTCGTGCGAATCTCGCTTTTCGCGGCCTCGATCTGCTCCGGATTCGCCGGCAGGAGCTTCAGCAAGCGCTCCGTGAGTCTCACGGCGCCGACATCGTGGCTTCGTGCGTCGACAACACGCTTCCCAATCCCCTCAATAACCTCAGTGCTGCCCCCTCCGATATCCACAACGATGCACGGGCCGGTCTCGTCTTGATGTGATGAGATCGCACCCCGATACGTGAGGAGAGCTTCTTCCTCACCACTCAGCACCCGGACATTCCACCCTAGGTCGCGTTCGATGCGGGCGCGGACCTCTTCCCGATTGACAGCGTCACGAAGCGCACTTGTGCCGCAGACAACCACTTTGTTACACTGAAGTTCCAGAGTGAGTTCTCGATAGGAATGCAAAACCGAAAGCGCTCGATCGAGCGAATCTGAGGAGATCGTTCGGGATGCGTCGGTTGCTCTTCCGAGGCGGGGGATGGCATGCTCATCCCGGATGACGGTGAGGCCTCCATCTCCGCCAAGCTCCGCGATGAGCATCAGGATGGTGTTGGTGCCAATATCGATGGCGGCGTAGCGCATCAGGCCCGCGCGAATGCCGCGGCGATCCACTCATTTTCTTTGATGAACTGAAGTGCGACGAGTCGATGGCGCGCAGTGAGTGCGACCAATTGTTCCAGATCAGTTTCGAGCACTCCGGAGAAGACGATGACGCCCCCCGGAGTGATGTGACCGACGAGCCGGCGGATGGTCGCGGTGATCGTGGGAAGGTCAATGTTGGCCACGATCAACGGGAACCGTTTCTTTGGAATGCGGTCGATTCCCCCAAGGATGATGCGCACACGATCGCGAACACGGTTCTTCTTGACATTCTCGCGCGCATTCGGAATGGCCCAGGAATCGTTGTCGATGCCCCACACCTTCCTCGCCCCCAGCTTGGCCGCTGCGATCGCCAGCACTCCCGTCCCACAGCCGAAATCGAGGACGGCCCTCTGATCATGGACGAGATCCTCCAGCATCAGCAGGCAAAGCCGCGTCGTTTCATGGTGTCCCGTCCCGAATGCCATTTTCGGATCAATGTGCAGGACGACCTTTCCTTTGTCCTTCTTGCGAAGCTTTTTCCACGATGGCTTGATCACGATGCGCGGTGTCGCTTCGACGATCCCGACCTGCGATTCCCATCGCTGATTCCAGTTCTCTTCGCGCACGCGTGTGACAACATAGGGAAGGTCAAGACCGCCGAATTGACTCGCGAATCGAAGGAGGACCTCTTCCACCTTCGTCCGCAGGCGGGGATTCCAACGGCGCTCTGTGATCGAACACTCCACGGTCTCATCGTGTTGGAGGAATCCATTGAAACCCAGCGGTATGAGGAGACCGATCAGCAGGTCTTGAAACGATTCCGGGACCGCGATCCTGAGGACGATCCAGCGTCGTCGGGGCATTTCCTATCCTTTCTCGTCTACAGCGCGTCGCGTAAGGAGTTCGCAAACCAGGGAGTCGTGCATCTGCAGCCAGAAGATCTGATCCTGATAGTTCTCCTGCATTTTTCGGTCTGCCTTGTTGTACCGGACGTTGACCACGTACACGCCCCAAACGACGAGCGTCAGCAGCAGTGCTTCCGGGTATTCCAGCAAGGAATCGCCCTCAGCAACGATCATGCCAAGTCCAAGCAGACAGGCCAGCCCAAGCCAGAATGACGTGCGTCGAATATTGATCATGACCGCGTATACGGTTCCGAAGAAGAAGATCTTCTCATGGAACGTTGAGGGTATGTGGTTGTTTAGAATGTAGAAATAGAGGCGCTGGGCGTCTGTATCGTTGAGCGGGTGAGCGCCCGTCGCTGTGCGTGAACGATTCAGCAGGTACGTGCTCGGCTGATTCTCGAGAAACGCCCGCCGCCGCTTTGGGGTTTCGCGGGCATAGACGCTCACGCCGGCAACGAGCGTTGCAAGGAGCATGAACATCATCGGTCCTGCAATGCTATTCGCCCAGTCTGCCATCTGAGGAAAGAAGACATTCAAGAACGCGATCAGCATTCCAGCGATGTAGAAACCGGGAACGAGGATACGGATGAGTTCATACAGCCCAAAGGACGTTTTGGCTTGCTGTTCCATGCGATCTCCTTCAATGAGCATCGGTGCTGCGTTCGGCGATTCTTTGGTGCCGCGAGAACGAGGCCATCAAGCTTCCGAGGCTATCCTGTATGGCGCGATATCGGTCGCTGGGCGTGATGAAATTCTGCATGAGGATCGAAAAGGCCAAGAGTTCATCATCCCGAGTCCGTACATAACCGGAGAGCGAACTGACACCGGCGATGGTTCCGGTCTTCGCGCGAAGATTGCCTTCCGCGGGCGTCCCACGCATTCGTCGCGCGAGTGTACCGTCTACGCCGGCAATCGGAAGGGAGGCGTAGTACAGCGGAAATACTCCGGGACTGGCATACATCCCTTGCAACAGCTGAATGATGGCCTCGGCAGATATGAGGTTGTAATGTGAAAGGCCTGACCCATCGACGAAGCGGTAAGCAGTCGTATCAATATTGAGCTTCGCCAGGGTTTGATGAACCACCGAGAGGCCCGAGGAGAATGAACCGGGGACACCGTAAACGGTCGCCGCCAATGTCTTCAGCGAATTTTCGGCCGACAGATTGTCGCTGATCTTGTTCAGGTTCACGATCATCGAATCGATGGGTTGGATGTGCGTCGCGAGTACACGGCCGTTCGTCGGTCCGGCTCCGAAGCGGACCATACCCGAGATCCCAATCCCGACACGTTCGCATGACTCACGGAGCAGCGTGGCTGCATACAGCTCGGGCTGCCAGACCGTGGTGCGCACAGACCGAGGACGATCCCAGGGCCGCATTGCCCCTTCCACCAGGATCGTGTTCATCCGTTCCTTGAACAGGCGCTTGATCGTCAAACGAGGGAGTAGGGTATCTGTGGAGATCACGGCGCAGTTGCTGACGGAAACGTAGTTCGTAGGCGGCTCGACGGTCACCTGGACGAAGCGGGCTGTGGCGGAATCGGGCCGAGCGGTCACTCGGACGCAATTCTTGTTGACGGAAATGGCCGAAACCGGCATGCCATCCGGATCGGCCTCATCGTCCCACATCCATCCCGGTCCCCAATACTCGCTGTCGAAAAAGGAAGCGTCGGCGATGACATCGCCATCGACCCGCTGAATACCGAGGGACTTCAATTGCCGTGCGAGTGAATCAAGCTGTGCGTCCGTCAGGTCAGGATCGCCCCCGCCTCGAAGATAGAGCGTGTAACAGGTCCCGGTTGCTTCGTCAAGGGAATCACATTCCAGCGTTGTACGGAATTCGTATTGGGTCCCTAGGACATGCAAAGCCGCCGCTGACGTCAACAATTTTGTGTTCGAGGCGGGACGCATGAGCAGTTTGCTGTTCCGAGAGTAGAGCACCTCGCCGGTCTGCAGTGAAACGATCTTGACAGCTGCGTTGGAGGCTATGAAGAGGGAGTCGTTCAGAAGACGAATCGTCTCTTCTCGGAACGTCTTGACCGGATCGACGGTAGCAGTACGAAATGCAGACGAGCAGCCGCCGAGGAACAGGAAGAGCGTGACGATGAAGCAGGGAATGCGCATAGGGACACCGTCGCTTGTGGACGCAACGAGATGAATCTCACCCGAAAACAGGAGAAATGCAAGGTAATCCGCCATCGCAAGTCGGGTTGCCTTGCCGTGCATTTTTGGATATATTGATATGAATTGACTCAATTTCAGGAATCACGATGCTCACGTTGTTGAAGAGATTTTTTGGTTCAAAGTCGGAGAAGGACGTCCGGTCTCTCGCACCTCTGGTGGAAAATGTCAATGCGGTATTCCCGCAACTTGCAGACTTGTCTGAGGATGCTTTGCGGGCCAAGACGGAGGAATTCCGAACTGCCATTCGGGAGCATACAAAGGAGATCGAAGCCGAGATCGCAGCTGTACGCGAGCAGCTCAAGGAACGGACATCCTTCGAGGCTCACGAGGCATTGTATGCCAAGATCGACGAGTTGAATAAGGAACTCGATGCTGCCATCGAGGAAGCGCTGAGTGAGATCATGCCGGAGGCATTCGCTGTTGTGAAGGAAGCATGCCGTCGGATGGTTGGACAGCTCTGGGACGTTGCCGGCAATAAGGTCAAATGGGACATGGTCCCGTTCGACGTGCAGTTGATGGGTGGGGCTGTGTTGCATCAGGGGAGAATCGCGGAAATGGCGACCGGAGAGGGAAAGACCCTCGTCGCGACGCTTCCGGCGTACCTGAACGCGCTCCCGGGCCGTGGAGTGCATATCGTCACCGTGAACGACTATCTCGCTCTCCGCGACAGCCAGTGGATGGGGCGCGTCTTCGAATTTCTCGGCCTGACCGTCGGGGTGATCCTGACGCACATGGACCCCGCCACGCGCCGGCGTCAGTACGCTGCCGACATCACCTATGGGACCAATAACGAATTCGGCTTCGACTATCTTCGCGACAACATGGTGCTTAGTCCTGACGAAATGGTCCAACGGCCGTACAATTATGCCATCGTGGACGAGGTCGATTCTGTTCTTATCGATGAGGCCCGGACCCCGCTGATCATCAGCGGGCCCGTTGCCAGCGCAGAGCACAAGTTCGATGAGATGAAGCCCTACGTCGATCGCCTCGTTCGCGCGCAGCAAACGCTTGTCGCCAAGATCACAACGGATGCAGAGACTGCCCTCACCAGGGGGAACACAGAGGAAGCGGGGGTGCTACTATTGCGCGCCCAACGCGGATTGCCGAAGAACAAGAAGCTGATGAAGCTCCTTTCCGAGCCGGCGAATAAGACGCTCATGCAGAAGACCGAGCGTGAATACATGCAGGATCAATCCGCCCGCATGCATGAGATCGATGATGAGTTGTTCTTCAGCATCGATGAAAAATCCCACCAGATCGACTTGACGGAAAAGGGGCGCGAAACCCTTGCACAGGCGTATCCAGGGAACGACAAGGAACTTTTTGTTATTCCGGATATCAGCACCGAGTTGAGTCTGATCGAAGGGGATAACTCTCTCTCCATCGAGGAGAAACAGCTAAAGAAAGACGACGTCTCCAAGCTGTTTGCGGAACGGAACGATCGGATCCATACCATCCTGCAGCTGCTCAAGGCATATAGCCTGTACGAGAAAGATGTCGAATACGTCGTGTCGGAAGACGGCAAGATCATGATCGTCGACGAATTCACGGGACGATTGCTCGCCGGCCGCCGATATTCGGAAGGCCTCCACCAGGCCATTGAGGCGAAGGAAGGGGTCAAGGTCGAGCGAGACACGCAGACGCTTGCAACCGTGACGCTCCAGAACTACTTCCGAATGTACAAGAAGCTTGCCGGGATGACGGGGACCGCCGAGACGGAAGCAGGCGAATTCTTCGATATCTACAAGCTCGATGTTGTCGTCATCCCGACGAACAAGCCGATGGTGCGGGACGACCAAGACGACCACGTGTATAAGACAAGACGGGAGAAGTATAACGCGGTCATTGAAGAGATCGAGGAGATGCGGAAGCTCCAACGTCCGGTCCTCGTCGGTACAACCAGCGTCGATGTGTCGGAAACGATCAGCCGCATGCTCAAGCGAAAGGGAATTCCGCACAACGTCCTGAATGCGAAGCAACATCAGCGGGAAGCCGAGATCGTTGCGCATGCGGGATTGCCCGGCGGGGTGACGATCTCGACAAACATGGCCGGCCGCGGAACGGACATCAAATTGGGACCCGGCGTGCGTGATCTTGGCGGCCTTCACATCGTCGGCACGGAACGCCACGAAGCCCGCCGCATCGACCGTCAGCTTCGTGGTCGCGCCGGCCGTCAGGGAGATCCGGGTTCGTCGCGGTTCTACCTTGCGCTTGAGGACGACCTGATGCGGCTGTTCGGAAGCGAACGCATCGCGCGTATCATGGAACGGATGGGATTGCAGGAAGGGGAGGTCATCCAGCACCCGATGATCACCCGTTCGGTGGAGCGGGCGCAGAGGAAGGTCGAAGAGAACAACTTCGGCATCCGGAAGCGCCTGCTCGAATACGATAACGTCATGAATCAGCAGCGCGAGGTCATCTATTCGCGTCGGCGTCATGCCTTGCTCGGTGAACGGCTGCGCGATGACATCTTTGACATGCTGCGGGATCTGGTTCAGAAGACGGTCGCGGCCTATTACGGAAGCGGGGACCTTTCCGGTCTCGCCGAGGAGGTCCGGGCGCGATTTCTCATCGACCTCCAGATGACGCCGGAGCAATTCCAACGCCTCGGTGAAGGCGGTGTCGCAGAAGAAGTGCTCCGCCTAGCGCAGGAATTCTACCGTCGGAAGGAAGAGCAGATCGGGACGGAGCTCATGTCCACGCTCGAGCGCATGGCGATGCTCCAGGTGATCGATTCGAAGTGGCGAGACCATCTGCGCGAGATGGACGATTTGAAAGAGGGAATCCACCTCCGGGGGTACGGTCAGAAGGATCCGTTGGTGGAATACAAGTCGGAATCCTTCCGCATGTTCATGGAATTGATGGATCTCATCGCCA
>Ga0105103_10001666_pt1 | contig 11989 bp, 14 predicted proteins | sample PPLLaktember2015_2_FD_79107 | JGI IMG/M metagenome (GOLD analysis project Ga0105103, IMG submission 79107) | Freshwater sediment microbial communities from Prairie Pothole Lake near Jamestown, North Dakota, USA - PPLs Lake P7 Core (6) Depth... | ecosystem: Environmental > Aquatic > Freshwater >...
AGCATGCGGGTGTCCACTCCGCACAGCCCCGGCCGGCCTTCGTCTCTGAGGAACTGGCTTAAAGTCCTCTGATGCTGGTAATGAGTGGGCCGATCCCAGTACTCCCGGCTGACCATGGCCTGGGGCCACATCCGGTCGGACTGAAAATCATCGCCGCTTATGACGTAGTTTCCCTGGAGAGGATAAGTGAACATGAGCATCTGACCGTGATATGATGGATCGGTCAGAGCCTCCTCATATCCGGACATCACAGTGGTGAAGACCAGCTCGCCCAGGGCCACCCCGCTCGCCCCAAAACCGGTACCTTCCACCCTTGTCCCGTCTTCTAACCCTAAGACCCCGATCATAGTATCGGCATCACAAGCAGCTAAGTCACCTAAATACATTGCGATGCAAAATTATGAATTGTGAGCCGTAGCTCTCATTGCCGCCAAAGAAATGCATCACCATCTTTTTTAATCTGAAGGCCCAAGTCCAGAGGCATGGAAGTTAAAGTCCAGACCATCAAGAGCCCCGATTTCAAGCAGATCTATGCCATAGGCGCAATCGGAGGCCACAGCCCCTATGACTTTCGTATTGCCTTCTACAACGACTCCCCCAAGACCTCGCAGGAGGAGGGCAAGAGCATGACGGTGATGGAGAGGAAGATCGACGCGGAGATCATCCTCTCCCCCCTGGCGGCCAAGGAGCTGGCCAAGTGGCTAGGCGAGCACGTTAATGACTATGAGAAGCTCTTTGGAGAGATCAAGAGACCTGGATCGCCCGTCTCTGCTTCGGCCATAGACGGCAAAGGCAGCGAGCCGGCGGCCATTCAGGGATATATGTGAGGCGGAGATGAATAGCAAAGAAAAAGCCCTGCTACATCGCGGCATGGATATGGTCCGAGCCAGGAAGTTCGAGCCGGCCCTGGAGGCCTTTGATAAGATCATTGCCGCTGATCCGGATATACCGGAGGCCTGGAACAACCGGGGCGTGGCCCTCTACAGCCTGGGCAGGCTGGATGATGCCCTGGAGAGCTACGAGCGCAGCCTGGCTCTGGATGGCGAGAACATGGATGCTCTCCGGAACAAGGCCTTCCTCTTGCGCAGCCAGCGCCGGCTGGATGAGGCTCTGGCTGCTTATGATACAGTCCTCCAGAAGGGAGGCGACGGATATGACCTGGAATCGACGGCTGTGGTTCTCACCGGCCTCGGAAGGCTGGAGGAGGCCTTGAACTGCCTTTACCTGGCACGCGAGCAGCTCTCTTTCGAGCGCCTGGAGGAGGAGATTGCGGCGGTGAAAGCATTGATGGAGCAGAGGGGCATTCCCGTCCCCGAGAGAGCGCCCCAGGGAAAAGTTTGATAATATCAAAAAGAGAAATGGATTAGACGGATGATCTATTATCCTTTTCAACCTGGATATTATTATGGTGGGATCGGATCTTGAAGGGCTTTATAATGATCAATGTCGAGCCGGGGACGGAAAAAGCTGTCCACGACAGCCTGGCAGCCATCAAGGGCATCAAAGAGGTGGTTCCGGTCTATGGTGAGCATGATTTCATAGCCATAGCCGATGTGGAGAGCATATCCGACCTGAACCGGGCCGTGCTCAACATCAGAGAGATTGCTGGCATAAGCTATACCCAGACCATCCTGGGCATGGAGCTCAAGCTTTAAGATAATGCCTTCATCCCCGTCAGGATCTCTTTTACCCCTCTATCTAGCCGTCTTTGTGGCCGTTCTCGGATTCTCGCTTATAGCCCCCTTCTTTCCCCAGTTTGTTATGGATCTGGGGGGGTCCTACTCCTGGCTTGGGGTCATAGTCTCGGTTTATGGAGCGGTACAGCTTTTAACTCAGATACCCATAGGCCGGCTCTCCGATCGGACCGGCAGAAAGAGGATAATGCTCTTCGGCCTGGCCACCTTTGCCCTCATTCCCCTGCTCTATATCTGGGCTGAGAGCGCACTTTGTCTTCTCTTCATCCGGGCTCTGGGGGGTCTGGGAGCCTCAGCCGTCTGGCCCATTGCCATGGCCCTGATTGTCGATCGAGCTGATGCCGGAGGCAGAGGCGAGGCCATGGGCAGGTACAATGCCTCCTTCTTTTCCGCCCTGGCCCTGGGGCCATGGATTGGGGGAGTGCTTTATGATTGGTCCGGCCCCAATGCTCCCTTCCTTCTCTGGGCCCTGCTGGGAGCCTTGTCCTTTCTGATGGTGCTGCTTTTCATAGCCGAGCCGGAGACGATCAGGCTGAAGGTCGGGGAGGCCCCGGCGCGGCTGGAGGGGGGCCTAATATCTCCCGGCTACAGGATGACCTTTCTGGCCTGCTCCTCAGTGGTCCTCTGGTCCGGCATAGTGGGGGGCTTCAACTTCACCATGCTGCCCGGCTATGCCGCCGGCCTGGGACTTAAAGCATCAGATATCGGCATGATCTATCTGGCCTACGGAAGCAGCACCGCCCTCTTCAATATCTACTTCGGCCGCCAGGCCGACCGGGGCGGCAGAAAAAGGCTCATATTCATCGGCTGCCTGGCCGGTGCAGTCGGATTTGCCCTTCTTCCTCTGGCCGGCGGACTGATCCAGGCGGCGTTCCTCTTCTCCCTCCTGGGAATGGGCCTGGGGATGGCCGGCCCGGCGGCGGCAGCCCTGATCGCCGATACCACCTCTGCCGCCCGACGGGGTGAGGTCTACGGCATATTCAATACCGCCCGCATGGCCGGGGTGGTCATAGGCCCTCTCATAGCCGGCTTTACCGCCGATATGCACGGCATCAATGGAGCAGTGTATGCCTTTATCGTTCTGGCTTCAGCCATAACCCTGGCCAGCCTGGCCATACGGGAGGCCGGGACGGACTTTAATTGAAATCCTGAAATCCAAAAAAGTGAGATTATTTTGCCTTCCCGCGAGGCCTCAATTCATTTCCCGCTGCCTTAGTTAAGGCTGCTCCATGAACCCTCCCCGCCTATGCGGAGAGATGAGCGGCCCCTGGCGTAGCGCAGGTTGTCCTCCATATGCTCTCCGAAGGTTACCGGGACGGGTCCAAGAGAGCCAGGGCCTTTGCTTCCGATTCTGATGGTGTTGGTGCTGTTGGAGAGGTTGACCGGAATGGCATTGGAGTAGAAGCTCTGGCCCAGCAGGGGGAAATAGGGAGCATTCACTATCTCCAGGAGGGATATGTCCGCCGGCCGGGATATGGGATTGGGGTAGCCCGTCTGGAAGATCATAGGGTCGTGGTAGGTCCACATGGTAGCCATCGCGCCTGCCGATAGCATGAGAAGCACTGCCAGTGCAGCTATATGTTTTGCCATAGTCCCTCCCCTGACTGAAGCCTGATTTAAACCTAATCCTTAAAATCCCTCTCCACTATTCAAACCGTCTGCCACCCGCCCGGAGAATAGACCCGGATCGAGGAGCCATAGCGGGCTATCTGCATGGTCTTTCCCAGATCATTGTGCTCACCGATCCACCAGGGTGAGGCGCTGTATCTCTGGACAACATAGGTTGGATAGTAATAGGCCGGCCTGACACCGGGCCCTGCGTAGCTGTAGGTGGGATAATAATAGGGATAATAGGGCGAGAGAAGACCGCTGTAGCTGTAGACGGGATAAACACCCATCCAGTCCCAGGCCGGCCCTTTTTCCGGCTTTTTTTCTGAGCCCGCAGTCGGGCCCTGGTCTGCCAGGGCATAGCTGCCCAGGCAGAAGATGAGGCAGATCAATAATGCTGTAATTCTGGACATGGCCTATATTTTAAATTCGATGACGATATAAATCTAATGCCGCAAGCACGCCGCAATGGGCCGGAGAGACTTGCTTCTCCCCGTTTATGCCCCACTGATGCACTGGCCTGTAAACGCCGCCGGCAGAAGGTCGGCCAGCTTTGCCGTAACCGTCTCGCCTCCCATGCCGGCCATGATCACCATAACGTCCCCACCGAACTCAATCAGGCTCTGACGGCACAGGCCACAGGGTGAGACCGGCCCGTCGGATGTGCCCACCACCGCCACCGCCTCAAACTGCTTCTCACCCGAGGCCACCGCTCTGGCCAGCGCTGCCCTCTCAGCGCAGATCCCGGCTCCGGAGGCGGCGTTCTCTATGTTTCCCGCCACATAAGTCCTGCCGCTCTTGCCCAGCAGGGCGGCTCCCACCTTGAACCCGGAGTAAGGGGCATAGGCCTCCTTCATGGCCTCTCTAGCCTGCTCTATTAGAGCATCATAGCCCCCGGTGTAAGGCCGGGGATTAGAGCCGCAGCCCAGGGCCCCCATGTACATGCAATCCTGGGGCGGTATGCTGGGAATAGGCTCCGCCGAGCCGGATAAACAGAGTGGTGCATCTCTGATGATCGCCGCCGGTATGCCCTCATCTCCCTCCCCCATCACAATCTGGGCCGCAGAGACCAGATTGTCGGCCACCGCCTTGCGGGTGATCTTGAGCTCCCGGCCGAAGAGATCCTTCTGCCCCCGGGCGTCCTCCACCGCATCCAGGCCGGCACAGGCTAGAGCCACGCCAACGCAGCCCAGCCGCAGGGGATGGGTCCGGCTGTCGCCGATGATCACCGCTATATTGCGCCCTTTATCCAGGCGCTTGCGAATCTGGCAAGCCGAGGCCAGAGGATCAGAGGGGAAGAGGACCACGCTGCCGGGTGGGGCATTGGAGTTGTCTATCCCGGCATTGGGATAAAGAAATCCCTCTCTCAAAGTGAGCACCACGCCGGGAATACCTCCCACGATCTGGTCCGACTCCTCCAGTATAAGCTGCATCTCCCGAGGGTCTTTGCCATACCTCTCGGCCATGAGCCTTGCCTGAGGAGAGGGATGGACGTTATCCAAGAGGACCACCCTGCCTTCCGCTGTGGCCAGGGTGCTCTCGGAGACCACCAGGATATCGCCATCCTGCAGCATCAGACCTGCATGGGCCATGGCTTCCTCCAGCCTATCAGCCAGATCGTCGCCCGGCTTTATCAGATCGGTCTTTATGCCCAAAACCTGCAAATCATTCCCACCCGTACCGCTCTGGACTGTCTATCAAATCAAGGGCCTCCTCAATCATCCGGGCCAGGCGGGATAGCCGGAAGGGCTGGGATCCGAGGTTCCTGACCAGGCCGGATATCTGATGGACGCTGCCCATAATTATAACCTCCTCCGGGCTGGGATCGCAGCGCAAAGCCAGCTTGGGAATGGCGGCATCTCCCCCCCGGGCCAGCATCTCCTGCTTGATGATTATGGCCTCCATGCTGGACAGGCCCCGCAGGGAGAGCAGACAAAAGGAGCCCTTCCGGCTCAAGGCCCCAAAACCTCTCTCATCCACAGCGGTCCGACTCAGGATCTGGGCCAGATCCTCTCTCCCGCCGAGACGGTCCAGGACCTCCACCTCCAGATCACCGTCCTCGGCCAGGGCCGGAACCCCCCGCACCGCCCTGGCCAGGGCCACAGTCTCCCGGCTGGCGGCGACATCATGGGTGCGGACGATATGAGCCCCCAGATAGACAGCAATGGCCGTGGCGGCCAGGCTTCCCTGCAGCCTCTGGAATGGATCGGGCTGATGGAGGCATTCGCCGATAAATGTTTTTCGGGATAAGGCTGCTACCACCGGCCGGCCCAGGCAGCGCAGCCGCTTAAAGCCGTCCAGTATGGCCAGGTCATGGCCGGCAGTTTTCTCCGGTATCCATCTGCCTATCCCGGGGTCCAGGATGATCCGCTCTGGGGATACGCCGGCAGTCTCTGCTTCTCTCATCCTCTCCCCCAGGAGGGGGATGATCTCTTCCAGGCAAAGCAGGTCGCCGGCTCTCTTCCGGGAGGCCATGATGATCAGCGAGCCCTCATGCTCGGCCACAGCGGAGGCCATCTGTGGACGGCAGAGGCCGGAGACATCATTGATGCAATGAGCGCCGCGAGAGAGGGCATCTGCCGCTATGGCCGGCCTCTGGGTGTCCACGGAGACGGTGATATCCAGGCTATCCAGGATATCTCCCAGAGCCGGAAAGAGCCGCCGCCTTTCTAACTCCTCGCTTATGGCCGGAGAGCCCGGAGCTGTGGACACGGCACCCACATCGATGATGCCCGCCCCCTGCTTTTGCATGGCTCGGGCCAGAGACAATGCCTCCTCTGGTCCGGCTACCGAACCCTGATAAAATGACTCGCGGCTGAGATTGATGACGCCCATCAGCCGCACCGGCCGGCGGTCTCCCACAGCGACGCGGCCTATATAACCCTCTATCAATGCCCTCACACCATCCGTCGCATCATCTCATCTACTCCGAGAGCCGCAGCAATATGCCTGTTCTCCTGGCCCGTTCGATGGCCCGGTCCAGAAGGATCAGCCCCAATATGAGGTAGAACGAGGCCAGAGCGCAACCCCATGCCAGATGATGCGGGCCGGGAATAAATATTGACCTGTAATACTCCAAAAAGTAGGTCAGAGGTATGGCCCTTGCCAGGGCTTGCAGCAGGGGCGGCAGCACATCCACCGGATAATAGATCCCGCTCACCAGCAAGATCAGGCCGCTCAGGCTCCAGGCGGCCACATCTGCCTTCTGGCCGAAGGTGAGTATGGATATGCACACGGTTATGCCTATGCTGGCAGCCATGGCGAAGATGCCGGCCAGGAAGGCCAGAACCGGAAAGATGCCGCCTGCTAAAAAGTTGAATCCGAAGAGGTGCCCGCTCACGGCAACCAGTATGAAAAAGACCACGCATCCCCGCAATATCCCGAAGAGAAGAGCTCCGAAGACCAGATGGTAGCTTCTGATGGGGGCGATGAAGGTGTTCTTTATGCTCTTGGACCACATGTCGAACAAAAGGACATAGGCCACATCTATCTGGGCCACCTGCAAGATGGTCAGAGCAATGGCCCCCACCAAAAGAAATGAGACCATGGAGCCCTCCACAGCCAGGAACCGGGTTAAGAGGCCAATGGAGAGCAGGCTGACCATGGGCCAGAAGAAGAGCTCGAAGACGGTGAATATGTTCCTCCTGGAGATGATCCAGTTCTTGTAGGCCGAGGCCAGATATCGGTTCAGCTCACCTTGCCAGCTCAATGAATACATCCTCCAGATCGGGCTCTTTGATAGCTATATCGGTTATCTTCGCTTTTGCGAAGAGCTTGATTATCCCGTCCAGGCTCTCCTCGCTCCGGTCCACTATAATCTCCACCCGGCCCTTCTCAGCTTTAAGTCCCAGGATGCCCGGCTGCTCCTCTAAAACGGCGAGGTCTGCCTCTCCCTGATAGGAGACTGCTATCCTCTCTCCCAAGGCCAGATGCCTCTTGAGGTTGTGGGGGGTATCCAGGGCGACTATGCGGCCCTGGCGCAGAAAGGCGATTCTATCGCAGAGCATCTCCGCCTCGGGCATGTAGTGGGTGGACAGGACCACGGATATGCCCTCTTCTTCATGAATTCTCCTGATAAGCTGCCGGGTCTTAATGGAGATGTCGGGATCAAGACCGGTGGTTGGCTCGTCCAGGAATATGAGGCTAGGGTGGTTTAGCATAGCCTTGGCCAGGGATAGACGCTGCTTGAGGCCGGTGGAGAGGTCCTCGAACCTGTGATCCTGAAACTCCCCTAACTCAAAGGCGTCAATCTGATCCCGGACCGTCCGGGAGAGATCTGATCCGTGCAGGCCGTAGAGCATGCCGTAGTGGCGCAGGTTCTCTTTCACCGTCAGGCTCCAGGGAAAGTTAGGCTTGGCTGTGCTGATGTTTATACACTTGCGGATGGCATTCCTATTTCGCCTTGCATCCATTCCCAGGATGGACAGGCTCCCCGCCTCGGGGTAGATCAGGGTGGAGAATATGGATATGAGGGTGGTCTTGCCCGAGCCGTTGGGACCCAGCAGCCCGAAGATATCTCCGGCATCGATATCAAGAGAGATGTTCTCCATAATAGTTGATGATCGGCCAAAGAAGCTCTTGTATCTCTTGCATATGCCGCTGGCCTGCACAGATTTGCCTTTCATCCTCGCCACCATTGCTTCAATTCCGCCGCCTTCTCTTATCCCGGCTAAGAAGATAGGTCCTTTTCAGTAATAATGCCATCAGGCCGGCCAGGCCCAGGGCAGCCAGAGCCGGCAGCATCCAGCCATCCAGCCGGCCAGGCCGCAGGGATATTGTCAGGGGCAGGCTGGTGCATCTCTGCTGGCAGCAGATCTGGCAGCCCATCTGATAGTCCTGCTGCTTTGCATCTCCATCTATCTTCAGGGCGAAGTCGGCCAGGGCCAGGGAACCGGCAGGCAGATCCCCCAGGGCCCTCTCGGGACCTAATGCCGAGAAAGGAGGCGCTGCCAGCAGCCGGGTGGAGCAGTTATGGAGATCCTCCGGCCCATCATTGCTGATGGCAGCTCTCAGCCTCTGGCCGCGAAATAGATTGTGGCTTAAAGCCGAGCCCAGGATGGAAAGACTCTCGCCCTTCCCGGCCACAAACACATCCACGCTGAGGTTATCCCTTGCTGCCTCATAGAGAGGATATACCTCGCCATTATTCACGCTCACATCTGCCTGTCGCTGATATGAGACATCCAGCGCCAGCTTGCTCCAGCCGCTGGCATTCTTCATCACGCTGACATTGTAATCCAGCATTGCCTTTTCCCCTGGGGCAATATCATCGATCCTCTCCGGCCCCGAGGTCACCAGTATGGGATCGGATCCAATGAGAGCGGCATCTATGGCCAGAGCATGGCTGCCTTTCATCTCCTCCTTCATCTCCAGCCGTATGTCCTGGGCCGGGCCGCTCTGGTTTATGAGCATCAGTTCCTCCAGCCGGCCCAGGTTGGCCAGGTTGATGTGCAGGACGCCCTCTCCGGCCAGGAGGGCCGGGTTGGCTGAAGAAGCTGCCAGGGCAGGCCGGCCCAGGGACTTGTAGTGATCGTCGGCGAAGAACATGATATTTTCGGCCTGGGCGCTGGCGAGAAGAAGCAGGACGCAGCCTAGGGGCAGAAGATTCATCTTGGGGGGATTGGACAGCCCTCCCTTTAAGCATATCTGCTCCACCCGCTCTGCTTCATTTTGCCTTTCTCAACGGGTGAGCAGGGTGGAGAGGAAAAAGGCCACTGCTGCGGTCAGGATGATTGCTGCTCCGGATGGCACATCCAGATCATAGGATATGAACAGCCCGATGATCACGAAGACGCATCCCAGGATGACGGATCCGGCCATGATGGAGGGCAGGCCCTTCATATGCTGCCTGGATATGGCTCCCGGAATGGTGAGCAGCGCAATGACCATGATTATCCCCACCACCTTGATCAAAACCACCACGCTGAAGGCCACCATGGACAGGAGCAGGAGGCGCAGGCCGGAGACTGGAAGGCCGATGGCCTGGCCGTAGATCGGATCGAAGCTCAAGAGCAGAAGCTCCTTGTAAAGCAGAAAGACCAAAACCAGGATGACCAATGTTAAGATCAGTATGAGCAGCACGTCGCTCTCCGTCACGGCCAGGATGTTTCCGAAGAGGTAGCCGTAGAGGTCGCGGGCGTAGCCCCGGGATAATGTGAGAAGCATTATGCCCATAGCCATTCCCGTGGCCATGAATACGCCAATGGCCGTGTCCTCGGAGACCCGGGCTCTGGAGCTGGTAAGGCCGATGCCTATTGCAGTCAGCACCGCCGAACCGATGCCGAATGCCAGGGGATCGTAGCCCAGGAAGTAGCCCAGGCCGATGCCCCCGAAGGCAGCATGGGCTATGCCGTCGCTGATGAATACAATCCTGTTCAAAATTACATATATGCCGATTATGCCGCAGAGGACCGCTGCGGCCAGGCCTGCCAGCAGGGCATTTCTCATAAACTCATAGGATAGAAAGTTCAGCTCAATCATGTTCCCTCAAAACCCGGTGGGGCGTGCCGTGGGCTATCATCTCCACCGGGCAGCCGTAGGCCTTCTCTATGTCCTCATTGCTCAGCTCTCTGGAGCTGTGGTAATAGAGCCGCTGGTTAAGGCAGGCGATCTTGCTCACATAGGTGGAGACGGCGGTGAGGTCATGAGAGACCAGAACTATGGCCTTGCCCAGATCTCGATTCAGATGGCTGAGCAGTTCATAAAACTCCGTCTGCTGGGCGGAATCTATGCCTGCTGTGGGCTCGTCCAAGAGGAGCAGATCGGGATCGGAGACCAGGGAGCGGGCTACGAACACCCTTTGCTGCTCTCCTCCGGATAGCGCTCCGATCTCCCTCTCCGCCCTGTCCGCCATTCCTACCGCCTTGAGGGCCAGCAGAGCGCAATTGTGATCTTCCGGGCCGTAGCGGTGCCATAGGCCGATGCGGCTGTATCTTCCCATGAGCACCACATCCCGAACCTTCACCGGAAAGCTGCGGTCAAAGACGGTCTTCTGGGGCACATATCCTATCCTGTTCCGGGCTCTGGCTGGAGGCAGGCCGAAGACGGAGATCTCACCCCTGTCAGGCTTGATCAGGCCCAGCACAGCTTTGAGCAAAGTGGATTTGCCGCCGCCGTTGGGGCCTATGATTCCCAGGAAGTCGCCGGAAAAAAGCTCCAGGTTTATGCTCTCTAAAACCACATGTTCTCCCTGGCGGATCCAGAGGTCTCTTATGGATAGTATTTTCTCCAATGCGTCCGGCATTCTTTCCATCATCCCTAGGCCATGCTATTGGCGATCTCTCTGCCCGCATAACTCATGTTCTCCAGATAATTCGATGCCAATGGATCCAGGCGGATCACCCGGGCGGACATCTCCCGGGCTATGACCTCGGCTGCCTTGGGATTGAACTGGGGCTCGACGAAAATGGTGCTGATATTGCTCTGCCTGGCCAGGTCTATCACCTGGCTCAAGTACCTGGGCCCCGGCTCCTTCTCCTCTACCATGAGTGGGATCTGCTCCAGGCCGTAGTCGCGGGCGAAGTAGCTCCAGGAGGGGTGGTCGACCACGAAGATGCGGCTCTTGTTTATGGCAAAGCTGCGATTGAACTCCTCATCCAGCTCCATAAGCCGCTGCAGATAATCGTCCCGGTTTTGGGCATAATACTCCCTGTGGTCCGGATCGAGATCCGAGAGGCCGGAGCAGATGTTTTTCACCTGTCGGGCGGCATTTCTAAGTGAGAGCCAGATATGAGGATCGCTCTCCTCCCCCTCTCCCTGCAATAATTCAATGCCGCTGGAGGAGTCCAGCATCTCGAGGTCCCGGTTGGTCTCCAGCAGCTTGTCCATCCAGAACTCCAGCCCCGCCCCGTTCATGACATAAAGATCCGCCTGGGAGAGCTTCACCATCAAAGAGGGTGTGGGCTCGAATGTATGGGGCTCGGCTCCGGGGGGGACCACCACTGTGACATCCACCCGATCCCCGCCCACCTCACGGACCAGGTCGGCCAGAGGGGCAATGGTGGCTGCCACCCTTATCCGGTCGCTGGAGGAGGCGGAGTCGTTCTGGGATAAAGCGGCATTATGCTCATCTGAGGATATGCAACCGCAGAGGGCGGCAGATAGAAGAATAGAGACGAGCATCAATTTTAGGTCAAAATAGCCTGGCATTCGGCAGTACCTCTTAATCTTCTTTGCATTCGGATTCTTCTCCCTTCAATGGCATCCGACCCAGCCCTTGGTCAGCTTTAAGCCTTTCCGGCAGTAGGAGCAGAGATATGTCTTGACGATATCTCCGCGCTGATGTAGTTGTCAATGTCTGCTCCATATAGGCGGCTTGAAATAAAGATGTCGATTGCGTGAATCTGAAATTGGAGACTAGAGGCAGAAATAGCCCTTCAGGGATGTTTGAACTGCTCGCAGTTGTCCTCAGAGTTTGCTGCATTGCTTCTGGAGTAGATCACCGGACATGGGGCGGCAAACGATACCGCATCTCCTGGCAGTATTCATGGTAGACCGCCAGGTGCCTCAGCATCTTCTCTTCAGCTAAAATCCGCCATGCAAGATGGGGAATGCACAATGAAAAGATCGGGACTGCCCGGCAAAGCCCTGCCAAAATATGCCGGCAAGCGCACGGAGGATGATTGAAATTGAGATGGCTACCAGGCTTTTTTGCCCATATCAATATTTCCCCACTAAGACTTCTTCAT
>Ga0105103_10001667_pt1 | contig 11982 bp, 13 predicted proteins | sample PPLLaktember2015_2_FD_79107 | JGI IMG/M metagenome (GOLD analysis project Ga0105103, IMG submission 79107) | Freshwater sediment microbial communities from Prairie Pothole Lake near Jamestown, North Dakota, USA - PPLs Lake P7 Core (6) Depth... | ecosystem: Environmental > Aquatic > Freshwater >...
ATTGAAGACATACACGCAGGCACATGTCGACCTCCCAGCTGAACCGTTTGCCCTGGCGTTGCTTAAGCATCTCGGGGAATTCGGGGTTGGGAGAGAACGTCACGATGACGTCGGCCTTGCTGTGGCCAGGATGGTTTAAACAATGCTGGCAGGTCTGACCCCGCGGATAATCTCCTTAGCACTGTTCTCCTTAGACTGCTAACCTTGACTACCGGTCGATTTTTCGGTATTTTATGAATATTTGAGGAATTTCTTGACTCCCGAAGATACCCATAGCGCTCAGAGGCTTTCCGACCGGGAACAAAGCGTCCTTCGGATCGTGGTGCACAACTACATCCAGTCCGCAATTCCCGTGGGATCTCGGTATATCTCGAAGCACTTTGAACCGCAACTCAGCGCTGCCTCGATTCGCAACGTCATGGCGGATCTCGAGGAACGGGGTCTCCTGTCGCATCCCCATACGTCCGCCGGACGGATTCCGACGGACCTCGGCTACCGGTTCTATGTCGACTACCTGATGGAGATGCAGCAGATCTCTGACGGCGAGCGGGCAAATATCCACCAGCAACTGGACCCGGTCTCCGACACGGAGGAATTGCTCAGGGAAACATCGAAGATCCTAGGCAAGATCACCCGTCAGTTGAGCATCGTGACATCTCCCCACCTCAGCAGCGGTGTCTTCGAAAAACTCGAGCTTATTCCGGTGGGCGGAGCCAGACTTCTCGTCGTCATCTCGGTCCGGACCGGCATTGTCCGCACCATCATGATCGAAGTCGGCATGGAAATCCGCCGCGATCATCTGGAACTTGTCGCCCGAATGCTGAATGAACGCCTCTCCGGACTCACGCTGAGCACGATTCGGGAGACCTTCGTCGATCGAATGAAGGATCTCCAGGACGAGCAATCGGGTCTCGTCCGCCTGTTCATCGATTCTGTCGACCAGCTCTTCAGTGACACGAAGGAAAAGGAGAAGCTCCATATCGCGGGCACGGGGAATATCATCGACCAGCCGGAGTTCGGCGATCCGCGGAACTTCCGAAGTGTGATCGAGTTGATCGAAAACGAAGACATTATCGTTCACCTCCTCGAGAAACATGAAGGACAGGAACAGAACTTCGTGGTCACAATCGGTGCGGAGAACAAGGACGACTCCGTCAACAACTATAGCCTGGTGACCGCGACCTACAATGTCGACGGCGTGAGTGGCCGCGTCGGCATCATGGGTCCAACCCGAATGAACTACTCCAAAGTCATCCCGCTGGTCGACTATGTCGCGAAGACGATCGCGCAGATGATGATGGGGAGGCAGTGATCAGTCGTCAGACCATTTGACATTTCACATCTGACATCTCACATTTGATCTATGACCGAAGTGACGCAACAACAAGAACCGACTAAAGAATCGACTCCGTCGCCTGATCAATCCAGAGAGCAGTCTCCGCTCCCTGAACTCCCGCCTGTGTCCGAGACCGCTCTCGAACTCGAAGAGCTTCACAAGCAGTTGGACCAGACGAAGGACCTTCTGCTTCGCAAGGCGGCCGAATTTGAGAATTTCAAACGCCGCACAGAGAACGACGTGTCGGCTCTCATGCGTCGTGCGTCCGAGGATATCATTCGCAACATCCTCCCGGTTGTAGACGACTTCGAACGATCCCTCAAAGCCTCCAAGAGCGGTTCGGATGCCGAAACGCTCCTGAGGGGCGTAGAGATGATCTATCAGAAGTTCATGAAAACACTCGAATCCCTCGGCGTAACGCCATTGGAGACCATTGGTAACGAATTCAACGTCGATTTTCACGACGCACTGTTGCAGGTTCCGCGGACGGACATTCCGCCACAGACCATCGTGGAAGAGGTTGAGAAGGGATATCGGTACAATGACCGCGTCATCCGCCACGCGAAGGTCATTGTTTCCACAACACCTCCCGCCGAAGCGCCGCAGGCAAACTGAGGGTCCCCCATGACGAAGAAAGATTTCTACGAGATCCTTGGCGTTTCGCGGAGCGCATCGGCCGATGAGATCAAAAAAGCCTACCGGCAGATGGCGCTGAAATACCATCCCGACCGCAATCCGGGGAACAAAGAGGCAGAGGAGCATTTCAAGCAGGCCGCTGAGGCATATGAGGTGTTGAGCGATGCCGACAAGCGACGCCGGTACGACCAGTTCGGTCACGACGGTCTGCGCGGAACGAATTATCGCGACTTCACGGATGTCAACGACATCTTCAGCACCTTCAGCGACATCTTCGGCGGCAGTTTCGGCGGGTCCATCTTCGACGAGGTCTTTGGGGGAGGACAGCGTCAACGCCGCGGACGCGGTCCAGGACACGGACAGCCCGGTTCAGACCTGCGCGTTCGTCTGGCCCTTACACTGGAAGAGATCGCGGCCGGCGTCGAAAAGAAGATCAAGCTCAAGAAGCAAAAGAAGTGCGATGTGTGCAGCGGAACTGGTGCAAAGGGTTCAGCGGGTCATACCACATGCCCGCAGTGCAATGGCGCCGGGGAGATCCGGCAAGTGTCCCGTTCGATGTTCGGTCAGTTCGTGAACATTACCGTTTGTCCGAATTGCGACGGCGAAGGACGCATCGTCCGCGAACCGTGCACGGCCTGTCATGGGGAAGGACGCACGCAAGGCGAAGCAACGATCAAAGTGAACGTCCCGGCCGGGGTATCCGAAGGGAACTATATCCCGCTGCAGGGTCAGGGGAATGCCGGGCGGCGCGGCGGGCCCGCGGGCGACCTGATCGTCGTCATCGAAGAAGAACCGCATCCCCAATTCCGGCGGAACGGCGACGATATTGTGTATGACCTCTTCATCAGCTTCCCGGCGGCAGCACTCGGCTCCGAGGTGGAGATCCCCACGCTCACCGGAAAGGCGAAGTTGGTCATCGAGCCGGGAACACCGGCGGGCCGGATGCTTCGCATGCGGGAGCGAGGCTTGCCGCATCTCAACAGCTACGGACGCGGCGACCAGCTCGTCCGTGTGAATATCTGGGTTCCCTCCAAGCTCAACGCGAAGGAGAAGGAACTCCTGAAACAGCTGGCGTCCAGCGAGCACATGGCGCCAAACGAGGAGGAACGGAAGAACATCGACCGTTCGTTCTTCGAAAAGGTGAAGGATGTGTTTTCGTAGGAAGTCCAAAACATTATCGATTGGTGATTTGTGATTGTTGATTGATAGTCTACTCGTTTTTAGCTTCTTTGCAGTTTCACATTTTACCGCTTTCACGTTCACACTTTCCTCGGGGGGGGGTATGGTGAAGCGATTTCTCGATTGGCTTGCGCTCACGGGGACGGAGCGAAAGGTTCTCCTGTTCCTTGCATCATCACTCGCGGTCGGATCGTCGATTCGCGTGTATCAATCGCTGCATCCATCGTCGCCGGTGTTCGATTACGCGCGGTCCGATAGCATCTTCGTCGCGCGCAGTGCGATGGTCCCCGGTGTTCTGGATTCAACGACTGCCCGCGAAATGCCGGCCGGTCCGTTGGACATCAACGCCGCCACGAAAGAGCAGCTGGTTCAACTGCCGGGCATCGGCGATGTGACGGCCGAACGATTGATCGCCTATCGAACGCAGCATGGCCGCTTCCGATCTGTCGATGAACTCAGCAAGGTCAAAGGCTTCAGTCGTTCAAAGATCAACAAACTCCGCCCGCAGATCACCGCCGGCACGAAACCCAAGGGAGACCGATCTCCATGAAATCGACACGATGCATCGGCGTTTCCTTCTTTCAAGGACGCATGCAGGTCGCGGAAATTGAGCATGGCAAGAAACCGCTTGTGACGTGTCTGGCCGAGCACGATTCCTCGATCGACTTCAGCGAGGTCGGCGCATCGCTCAGTCCGACCCATCCCCAGCTGTCGACCTTCGTGGCAGAATTGCGGGAAGTGTTGAACGACCACAAGATGGAGGGAGAACTGCTGTCGTTCGCTCTGCCTCCGGAGCCCGTCTTCATCAACATCATCCCCGTCGACCCAAGCCTTACCGGGAAGGAACTTCAACGGCATCTTCAGTGGGAAGTCCAGCACTACCAACCGGAAACCAATCCGGCCACTCTGGTGATCGACACGCACCGCCTCCCCCTCGAGAATTCCGGCGCTCAGCAATCCTTCATGGTCGCCGTCCGCAAGCCGCTCGCCGCGTTTCTGAGTAAAGCCGCGACCTCGCTGAAACGGAAGATGCATATCATCGACATCGACCAGTTCAGCACGGAGAAGACCCTTATCACGAATTATCCCGAGATCCTTGAACACGACATCGTGCTCTTCGGACTTCGATTCCACGGCATCGATGCAAGCCTGATCCACAATGGACAGATGACCGACTATCGCCGCTACTTCTACGACAATATCGCAGATCCCAAGCATCCGATCGAGTCGTACCTCAGATACGTCAAGGAACGGTACCAGGCGAATCAGCCTGCCGGCGTTCTTCTCCACGGCATCGGGATCGATCACGAGCTCGTCATTTCGCTCCGAACGCAAACCGGGCTGAAGCAGACGGTTGCACTGAACGCACTGCGCAAGATCAAGACGACATCGAAGGTGTACGAACCGTTCATGCAGGAAAGCCACCGGTTCGCCGCCGCCATCGGACTTGCCTTGCGAGCAAAATGAGGATCATTGGCGGAACCTATCGCGGCCGCACGTTGATCACCGTCCGCGACCTTTCCATCCGGCCGACCGCAGACCGCGCCAAGCAAACGATCTTCGACATGCTGGCCACGCGATGCGACCTCGATGGCGCCCGGGTGCTCGACTTGTTTTCAGGAAGCGGGAGCCTCGGATTGGAAGCGATCAGTCGCGGCGCCGCATCTGTCACGTTCGTGGAACGGGCCCGGACGTCTATTGAGGTGCTGGAGAAGAATATCCGCGCCCTGGACTGCACGGCGCAATGCACGGTACACACCGCCGACGTGTTCTGGTTCCTGAAGAATGTCGCGCAACCGTACGACGTCGTCTTCGCCGATCCTCCCTACAAGCTCCCGGAGATCGGGATGCTCCCCGTACGCATGCATGAATCGGCCGCCGTGCGCAACGGGACGTGGGTCGTGATGGAACACAGCCGGGAATCGGCGATGCGATTTCCCGAGAATGGCTATGCGGTCATCACAAAGCCTTTCGGTCAAACGACAGTCCTGATCATGCATGCCATCAAGCCTTCCGCATCGGAGTAACCGTATGAAGATCGCCATCTACCCCGGCACATTCGATCCCGTGACCTATGGTCATCTGGATATCCTCGAACGCGCATTGAAGCTCTTTGACAAGGTGTTCGTCACGGTCGCACGCAACTCGGCAAAGAATCCCCTCTTCACGGAAGATGAACGCATTCACCTCCTGCATCAGGTCACGCGCCAGTACAAGAATGTCGAGATCGATTCCTTCCAGGGCCTGCTCGTCGACTACGTTCGGAGGCACAAAGCCGTCGCGATCGTCCGCGGCCTGCGGGCAATGACCGATTTCGAATTCGAACTCCAGATGGCGTTGATGAACCGAAAGCTCAACGATCATGTCGAGACCATCTTTCTGATGCCGAACGAGAAGTACACGTACCTGAGCTCCAATATCGTTCGCGAGATCGCACGCCTTGGCGGCGATGTCAGCCAATTCGTTCCAAAGACCGTGCTGAGCGCATTGAAACGCAAGAACCGCTAAGGCCTTTTTCGGCTTTTCTTTCTGCAGATTTCCCATTACGTTTTTGTGTTGCACTCCCGTGGCGATCTGTATCAACTCAGAAAAGGATATCGGATCATGAGCGTCAGCAAGCTTGCCGCATCGATCGCCGAATCCCCCACCCTCCGGCTTAATGAAGAAGCAGCAAAACTCCGGGAACGGGGTGAGGCGGTCATTCACCTCGGGGCAGGTGAACCAAAGAACAAAGCCCCGATCAGCGCCCTTCTCAGCGCCACCGCGCGATTGAGCAGTGGAGACATCAAATACACGCCGACGGACGGCATTCCGTCACTCAAGAAGGCCATCGTCCGGTACACGGAAGAGAACTACGACCGGATCGTCCACCCGGACAACGTCCTGGTCGCTCAAGGGGCAAAGCAGGCCCTGTTCAGCCTGCTGTATACGCTTATCAACCCGCAGGACGAAGTGATCATCTTTGCCCCATATTGGGTCAGTTATCCCGAAATGGTCCGGATGGTCTATGGCGTTCCCGTCATTGTCACGCCGAGCGACGGCAGCTTCGTCCCCTCGATGGATGACCTGAAGGAGGCGGTGAGTTCCTATACCAAGCTCATCATCGTCAACAGCCCGAACAATCCGTCGGGCGCGATCTATCCCGAAGGATTCATTGCCGAGCTTGTGGAGTTCTGCGAGAAGAAGGGGATCTATCTCGTAATGGACGATATCTATCACAAACTCGTCTTCGAAGGTAAGAAGTCTCCCATCGCCTACAAACACACAACCAAGGACGTCGAGAGCACGAAGGTCATCACGATCAACGGCATCTCGAAACTGTACGGCATGACCGGATTTCGCATCGGCTGGATCGTCGCGAGCAAGCAGATCATTTCGGTCATGACGAACGTGCAAGGACAGATCTCGACGTGTACGTCGGTGCTCCTCCAGGCTGCGGCGGAAGGGGCCTTGAACGGCCTGCAATCCGCCGTTGAGACGCTTCGGCTGACGCTGGAGAACAATCGGCGCGTCATGGTGCAGGAACTTCAGTCGTTCAGCGGTATTAAACTCATCCCGCCGGATGGAACATACTATTGTCTCCCCGATTTCCGGGCGTACAACACGAAGTCCGTCGAGCTCTCCAATTTCCTGTTGAAGAAGGCGCTCGTCGTTACCGTGCCGGGAAAGGAATTCGGCATGGAAGGGCATCTCCGCTTGAGCTACGCCACGACCGTAAAAGATGTCAAGCAGGGCGTCGAACGCATCAAGTGGGCGCTCGACCCGAATTCCCCCAATGAGATCTATATCGGCGAACGAAAAATGGTACGGGACTGGCTATGAACAACCTACTCGACATCAAGACTCCCGCCCAGGCCGAGGCCGGTGCGCTCAAGAGTGATTTCGGCCTTGAGAATCATGGACTCAGCCAACTCCGCGTGGCCTATTGGAATCTCCCGACGGAAGCGCTGTATGAGGAGGTCGCATTCCGGAAGGAAGGACGCATCACCAAACACGGCCCGCTGGTCGTGAACACGGGGAAGCATACGGCTCGCTCCGCGAACGATAAGTTCGTGGTCGAAGAGGCCTCCACACAGGACAACATCTGGTGGGGGGAATACAATCGCCCCTTCAGTCCGGACAAGTTCAACGAACTGTTCGGACGCCTGCAAGGATTCCTTCAGGGACGCGACGTGTTCGTCCAGGATTGCTTTGCCGGTGCGGACCCGAACTACCGGCTTCCCATCCGCGTGATCAGCGAACACGCGTGGCACTCGATCTTTGCACGGAACATGTTCATGCTCCCGCAGACCGCCGAGGAATACAGGCGCCATACGCCGGAGTTCACCCTCATCGCCGTCCCCTCATTCAAGGCCGTCCCGACGATCGATGGTACGCCATCGAACACCTTCATCACCCTCAATTTCGAACAACGGTTGTGCATCATCGGCAACACCGCCTACGCCGGCGAGATCAAGAAGTCGGTCTTCACCATCCTGAACTACCTTTTGCCGCTGCAAGGGGTCATGCCGATGCACTGTTCCGCCAATGTCGGCTCCAATAAGCAGTCAGCGATCTTCTTCGGCCTGTCGGGAACGGGAAAGACCACCCTTTCGGCTGATCCGAAACGGGGATTGATCGGAGACGATGAGCACGGATGGAGCGACGAAGGAGTGTTCAACTTCGAGGGAGGCTGCTACGCGAAGGTCATCCGTCTTTCCCCGACCGCCGAACCGCAGATCCACGCGACCACACGGCGGTATGGGACGATCCTCGAGAATGTCGTCTTCGATCCGGTGACCCGGCTGATCGACCTCGACGATGAATCGTTGACGGAGAACACTCGCGCCTCATATCCGCTCGAGTACATCGACAACGCGATCCCGGAGAAGATGGCCGGCCATCCGAAGGACATCATCTTCCTGACCTGCGATGCCTCCGGGGTCATGCCCCCGATCGCGAAATTGAGCCCCGAGCAGGCGATGTACCAGTTCATCTCCGGGTACACATCGAAGATCGCGGGGACCGAAGTGGGACTCGGGAAAGAGCCCGAGATGACCTTCAGCACCTGTTTCGGCGCACCGTTCATGGTGCATCGTCCGGCCTTCTATGCGGACCTGTTGAAGCGGAAGATCCTGAAGTACGGGGTCAACTGCTGGCTTGTGAACACCGGCTGGGTGAGCGGCCCGTACGGTGTGGGGAAGCGGATCAGCATCGGCTACACGCGCACACTGCTGAATGCGGCCCTTGATGGATCGCTACTCAACGTTCCCTACCGTACGGATGAGGTCTTCGGTTTCCAGGTGCCAACGCAGGTACCCGGCGTCCCGGAGAATATCCTCGATCCGGCGGGAACCTGGCCAAGCAAGGATGAGCATGCGAAGAAGTACAAACAGCTGGCCACGCGGTTCGTGGAGAACTTCAAGAAGTTCGAGAAGGACTGTCCCCCGGAAGTGATCAAGGCGGGCCCTCGGCTCTGAGCGCTCCCTCTGAGGTATAAAGAGAAAAGCACGCAACGGACATCATTGCGTGCTTTTCCTTTTTTGAGACCGAGAGTCGTTCTTCAGTCTTCCTTGCGGCTGGCCAAGTGACGGTCCATCATCAACAAGGCGGGACCGCTTTCGCCGGAGATCTTCAGCGTTTCGATGATCTCCGCCGCGTTCTTCTCTTCTTCGACCTGCTCGCTGATGAACCACTGGAGAAAGATCTGCGTCGCGTAGTCGTTTTCCTTGACGGCAAGCGCGTAGATCTCGTGGATCGACGCCGTCACCTTCTTCTCATGTTCCAACACCTGCTTGAACACGTCGATCGGATTCTTGAATTTCGTCGGCGGCTGCGCGATCGCCTTCAGCGTCACGGCACCGCCCCGGTCGTACACGTGTCCATAGAACTTCATGGCATGTTCGGTCTCTTCCTGGTACTGGACCTTCATCCAGTTCGCGAAGCCGGACAAATTGGCAGCATCGAAGTGCGTTGCCATGGAGAGATAGACGTATGCGGACGACAATTCAAAGTTGATCTGCTCGTTCAGAGCATCCAGCATCTTCTTGCTTAACATGGTGAACCTCCTGTTGTTTTTCTATGAGATGTGATGATTAAACTGTAGGATTCACAAAAAGGTTCCTCGAAATCCTCGAAATTTCGTTGAATTCCTTGAAATATCAAAGTATCTTCGTGAAAGAAGTTCGTCTGAAGGAAAACCCTGAATGCCGACGTACGAATACCGCTGCAAGTCCTGCGGTCACGAGTTTGAAGAGCTTCAACCTATGACGGCCGACCCGCTTACCGTCTGTCCGAAATGCGCAGAACCCTCTCTCCGTCGCGTGCTCGGCAGCGGCGTCGGTATGATCTTCAAAGGAAGCGGATTCTACCAGACCGACTACCGGAAAAGCAACAGCTCTCCGGCGTCTTCAGACAAAACGGATCCTTCATCCAGCAGTGCCTCTTCTACACCTCCGCCCGCTCCGGAGAAGAAGTCTAAGGAACCAGGCAAGGATCCCGCCTGATCAGCGTGCTTCTGGAAAGAGCCGCTTCACCACCCGTTCTGCGCACCGCCGGTCCTGTTCCGACTCCACGGCAATCCTGAACGTCCCGCCCCGTCCTTCTCGAACCTTCAGCAACTCCAGATCCTTCAAGTTCACTCCCTCGCGTGCCAGGGCGGTGGTCAACTTCGCCAGCATGCCTGGTTTGTCCGGGACGAAGGCGGTGAATTCCACCAAGGGAGAAAGGAACCCCTTCATGCCGCGAGGGATCTGCTCGCGTATCCGCGCGGCATCGCGAAACGCTGTCGCAAGCGCTCCCGGGGAGCGATGGAGCGATCGCTCGTATGTCTGAAGTTCCCGAATCATCGTCCGGAGGGCCTTGCGCACCTCGGCGCGATTCGCATCCAGGATCTGCTCCCACATCCCGAACGGACTCGATGCGATACGCGTCAAATCCCGAAACCCGCCCGCGCCAAGTGTTACATGCCGCTTCGACGCTTCATGCAGCTTCCCCGCGCTCCGAGTGAGCGCCACGGCCGTGAGTTGCGGCACGTGACTGAGCATTGCCATCGTCGCGTCATGCTCTTCCGCAGTGAGCGCCACAACGCGGGCGCCTAGCGTTGCATAGAACTGCGCGAGAGTTTTCTGCCGTTTCGTTGAATGCGGATCCGTCGGCGTCAGGATCCAGTAGGCGTTTTCGAATAACAACGGATTCGCGGCGCGGATCCCGGAGAATTCCGTGCCCGCCATCGGATGTCCTCCGATGAACCGTCCATCCGGGAAGAGCGGTGCAGCGGTTCGAATGATCGGCGCTTTGACGCTGGCCGTGTCCGTCACGACCGCCTGGGCCGACGCGTACCGCGCGACCCGCGGCAGGAGCGCGGGAATTGAGGCGATCGGAGTGGCGATGATGATGAGATCCGCGAACTCGACCGCATCCCGGAGCGAACCTGCTGCAACATCGATCGCGCGTCGTTGCAGCGCCGCACGCAGGATATCCGGACGATCGAAGCCGGTGACCCGGACCTTGGGGAGCCTTGCCTTGACGGCCAATCCCACCGAACCGCCGATCAATCCCGTCCCGACGATCGATATGTGATTGAAGCAGTGCATCAACTCCGAACTCCCAGTTCCGCGTTCCCAACTCGTCCTTACGCCATCTTCCGACCGATCGCTTCGACGATGACCTTCACTTCAAGCATCATATTCTCGAATTGATCAGGATAGAGCGACTGAGCTCCGTCGGATTTCGCATGGTCGGGATCATGGTGCACTTCCACCATCAGGCCGTCCGCGCCGGCCGCCACTGCCGCGCGGGCCATCGGAACGACCTTGTCGCGGATGCCAATGCCGTGCGAGGGATCGGCGATGATCGGAAGGTGGCTCTTCTTCTTGATGACGGGAATGGCGCCGATGTCCATCGTATTGCGTGTCGAAGTTTCGAACGTGCGGATCCCCCGTTCACAGAGGAGGACCTGCTGGTTACCGCCGGCGAGAACATATTCGGCTGCCATGAGCCACTCGTCGATCGTTGCCGATTGGCCGCGTTTGAGCATGACCGGCTTCGAGGTCCTACCGAGGTCGCGGAGCAATGAGTAGTTCTGCATGTTTCGCGCCCCGACCTGCAAGATGTCGGCATATTCTGCGACGAGTGCGATCTGGTCCTTTTCCATGACCTCGGTGATCACGCCGAGCTTGAACGCATCCGCTGCCTTCCGCAGCAGTTTCAATCCGTCCGGCCCCATCCCCTGGAACGCGTACGGCGATGTGCGCGGTTTGAATGCTCCGCCTCGCAGAAAGCGCGCGCCCGCATGCGCGACCTTCTCGGCGATCGTGAAGATCTGCACTTCATTCTCGACCGAGCACGGCCCCGCCATCACGACAACCTCAGGACCGCCGATCGGAACCCCGGCAATGGTGAAGACAGATCCCTGGCGATTGAACGCGCGGCTGGAAAGCTTGTATGGCTCGGTGATCCGCACGACCTCGGACACGCCGTCGAGCACCTGGATCTGCCGGTGGTCGAATTCCGGATGCACACCGATGGCGCCAAGGACAACGTGCTGGACGCCGGTGGAACGGTGCACATCGAAGCCGTGGTCATGCAGCACGCGGATAATATCTTCGATCTGCGTTTCAGTCGCTTGAGGTTCGAGGACGACGATCATAAGGATAGTAGTCAGTAGTCAGTGGTCAGTGGAAATAAGCCCAAAGCCTGTGAGTCCATGAGCCTGTGAGCAGATGAGCCTGAAGCCGTTGAGTCCAAAGTCCATGAGAAGAAGCATCGATTCTTGGCTCGCGGCTCAAGGGCTCAACGACTCATGGGCCTAGCGGGCTCACGGGCTCATCATCTCATTCATATCGATCCAG
>Ga0105103_10001669_pt1 | contig 11980 bp, 7 predicted proteins | sample PPLLaktember2015_2_FD_79107 | JGI IMG/M metagenome (GOLD analysis project Ga0105103, IMG submission 79107) | Freshwater sediment microbial communities from Prairie Pothole Lake near Jamestown, North Dakota, USA - PPLs Lake P7 Core (6) Depth... | ecosystem: Environmental > Aquatic > Freshwater >...
ACGCCGCTGCACGACGCGTCGGTGGTGGGCGACACGGTGGGCGATCCGTTCAAGGACACCTCATCGGTGGCGATGAACCCGGTCATCAAGTTCACGACGCTGTTCGGCTTGCTGGCGGTGGAGCTGGGTGTGTTCCTGTCGGGCCAGCAGGGCCCGTTCCTGGTGCACGTGCTGGCGGCGGTGTTCTTCGTGATCAGCATGGGCTTCGTGCACCGGTCGTTCTACGGGATGCGGATCGAGAACTGAGGCGTGGCGGGCGTCCGCGGCCGAGCCGTCGCGGACGCCATCTCGCCGCGCGCTGTGTCATCGTTTGTAATATTTGGAAATTGAATGGTTCGGAGGCAACCGAACCGTTGACGTCGCATCGCCCGGCGACTAGAATCGGCGGGCGTTTGGAAGTTTGGCCCAGGGTGAAGGTGCCGGGGCCGGGAATCACGGGAAAGCGTCGCTCTTCCGGGAGCACTTTCCCGAAACCGGTGTCTAACCCGGTATCTGGGCAAAAAGGAACTGTCACCGCTTCCGTTGACACTCTTTTTTCGTGCTGGCTATAATCGGCAGCCCTCGCGGTTGCCGCGGGGATTCTAGGAGGATACGTGCCACGCGACATGTTCGGCGATGTCGTCGACCCTTCCATCAAGATGGGCAACAAGATGTGGTACACGGTGCCACTGACGATGTTGATCCAGGCCAGTGTTTTGGCGGCGATTGTGATCGTGCCGCTGATGGCTGTGGGGGCTCTGCCGACGACTCCATCGATGATGGCGTTCGTGGCGGCGCCGCCGCCGCCACCACCGCCCCCGCCGCCCCCCCCACCGCCGGCTGCGGATGCGCCACCTCCACCTCCGGTGGACGTGAATCCGAACGCGGCGCCTGTGGAAGCCCCGTCCGAGATCAAGCCGGAGACGGGCCTCGAGGCCGGATTTGAACAGAATGTCGGTGGTATCGACGGAGGCATCGTGGGTGGTGTCGCTGGCGGCATCACGGGCGGCATTCCCGAGCCCCCGCCGCCCCCGCCTCCCCCGCCGGCCGCCCCGGTCCGCGTGGGTGGCAACATCAAGGCTCCGACCAAGGTCAAGCACGTCAACCCGACCTATCCGCCGATTGCGCAGTCGGCTCGCGTGCAGGGTGTCGTCATCATCGAGGCCACGATTGGCCCTGATGGGTCGGTGAAGGACGCGAAGGTGCTGCGCTCGATCCCCTTGCTGGACGCGTCGGCCCTTGACGCCGTCAAACAGTGGCAGTTCACGCCGACCCTCCTCAACGGCGTGCCGGTGCCGGTCATCATGACCGTCACGGTGCAGTTCACGCTGCAGTAGGAACCGGAACAATGTCTTCAACTGGTAACACGGATTCTTTCGGGAGGAATGCGATGGAAGGTCGGAAGATGGGTCAGATCGGACGAATCGCATATGCCGGGCTTGCGATGGCATTTGTCAGCACCCCCGCGTTCGCGCAGGAAGGTGGCGGTCTCGACCTGGTCGAGATGTTCGAACAGATGGGCAACGTTGCCATGGGCATCGCCGTCGTGCTGTTCATCATGTCGTTCTGGTCGGTGGGTGTCGCGATCGAGCGCATCTACACCTTCAGCCAGGCGAAGAAGCAGTCGAAGCTCTACGCTCCGCAGGTGGCCAAGCACCTCAAGGAAGGCCGTCTGAAGGAGGCCATCGCGCTCTCCTCCAACAAGGAATACCGCTACAGCCACCTCGCCAAGGTCGTGCTGGCCGGCCTGCAGGAATACCAGTTCCAGCAGGAGAGCGGTTCGAACCTCTCGCGTGAGGACGTGCTCGACACCGTGCGTCGCTCCATTCAGCGCGCCACCGCGCTGACCTCGAACGACCTGAAGAAGGGCGTCTCCGGTCTGGCCACCATCGGCGCCACGGCGCCGTTCGTGGGTCTGCTCGGCACGGTCGTCGGCGTTATCAACGCGTTCGTCGGTATCGCTTCGACGGGTTCGGGCGGCATCGGCGCCGTCTCGGCCGGTATCGCGGAAGCGCTCGTCGAAACCGCGCTCGGTCTGTTCGTCGCCATCCCGGCGGTGTGGTTCTACAACTACCTGTCGGGTCGCCTCGAGTACTTCAACGTGGAGATGGACAACTCCTCGTCGGAGATGGTCGACTACTTCATCAAGAAGACCGCCGCCTAGTTCTAGTCACGGGGGTGAGGCGCCGGGCATCTCCCGGCGCCTCCAACGTGCGCAGGCAACTCAAGGAGAACCGACATGGCAATGGACATGGGGGGGGCAAAAGGCGGAGTCAAATCCGACATCAATGTCACCCCGCTCGTGGACGTGATGCTGGTGCTGCTGATCATCATGATGATCGTGGCCCCGCTGCTGCAGAAGGGCGCTGACGTCAAGCTCCCGGTTGCAGCTTTCAGCTCGGACAAGCCCGAGACGCAGGACCAGACCGTCGTCGCCATCGACTCGCAGGGGCGCTTCTTCGTCAACGGCGTGCCCGTCCGCGAAGAAGACCTTCGGCAGCGCGTCGAGGACATCCTGGAGGACAAGACCGAACGCATTGTCCTCATCAAGGCTGACGAAGAGGCGCAGTACAGCGCCGTGATGGACGCGATGGACCAGCTCCGGTCTGCCGGTATCGAGGACATGGGTCTCATCACCGATCCGAAGCAGCGTCCCGGGGGAGGCAACTAGTCATGGCGCACGCACATAATCACTTCGGCGCCGACAGAGTGTTCATGGGCAAGAAGCTCGAAGTGTCGGGCGACATGAACATCACCCCCATGATCGACGTGCTCCTCGTGCTGCTCGTCATCTTCATGGCCGCCCTCCCGCTCTCGCAGAAGGGGCTGGACATCAACCTGCCCGCCGAGACGCAGCAGGCCGAACAGCAGACGGTGGACATCTCGCAGATCGTGCTCGAGTACACGGCCGACCGCCGCATCTCGGTCAACAAGCAGGACGTCACCGTCCAGGAGCTCGAGAGCCGGCTGCGCTCGATCTTCGAGACCCGCAAGGACAAAACGATGTTCATCGCCGGCGCAGGTGCGCTCACCTACGGCGACATCGTGGAAGTCATCGACGCCGCCAAGGGCGCGGGCGTCGAGAAGGTCGGCATCGTCACCGAGGCGATGCGTCGCGCCGCAGGCGCGGGCGGAAACTAGCTCGACTTCATCGTTCGACGGAAAAGGCCGCCTGGTGGAAAACCAGGCGGCCTTTTCGCAGTTCTGCGAGGTCTTCAGGTCTTGAGTCTTGAGTCTTGGGTCTTGGGCCTGGGCCTGGGTCTTGGATCTGAACCAAAGCCTGGAGCTGAATCCCCGAGATTCCAGGACTCAAGACCAGCCTCAAGCCCCAAGATCTCAAGTTTCAGAACGAGCTCGTCGGCGCGCTCGCAATTTCCCGCAGCTCCGGCAGGTTCTTGTCGGCCCGGCTCCACACCTTCCGTAGTTCAGCGGCCGCCTGCTGAGCCTTCGCGGAGTTCTTGACTGCCGTGGCCGCCCGGTAGAGCCCCAGCAGCGACAGCGCCCGGCCCGGATGACGCCTCAGCGCCGCTTCGAACGCCGGGATGGCCTCTCCCGGCCGCCGCACTTCCATCAGCAGGTCGCCAACGAACTCGTGACCCGGCTTGACGGGTAGTGGTGGCCCGAACTCGAAGCCGAGCTCATCCTCCACGGCGGCTGCCTGACGCGCCAGCACGATGGCTTCCTCACGCCGGCCCTCCACGAAGATGAGGACGGCCTCCAGTTGCTGCGCCATCACCGCCGCCATCTGCTTCTCGTTGCTCCCCCCGGCGGGCATCCCCGCAGGCTGCGGTTCGGGGGCGCCGAATCCCGGCATGGTCGGCATTCCCGGCCGCGGCGTGGGAATGGGCGTCGCCCCAGGGCGAACCGATCCGGGCCGTCCCGCTGGCGGATTCGGACGGGCGGTCGTCACGCTGCGAAGCGGCCGGTCGCCATCGCCCGCAAGCAGCGCGATGCGCTGCAGCGCGTCATTGCCGGCTGGGCGATTGCCGCTCCGGAACGCGGCCATCCCGATGGCGAACAGGTCCGCGGCGGTGGCCGACGCGCCGAGGCCGTCCGGATCCACGGCGCTCCGGGCGTCCGCCCACTTCCTGGTCTCCACCAGCCAGGCCGAACGCGCCAGCGCCAGATGACTGCGCATTCGCACCGACCCGCTCTTCGCGGCGGCTTCCTCGATCTGATTCAGCGTGGCCCTGGCGTCCTGCTGGCGGCCCTGCTGGAGGTAGCTGTAGGTGAGCCAGAGCAGCGCGTGATGATTGCGCTCGTCGACGCTCAACCCCTTGCGGGCGACGCGCTCGTCTGCCGCCTTCACCGAGCGCTCGTTCGACTCTCCGGCCTTGTCCCACATCCCGAGGGCGAAGTAGATGTGCGAGGGCATGTGCAGCGCATGCGCGGCCGCCGGCGCGATCCTCGCGTAGGCCTCGGCATAACGCAGCCCGAGAGGCGCGTGAATGGGGTCGTCGTAGGCGTGAATGAGGTAGTGCGCGGCGCCGGGGTGGTCGGGGTTCTTGCGGTAGACGTCCTCGACGAGAGCCGCGGCGCGCATGTAGGTGGCGGCATCGCGTCCTCCGGGACTGGCGCCGAGTGTCGCCAGGGCATAGAAGGCAGTCACCTCGAGATCGTCGGGATACTTCTCGTGCATCCGTCGCAGCTGGGCGGCATACGCCGTGTCGCGCGCCGGCTTCTCGCCCTCACCGTAGAGCGCCTCGACGGCGCGGAGCCAGTCGCGCTCCTTGTCGTTCGAGGCCAGAGTCTGCCGCTCCTCTGCTGTCGGAGCCAGGCGCGCCAGCGCCTCGCGAGCCAGTTCCGGAGCGGTCTGCGCCCACAGCGGGTGATTGTGGGTCATCGCCTCGCCCCAGTAGGCCATCGCAAAGCCCGGGGCGGCCTTCTGCGCCTCGACGAACGCTTCGCGTGCGTCGTCGTACTCGAAACTGTGGAGCAGCAGCACGCCCTTGAGGAACGCACTCTGGGCCGTGCCAGTCTGGGATGTGGGGAATTCGATGCGGCCCAGGGATTCCTGCGCCAGCGACACCGGCCCGGCGGCCAGGGCAAGAACGAAGAGCAGGGCGACGGGCGGGAACCTACGGCGGGCCATGGATTGGGAACCTCCCTAGCCCGCAGTCTAGCGTACGGGCTTCAGGCCTGGCGGCCCGAAGCCCGTATCGTCTCAGTACTGTCTCACTGGAAGGTGTATCGCAGCATGAACTGGATGCGCCAGACGTCGTTGAGGTCCGCCGTCTGTTCCAGCGTCCTGGTCATGTACTCGTTGTTGATGAGGCGCAGCCGGTACTGGACGCGCCCCTGGGCATCGGCGGCGCCTCCCTGAGCGGCGGAGGGCACGATGAGAGGCGAGGTCGAGACCAGCCGCTGGCTCACCCCCCAGTCGCTGTTCAGCAGGTTGCCGAAGTTGATGAAGTCCACGCGGAACTGGACCGCGTGACGACGACCCTTCAGCGTGGTGAACAGATCCTGTGAGGCGCTGAAGTCCAGTCGCTTCACCAGCGGGAGGAACACCGCACCGCGCTGCGCATAGTCGCCGCGGTGCTCCTTCAGGTAGTCGTCCTGCTGGATGAGCGCGTCCCACGCCGCCGCCTGTTCGGCCGCAGTGTAGGTGCGCGGGACCCCGGCGACGGTCTGGGTGAACGTCTGGAAGTTCATCTCCGACGTGTCGCGAGGGATGTAGATGAGGTCATTCGACGTCCCGCCATCGCCGTTCAGGTCGCCCGAGAACACGTAGCTGGTGTTGCCGATGGTTCGCGCCTCGTAATACGCCGAGAACGTCGTGCCGCCGAACCCGAAGTACTCCTTCGTGTACGACCCGGTCAGGAAGAAGCGATGGCCGGGTGAGCCGCTGGCGTATCCGAGTCCCGGGTTGTTCGGATCACCGGCGTGCTGGTTGTTGTTCCAGGAGCCGAACGCAATCGAGCCCGCGTCCACGGTGTTCTGGGCTTCGCCGTAGCTGTAGGCAGCCTTCACGAAACCGCCCTTGAAGCTCTTGTTGCCGGTGAAGGCCAGGTTCCATGAATCGCCGACGTTCTGGTTCTTGAGGACCACGGCGTTGGCGATGTTCGAGTGGATACGGTTGCTGGTGTACCGGCCCCGGTTGTCCGCGCCGGCGAAGCTGGTCTGGGCAGCCGGAAGGTTGGCATTGATGTAATACACGCCGTTGACGTCCTTCGAGTAGATGTACTCGGCGGTTCCCGTGATGCCCCAGGGCAGACGGCGGTCGACGGCGACGTTGCTGCGCCACACCTGCGGGAACTTGAAGTCCTCGTTCGTGAGCGCCAGCTCGTAGCTCGCCGCGGGCGCGCCGGTGACGTTCGCCGGCTTGTAGGCGTTGGGGTCGGGGTTGAACGGCCGCGAGAACAGCGGCGAGGTGGACGACTGATCCAGCTGCGAGAATCCGGTCAGCACACCGGTATTGCCAATCTGGTTCGAGATCCAGACATACGCCGGGCGGCCCGTGAAGACGCCCGTGCCGCCGCGGACCTGGGTGTTGCGCTCCGCGTCAACGTTCCAGTTGAAGCCGGCGCGCGGCGACCAGAGGATGTTCGGATCCGGCAGCTTGGCCGACTCGTACTGCACCGGCTGGCCGTTCTCGTCGCGGAACGTCAGCGCGTCGGCGGCGGCGTTTGCATACCCGGTGTCGCCGAAGAACGGCACATCGAAGCGGACACCGAGCGTGACCTTCAGGTTGTCAGACGCGCTCCACTCGTCCTGCGCGTAGGCGCCGCCATAGAGCACCTCGAGCGGCTGGATCGGCTTCTCCTGCCCGGGGATGTTGTTGTAGCGCACCTGGAACCGCCGCAGGTTCACGCTCGACGTCGTCCGGTTGGGGTTTGCCAGATAGCCGTTGGCGTCGGTGAGGAAATCGTCGAGCGTGTTGTAGACATACACGCTCTGCGATCCGGGAAAGAACACGTTCTCGGACTCGTAGCGTTCGAAGGTGCCGCCGAAGGTCAGCGTGTGCTTGCTCGTGAACTTCGTGAAGTTGTTCTGCAGCTGGAAGCTGCTGTAGCGCAGCTCGTTGTTCGGCGTGAACGGCTCGGAGCCGAACGACATGTAGGTGGCGTTGTCACCACCGAGGATGTCGACCATCGGGAAGAACGCGCCTCGCGGTTCGCGACTCTCATCGGAGTAGTTGTAGCCGACGATCAGCGAGTTCGACATGCTGCTGCCGATCACCGAGTTCCACTCGCCGATGCCCGACTTGATGTTCTCGAGAATCCGGTAGTTGGAGTTGTCGAAGCTCATCGAGAACAGGTTGCCGTTGCGGGCGCCGAACCCGAGCGAGCTCGAGCTGGACATGATGACGTCGGTGTTCGAGTCGAGCTGCGTGTAGCGGAACGTGAGCTTGTTCGAGGCGTTCACGTTGTAGTCGCCCTTGATCAGATAGCGCTTCGCCGGGGTCGCGAAGTCGTAGCCCTCGTACGGCCCGGTGTCATAGCTGAAGCTGTTCTGCAGGAGACCGGAGACCCGCTGCAGGTCTGACGCCAGCACGCGCGTCACGGACCCCGCCGGGGTCTGCCCGTCCGGGTTGGCGCTGAACACGGTGCCGGGACGGGTGAGCGACTCGTCCTCGAAGTTGCCGAAGAAGAACACCTTGTTGCGCACGATCGGGCCGCCTGCCCAGAAGCCGGTGTTCGCGAACTCGAACGTGCCGGGGTTGACCGCCAGGTCCTTGGCCTTGGTTCCGACCTGATCCTCCGTGCGGAACTGCCGGTAGACCGATCCGGTGAACTGGTTCGTCCCGCTGCGGGTGACGGTGTTGATGCCGGCGCCCACGAAGTTGCCCTGCCGCACGTCGAAGGGGGCGACGTTGACCTGAATCTGCTCGATCGCCTGGGGCGAGATCGGCGCCACGCCGGAGCGGTCTCCCGGCGTATTGCCGAGCCCGAACGAGTTGTTGAAGTACGAGCCGTCCACCGTGATGTTGTTCAGCCGGGCATCCTGGCCCGCCACCGATAGGCCACTGGCCTGCGGCGTCAGGCGGGTGAAGTTGTCGAGGCGGTTGCTCAGGTTCGGGAGCGTCGCGATCTGTTCACGCGCCACGGCGGTGGCCGCGCCCGTGCGGGTCGAACTGAACACCGTATCCGATTGCCCGACCACGGTGACGGTTTCCTGCACCGAGATGGCGCGCACCGTGATGTTCACGTCGGTGGAGACGCCGAGGCTCACGAGCAGATCCTCGACGGTCTGCGGCTCGAACGCGGTGCCGGTCCCGGTGTAGGCCACGGTGACGACGTACGGGCCGCCGACGCGCATGCCGATGATGGCGAAGCGTCCATCCGCGCGCGTGGTGGCCTCGTAGTTGGTGCCGGACGGCGTGTGGATCGCGATGACGCTGGCGCCTGACACCGGCGACATCTGCGAATCGGTGACGACACCGGACATCGAACCGGTCGTGACACCTTGGGCGGCTGCATGCGCGGTGGCCACGGCCAGGACGCATACCCCGAGCAGAATCGGACGCAGTAGACGAACAGTCAAAGACAACATGGCAGTCAGCTTCCTCACTCTCCTGAAGACGACCAAAACTACCACCCAATTGTTACGCAGGCGTGACGGACACAGCTCAGGTTTCTCGGATGCTGTACGCAAGAAAACAGGCCGCTCCCGGTAATGGGAAACGGCCTGTTTTGGTCGAACGACAGAACCGGGCAGCGCCCGGCCCTTCGTGGTTATTCGGTCCCGGCGGTCTTCGCCTTGCGGAGCTCGGTGGCCTGATCGCGCAGCCGATCGGCTTCTCTCAGGAGCTCCTGCTGCTTCTTCGGGTCCTTTTCCAGATTGGCCTGGAGGCGGAGGAGCAGGTTCTTGTAGGCGATCGCCTCCATGTAATCGCTCTTGATGGCGATGGCCTTGTCGACAGCGCCGAGGCCGTCCTGGACGTACTGGATCTTTTCCTTGTCAGCCAGGCGGAAGTCGCGGTTCGCCTTGTCCCAGTAGTAGGTGGCCACGGTGTAGTGGGCCTCGGGATTGTTCGGCTCGATCTTGATGCGTTCGTTCAGGTACTCGATCGTCTTCGGGAAGTCGCCCTGGGAGTTGTAGAAGTTGGCGAGCTGCAGATAGACGGCCGGGTCGTTCGGCTTGGAGTCCTTCGCCTGGAGCAGGGTCTGCTCGGCCAGTTCGTACTCGCCGGAGTCCTGGTAGAGACGCGCCAGCATGAAGTAGTTGGTCGGCTCGGCCGGCGTGAGGCGGATCATCTCCTTGATGATCGGCTCGGCCATCGTCGGGTCGTTCAACTTGTCGGGCCCGTAGGCTGCCACGAGATACTCGAGCGACCGCGTCTTCATCATCGGGTCGGTGATTTTCTCGGAGGCGAGCTTGTAGTTCTCGACGGCCTTCGTCAGGTTCGCGTCGTTGTTCGGCTCGCCCTTGCGGGCCGGCCGATACAGGTTGTCGTAGGAGTTGGCGAGGAAGAAGTACACACAGCCAGGGCTGGTGCCACACGAGTTCAGCTCGCCAGCCGGATCGGCCGCCACAGCTTCTTCGTACTTGGCCGCCGCGCCACGGAAATCGTTGCTGGCGTACAGCTTGTTGCCATCCTTGAACGCCTTCATGGCACGGACCTGGTTGAGCTGTCCGCATCCGGCGAGCGCCACACTCATCCCGGCGACCAGAGCCAGGTACGCCCCCGCTGACCGAATCCTCATCGTATCCCCCTGTGGTGCTGTCGTTCCCAAGTGGCGCCGTTACAAGCGCTTACAATAACCGCTGCGTGTCGGCCCGGAAGACCCGGAGTATAGCCCCGATTCTTGACCCCTCGCAACCCCGACCCTATGATGGACTGCAAAGGCCGCCAAAACGTCCACGACTACCAACGTTAGACACCGCCCGCGATGATTCGCTTCGAGGATCTGCTGGACCGGGTCCGGAGCTACAACCCGGACGCCGACCTGGAGCTGCTGCGGCGGGCCTATGTGTTCTCGGCGCTGGAGCACAAGGGACAAGTCCGCCACTCCGGCGAACCCTATCTCGTCCATCCGCTCGAGGTGGCCGACATCCTGGCCGGCATGAAGCTCGACGCCGTCTGCGTGGCCGCCGGTCTTCTCCACGACGTGGTCGAGGACACCCTCACCACCCCGGAAACGCTGCGCGAGCGCTTCGGCGAGGACGTGGCCCACATCGTCGAGGGCGTGACGAAGATCGGCGCCATTCCCTTCTCTTCCTCCGAGGAGCGCCAGGCCGAGAACTTCCGCAAGATGCTGCTCGCGATGGTGGACGACATCCGCGTCATCCTCGTGAAGCTGGCCGATCGCCTCCACAACATGCGCACCCTGCAGCACATGTCCGAGGAGCGGCGCGTGCGCATCGCGCAGGAAACCCTCGACATCTACGCGCCCATCGCCAATCGCCTGGGGATGTCGAAGATCAAGAACGAGCTCGAGGAGCTCTCGTTCCAGTTCCTCGAACCGGTGTCCTTCGAATCGCTCAAGACCCGGGTCGAGGCCAAGCGCCGCACCGCCGAAGGCAGCATCGAAGAACTGACCGCGCGCATCCGGGCCAAGCTCACCGAGGCGCAGGTTCCCGTCGTCGCCGTCGACGGGCGCATCAAGCGCCTGTACAGCATCTGGCTCAAGCTGAAGAAGCAGAAGATCGATCTCGACCAGGTCTACGACCTCATCGCCCTGCGCATCGTCGTGCCTTCGGTGAAGGACTGCTACGCCGCGCTCGGGATCATCCACCAGACGTGGTCGCCGGTCCCGGGGCGCATCAAGGATTTCATCGCCATGCCGCGGCCGAACGGCTATCAGTCGCTGCACACGTCGGTGATCAGCGAGCGAGGCCTGCCGTTCGAGGTCCAGATCCGCACCGAGGAGATGCACCGCCGCGCGGAAGAAGGCATCGCGGCGCACTGGAAGTACAAGGAAGGCCGGGTCGGCGCCGGGCGCGACGAGCAGTATTTCCAGTGGCTGCGCCAGCTGCTCGAATGGCAGCAGGAGGTCCGTGACCCGCAGGAGTTCCTGACCAACCTGAAGATCGATCTCTACCCCGAGGAGGTCTACACCTTCACGCCGCGCGGGCAGGTCAAGGTGCTGCCGAAGGGCTCCACGCCCGTGGACTTCGCCTACGCGGTGCACACCGACGTCGGCCACTGGTGCGTCGGCGCGCGCGTGAACGGCCGCATGGTGCCGCTGCGCACGCGCCTCAAGAACGGCGACATCGTCGAGGTCATGACGAATGCGGGCCACAAGCCCAGCCGGGACTGGCTGAGCTTCGCGGTCACCTCGCGGGCGCGCAACAAGATCAAGCACCTGATCCAGTCGGAAGAGAAGGAGCGCGCCGTCGAACTGGGGCGGAAGGTCTTCGACAAGGAGGCCCGTCGCTTCGACCTGAATCCGGCACGCCTGCTCGAAAGCGACGCCGTCCAGGCGGCTGCGGCCGAGTTCGGGGCGCAGAAGACCGAGGACCTGCTGGCGCAGGTCGGCTACGGAAAGGTCTCTGCGCGGCAGCTCCTGGACAAGCTGGTACCCGAAGGGCAGCTGAAAGAGAAAGCGCCCGAGCACCCGGTGCTCTCAGCCATGAAGCGCGTGCTGAAGCCCGGGAGCGGCGAGGCCGATCGCATCAAGGTGAGCGGGGCCGACGAATTGATGGTGTTCCGCGCGCGCTGCTGCAATCCCATCCGCGGTGAGCAGATTGTCGGCTACATCACGCGCGGGAAGGGGGTCTCGGTGCACGCGGCCCGCTGCCCGAATGTCGTCAATCTGCAGTACGACCCGCAGCGCCGCATCGACGTCGAGTGGGACAAGGGCAGCGACACGGCGCCCTACACCGTGCGGCTGACGATGGCGGTCGAGGATCGAAAGGGAATGCTGGCGGCGCTCAGCGCCAGGGTGGCGGAAATCAACACGAACATCACCAACCTCGAGGCCACCACCGGCGACTCCGCTCACGCGACCGTTGGCATGACGGTGGAGATCCGCGACATGAAGCACCTGGAGAAGGTGATCAAGTCGCTGCGTGGCGTGGCGGGCGTGCTCGACGTCAGTCGAGGACCGCGATG
>Ga0105103_10001671_pt1 | contig 11955 bp, 14 predicted proteins | sample PPLLaktember2015_2_FD_79107 | JGI IMG/M metagenome (GOLD analysis project Ga0105103, IMG submission 79107) | Freshwater sediment microbial communities from Prairie Pothole Lake near Jamestown, North Dakota, USA - PPLs Lake P7 Core (6) Depth... | ecosystem: Environmental > Aquatic > Freshwater >...
AATTTTTCCGCTGTCAAACCGGTAATCGAATTTATTAACAGCAACTTCTCCTCCAGTTACCTTTTTCACCACATAGGGGCCAACGGTTGAGAGATTCGCGAGAAGGATGAAAACTGCCAATATAATGAAAAGAATTAACCCGCCAATACTGTAAAGGAGCTTTTTGATCATGGTGTCCGTGCAAGGGCGAAGAAAACAACGCTTTCAGCCTTTCCTTGGTAAAGGATTCGGGTGGCCTCCCGTGCGGTTTGACCGGTAGTATAGAGGTCATCAACGAGGAGGACTTTATTTCCTTTGAGGTTGGCATTATTGGTGAGTGAGAACGCTCCCCTGATGTTCTTTTTCCTCCCATCCTTCGAGAGGGTATACTGGTCTTTCGTTTCTTTTGTTTTGCAAAGGATTGAATGGTGAATGGGTTTTCCGGTCATTCTTGATATTTCCTCGGCAAGGATGAATGACTGATTGAATCCCCTTTCCCTCAGTCTTTTTTCTGTGACAGGGAGGGGTATGATGCAATCAAACCCGGGTGAAAAGGAAGTGACTTTTTTCTCGACAAGGCCAACAAGGTGTCGCCCAACATCTTTGCGTCCTGAAAATTTGAATGAGTGAATAGCATCGCGAAGCCTGTTTTCGTAGTAGAATCCGTAAAGACCCTCTTGGAACAGGTTCTTTTCATCAATGCATCTTCCGCAAACCTTTCGTATCCCAACAGGCATCCCGCATATGGGGCATGACGTCTCTTCCTCGACAGAGGAAAAAGAACCGATACATTCCGGGCAAAGAGTAAACCCGAGGGCATCGCATCCCCCGCAACGCAAGGGATAGATAAGATTTACAACGTCTTTTAAAAGGTTATGCGCCGTACTTATCAAGTCTCAGCCCGTGAGCAAGAACAAGGGGCATCAGCTGTTTGCTGTAAATTATTCCGATGCTGCCGGCAACACAGTTCTTTTCATGAAAGGCCATTCCATCTCTCTCACCTGTTTTTGTTACCAGCAACAGTGGGACAGGATGCCAGCTATGACCTTTCATTGGGCAAGGCGTAGAATGATCTCCGGTAATAACAAGAACGTGGGGATTAAGGCTGTAGATTTCCGGGACTAACGGGTCAACATTTTCGATGGCAACAACCTTTTCCGCAAAATTGCCGTCTTCACCTGCAAGGTCGGTCTCTTTTATGTGAAGGAAGAAAAACTGATAGGAATCGTAGTTATCCCTCAGCGCCTTCAACATGCCCTGATAGTCCTTTGTTTCGTCTTTCACATCCATACCGAGGACCTTTGCGATACCCCTGTACATGGGATATGTGGCAATGGCAAGGGCCTTCATCTTGTAATTGGTTGAAAAAGATGGCAGTGCAGGCTTCGTGGAAAACCCTCTCAGGAGAACGCCGTTGGCAACCTTTTCATCTTTGAGAAGCTTGATTACTTTTTCCATGTAGGCGTTGACAACTTTTGATGCAAATGCTGCTTCGCCATCCTTTGGTTCAGAGTAAATAATCGGTAAATGGTCCTTGTGGGGATCTGCGTCAGTTAGGTGATCGGAAAGATTTTTACCACGAAAAATAATGGCGAATCTGTGGGATTTACCTGGTTTGATTATGATTCTGACGCCTTCAATATCGGGGATAGCTCCACTTATTTTCTCACAAAGGCGAATTGTTTCCACTGTTGGTATCCTGCCTGCCCTGCGATCAACGACAATGCCGTCCTTTATGGTGCAGAAATTAGCCCGCGCAGCAAGATCTCCATCCTGCAAATCCATGTTAAGCCCAAGAACCTCCAGAACACCCCTGCCTATCTCGTATTCAAGGGGGTCATAACCGAAGAGGCTTAGGTGCCCTGGACCGCTCCCTGGTGTAATCCCAATGTCAACCGGGATAATACGGCCGAGAATGCCACTTTCCGTGGCCAATTTATCTATATTTGGTTTCTTGGCAGCCTCAAGGGGTGTAAGATAGGAGAACTGAGGGTTCGGGATGTCTCCAACTCCATCAAGAATGAGAAAAATGATTTTATTATCATTTTTTAAGACAAGATCGTATCTCACCGCTATGCTCCTTCAACCCAATCTTCGCTTTCGTAAAGGACCCGCAATTCAGCAGACTCGCCGTGAAGGAAATCTTCCTTCCGCACATTGATCGTGTTCCAGCTGTAGCAGGTATCGCAGAAATCTGCCCACTCTACTTTTTTCGCCTGGCAGTTATCGCACCGGAAAGGAATGTAGACATGCTCTGCAGGGAAGGCGTACTTGAATTCCTCAACCGCTTTTTCCATCTGCCCCCGATGGATGTATGCCTCAGCCATTGCCTTGTGGAGGCCTTTAAAGTCTGCACCCTCTGCTTCAAGGGTATTGAGCATATCGATTGCTTCATCAATCATTTCAAGGCGAAGGCACAGCCGAGCATAGAGAAACTCTATAAGGTTATTTTTCGGGGATATGTCAAGAATTCTCCGGTAGATTTTCAGGATTACCCCGGGATCGCCCCTGTCGATGTACAGGTCTTCCATCTTGGATAGAAAGATAATGTGACCGGTCTTAGAATACCCCCTGCCGTAAACACGCCCGGCATCATTGAGCTTATTCGTTTTCTTGTATATTTCTGCCAGGAGAATATAGGCAGGTATAAACCTTTTGTCCTCGCTTATGATGTCTTTCAGTTCCTTGATGATGGCATCGTATTCAGAGGGGTTGTGTCTTGTGAAAGCAACGAAGGCCTTCTCGTACCGTATTCCGTTGAGCCTTCTGTTTTCATCAGGTGTCTTGATGAATTTGACAATTCGCTTCGCTGCATCGTGTGCGTCATCCCATCTCTTTTGTGTTATGAAGAGGTCGCGTAACATTGCAAGGGCTTCAAAATTCGATTCGTTGATCTTCAAAACATCCTTCAAGTCAGCTTCTTGCTTCGTGAGATCTTTTATATACGTCCTAACCTTTGCCTTCTTGAACAGGATTGATTCTTTTTTACCAATATGTGCTTCTGCCAGGTCGAGTATCTCGATGGCCTTGTTGAATTCCTTCATGGATACATATAAGTCTGCGAGAGAAGAATATGCCTCTTCAACGTCAGGGGCGCGGAGGATAATGCGATTCAGTTGTTCAATGGCTTTCTCCCTATCTCCCTTTAGGTCATAGGATCTTGCTTTTTCAATGAGGGCTTTAAACTCATCTTTTCGCTTTTCTCTCTTCCCCTTCTTCCAGACACTTACGCTTTTTTTGATGTCATCAATTAAACCAACCAATATGGAGACAAGGATGCCGAGTGCAAAGGCAATAACGATGAATTGCGAGACTGTCATTTCCAGGGCTTGTTGCCCGCCAAAGTAGAATTTCACTTCGTCCGGGTTCAGGATGCCCAGATATACGTAAAACCCGAAAACTATGAAAAAGAGGAATACGTATATTTTATATTTCATCCAGCTACAAACCTTTTTCTTCCATCATTCTCTTACACGTTATACAATACCTTGCTACAGGATTTGCTTCAAGTCTTTTTTCAGTTATTTTTTCCTCACATTCTTCACAAATCCCGTAGGTATTGTTCTTGATCTTATCAAGGGAATTATCAATGTCCTTGAGGAGATTTAAGTCATTATCGCTGATGCTCATGAGGATATCCACGTTGTATGAATTGCTCGCCGCATCGGCCATATCCTGGATACCATCTGTACCGAGGTTATAGGAATCCTCTTTCAACTTTTTTGCCTTCTTGAGGATTTCTCCCCGCATGGTGAGGAGACTCTTTTTAAAACGTTCCAGCTTTTTCTTATCCATTATCCACCTCTAAAAACTTATTTCCTTTTTTTAACGTATATCTTTTTGCCTCGATCCATAAGCTCTCGAGGTCATACAGTTCTCTCAATGATTCAATAAAAACATGGGCTATGACATTCTGATAGTCGATGATTACCCACCTGCCTTCATCGTGACCTTCGAGGGAGAATGGTTTCACTCCAGCCTCCTTCATTCCGACCTCAACAGCTTCAGCGATGGTTCTCACGTGTCTCTCGCTCGTTCCGGTTGCCAATACGAAATAATCGGCAATATCGGTAAGTCCGATAAGCTCAAGCACGACAATATCTTTTGCCTTTTTCTCATCCACAAACCGTGCGCAAGCCTGAGCCTTCTCAAAGGTATCCATCAGTTTCTTGTGCTCCTTAAAAGATCCCCCTTTGCATTTTTCACTTCTAACTTCTCACCTGAGTTTCTTCTTTTCTCGCTTTTCACGCTCATCCCGCTTTTCCAGCCTTTACTTTTGACTTCTCGCCTAATGTTTCTTCTCACGCCTTTCCCGCTCGTCTTGCTTTTCCCGCCTGATACTTTTCTTGATACAGTTTCCTTTCTTTAATATGCTTCTCCACTGTTGATGGAACCAGATACCGGATAGATTTTTCTTCGCCTATAGATGCCCGTATTCTCGTTGCAGAGATATCAAGCTGAGTCACGAAGTGAAGGTAAACCTTTCTGCCCGAGACGTGTTTGAAGGTGCCAGTATCTAGGCGCTTCATGTGTTTCCTCACGGCTGCAGGAAACATCATGAGTCCTGTTTTTCTTTTATGGTTCGGTCTTACCATGACAATAAAATTTGTGTGATAAAAAAGATCCGTATATCGGTGCCATGTATGGATTTCCGAAAAGGCATCGACCCCAATGAGATAGTAGAGTTCCTCGAACTTCTTTTCCATAACCTGAATGGTATCGATGGAATAGGAAATACCGCCTCGTTTTACCTCGGCATCTGACACCTTAAAACGATTATTTCCTTTTATGGCAAGCCGTACCATGGCCAAGCGGTCTGCTGCATCTGAAATCTGTCTATTATTTTTGTGAGGAGGAATAAAAACCGGCACAAAATAAATTCTTTCCAATGAAAAAGACTCCCCAATCTCCTCGGCGGCTCTCAGGTGTCCATTGTGAACCGGATCGAATGTTCCTCCGAAAATACCTGCTCTCACTAGACCCTCAATTGACCTTCGCCAAAGGCAATAAATTTTGTAACAGTCAGCTCTTCAAGACCCATAGGTCCAAAGGCATGAAGCTTTGTCGTACTGATCCCCATTTCAGCGCCAAGACCCAATTGAAAACCATCATTGAGCCTCGTTGAAGCGTTGACAAGCACGAGAGAAGAATTAACTTCCCTCAGGAATCTCCACGCCCTCTGATAATCGCTGGTGACAATTGCATCTGTATGGCTTGACCCGTACGTCCTGATATGAGCTATTGCCTCACCCATATCCTGTACCACCCGTATTGAGAGGACAAGATCCAGGTACTCCTCAGACCAGTCCTCTTCTCGTGCGGGATCAATACCCTTAACGATCCGAACCGTTTTTGAACACCCCTTGAGCTTAACGCCGCTTTTCCTAAGCCGTTTTGCCATTTCAGGCAAAAAATCCTTTGCTATTGACTCATGAACGAGCAGAGTTTCCATGGCATTGCACGTGGCTGGTTTCTGCGCTTTTGCATTCAGACACACCTCGTAAGCCATGGCGAAGTCGGCAGATTCATCCACGAAAACGTGGCAGACTCCTTTGTAATGTTTCAGGACAGGAATACGTGAGTGTTCGACTACGCTTCTCAGCAGTTCCTCTCCGCCTCTTGGTATTACAAGATCAATATATTCCTCTAATGCAAGAAGGTTATAAATAAAAGAGCGATCTTTCACGTCAACCAGATGGGCAATATCCGTCGAGATGCCGGCCTCCCTGAGTGCCTCCTGAATGAGGCTGAAAAGGGCTCTGTTGGAATGGTTTGCTTCGGAGCCGCCCTTGAGGATAACGCAATTTCCGCTTTTCAGGCATAAAGAGAAGGCCTCTATTGTCACATTCGGACGGGATTCGTAGATAACAAAAATTACCCCTATAGGGATCCTCATGCGCCCTACCTGCAATCCGTTCGGCCTTTTCCAGATCTTGACTATTTCTCCTACAGGATCTGCAAGGTTAACGACGTCACGGATACTGGCCTGCATTTCCTTGATGACCTTATCATCGATCCTGAGCCGGTCAATCAGGCTTTTAGCAAGACCTGCCTTTTTTGCTGCCTCAATATCCTTTTTATTTTCAAGGATCAAATAAGCTTTTTTGTCGCCAATGAGTTGTCCCAGGGCAAGCAACGCCCTGTCTTTCTGCTCTGTTGGCGTATGAGCAATGGTATGGGCAGCTTTTTTCGCTGTTTTGGCAAGTTTGTCAGGCTTCATATTATCACCATGTTGTCTCTGTGGATAATTTCTTCGGTGTATTTATAGCCAAGCTTCTTTGTTATATCAATACTTTTGAGACCTTTTATTTTATTCACATCAGAAGATGAATAGTTTGCGATACCCCGGGCAATAACATTGCCTTTGCTGTTGTTGATTTCAATACATTCACCCCTTCTGAAGTCGCCATCAGTTTTCATAACGCCGGAAGGCAGCAGGCTCTTGCCGTGGCTTGAGATGGCTGATTCCGCACCTTCGTCAACCCAGACAGTACCTTTTACTTTGTATGCAAATGCAGTCCACCACTGCCTGCGAGAAATTTTCTTACTGGGAAGAAAAAGCGTTCCAGGCTCTTCCCCATGTATGACTCGTACGATAATGTTCTCTATGTCCCCCCGTATGACCCGTGTGGGGATGCCATAGCAGCCTGCCTTTTTTGCGGCCTCTATTTTGCTTACCATGCCGCCCACGCTCTTCTCGCTTTTTGTGCCTTCTGCCAATTGTTCTATGTTTTCATCAATTTTTTCAACGAGTCTGAACAGTCGTGCATTGGTATGTTTGTTAGGATCTTTGTCGTAGAGCCCATCCACATCAGACAAGAGAAGTAGGAGATCGGCGTCGGAGATCTGCGCTATCAAAGCGGAAAGATTGTCATTATCTCCAAACTTGATCTCTGTAAATGATAAAGCATCATTTTCATTGATTACCGGAACAATATCCATGGAGAGAAGGCTATTGAGGGTATTCATCAGGTTGAGGCACCGGTCTTTGCTCTTAATGTCTTCGTGGGTGAGCAGCACCTGGCCAACACGCATCTTCTCCCACGCAAAGGCATCCATATACATCCGCATAAGGAGAACCTGTCCAATGGAGGCAAGGGCTTGACGTTTCTCAATCTCCCTTGGTTTTTTCTTGAGATTCAAGGTTTCCATGCCGCACGCTATGGCACCGCTTGACACGATAATAACTTCTCTTTTCATGTCTTTCAGCGCCCTGATTTGCCTGGCAAAATTTCTTATCATGTCGATGCTGACCCGTTTATACTTGTCAAGCAGTATAGATGTACCAATCTTAACAACTACTCTCTTTGCCTTAAGCATGGACAGCCTTGTCGAAACTTTTTTCCTTTATCATAGCCTTTACTGTATCAATGCCCCAACCCTTCAAGGCGCTAACTGTCAAAACCTCTTCTCCTTTCTTTACAAGGGCGGTTCGCCATGCTTCCGCCTTTTCTTCTGGAACCTTGTCTACCTTGTTTAATACTACTATTCTTGCCCGGTCCAACATGCCCTTATTAAAAGAGCTCAGTTCATGCTTCAAGGTTTTGTAATCTTCCATTGGATTAGCCCCTGAAACATCGAGGACAAGGAGAAGCATTCGTGTTCTTTCAATATGTTTCAAGAAGGTTAAGCCAAGACCTTTTCCTTGGGCGGCGCCTTCTACGATACCAGGGATATCTGCCATGACAAAAGTATTATCCCCTTCTCTGAGAACCCCGAGGGTCGGTGTCAATGTAGTAAAGGGATAATCACCGATTTTTGGTCTTGCATCAGTGAGGCGTGAAATGAGGGTCGATTTTCCGGCATTGGGCAGGCCAACAATCCCAATATCTGCAAGGAGCTTAAGCACCAGCAAAAGCTGTCTTTCCTCGCCGGGTTCACCGGGTTCGAACTCATGGGGCGTCCTGTGGGTTGAGGTGACAAAATGGGCATTGCCTTTTCCACCCCTACCGCCTCTGGCAACAATACACGTACCCTGATCTCCCGTAATATCGGCCAGTGGTTCGTTGTTGCCTTCCTCAAAAACAATAGTCCCAAAAGGTACATGGATGACAAGGTTTTTGCCTTCCCTGCCCCTCTTATCGTTGCCGCTTCCGTTTTTCCCTTTTTCTGCTTTGAAGATCCGCCGATATTTAAAATCTAGAAGACTTGCGAGGTCCTGTGTTCCTGATATGACTACGTCCCCTCCCTTGCCACCGTTGCCACCGTCGGGCCCGCCTTTGGGAACAAACTTCTCCCTTCTAAAACTTGCACACCCCTGGCCGCCATCTCCTGCCTTGACAAAGATCTTTGCTTCATCAACAAATTTCATTCAACAGGGTAAACATTCGCCCTCTTCTTATCACCAGCCTCATCAAACTTTACAATGCCGTCGATGAGTGCAAAGAGGGTGTTATCGCGGCCTATCCCAACGTTCTTTCCGGGATGTATTTTTGTTCCGTGCTGTCTCATGATGATGGTTCCTGCCTTTATTGCCTGACCACCGTAAATTTTAACTCCGAGTCTCTGGCCACTTGAGTCACGACCATTTCTCGAGCTTCCACCTGCCTTTTTATGCGCCATGGGGTGCCTCCATTGATATCTTTTCTACCAGCACTTCCGTGTAGGACTGACGATGGCCCTTCTTCGTTTTGGAGTCTTTTCTCCTTTTGTACTTGAAGACGATTACCTTCCTGTTCTTACCGTGGGATACTATCTTTCCATTTACGGAAGCCCCTTCAACATACGGACTGCCAATGACGGTATTTGAACCATCGTTAACAACGAGAACCTCTTTTATCTGAACATCTTCGCCTTCGTTGACGGTCAGTTTCTCGAGTTTAACCTTTTTTCCTTCTAATACCTTATACTGCTTACCACCGTTCTGAATAATCGCATACATGATCTTACTCCTAACCTGGTTTTGAAAAAAAACTACATATAGTATGATAAAGAACTTGTAAAAGTCAATAAATAACTGAATTTTGGAATGATTAAGACAAAAAAAGAGAGTAGTCAAAATGCGTGCATTTGAGCATCGGATTGTTTATAATGGTTCTCAAGTAGCCTCATATGACGGCTCCATTGCCGTGTCTGTTTCATAGATTCCCATGGGGGTATGGATTAACTAGCCCATTCTTGGGCGTGAAGGGGAGGCCTGGGAGCCACCCATCTGTTGACGATGGGTACCCGGCGTTCATGGCTTGCGGGTGGCGCTTAGCTTGATGAGGGGGCGACGCAAGCCCCGGCAATAAACGCAGGATTAAAGGATTCAAGGGGTATGGATTAACGAGCCCATTCTTGGGCGAGAAGGGGAGACTCAGCGAGCTTAGCTTGATGAGGGGGCGACGCAAGCCCCGGCAATTGAAAGGATAAACGAAGTATGGGTACTGAACATCACGGAGGATTGAAGTTACTTATCAAGGGGTCTGTAACGGCATTGATCCTTGCTTTGGCGATCTGGCGACCTGAAATCCTTGTAGGAACCTTTACGTATCCAATCTTTTTTTTCAATGTTTACCATATAGTGTGGCTCATGACTATGTGGTTTCTTATCAAACGCATGGTCCCACGATTGAATTCCAAAATTTCTATGGGGAAGATTTTTGAGAAACATTATACGGCTGCATCTGCTGGTGAACATTCAAAGCAAGATAAATTCCAGAAGAAATTGGTTGATTATACCCATCGTATGAACGTGGGTGCAGTGAAGGTTGCCATTTACTGGCTTTTGGCAGTGCTTTTTGTCGGAGTCCTTTACTATACCGGAGTGCTTGACCGCATGTGGGTCATTCTTACCGTGGTTTTTTTCATCTTCATGGATCAGTTCTGTGTGTCAGCCTGGTGCGTCTTCAAGTGGATAATAGGAAATAAGTGTTGTAATACATGCAGGATAAATAACTGGGGTTATCTCATGGCTTTCTCTACATTGATCTTTGTCCCCTCTTTCTGGACGTATTCTATTCTGGCTATGTCAATTATTGTGGTGGTCCAGTGGGAATACCTTTACGCAAGATATCCGGAAAGATTCTACGAACTTTATAACGCCAATCTTCAGTGCAGGAACTGCGACGGGATTTGTAAGGCTTAAAGCGGGAAAGGCAGGAAAAGAAGTGAGAAGTGAAAAGTTAGAAGTCAAAAGTGAAAAACAGACCGACTGAAAAGCTTGAAGGCTGGACGGCTGGCAAGCTGATGCTATGCTATAAGTTAAGATAATGAAGTTGAAAATCTGCTGAAAACGTAGTATTTTATACGCTATACAAATTCGGGAGTGTTTATGAAGTTTCCTATCACAAGAGAAGGCTATGAAAGTTTGAAAAAAGAGCATGAATTTTTGCTCAACACGAAAAGACCCGCAATTTTAAAAGCTATCGAAGAAGCGAGAGAACATGGTGATATCTCTGAGAATGCTGAGTATGATGCGGCGAAGGAAGAGTTTCAATTTCTCCAGCAGAGGGTCGCGGAAATTGAAGAAAGGATCAGAGGCTCAGAAATTTTTGATGGAAGACAGGGCAACGGCGATGCAGTTACTTTCGGCTGTAACATTGTCTTGAAGAACCTCGACACAGACGAAGAGGTCATATATATGTTGGTAGGTCCATACGAATCAGATATTCAGAAGGGCCGTATCTCCATGAGCTCTCCCCTGGGAAGGGCGCTTCTCGGAAAAGCAGTTGGCGATGAAGTGGCCTTCAAGGCGCCTGGCGGTGAACGAACTTACGAAATCGTAAAGATCGAGTAATAAACCTTATAGTGAAATATTCATAATATTCAATATCCCTACCTAATGGTGTCGATAGATTCACAAAGATTCCTGGTACTTACGATTCCATGGCCACAGTTGACTATCACACTTAACAAGAGTATTATTTCAGCGATAAACAGAGCAGAAAAACAATAGGAGGGTTCAAGGATGAAGATGAAACGACTGAATATCGGCAAAAGCTTAGCGAGATGGTGTTTATGTGTTGCCTTCTTTATAGCAATTGGGCTGGTCGAATGCGGCGCTACAGAACCGGTACTGGGCGGTTCGAGTACCACAGCAACCGGTGCAGCAGGTGGTGCTATGGCAGAGGGAGCCAGTAATCAGCTCGAGAGATGCGCTGAATCGCTCGGCACCGTGGCCGTTGTGGAAGACCAGGGCTCGCCGTGGTATGGGTATCTGCATTCGCATTACAAACTTGGTTCAACGGTGCCGGTATTGCGTATGATGATTCAACAGTCGAATTGTTTTGTAGTTGTTGAACGAGGACGTGCCATGGGCAACGTGATGCAGGAGCGTGCTCTCGAGCAGAGTGGTGAGATGCGCCAGGGGAGTGGCTTCCATAAAGGACAGATGGTTGCTGCTGATTATACCATGAGCCCATCGATTACGTTTAGCCAGAAAGGTACCAGTGGTGTAGGTGGTGCGCTGGGAGGTCTGATGGGATCGGCCGGAAGGGTATTTGGCGCCGTAGCGGGTGGCCTGAAGTCGAATGAAGCATCCACTACACTCATCCTGGTAGATAACCGCTCAAGTGTTCAGTTAGCCGCCGCAGAAGGAAACGCGAAAAACTGGGATTTCAACATTGCAGGAGGTTTACTTGGCAGCACTGCAGGTGGCGGTGCGGGCGGCTACACCAACACACCGGAAGGAAAGATTCTTACAGCCGCTTTCATGGATTCCTACAACAAGCTTGTGAGGGCAACGCGCAACTACAGGGCGCAGACTGTTCAGGGTGGACTCGGCACTGGTGGACGCCTCGGAGTACAAGGTGGCCAGACACCTGCATCCCAGGGGATAGGACGATAAACCTTAAAAAACAGCGCTGCCGCCGGGAATCGTAATGGTCAACCCACGGCAGCGTTCAAATATATAATTTTCGTACTAAAACATAATTAGTGTCCTGTTCCATTAATATCTTCTATACTTGGAATTATATTGCCTCCTCGGTCTGGTGCTCCGCGGAGAGAAAAGTATCTCTTCGTCGCTTAACGTCGAAGATAATTACGGGGTAC
>Ga0105103_10001674_pt1 | contig 11946 bp, 12 predicted proteins | sample PPLLaktember2015_2_FD_79107 | JGI IMG/M metagenome (GOLD analysis project Ga0105103, IMG submission 79107) | Freshwater sediment microbial communities from Prairie Pothole Lake near Jamestown, North Dakota, USA - PPLs Lake P7 Core (6) Depth... | ecosystem: Environmental > Aquatic > Freshwater >...
GAAAGGATCGGCCTATCGTCGGGCCGGTGCACGGATGCTGTTCAATGAATCGGGGCGTGAAGCAGGCTTCGTCAGCGCCGCATGTCTTGCCGGAGATCTGCTGGACCGCGCACGGTCGGCAATGGAGATCGGATCCGCCCAGCTCGTCACGTACGACAACACTTCCCCCGAAGCGGTGCTCTTCGGGATGAGCCAGGGTTGCACGGGACTCGTGGAGATCCTGCTTGAACCGATCACGCCGTTCTCCGGACGGCGACTCTATCATTTCTTGAAGACGACGCTCGCGCAACGGAAGCCGGCCGTGTTGGCGACCGTGTTCGCCGCGGATGTGGATGCGCCGGCTTCGCCCGGCGATCACGCCATGCTCTCGGAAGAGGGGGCGTTCGATGCGGACATCGAAGACCTGCCGTTGGTGGACGAGATCCGTCGTGACGCCCAGGATGTTCTGGAACAACGCAAACCCCTGCGCATCGAGTACGCATCGTCCGCGGGAATCGTTCGGGCATTCTTCGACTACATTCCCGAGCCCGTTCCCCTCCTGCTGATGGGCGCAGGACCGGAAGCCATCCCGCTTGCGCGATTCGCACAGGAGCTCGGGTGGACCGTCACCGTGACTGACTATCGGGCGCCGCTGCTGCGTCCGGAGTTCTTTCCGGGCGTGGACCGGCTGATCGACTGTCCGGTCGAGGAGGTGCCGGACCGCTGCGAGATCACGGAGCGGACGAACATCGTCGTCACGTATCATCAATTTGATGCGGAGGCGGCGGCGCTGAGGCAGACGCTGTCGGGCGATGCCCGGTATGTCGGGATGCTCGGACCGCGCAGCAAGCGGGAACTGTTGCTGGCGCGATTGGAGTCGGATGGATTCATCCCGTCGGACGAGCAATTGATGCGTTTGTATTCACCGGTTGGATTGGACATTGGCTCGGAGACGCCGACGGAGATCGCGCTCGCCGTTGTGGCGGAGATCCGGGCAACGATCGCAGGACGGGAAGGGGGGCAGTTGCGGAAGCGGGAGGGGGCGATCCATTGAAATAGAGTCCCCTTTTCAATCTGCTTGCCTCATGAACGGTCTTAGCGTATATTTTATGTTTCTCCAATCTCTCACCCGCTCATTCGTCGAAAAGACCCAATGCATCTCGAGAACGCACGCGCATTCCACCCAGGTTCGAAACGCCACTCCACCCGCCCGCGAGACCGCAAGAGCATAGATGCCGAATTCACCTGGGACCTCTCGCCTCTGTATCCGAATGAAGAACGCTGGCGCGGCGCGAAGGAGGCGCTGAAGCGCAAGCTTTCTGATATCGAGACCTTCCGCGGCACTCTGAACGCATCCGCCGGCCGCTTGTTCGATTGCCTCCAGCTGGCTTCCGATCTGTATCGCGAATTCGCCCGGCTGTATGTGTATGCGAGCATGCTGCACGACGAGGACACGCGCATCTCCCGCACCCTTGCCATGCAGCAGGAGATGAGTCAGATCGGCTCCGATCTCAATGCGCGAGGGGCCTTCATCGAGCCGGAGATCCTGAAGATCGACCCTGACCTGCTCAGGGAATTCCTCACGATCGAGCCTCGCCTGAAGATCTACCGGCATTACCTTGATGACATCCAGCGTCGGCGTCCGCATACCCGTACGGAAGGAGAGGAACGCATCATCGCCGATGCCGGCCTGATGGCTGAAGGCGCCGCCGATATCCATGGCATCTTTGCGAACGCGGAGTTTGACTATCCGACCGTCGTTCTGTCGACGAAAAAGAAGATCAGACTGGACCAGGCGAACTTCACGCTGTATCGCGCCAGCCGGAACCGCAGCGATCGGAAAAAGGTGTTCGACGCATTCTTCGGTCAACTGAACGAATATCGGCGCACATTCGGCACGCAGCTGAATGCCGAGGTGCGAAAGAATCTTTTCTACACGCGGGCGCGCAACTATGAATCCCCGCTTCAGAATGCCCTCGATGCGAACAACATTCCGGTCGAGGTCTACCACAATCTGACCGACAACGTGAACCGGCATCTTGGGACGTTCCACCGATATCTTGCGCTCCGGAAACGTCTGCTGAAGGTGCCGTCGCTTCACTACTACGACCTCTATGCGCCGCTGTTGAAGCACGTCGACCTCGAGTATTCGTACAACGACGCGTGTCGCATTATTCTGGAAGCTTTCCTGCCGCTGGGTCCGGAGTATGTGGACGTCGTCCGGCGCGCGTTCCACGAACGCTGGATCGATGTGTATCCGACGACGGCCAAGCGTTCTGGCGCTTATTCGAACGGGGCCGCGTACGACGTGCATCCGTACATTCTGCTGAACTACAACGGCAAGTTCGATGATCTGAGCACGCTGGCTCACGAACTCGGCCATACGATGCACAGTTATTATTCCAACGCGAAGCAGCCGTACGCGACATCACAATACGCCATCTTCGTGGCGGAAGTCGCCTCGACATTCAATGAGGCCTTGCTGATGGAGCACATGCTGCACATGATCAACGACGATCAGGCCCGCCTGTCACTCCTCGGCAATCTTCTTGAGAACATCAAGGGAACCGTGTTCCGACAGACCCAGTTCGCCGAATTCGAACTGCGGATCCATGAAATGGTCCAGCAGGGAGAGGCACTCACCGGCGACAATCTGAATGCCCTGTATCTGGAACTCACGCGCAAGTACTACGGCCACAGCTCACACATCTGCCTCGTTGACGATGTGATCCAGGCGGAGTGGATGTACATCTCCCACTTCTACTACAACTTCTACGTCTACCAATACGCGACGGCATTCACCGCGTCGGCGGCGTTGTCGGAAGAGGTGCTCGCGGGAAACGGCGCCGCACGCGAACGCTACCTGGAATTCCTTGGTGCGGGGAGTTCGGACTATCCCATCACGTTGCTCCGCAACGCTGGCGTGGATATGACCACCTCCAAGCCGTTCGAATTGACGATGCAGAAGATGAACCGCGTCATGGATGAGATGGAGAAGATCCTCAGGAAGCGCCGGTAACCATGCATCTCGTCGTCCTCGCCGCCGGAGGGTCGTCACGACTCGGCGCGCAGAAGCAGCTGCTTCAGGTCAAGGGCGTCCCCCTTGTTCGGCAAACCGTCCTTGAGGCGATGGCGAGCGGGCTCGGAACGGTCGTCGTGGTCGTCGGCGCCGAAGCTCCCTCAATCCGCTCAGCCATCGAAGACCTGCCGGTTCATGTCGTGGAGAATCCGGCATGGCAGAGCGGGATCGCATCGTCGCTGCGTGCGGGAATCGATGCCCTCCCCCCCGACGAAGATCTGATGCTCGTTATGCTCGCCGATCAGCCCGCCGTCACCACATCGCTCCTGAAACGGCTTCACGCGGAGGTCCTCCGCACGGACGCGCCGATCGTTGCTTGCCGGTATGCGGATACGGTCGGCGTGCCGGCGGTCTATCACCGCTCCTTCTTCCCACACTTGCGTTCCCTCACCGGTGACAACGGCGCCAAGCAGGTCATCCTCCAGCACCAGCACGTCGCTTGTTTCGTCGAAGCGCCGGAGGCCGGCATCGACATAGACACCCTCGCGGATTGGACCGGCTACCGCGGATCCTGACCGCTCCGAGAATCCCTGCCACAACGCTCAACAGCAACTGGTTGCATCTCACGCGGCCATTGAGTATGTTAGAGGAGTTAATATCAGATATAATTATCTGAATATATCCTCATGAGAACAGCCAGCATCATCGCCGGGATCTTTCTCGGAGTCGCCATCGGGGTCGGCGCGTACACCTTCGTCTATGCGAAGGGGGCCTCGTACATGACCGACGACCCGAATGCGTGTGCAAATTGCCATGTCATGAACGAGCAATTCGACGGATGGCTGAAATCCAGCCATCGTGCGGTCGCCACCTGCAACGACTGCCACACACCGTCCGGCTTCGTCGGCAAGTATGCGACCAAAGCGTCGAATGGATTCTGGCATTCCTTCGCATTCACGACCGGCTGGTTCCCCGATCGCATACGCATCAAAGAATCGAATCGCGCCGTCACTCAGGAATCGTGCGGAAAGTGCCATCAAGAACTCGTCGACGCCATTGACGGCCCCCACACCGGTTCCAATGAACACTCCTGCGTCAGCTGCCACCGTTCCGTCGGCCATTTGGAATGAATCTCCTTCGCAACCTTGTGAGGCACCGTCATGAGCACCCAACCACCCACCCCGCACAGACCCCTTCGTCTCATCGCCACGATCGCCATCGTCACGGCTGTCGTTTCCATCGCCGTGATCGCCCTGCTGCTGAACATTTTCGAGCGAAAGCAGGAAGGGCTCACACCGTTCTATCGGGTCGTGGACCTGAACGACACGATCGAGGCCCCCGAAGTTTGGGGGAAGAACTTTCCACTCCAGCATGACGACTACAAACGCACGGTCGACCAGGTGCGCACCCGCTTCGGTGGAAGCGAGGCCGTCCCGCGAACCCCTTCAAACGTCGATCCCCGCTCCGTCGTCGCGCAATCCCGCCTGGAGGAAGATCCCCGCTTGAAGACGCTGTGGGCCGGCTACGCCTTTGCGACCGATTTTCGCGAAGAGCGGGGACACGCCTACATGCTGGATGATCAGACCTTCACCGAGCGCCAATCCGTTGCGAAGCAGCCGGGCACGTGCATGCATTGTCATGCATCGGTCTACCTTCCCTACAAACGACTCGGGAACGGCGATCTGATCAAGGGATTTGAGAAGATGAACCAGATGCCTTATACCGAAGCGCGCAAACTCGTCGAGCATCCGGTCGCCTGTATCGATTGCCATGATCCGGCCTCCATGCAGTTGCGCGTGACCCGTCCGGCCTTCATGGAGGGGATCCGCGCGCTGAAGGCGTCTCAGGGAATCAAGAACTATGACGTCAACACGATGGCCACGCGTCAGGAGATGCGCGCGTACGTGTGCGGTCAGTGCCACGTCGAGTACTACTTCAAAGGACCGGAGAAGCGCCTCGTCTATCCCTGGCAGAAGGGGCTGCAGATCGACAGCATCATGGCGTACTATGACGAGGTCAAACAGAAGGATTGGGTCCATGCGGAAACGGGGGCACCGGCGCTCAAGGCACAGCATCCGGAATTTGAGATGTGGAATCAGGGGATCCACGCGCGTTCAGGCGTCGCGTGCGCGGACTGCCACATGCCGTACAAGCGGGTCGGCGGCTTCAAGATCAGCGATCATCATGTGCGCAGTCCGCTGTTGAACATCAACCGCGCGTGCCAGACGTGTCACAAGTGGTCGGAAGACGAACTCAAGGCGCGCGTGGAGACGATCCAGGAGCGGACGTTCAAGATGCGGAACCTCGCGATGGACGCCATCGTGGCGCTGATCGGCGAAATTCGATCGGCCCGAAATCGCGGCATCGATTCCACGAGACTCGCAACAGCGCAGAACTACCAGCGCAAGGCACAGTTCTATCTGGACTTCGTCGAAGCGGAGAATTCCACCGGATTCCACGCGCCGCAAGAGGCTGCCCGGATCCTTGGAGAATCCATCAACTTCACGCGGCTTGGTCAGGTCGCGCTGCGCGATGCTCTTGCAGGTGCGATGACATTGAAGTAACTTGTCGACGGAGGGTTTCTATGTATACCACTGTCGACAGCTTTCTCACCGATTGGCGCCAAGAACGCCTCGGTACACTGAAGATTCTGCGCAACTTGTCGGACAGCGCGCTTTCACAGCGTGTGACACCCGACGGACGCTCGCTCGGATTCCTCGCATGGCACATCGTTCTCACACTCGGTGAGATGGGCGCTCGCGCAGGGCTCACCTTCACCGCGCCTCCCGAGGATGCCCCTCTTCCCGCCAGCGCCATCGAGATCGCTCGCACGTACGATCACGCTTCAGCCGCACTCGCGGACGCGGTCAAGACCCAGTGGTCCGACGCGTCACTGTCCGAAGAAGTGAATATGTACGGCGAGCAATGGAAACGCACCGCCGTTCTCCTCGCGCTTGTCCGACATGAGATCCATCACCGCGCACAGATGACCGTTCTCATGCGCCAAGCCGGACTGAAAGTCCCCGGTCTCTACGGTCCAGCGAAAGAAGAATGGGCACAGATGGGAATGCCTCCGCAATCCTAACCTCCTCAATGATCCAGACCCCATGAAGCAGACCCTCGCTCTCGCATTCATCACGTTTCTTCTCGCGGTTCCGTCGGCACAGGCGCAGGACCGTGGTCTTGGACTCGGTCTCGTCATCGGCAGCCCGACGGGCTTCAGCGCCAAGTACTGGGTCGGCCGGGAGGATGCCATGCAATTCGGCGTCGGATGGGTGGCATTGCGCAAAGGACAGGGCACGGCCGTTTCCTTCGACTACCTCTGGCATTCGATGCACGCCATCCGCTCATCCGAACGCCTTCCGCTCTTCTACGGTCTCGGCGCGCAGATCGTCGAATCATCCGTCGGCATTCGGGGCGTGGGGGGCATCGCGTGGCTCTCGCGCAAAGCACCGGTCGATGTCTTCCTGCAGGTGGTGCCGGTTCTGCAGTTCAACGAAAACAGCGGCTTCTATCTCGACGCCGCCATCGGCGTACGCTACTTCTTCTAGAATGTTCACCACAAAGACACGAAGCGCACGAAGGATTAAATATCAAGAGTGTCCTTTGGGATAATTCACTGTATTCGGGAATCTTTCTTTGTGACTTAGTGTCTTGGTGGTTCATGTTGTTGCTTTTCAACACACTGCCGGACCGCCGATCGCCGATGTTCCGCCGCCATTGGCCGATATTAACGCAACTTCGCCCCTTCCTCTGTGTATCTTGATGCAGAACATCACACGGAGGACCTTCATGTCTTATCCCCATAAACGTTCGTTCTGGTCGATCGCCATCGGCTTGTTCCTGCTCGTCGTCGGAAGCCTGATGCTCGCCGACAATCTTCACTTGGTCGAGGTCGGTTCGGTCTGGCGATTCTGGCCCATCATGTTCATCGCCGTCGGCATCGGTAAACTGTTCGATGAACGCAACACCGAGTCGCGGCGAGACGGACTCTTCTGGCTCTTCCTCGGCTCCTGGTTTCTCGTTTCAGAGTTCGAGCTTTTCGGCCTGTCCTATGGAACCAGCTGGCCACTGCTGCTGATCGGCTGGGGCATCGCCATGGTCTTGCGATCCCTGAACATTCCACGCGACAAGAGCACCAACGCTGCTCCGGAGGTTTATCATGCCTAGACACTCACAACTCTCAACGCTCCCGCGCATGTTTGTCGGGCTTGGCATCGCTGCGGTCGGAGTCATCTTTCTCCTTGGCAATCTCGATGTCATCTACGCGCGCGAGTATCTGCGCTATTGGCCCGCGATCCTGATCATCGTCGGCCTGGCCTATATGCTCCAACCCGGCACGTGGGGTGCTCGTGTCTGGGGCGGACTGCTCGCCTTCGCTGGCGCGGGATTGCTCCTCGATCGGCTTGGCTACATCGATTTCAACGTCTGGCATCTCTGGCCGATCGTCATCGTCTTCATCGGCGCGAATCTCGTGTATCAAAGCCTGCGCCGCCGTGATAGCACCGTACCTGTGACCGGCGATGACGAATCAGTGGTCAATGCTTCCGCCATCATGGGGGGCATTCGCCGGACGAGCACCTCTCCCGATTTCCGCGGCGGCGACATGACCGCGATTATGGGAGGGATGGAGGTCGACCTGCGCAACGCCAAGATCGTCAACGAAGCGTCGATCGAGATCTTCGCATTCTGGGGCGGCATTGAACTTCGCGTGCCGGAAGACTGGACCGTCGTCGTGAAGGTCCTCCCCATCATGGGAGGCGTTGACGACAAGACCAAACCTCCACTGGGTGAACCCAAGAAGCGCCTCATCCTGACAGGAACGGCGATCATGGGGGGTGTGGAGGTGAAGAATTAGAGAGACAAGCCGATAAGCCATTGAGCCGATGAGTCGCTGAGTCCGTGAGATGTTGAGCCCCTGAGCAGATGAGCGAAGCATCGACGCTTTTGCTCAAAGGCTCAAATACTCAAAGGCTCATGGGCTAATAGACTCATAGGCTTTATGCTCAAAGGCTCATGGGCTCAATTGGCTCATAGGCTCACATCATGCACCCCATCCTCATCTCACGCGGCGGGCTGGCTTCCTACTTCCTCTCCTGGTTGTTGATCGGATTCCTGCTCGCCGCGCTTTTCGTCTTCAGCGATACATACTCATGGTCCTTGGCGCTTTCCGTCATGCTGCCGATGATCATCGTGTACGCGTTTCTCAATCTGTCGACGTACTACCTCTGTCGCGCATTCCCCATCGGCGTGACGCCGCTCCTCAAACTCGTTCTTCCGTTCCTCGGCGCCTCATTCATCTCCTCTGCGGTCTGGACGCTTGCTGGGAACGGATGGATCCTCTTCCTCGAAGCGGCATTCGAACTGCAATCCGTCGCCGAGCCCTACAGCCGGCAGATCCCAATGGTGTTTGGGATTGGCGTTCTCCTCTTCCTGCTCTCAACTGTTGTGCATTACGTGCTCATCACGGCCGAGCAAGCACGCGACAGCGAACGGCGATCGTACGAGCTCCGGCTGCTCGCACAGGACGCCGAGCTGCGTCTGCTCCGCGCCCAGATCGACCCGCACTTCCTCTTCAATAGTCTCAATTCCATCTCCAGTCTGATCGTTTCCAGTCCCGACCTGGCGCGCGAGATGACCGTTCGACTTGCGGACTTCCTGCGGAAGAGCCTGCATCATGGGTCGCAGCAGGTGATCACCGTTCGTCAGGAGGTCGCGCTCATCACCGACTATCTCGCGGTCGAACAGATCCGCTTCGGAGAGCGGCTGAAGGTCGAGATCAGCATGGACGAAGAGACCGGTTCTCTGGCTGTCCCCCCATTGCTTCTCCAACCCCTGGTCGAGAATGCCGTACGACATGGGATCGCTCATTTGCTCGACGGGGGATGCGTGCGCGTCCGCTCTTCCCGCACATCGCAGACACTCCACCTCGTCGTGGATAATCCATGCGACGATGCGCGTCCACGGCAAGCCGGAACCGGCGTCGGCCTCGAGAACGTCCGGAACCGTCTGCACCGGTTGTACGGGAACGACGCCCGGGTGGATGTTGAGGAGAGCAATGACTATTTTGAAGTGACGCTGCAGCTTCCGGCCGTCCCTCACGAATGAACACGACGCAGCACGCTGACATACTCCGGACGGTGATCGTCGACGACGAAGAACCGGCCCGCCAGGTCTTGCGCGAGTATCTCTCCGCGCTTTCCGGAATTCAGGTGATCGCCGAGTGCGCGAACGGATTCGACGCGGTCAAGGTCATCAATGAGCAACGGCCGGACCTTGTGTTCCTCGACATCCAGATGCCGAAGCTGAATGGCTTTGAGGTGCTCGAACTGCTGGACGATCCCCCCGTGGTCGTGTTCGCCACCGCCTACGACCGCTACGCGTTGAAGGCGTTCGAGGTTCACGCCGTCGATTATCTGCTCAAGCCGTTCACGAACGGACGGTTGACCGAGGCGATCGAGCACGCGCGGAACCGCCTTCGCACACGCGCACCGCTCTCGGCGCGCGCACTCGCTGCCAGCGCTCGTCCGCAGGGCACGCTCATCGAACGCGTGCTCGTCAAAAGCGGCTCGCGCGTTCACGTGATCCCCGTTGAACAGATCGATTACGTCGAGGCACAGGACGACTACATCGCCATTCACACGGGCGGAACGAAGCACCTCAAACAACAGCGCCTCACGGAACTCGAGGAGGATCTGGACAATGCGCGGTACGTCCGCATCCATCGTTCGTTCATTCTGAACATCGACCGCATTGCCCGGATCGAGCTGTATGCAAAAGACAGTCGCGTCGCGATCCTGAAGGATGGAACCAAACTGCCGATCAGCAGAAGCGGATATGAAAGATTGAGGACACTGCTGTAGGGCAAGAACAATTTTCGATTTGGTGATTTGTGATTGTCGATTGGGAGATGGGGATGAAGATGGTCAAGACGTTGTCACTCGCGATTTGTGCATGTGCAATGGTCGCGCGGGCGCAAGTGATCGGAACTGAACCCCAGCAGCTGATGGAGGCTGATCGCGCGTTTGACCGGGCTGTTTCGGTTGGCGGTGCGCCCGCATGGGCGTCGTACTTCGCCCCGAATGGATCGATGCTCGGCGATACATTGCCGCCGATCCTGGGACGCGAGGCGATCCAGAAAGCCATGGCGCGTTCGTTCGCGGATTCCACCTTTTCCCTCCGCTGGTGGCCAACGAGGGCTGAGATGCTTATTCCCGGCGTCATCGGCTACACGGTTGGACGGTACAATCGCTACAAGGCGGACTCGACGGGGACGCTCCATCACGAGACCGGCACATACGCGACTGTCTGGAAGAAACAACCGGATGGTTCGTGGAAGATCGTCCTGGATACGGGAGAGGAAGATAAGAATTAGAGATTGTGGATTGCGGATTGGCCTGATGGAACCTGAGGAATTTCGAAGATACGGACATGAGGTGGTTGACTGGATCGCGGATTATCTCGCGGATCCTGCCAAGCATCCCGTGTTGTCTCGCGTGCAGCCAGGTGACATCGCGCGGCGATTGCCTGCACTTCCTCCCGCAACGTCGGAACCGATGTCCAGGATCCTGGAGGACTTCGAGAAGATCATTCTTCCGGGGATCACGCATTGGAATCATCCAGGCTTTATGGCGTACTTCTCGATCACCGGCTCGGCCCCCGGCATCCTCGGCGAGATGCTGAGCGCCGCGTTGAACGTCAACGGAATGCTCTGGCGCACGAGTCCGGCGGCCACGGAGCTCGAGGAGGTCGTGCTCGACTGGCTCCGGACTATGCTCGGATTGCCGGATTCGTTCAAGGGTGTCATCACCGACACCGCTTCTGTATCTTCGCTTGTCGCCATTGCCGCCGCCCGCGAACATCTTCATCGCAACATCCGCGAACGCGGAATGTCCGGACGGTCCGATCTCCTTCCGCTGCGTCTTTATTGCTCGGAACACGCTCACTCCTCCATCGAGAAAGGAGCCATCACTCTCGGCATCGGACAAGAAGGCGTCCGGAAGATCGCATCCGACGAATCGTTTCGCATGCGCGCAGACCTGCTTGCCGCAGCGATCGCGGAGGATCGCAAGCGGGGGTTTCTCCCCTTCTGCGTTGTTGCGACGGTCGGCACGACATCGACCACAAGCATCGACCCGGTACCGGCCATCGCGGAGATCTGCCGGCGCGAGAACCTCTGGCTCCACGTCGACGGAGCATACGGCGGCGTCTCCGGGCTTGTTCCCGAACTCCGTCACCATCTGGACGGATGCGCGGAGTCGCACTCGCTCGTCGTCAATCCGCACAAGTGGCTCTTCACGCCGATCGATTGCAGCGTTCTCTACACCCGGCGGACGGATATTCTCCGACAGGCATTCAGTCTGGTCCCTGAGTACCTGAAGACCGCTGATACGAATGTTACGAACTACATGGACTGGGGCGTTCAGCTTGGCCGCAGATTTCGTTCGCTGAAACTCTGGTTTGTCATCCGTTCGTTCGGCGTCGACGGACTTGCATCGAATATCCGCGAACACTGTCGTCTCGCGGACTTGTTCGCCTCCTGGGTGAAAGCCGATCCCGCGTATGAACTGCTGGCCCCCGTTCCCTTGAGCGTGGTCTGTTTTCGGTTCCATCCGGCAGGTGTGAGCGACGAACAGGAGCTTGAACGACTCAATTCCCGAATCCTCGACACTGTGAATGCCTCGGGCAAGGTCTTCCTCTCACATACGAAATTGAACGGCCGCTATACGCTCCGTGTCGCCATCGGCAACCTCGCAACAACGGAAGAACACGTCCGCATCGCCTGGGAACAAATTCGCTCCGCAGCAAAACAATAGGTACATTGCTCTACGCTGGCCCAATCAACATTCAACAATCACAATTCGACAATCTCCATGTCTCTTTTCTGCCTCAGCTGCAGCCGTCCCGAATCCGAAACGCCGCTCATCGCTCTGCGTTATGCCGGAAGC
>Ga0105103_10001676_pt1 | contig 11930 bp, 13 predicted proteins | sample PPLLaktember2015_2_FD_79107 | JGI IMG/M metagenome (GOLD analysis project Ga0105103, IMG submission 79107) | Freshwater sediment microbial communities from Prairie Pothole Lake near Jamestown, North Dakota, USA - PPLs Lake P7 Core (6) Depth... | ecosystem: Environmental > Aquatic > Freshwater >...
GGCGGAATTTGCTCGTGTTGCCGGTTGGTTTGAGGGGAAGGCTGCCGGTTTTGAACTGAACCTGTCCTGCCCGCATGCAGAAGGTTACGGTGCAGCAATCGGGACCGACCCCGGACTTGTCGAAGCGTGCACCCGGGCAGTAAGTGCGACCGGGGTCCCGACCTGGGTAAAACTCACACCGAATGTTGCCGATATCACCAGCATCGGCAAAGCAGCAGAACGCGGCGGGGCAAGCGCGATTGTTGCGATCAACACCGTCAAAGCAATGAGGATATCGACAGGACTGAGGCGACCGGTGCTGGGGAACCGTTATGGCGGCCTCTCGGGGAGTGCTGTGTTCCCCATTGCTGTGCGCTGCGTCTACGAGCTCTACGAATCCTGTAAGATACCCATAATAGGTTGTGGAGGCCTGTCATCGGCAGACAACGTCATTGAGATGATGATGGCCGGGGCAAGCGCTGTGGAGATAGGCAGTGCGGTCCTGAATAACGTAAAAATCTTTGAAACCATCAAATCGGATCTCTATAAAAAGGATGGACTCTCACCTAAGGAGATCATCGGTTGTGCCCACCATGGATGATTCCCTGTCAGTACCCGTCACCATTCTGCGGGTTAAAAAAGAGACATCGCTCATCCGCACATTCGTGTTCGACCGCTCGTTCCCGTTCTCTCCCGGGCAGTTTGTCATGGTCTGGGTACCCGGGATAGATGAAATCCCGATGGCACTGTCGTCAGAAAACACCATTACCGTACAGAAAGCCGGTGATGCGACGACTGCCATGTTTGCCCTTGGAGCCGGTGACAAGCTGGGGATTCGCGGCCCGTTCGGGAATGGGTTTACCAAAGGTGAAAAAGTCCTGGCGATTGCCGGGGGTGTCGGGGCTGCGCCTCTCCTTCCGCTTGCACGGGCCGATTGTGTCATGACTCTTCTCTTGGGGGCAAAAACCGAATCCGAACTGCTCTTTGTTGACCAGCTGGATGAATGCACAGATGTGCTTATTGCGACCGATGACGGGTCGCTGGGACTTGCAGGGTTCGTGACCGCCCTAATGGATGACTTGAACCTCGGCGTATACGACAGGATAGCGGTCTGTGGCCCGGAAACGATGATGCGTGCCGTCCTTGCCAAGGTCGAAGAAAAAGGAATCGCCCACAAGACAGAATTCTCACTGCACCGCTACATGAAATGCGGGTCAGGCATCTGTGGTTCATGCTGCATAGATCCATCCGGGCTACGGGTCTGCAGGGATGGCCCGGTGTTTTCCGGAGATTTACTTCTTAAGAGTGAATTTGGCCACTATATGCGGGATGCAAGCGGGAGAAAGAAGAATCTCTGATATTATCGGATCGCAACCGATCAAAATTAAGCTATAACGAGGATTGTCACTTCTATTTTGAATTATGATGAATGCCGCCGCCCCCGAAGGGACGCCCCGCGGCGGATCAATAAGAGAAAGACTCCTGACCCGACCATGCCCCGCCGTGCCTCGGAGAGGCCCTGAGGCGGGGAATACTCATAGAATTATCCTGATGGAAAAAGAAAAAAAAGATTTTCCGCCTAAGTCCGGAAAAAATCGCGATTTTCAGGTATGAGAAGGAGCTCTTACTCATGAAGGAGCAATGCCGCCGCCCCCGACGGGGCGCCCCCGTGGCGGATTAATAAGAGAAATACTCCTGACCCGACCATGTCCCGCCATGCCTCGGAGAGGTTCTGAAGAGGGTCACCATCGTGCGGTTCGAACGCTTTTTCCACCGAGTTCATTCTCTGGAAAGTGTGTTCCCGGAAAAATTGATTGTGAATTTCAGGATACCCTCGTATTCCCAAAAGGTCCAAGGGATGTATAAATAAGGATCCGGAAGATAAACCGATATCAGGCCGGGTTACCTGAGACCAATTTCTTACTCAGCCTGTACGTTCCTTTCGGTACGCGGATCTCGAACCGTGCCCCTAATCCCGGTTCCCCGGTCTCACCAATGGAAAGACCGGTGATGCCGAGGATCTCGGAGGCCAGGAAGAGCCCGTATCCGGTATTCCGGTAAAACTCGCGTTTGAAAATGCCCTCTTTCATATTCGGGGGGACACCGACACCGTTATCTTCGCAGAAAATGGTGATCCCGTCCCCGGTTTCCTGCAATGAAAACCGGATTTTTGTGACCCTCTGGCCGTGCCGCAGGGCATTATCGACGATGTTGAAAAATACCTTTTCCAGAAGCATATCTGCATATACTTCCAGGCCTTCCACATCCTTCTCGACGCGGACAGTTCCCAGTTCAAGGCCGCTCACTGCCTTGCTGATGGTTGCATCAATGGTATGCCAGCGTGGGGAGCTTATACCCAGTTCCTCATAATCACGGGCAAACCGTATCTGCTTCTGGATCATCTGGGTGGTCTGTTCGATCCTTTTGAGATAGGAAAGGAGGGTAGGATCCTGGACCAGCTCTTCTGCCAGTGACACATACATCATGATAGCAGTGATCTGGTTCAGGATATCATGACGGGTAATTGATGAGAGTGTGTTAAGTTTGCGATTCGCGAGCTGGAGCGTTGCCTCAAAACGTTTGCGTTCAAGGATCTCCGCTTTGAGCCCTTCATTTGCCCGTATCAGTTCTTCAGATCGCTCTTTTACCTTTCTTTCAAGATCCTCACGTGCCTTGTGGATGACCAGTTCTGCGAGCTTGCGCTCGGTAATATCGATAACAGAACAGATCACGCTGTTGCCCGGTGAAAGTGAAGCGGAAACAAGGAACTGGCGGGCCTCACCCTCCCTTTTGCGGAAGATGAGCTCAACATCCCCGATTTCTGCATTCTTATGAAGCCGGCTGATGAACAAATCCCGTCCCTCCGGGTCAGGAAAAATCCGGCTCAGCTCTTCATTGATAAGGTCATTGCGGCCATACCCCAGTATCTGTGCGCATCGGCCGTTGATCTCCTGAATACGCTGTGTTTTAAGATCGAACGTGAATATACCGGCCTGGGAATTTTCAAAGATCTCCCGGTATTTCCTTTCTTCTTCCTTGAACCCTTCAGCCAGTGAGGATGTAACAAAGCCGATGGTAACGAAAATCACAAACCACGCCGTTGAGACCGCAACCAGGTTTGGATCAAAACTGGTGAAATAATAGACCAGCACCAGGAAGACCGTGCTGAGTGAAATGGAGAAGATGACACCCCTGCCCGGGTAATAATTCACAAACAGGATTATCGGCAGGAAGTAGAGGAACGGAAAGACATCATAGATTCCCTGGGTCAGGGAATAGACTGTGGTCGAGACTGCAACGATGATGGACAGGATAATCGTTGTCGTCCAGAAAATCCGGTACCTGACGGCAACAGGAACGGTCATAGTTCCTCCCGTTTTGACAGGGTGGACTGGCCGGCAAGGAAGGTGTTTTCAAATCTGCGGCATTCGAGTATCTCTGCCCGGAGCCGCTCGTTGATCCGTTCAAGATCAGCAGTACGCGCCTTGACCTGTTGTTCAAGATCATTGAGGGTTTTGATAATCTCCTCGTCCACAATCTTGTTACTGGTGGTGTTGACCGCCGAACAGAGCATGTACCCCTTGGTTTCAAATATTGCGGAGATGACGAACCGGGCGACCTCGTTGCCACGCCCCAGGAAATTAACCTCGCGTACTGCATGCCTGCGATTCTTTGTCACATCTGCGATGAATTGTTCCTGTTCCTTCCTGTCGGGCCAGATGACCGCGATCTCCTTACCGATAAGATCGTCGCGATCGTACTTCAGCCACTGGGCGCACTTGGGATTAATATCCCGGATCTTCAGATCCTTAAGCCCGAAACAGAAAATGCCCTCATGGGATGTACACAGAATAGTCCGGACACGGGTGGTTTCTTCCCGCAGTTTGATCGCATACGATGACGCGACGACACCAATGGTTATGAAAATTGCAAACCAGGCCGTTGCTATCGCTATCAGGACGGGATCGGAATTCCCGAGAAGATAGATGAGACCGATGTACATCACGCCCAGGCTCAGCGAGAAGAGCACACCCCGCTCCGGGTAAAAATACACCACGAGGATAATCGGCAGGATGAAGTGAAACGGAAAGACGTTAATGATGCCATTCAGAAGGGAAAATATGGTAGTCAGGATCGCAATGATGGTTGCTGCAGTGACGATGAAGAGTCGCAGCACCTCAATATTTTCAACCGATAACTGTGCCACTGACTGTTCCACTTCCCGAAATCCCGGCTACGCTGTTAAGCTAACCTGAATTCATAATTAGTATTAATCTCATTACATATATTTATATACTCTGTGGTAAGTTGCTACAGAATCCCCGGACATTAAAGAATTTTCCAACAGAAAAGCTAATGAGTGGTGTTGATACTCTCAAGATCTTCAAGTTTGTTGATATTGATAAACGTCCGGAGTTCCGGGTCGATCCGGCGTAGCTCATCAACCATGATATAGCGTGCAGACAGATTCATGGCCATTTCACGCAGCGACAGGGAATCATGACTTTCGAGGTATTTTACCAGAGCCGTTTTCCGGTACACGGCATGAAGGGGTTCGAGCATGTCAGGGTTCCACCGGGGAATCACCGCGTCATAATGGTCAATATGGTCAAAAAGGTAGGCAATTACCCGGGGATCAATACAGGGCATATCGCATGCCGAGACAAAGATAAGGTCGCCACGGGCAGCCAGTGATCCGGCATGGAGACCTCCGATCGGCCCGATCCCCCCCCGGATGTCGGTGATGCACCGGATTCCTTCGATGCTGCTGAACCTCTTGCATTGTTCAGGGTCTCGTGCAACGAGGATAATCTCATCGACAACCTGCCGGAGTGAATCTACCAGCCGTTCGATAAATGTCCTGCCAAGATAGGTGAAAAAGTACTTTTCCTTCCCATTTGCACGACGTGCCTCACCACCTACAAGAACTACTGCAGATTTCACCGGCGTACTCCTTTCATGAAATTGATTCCCCTGCAAAAAAACCATTGCCACGAAAACGGATCCGACAGAACGGGTGATGGACGGCCCGGAGTCATTTTTCCGCCCTGTGCAATCCTTTTTTTTCCATGGAAAGCAGCGCTTCCTTTATTTCGACCGGAGAAGAGAATCCCCCGATACCATCAGCTGCCACGATACGGTGGCAGGGAATGACCAGCGGGACAGGGTTGCGTGCCATTGCCTGCCCTACTACCCGGGGAGACGTTCCTGCTATGCGAGCAATCTCTCCGTAGGTCGAAGTGCTGCCATACGGCACCTGCTGCACCGCCCGATAAATCCTGCCATATACTGTGTCTTCCTGCCCCGCTATGCTGTTGAGCGGTGACAGGTTTACCCTATGCCCTGCGCAGTACTGCCTGATCGGTTCCGGTACCCTGCCCGGTAGTCCCGTTGTTGCGAACCTGACCTGGTAAACCGCTGTATCGTTCCACCAGACGTGGACGAACCACAACCCGAGCCTGCAGGAGCCTCCTATGATTTCCATCGTGAGATGACCTCGTGGAAGAGTGCACTGTTGCATTCGATCATTTCTTCCTTTATCCATGCGGGGAGGGCGTTGCGGACTCCTTTTTCCAGGAACCGCTTTTCGGCCAGTACGAGCACACCCCGGTCTTCCGGTGTACGCAATACTCTCCCTAATGCCTGCAGGGAACGATTTATCGCCGGCAGCGTGTAGCAGAGAAATTCTCCCTCGTCACCGAACTTGTGCCTGAAATACTCAATCATCATTTTCCGCACACGGTTGAAGGGCGCAAGCGGCAGCCCGACAACCATCGCTCCCCTGAGCATCTCACCCCGGTAATCCAGGCCCTCGCTCCACTTCCCGCCGCACACCGCAAACAGGACCCCGGACTGCCCCCGTGCCGGAAGGGACAGGAACGATGAGAGTGCTGCGCCGGCATCAGCGGCGTCCCGTGGTTCGATAAAAACCGTATGTCCTTTGATATGCGGAAGGGTAAGATTTTTGTAGGTTTCAAGGATCTGGTAGCTGGGAAAATAGATGGCGATGTTTCCTTTAATCGTACAGAATGCTTTGATATAGTCGCCGATTCGTGTGCTGTTCTCTTTGTTCTGACGCATCGAAAATGATGTGGTAATATCGTTTGCGCAGCAGACCATGCGTTTTTCTCTGGGAAATGCGTTGGGCAGGGCAAGTGTTTTCACCGGAGCGGTGCCGAAATAATACCGGGCGTAACTCCCGACGGGAGAAAGGGTACCCGAGATCAGGATGCAGCAGGCATGTGAGCTGCATATTTCCTGGAGGGAGACCGAAGGATCGATGCTCCGCACTTCGAGGGTAATTCCCTCGGCCTCTTTCCGGTAGAGCGTAAGATATGCGGGGTCGGTTGCCGACTGCGAGAGCCGGAACAGGAATTCTGCGAGGCGTTCGATCGCCGTTTCGCGATACTCACCTGATTTCAGGTTCTTTTCCCGTATCGATTCTGCAAGCACCATCAGGTCATCGACGATCTCGTCCATGTTTTTGTACAGGGATTCACGCACGACCATCCGGTCAAAAATAGAAGGATCAAACCAGTCCTCCGCTTCTGCCGAGTTGGTGAGCCCGCGGATGAAATCAGAAAGCCGCGGGAGCACATGCTGGACTGCATCTGCACCCTTGTGGCGTTTTCGCATGCCCGAAAGTTCCCGGGTTGCCTGTTCAAGATCATGTTCTTTCAGGGTTACGCTTTCAATGGTTGTGATGACGTCACCGCAATTGTGTGCCTCATCAACAAGGAGCAGGATATCCTGCGGCTCGACCCCGAGGCTGGCATAGAGCTGCTCACGGATCGTGCGGTCAAAAAGGTGGTAATAATTCAGGATGACCACATCGGTATTCCGTGCGGCATGCATCATCAGCTCATACGGGCAGATCTCCCCGCAGAATTCCGCCAGTTCCCGGGGTGGTACCGGGTATGCAATGACCCGGTCAGCCTTGGTGCGGAGTGCAGGTGAAGGGACCATCTTCACACCGACAGCCTCAGCCTGCACAAATATCCTGCTGTTGATATAGTACGGGCAGAGGAGGGGGTGTTCCTTGTCCATCCTGCGGATCTGCTGGACGATAAAGGGGTCCTTTGCGGGGTTAAGTGCCCCCCGTTCCGCACGGTCACGCATGAGGGAGTTTGAGAATGCCTTCACGCCTTCGCACCTGCGGTATACATCACCATCTCCTCCCAGCGGGCACATGCTCCCTTTGCCGACGAGGTACACCGCCTTGAGCTGGGGTTTTTTTGTGCGCACCAGCTCCAGCTCGCGGATGAATGTGGTGAGCTGGCTGACCGTGCGTACCGCGATCACCACTTTTCTTCCTCTGCGCTCCGCAAGCAGGGATGCGACGACACTCGACTTTCCGCTGCCGGTCGGGGCATCGATCATGGCGATGCCGCCATCACGGGCTACCTGGGCGGCGATTTCAAGCATATGGCGCTGGCCCGGGCGATATTCAGTATACGGGAAATAGGAGTCGATGGTGTCCATCTGGATCAGTGTTGGCGTCAAAGGATATTATGGGCGTCGGAATGGGATGCGGAAATCCTGAAAAATTATCTGTCAGATTTTAGAGACTTTTCCCGAATCTCCCGGTATCGGGATCTCCAGTGAATGGGATATAGGGCATACTGCAATTCTGTTGATATTTTTGTTTTATGAATCGGGAGAGATGACCTGGGGGAAATTCAAAAAAGTACCGTATGCATTTTCACCTGTAAAAAAATAATTCCGAAAGGTTAATAGATCTCCACTCCCAGCAAGAATTAAGACATTCGTATCTTTGATGGATACCGGTGTTTCAATTCATAGCGGGAAGATTTTCATGATCGACAAATTATTGCTTGGAAACTATAAGTTCAGGGAATCAGAATTCACCCCGAATATCGATTACTACCGCGAACTGGCATCCAGCCAGCACCCTACCGTGCTCTGGATCGGGTGCTCGGACTCACGGCTCCAGACAGGGCATATCACGCAGGCACGAGCAGGAGAGTTGTTCATCCAGCGGAATATCGGTAATATCGTGCCGATCCATGACTGGAACTTTGCCACTGTCCTTGAATATGCAGTTGTTCACCTGAAGGTAGAGGATGTTGTTATCTGCGGGCACTCGAACTGCGGTGCGATCCGGGCTCTTGACAAGGAAAGTACCGATTCCTACATCCCGCTCTGGTTGAACAACGCCCGCGAAGCAAAGGAGCGTATCGACAAAAAGATCAGCCCGCCATCAACCGTGCTTGAAAAGGACGAGCGCTACCGCCTGATTGAACAGGAAAATGTAAGGCTCCAGATAGAACATCTTTATACCTACCCGCTCTTGAAAAAGGCGGTTGTTGAAAAGAAGGTCCAGGTACACGGGCTTTACTATAATCTTGAGAACGGCGAACTCTCAAAAATTGCATGATCAGAATATTTTTTCAATCTCTTTTTTTATCCGGTCCAGAGAAATGCGGCCTATCCGGGTAATCCGGCCATTGACCAGGATCATGGGGAGCGGCGGGTATTCTGCTTCGATGATCGAACGGATGTACTCGGGAGCCCCGTTGTCAATAAGGGTGAGTTTCGTTTCAACCCGGGTACCATACTCGTTGTTCAGGACTCTTTTCAGTTCTTCATACGATGCATCGAGTTTTCCGGTCGGGTAACATCCCGTAAGTCCGCAGGTGCGGTTCTCATCGCAGGGAAAAGGACAGCATTCGGCATTTTTCAGGCCGACTATTTCGACCAGGACAGTTCCTGCCATAGCAATAGTGTTGGTCAGGGCGGTATTTGAGGATTCGGCATGTAACACTGCTGACCTTTTAAAAAAGGAGATTCAGATGAACCGTTCGAACCGATCCTTTTTGACTTTGCAGACGGGGCAGATCTCCGGGGGTTGTTCCCGGGCACAGAGATACCCGCATACCGTGCAGCGCCAGACCGGAAACGGCAGGGAACCCGGCGGCGATTTCGGAAAGGTACCTATTGCACCTTTTTTCACGCGTTCGGAGCGGGGAGGCCTCCGTTCCGGGACCGGAGCGGTAAGCTTTTTCCCCTGGATAACCGTTTCGCTTACATAGAGTGCACAGTAGCAGGCGCCAAAATCAACGACGTCCGGGTCCCGGTAGATGCAGGGACAGATAATATCGAGATCCTCCTCCTTTTTTCCCGAAGCGAGACGGCAGGGGCAGGCACGGTACCCGTAACGCTGTTCATTTTTGAGGAGTCCCCGGACAAGATTTCTGGTGAAGTCCACATCGGGGTTCAGGAAATATCCCCCGCTTTCAGCCTCCTTCTTAAGAATCAGGTAAGTCCGGTCAACCTCCTTTTCATCAACACCAGACGGGGTCATTCTGCCAGAGCCTCCCGGATCTCCTCCTCCCGAAACCCGACAATTCCCTTCTTGTCCCTTATGACAAGTGTCGGGAAGGAACCTTTCGGGTTCCATTTCTCGACTTCGTTCATCGCATCGTCCTGCTCCTTACCTTCAAGAAGATCAACATAGGTATAATCAAAATCCACGCCGAGTTCCCGCAGGAAGTCTTTGGTCCTGGCACACCACCCGCAGGTGCTCAGGGCATACAGCATTATCTTCCCTTTCTTTTTCCCGTTAACGTGTTCGATACCCATAAAAAGACCTCGAAATATTCCTGTGCATGGAGATTGCTGCAAATAGTATATAAAAATGGGGATAGATCCCTTTTTTCGGGCCGGAGCGTTTTTGATTCAGGAGAGGAAGGGTGAACCTGCAGGAACTGGCGGTCCTCTCTGCCAATAAAGGATTAACGTCCACCGCTCCCCGAAAGGACGCCCTCGTGGTGGATTTTGTAACGAGAAAAACTCCCGGAAACAGGGCCATGTCCCGCCGTGCCCCGGAGAAGCCCTGAGGCGGGGAATACTCATGGAATTATCATGATAGAAAAAGGAATAAAAGATTTGCAACCCGGGTCTGGAAAAAATCTCAATTTTCAGGTATGAGGAGAAGCTCTTCCTACTCATAAAGGATGAACGCCGCAGCCCCGAAAGGACGCCCCCTCGGCGGATCAATAAGAGAAATACTCCTGACCCGACCATGTCCCGCCGTGCCTCGGAGAGGCCCTGAGGCGGGGAATACTCATGAAATTATTATGATGGAAAAAGGAACAAAAAATTTGGAACCCGGGTCTGGAAAACATCACCATCTTCATGTATGAGGGGAGGTCTCACTATTCATGAAGAATTAACGCCGTTGACCCAAAAGGATCGCTCCCTCGGCGGATCAATGAGGTAAATACTCCTTGACCCGACCATGCCCCGCCGTGCCCCGGAGGGGCCCTGAGGCAGGTGCCCCTCATTTTTACCAGGAAGTGAACAATGGGAGAAAATCTCACCGGTTCTTCATCATTATCGTGATATCTTCAAGAAGCGCCTGGAGGTCTTCTTCATGTTCGACTTCCATCTGGAGGATGCCGAGGATGATGTTATAGGTAACCGGGTCCTTGTCCCGGGTCTTTTTCAGCAGGCTGTTGTAGGTCTTGATGGCGCATTGTTCGCCTTTGATGTTCTGTTCAAGCACCTTGATTACGTACGGATCATCCGGGGCATCGTACCCGCAGTTGGTGAGCTTGTACCAGTCCTCGGGTTTTGTAACCGGGGTCCCGCCCAGCTGGATAATCCGTGTGGTAAGCAGGACCGCATGCCCGAGTTCCTCGGTTGCATGAAGCGTCAGCTCGGCAATGACGGCTTCCTTGTTGGGCCCCCGGACAATTTTGGACCCAATCCAGTACTGGTAATACGCGAGCCATTCATCGGAAAATGCCTTGTTGAGGAGCTTTACGAGATCCTCAACATCAGTATCGACAATCTTACGTCCAAACGTTCCCATGGGGTTTTCAGCCTCACAAGGTCAATTATACAATTCACTATCGATCCCTGACCTTTTTATGCGTATCCATTATTACATCCGAAATTTCAGGTGACTGGTCTTTTTCAACCATGTATGAGACAAGGATAAAAGATACCTCTCCAACCCCGAGGAATAATGAATGACCCTTGTTTTTCAGTACTGAGAATATCATAGCAACTGCACTATCGTTAAGAACTATTCAGGCACATAAGATATGGAATCATGAAGGGGAAAGCATGAAGGCGGTTCTGGGTCTTGAAGACGGGGATTATGTAATCGGGGAGGGTTTTGGCATCGAAGGCGAATGTTCGGGAGAACTCGTTTTCAACACGCTCATGAGCGGCTACATGGAAGCGCTCAGCGATCCCAGTTATTTCGGCCAGATCCTGATGTTTACGTTCCCGCTGATCGGGAATTATGGTACTGATACGCAGAATATGCAGAGCAGCACGGTCAAGGCACTCGGTGCTGTCTGCCGTGAAATCTGTGAGAAACCCGATGAACGATCCACCATTCGTACCTATTTTGAACAGAAAGGACTTCTCGGCCTCTGTGGCGTGGATACGCGGATGCTTACCATCAAAACACGGGTCAAAGGCACCCTGCGGGCAGCCCTTGTGGTGGGGGATGACAATTTCGAATACGCCGTAGACCTGGCAAAAAGGACCGCTCCCATATCGGACTACGATCTTATCCCGGCGGTTTCCTGCAAAACCCCCTACCACATACCGGGAAGGGGGAAAAAAATCGCCATTCTGGACCTCGGTCTCAAGAACAATATGCTTTCAAGCCTGTCTGCCCGGGATGGAGACCTGTATGTCTTTCCCTACAATGCTGTCCCGGAGGATATTTTCCGCGTTGAACCGGATTGTCTCTTCATCACCAACGGCCCCGGGGATCCAAAGACCGCCCGCCCGACTATCGCTACCGTGAAAAAATGCATTGGCGAGCTTCCTGTTTTTGGTATCTGCATGGGCAACCAGATTACCGCGCTTGCCCTTGGCGGAGATACCTACAAGCTCAAATTCGGGCACCGCGGCGCCAACCAGCCGGTCCGGTATAAGGACGGCAGAATTTTTATTACGACCCAGAA
>Ga0105103_10001677_pt1 | contig 11929 bp, 8 predicted proteins | sample PPLLaktember2015_2_FD_79107 | JGI IMG/M metagenome (GOLD analysis project Ga0105103, IMG submission 79107) | Freshwater sediment microbial communities from Prairie Pothole Lake near Jamestown, North Dakota, USA - PPLs Lake P7 Core (6) Depth... | ecosystem: Environmental > Aquatic > Freshwater >...
CGGAAAGATCGCTTTTAACTATCGAGAAGTTTAGCCAGGACGCCAAGCGCTACTTGGTCACTAAAACCCTGATCAGCGCTGTCACTGGTCTTGCGATCTGGCTTTGGCTCCTGATCCTCGGGGTCGATTACCCGGTGCTCTGGGGAACGCTCGCCTTTCTGCTGAACTATGTGCCCAATATTGGATCAATCATTGCTGCACTACCCGTTGTTCTTCTCGCTCTGGTCCAGTTAGGGTTGGGGTCTGCCCTTCTGACAACCCTTGGCTTTGTCGTCGTGAATATTGTTCTGGGTAATCTCATAGAACCGAAGCTTATGGGGAGACGCCTGAGCTTGTCGTCGCTGGTTGTTTTCCTTTCATTGGTTTTCTGGGGATATATTCTGGGGCCGATTGGCATGATCCTCTCGGTGCCCATGACCAGCCTTGCCAAGATTGCGCTGGAAAGTTATGAAGGCACACGGGGGCTCGCCATAATGTTGGGATCCGGCACCGAGATTGAGTGGATCGAAAAGTTGAGGCGACGGAGAAAATAAGGCGTAATGAAACAGACTCAGTCGATAAGATTCAAAGGGTTCATAAAAGTTCGAATAATCTTGGGTCTCCTCTGGCAGGCTCTAAAGAAGTTCAATAGGGATAATGGTTTTTTCTTATCTTCAGGGATTAGCTTTAATATCCTCATCAACTTGATTCCTTTTATCCTGCTGCTCTTGGCATTGGTTGGAACGTATCTCTACAATGACCAGGAAGTTCTCGATCACATGCATGCCTATCTCAGAGATATGGTCCCGGCATTTGATCCAAAGGTCATGGGCAACCTCATGGACGTCATCCAGAACCGTAAGATTGTGGGAATCCTGGGATTTGTTGGTTTGCTCTGGTTCTCCACGTGGGTCTTCAGCTCCCTGAGGATTGCCCTTAATATCGTCTTCCGGGTGGAGAAGAGCAGGGGGTTTTTGATAGGAACCGGCATTGATCTTTTGATGATTTTCCTGGCAGGAATCCTCCTTCTTGTGAGCTTGATTTTAAGCTCCTTTGTTACCTTCCTGCAGAGCTACCAGGGAAGGATTCCGATGGCGATAGGACCGACGATTCAATGGATCCTGAAATACGTGCTCCCCTTCTTGCTCACATTTTGCATGTTTTTTTTAATTTACAAAATCATCCCCCGTATAAGGGTCCACTTCAAGTCCGCCCTTCAGGCAGCCCTTTTTGCAGGCTTGTTCTGGGAACTGGCCAAACATTTATTCGGCTGGTATGTCGTTCATCTCGCCCAGTACTCTATCTTTTATGGCTCCTTAAGTACCGTGGTCATTTTCGTTTTGTGGGTGTATTATTCCTCGATGATTCTTGTTGTGGGAGCTGAATTTGCTTATTTCCTGGAAAAAGACCGATGGCCTGGCAAGGTTGAACAAGAAAAAATGAAATGATCCTTTCAGTAATCAATGCGAAACTCGAAACAAATTCAAAACTGAAGACTGTAGCAAAAAAGACGACACGCTTGTCGATAGAGAATGCTACAAAATAATTGTTGGTTCTGCGACAGACAAGAAAAAAGTTCTGTTGTATCGTATTAACGGTGACCTCCTTTGAGCAGATAATGCAATCATCACATGAAAAAAATAGCAGGAGAGATGGTCACCATAAAAATCCGCACATTGTAAAGCCTGAAAAGACTTTTCTACATGAGGAATTGATGAAAATACTGCTTGTGTATCCCAAGTACCCTGATACCTTTTGGAGTTTTAAACACGCCCTGAAATTCATATCAAAAAAGGCCGTACATCCGCCATTGGGTTTGCTTACTATTGCTTCCATGCTTCCAGTCGAATGGCAAAAAAGGCTTGTCGATATGAATACTGCTCATTTAACGAACAGGGACCTTCAGTGGGCAGACTACGTCTTTATCGGTGCCATGGCTGTTCAAAAGGAATCGGTGCGGGAGGTTATTGACAGGTGTAAAAAGGTGAGTGTAAAAATCGTGGCGGGAGGGCCTCTCTTTACCGCAGTACCTGAAAATTATCCTGATATTGATCATCTCATACTCAATGAAGCCGAGATCACCCTTCCCCCGTTCTTACAGGATCTTGCCCTGGGTAAAGCCTCCCACCTTTACACGTCCAAAATCTTTCCTGATCTGAAGAAGACACCAACCCCTTCCTGGGGGCTCATTAAGATGAAACGATATTTCTCCATGAATATTCAATATTCCCGTGGTTGTCCATTTAGCTGTGAGTTTTGTGATATTACAACTCTTTATGGACACAGGACGAGAAGCAAAACCACCGAACAGGTAATAAATGAATTGGAATCGCTATTCAATGCTGGATGGAGGGGCAGCATCTTCTTTGTCGACGATAACTTCATCGGCAACAAAAAGAAACTCAAAAATAGCGTCTTGCCTGCCATGATCGACTGGATGAAGAAAAGAAGATACCCTTTTGATCTGGCAACCGAGGCATCGATTAATCTTGCTGACGATGAGGATCTGATCAGACAGATGATACAGGCTGGGTTTGAAGGCGTATTTGTGGGGATTGAAACGCCGGATGACAAGTCACTGAAGGAATGCAATAAATTCCAGAACACAAACCGCGATCTCCTCGCCAGCGTGAAAAGAATCCAACAGCTCGGGCTGTGTGTTCGGGGTGGTTTTATCGTAGGATTCGACAATGATTCCCCTGAAACATTTGAAAGGCAGATCCGATTTATTCAGGAAAGCAGAATTGTGACAGCCATGGTGGGCATGCTCAATGCGCCAAACGGCAGCCGTCTCTATGAAAGGCTTTCCAAGGAGGGCCGCCTCGTGAAAGATATTTCCGGTGACAACACAGACTTTTCCACAAACATTGTTCCCAAGATGGGCTATGAAAGGCTTGTCGAGGGTTATAAAGAAGTACTCGCCGGTATCTATTCGCCGAAAATATACTACGACCGCGTGAAGGCGTTTCTCAAAGAATATGAGCCCCTGGAAAAGAGAAAACGTTACCTCCATCTCCGGTCCATCCGGTACAATCTCCATTATCTCGATGCACCCTTCAAAACCTTGGTCATCCTTGGCATGAAAGACAGAGCGCGGCTGTATTACTGGAAGCTGGTTGCATGGTCTTTATTCAGGCGCCCGCGACTCCTGCCCATGGCAATAGAATATCTGGTATATGGGTTCCACTTCAGGAAGGTTTTTGGCAAACATTTATCAACGTGAAGAAACCAGCGGGATCTAATCGGAGGTCTTTGTGTCAAAAAAAGACACGCTTATCAATGCATCAAGCGCGAAGAGCGTGCATCTTGTCAAAAAATGGAATGGATGGAATGCAAGTTTTTGTCCCCTCAACCAGGTCAAAACGAATAACAGAAATAGTATGTGGAAAGGGCCTGCATATTTGGAGTCAGGTATCTGTGAATATGCCTTTCCTATTGACGGTATATGGCAAAATAATGCAGGTTTAGCGCCTTACAATCAACTTCCACATCGTTACGCCAATAACTCTTTAAGGAGGCCAATGTGCCATCTATAGGCAAAAAAGAACCTGAAGAAAATCTGGCAGACAAGGTTCGTTCCTTCTTCGGTCTCCGGAACGGTCAGAAGAATAAAAATGCCCTACCCCCCAAAACTCATTTCAGCATCTGGTACTTCTTCATCGCCGTCCTTTTGTTCACCTACCTGCAGCAATACCTCTTTTCTCCGAAGGTGGAGACGATTCCTTATAGCCAATTCAAACAGAACCTGGCCGAAGGCACTGTGGGTAAGCTGACGATTGGCCCGGAAAACATCACGGGAACATTGAAAGGAAAAGACAAGAAGCCGGATCAGCGGTTCGTTACCATCAGGGTAGATGATCCTAGCCTCGTAAAAGAACTGGATGAACGCAAAATAGACTACTCCGGGTTCTATGAGAGTAAATTTTTGAGTACTCTGCTCTCCTGGATCATCCCCATCGCTATCTTCTTTCTTATCTGGCGATATGCGATGAAAAAGATGGGACCGGGCATGGGGGTCATGTCATTCAGCAAGAGCAAAGCCAAACTATTTGCGCAGAATGAGACGAAGACCACGTTCGCCGATGTTGCGGGTATCGATGAGGCCAGACAAGAGCTTCAGGAAGTTGTGGAATTTTTGAAGAATCCGGAGAAATTCCAGAAACTGGGCGGGAGGATTCCCAAAGGAGTCCTTCTGGTAGGAGCGCCGGGAACCGGCAAAACCCTTCTGGCAAAAGCTGTGGCCGGGGAGGCAAAAGTGCCTTTCTTCACCATCAGCGGTTCTGAGTTTGTGGAGATGTTCGTCGGCGTGGGGGCATCTCGTGTGCGTGATCTTTTCTCTCAAGCTACCGCTCAGGCCCCGTGCATCATCTTCATCGACGAACTGGACGCCTTGGGCAAGGCCAGGGGGATGAACGTTTTTGGCGGGAATGACGAACGTGAGCAGACCCTCAACCAACTCTTGGTGGAGATGGACGGCTTTGAATCGAACAAAGGGGTGATCATCATGGCCGCCACCAACCGGCCGGAAATCCTCGATCCTGCCCTGCTGCGTCCGGGAAGGTTTGACCGGCAGGTTGTGATAGACCGACCGGATATTAACGGGCGGGAAGCGATCCTGAAGATACACTCCAGGAATGTTCTTTTAGGTCCCGATGTGGACCTCCGTAAGATCGCCAGCCTTACCCCGGGCTTTGTAGGGGCTGACCTGGCCAACCTCGTCAATGAGGCAGCCCTGTTGGCTGCCCGGAAAAATAAAGAGACTGTGGACTCGGCGGAGTTCGATGAGGCGGTTGACCGGGTGGTCGGCGGACTGGAGAAGAAAAACCGGGTCATGAGTCCGAAGGAGAAAGAGATTGTTGCCTTTCATGAGTCGGGTCATGCGATTGTCGCTGAATCAGTGAAGTATGCCGACCCCGTGCACAAGATCTCGATTATCCCCAGGGGGATTGGGGCCTTAGGCTATACGCAGCAGCGGCCCACGGAAGATCGCTACCTGATGACCCGCCCCGAGTTGCTGGATCGACTGGCCGTTCTTTTAGGAGGTAGGGTGGCGGAGGAACTGGTTTTCGGGGAAATCTCCACAGGTGCCCAAAACGACTTGCAACGGGCAACAGACATTGCCCGGTCCATGGTCGCAGAATATGGCATGAGCGATTTGTTAGGACCGGTCACCTACGACCGCCCTCGTCAACCCATGTTCCTTCCTGAAAGCTATAGCCCTGCCAAAACCTATAGTGAGACAAGGGCTACCCAGATCGATGAAGAGATCTCGAGCCTGATGGAGAAGGCCGAGGGAAGGGTGAGAAACATCCTCTCTGAGCGGCGTAAAGTTCTGGATGATCTTGCCCGTCTCCTTTCACAGAAGGAAATGGTGCAGGGAGAAGAGCTGAGAAAGATGTTGTCCGAATCCACAGCAGAAATAGCAGCTGCGTCACCAATGCAGTCATCGTGAAAAAGGAAAAAATAATGCGGATGATTGGCAACTTGCTCTGGTTTATCCTTGGCGGGGTATGGATGGGGCTTGGGTGGTGGATAGCCGGCCTGCTGGCGTATGCGTCAGTAGTCGGCATTCCCTGGGGTAAGGCATGCTTCGTTATAGGCAATTTCACATTCTTTCCGTTTGGTAAAGAAGCAATCAGCCGAGAAGAGCTTACACAGAATGAGGATATTGACGTCGGAGTCCTGGGAAACATTGGAAACGTTGTTTGGTTTGGGCTCCATTCTATCCTGTACCGGAAGGGGACCGACCGAAGGACGTTCCTTATCTACCCAATCAGGGCACCGGCCCGATAGCAATGATTGAGATTATGATATGAGAAAGAACGGAAACTGTTATTCAACTGGTCTGGTTCTCCATGTGTACCACTCGTACGTTCAAGCCATGCGAGGTATGTAAGCTGCCTGGGGAATACCCGGCAATTGTTTGAATGATGCTTATACTTATTTATGAATGCTTGTATCAAAGGAGATCCTATGAGTAGATTGGAACAGATGGGGAAATTTCGCGAGCGGTTAATCAAGAAACGCGATGAAGTCTTCGAGGCCCATAAGCTCAGTGATGAAGCACGTCTTACCTTATCAGAACACGATATCGAATCTGAAGAAACAGCTCAGAAGGGGGCTATCGCTGATGTTATGGCAATATTGGACGAACAAGAACTGAAAGACATCCAGTCCATAAACAGAGCACTGGCGAGGATGGAACTTGGCGAATACGGCTCCTGCGAGGTCTGTGGAGAAGGAATTGAGGTGGAACGCCTTGAGACAATTCCATGGACATCTGTCTGCAGCAAACATGCAAGAACAGGATGAAGGGGGCTGGCTTGATTTTGAAACGAGTAATTACCACAGGCGGGTAGATTGGGATGGTGAAAAGATGACTCAAGTAGAAGTATAATGGGTCTAACAAAAGTCTGCCACGGTTTCTCGGAGTTTGGGGGAAGACTGAGCTGGCCAGCGGCATAAGACACTGAGCCGGTGAAGATGGCGATAGTCTTAAACCGATATCGAGGGGTGTTTTTTTGAACGTATTAGCAATGGTGCTTGCAGGTGGCAGAGTGGACGATCTGGGGGTTCTCACTTTTTTCAGGCCAAAATCTGCAATGCCCTTTGGCGGGCTTTACTGCATTATTGATTTCCCCATGAGCAATCTTATGCATTCGGGTATTGAAAAAGTCGGGATTCTCTCTCAATACAAACCTTTCTACCTCATGGAACACGTGGGGAATGGTGGATCGTGGGATATGACCGGGCGTAACAGATTTGTAACGATACTGCCCCCCTTCAAGGGGTTGGGAACGTCTAACTGGTATAAAGGAACGGCTGACGCAGTCTATCAGAATATCGATTTTATTACCATGCACAGGCCCGACATTATTCTCATACTATCCGGGGACCATATATACAAAATGGACTATAGAGAAATAATCAGGTTTCACCTGGAGAATGATGCTGATCTTACCATAGCCTGCGCAAAGATACCCAGGAAAGACGCTCACCGTTTTGGTTTGGCGAACATCGAAGAAGGAGATGTAAGGGGTGGTAGGGTTTTGGATTACACGGAGAAAAGCGATAAACCACAGTTTGAATGGGCTTCTTTGACCATCAATGTGTTTACCCCATACGCTCTTTTCGAAGCTCTTGAGGCGAATGTAAAGGAGGATTCCCATGAATTCGGCAGGGACATTATTCCCTTTCTGCTGGCCGGCAATTACAAGGTATACGGATATAAGCACTATGGTTACTGGGGGTATACCCGCACTCCTCAGGAATATTGGCAGACGAACATGGACCTCCAAGGTGATTCTCCCAAGATTGATATCGCATCATGGCAGATTTGTACGAACCTTTCTCGCCTTCAGATTAGAGATCGCGAGCCGGCTTTGATAAGAGAATCCTCACAGATTGAGGATTCTTTACTGTATTCGGGCTGTCAGGTGAAGGGGAAGGTAGTTCATTCAATTCTTTTTCCTGGCGTTAAAGTCGACAGTGGTTCGGTGGTGGAAGATTCTATACTCTTTTCCAATACCGTGGTCAAGCGGTATGCCAGGGTCATAAGAACAATAACCGATGAGAATGTAACCATTGGCACAGGAGCGGAAATCGGGGATGAAACACACGACGATCTTACCATTATAGGGACTGGAACGCGGGTAGCCAAAGAGACAAAGATTTCTTCCGGTGTTACCGTCTATCCCAATCTGGGGCCCGCGCAGTTCACCAGAAAATTATACCACAGAAAAGAGGTCATTCAATGAATGATACCGCAGTATTGCTCCTTGCAGGTGGAGTGGGAAGCCGACTCAATATCCTTGTAAGCCGCAGGGCAAAGCCCGCCGTCCCCTTTGGCGGTATATACCGTATCATAGATTTTACCCTGAGCAATATAGCGAAGGCCGGATTTACAAATGTTGCAGTGCTGACTCAGTACAAACCACTTTCGCTCATGGATCATATTGGGGACGGTTCTGCCTGGGACCTTGCGGGACGCTTTCGAAGTATAAAGATATTGCCGCCAAAAACAGGTGAACGGGAATGGGACTGGTATAAAGGAACGGCTGATGCGGTCCGCCAGAATGTGAACTTCATCGCCGCGGAGGGGTATAAGAATGTCCTTATTCTCTCAGGGGACCACGTGTACCATATGGATTACAGATCTATGCTTCGGTTTCACCTAGAACACGGAGCAAAGGTCACCATTAGTGTGCTCAAGGTGCCTTGGGAAGAAACCCACCAGTTCGGCACGGCTGTCGTTGATGAACAGTATCGTATCATGGATTGGGAAGAAAAATCCCCCAAATCAAGATCAAATCTCGCTTCAATGGGAGTATATATCTTTGACAGGGATTATCTGGTAGGGCTTCTCGAATCTTCGAGAGACGAAGATTTCGGATACAATATAGTCCCCAAGGCAGTGCAGGAGGGTACAGTCTTTGCCTATGCTTTTGACGGTTATTGGCGTGATGTGGGCACCCTTCAGGCCTATTGGGATGCCAATATGGACATCGTCAAAACCGATTCGGGGCTGAATCCAGAATCATGGGGAACAATGACAAACTTAAATGCGACCGGAATTCCTTATGATCGTCCACCGATAAAAATCGCGCGAGGCAGCAATGTAATTAACTCTGCAGTTTCCCCTGGATGTGTCATTTCCGGTAAGGTTGAGAACTCTGTCCTTTCCCCCGGGGTGGTCGCAGAAAAAGGTTCCTCAGTGAAGGATTCCATCATTATGCACGATACGGTTATCCGGGAAGGAACTTCTGTGGAACGATGTATCATAGATAAGTATGTCCTTATCGGGAAGGAATCGGATATAGGTCGGGGTGATCATACAATAGCCAATCATGTTTTCCCTGAGCACCTCAACACAGGCCTCACACTTATAGGAAAAGAGGCATTTATCCCTGACAATGTCACAATCGGAACGAACTGTATTATACACTCAAACGTTGAGGCGAAGGACTTCCCTACACGGCGAATCTCCGACGGGGAAAACCTTCAAGAGACAGAGGTTAGTCAATGAGCGCCCGTCCTATATATAGGCCACTTCACTTTTTCACCCCTTGCGTAGGCCGGGTTAAGCTGTTATGTTGTATGCCACCAATTAATAAGAGGTAAAATGATGCGTAAGCGAATTATCAATCAACGATCGAAGGAGCTCACACAAACCGATCAGGGTTGGTTGGACTTAGAACGCTTGGCACAGGTCGAGATTACATCCGACGATACGGGACACCTCATTGACTCTGCACTAACAACCGGTGCCGGGCCAGGTTGGAGAGCCAGTTAACCCGGTGAGCAAACGGTCCGCCTTCTGTTTGATGAGCCGCAGCGGATGCCTGTATCCCAGGTCGCACACGAGATACCTCGGATCGGAGTTGTGCAGAAGCGCTAAAATACATAGGCTGTAGAGGAGGAGAGTATGTCAGAAAAGACTCCCGTAATGGCAAAACATTCCGGCATGGGAGCTATTCCCAATGCAAAGGGTGTGACCTTTCGGGTATGGGCGCCCCATGCCGAAAACGTTTACCTCATCGGAACCTTCAACGATTGGAACGAAAGCTCGATTCCTCTCTCCAATGAGAAGAACGGCTATTGGTCTAAAGACGTGTCAGAAGCAAAGGTGGGAGACGAGTACCGATATGTCATCCACGGTCCGGAGAGTTTTTTCTCTCGCATTGATCCTTATGCCAGAAAGGTGACGAACTCAAAAGGCAACGGAATAATCTATGATCCCCAGGCATTCGATTGGGGTGACGATGCTTTTAGTATTGCCTCCTGGAATGAGCTCATCATTTACGAGATGCACGTCGGCACCTTTCACGTCAAGGAGGAGGGACACCCGGGCACACTGGACAGTGCCATTGAAAAACTGCCCTATCTCCGGGAACTGGGTATAAATGCCGTGGAAGTGATGCCGGTCATGGAGTTTTCTGGCGACTTTTCGTGGGGATACAATCCGTCTCATCCCTTTGCCGTTGAAAGTATTTACGGTGGGCCCGATGCCTTCAAGCGACTCGTGAAAGCGGCTCATGAGCATGGCATTGCTGTTATTGTAGATGTTGTGTACAACCACTTTGGCCCCTCCGATCTCGATTTATGGCGGTTTGACGGCTGGAGCGAAAATGACAAAGGGGGAATCTACTTTTATCAGGATCGCCGTTCGGCAACACCCTGGGGCGAGACCCGTCCTGATTATGGCCGGGGAGAGGTACGCCACTATCTGTGCGATAACGCGCTCATGTGGTTCGAGGAATACCATGCCGACGGCTTGCGCTGGGACGCCATAACCTATATCAAGAATATCCTGGGTAGTGATTCAAGCCCGGCCAATGATATCCCTGATGGATGGAGCCTGATGCAGTGGATCAATCATGAAATCCACCAACGGTTTCCCGGCAAGATTAGCATTGCTGAGGACATGAAGGTGAACGCCTGGGTTACTCAAGATACGGGAGCCGGGGGGGCGGGCTTCAACGCACAGTGGGATAGTGAATTTATTAATCCGGTCCGGCAATCCATCATCGCTCGTGATGATGGATTACGTGATGCAGATGCAGTCTCGAAAGCTATCGGATTTCAATACGATGAGGATGTCTTTCGTCGGGTTATCTTTACCGAATCGCATGACGAGGTTGCCAATGGTCGAGCCCGCGTGCCGGAAGAAATCTGGCCCGGCAGGGTGGACAGTTGGTTTTCCAAGAAACGCTCCACCCTGGGAGCTGCACTTGTTCTCACTGCACCAGGCATCCCGATGCTTTTCCAAGGTCAGGAGTTGCTCGAAGATCGCTGGTTCCAGGATAAAGTCCCCATCGATTGGTCCCGAGTTGAGGACGAACACGGTATTCTCGGCATGTACCGCGATCTGATCGCCTTCCGGCGCAATCAATTGGGTATGACGCGAGGGCTGTGTGGACAAAACTGCCGTATCTATCATGTCGACCATGAGGCCAAGCTCATCGCTTTCCATCGATGGGATGTACTTGGACCACATGACAGCGTTGTCGTGGTGGTGAATATGACGAATCAAAACCTCGATGGGTATGTCATCGGTTTTCCACGAGCCGGATTGTGGAAAACGCGCTTTAACAGTGACTCCTACAACTACGGTTCAAATTTTTACAATCATCCTACACCTGACGTGGAAACACATGAGGAAGGAGCCGATGGACTGCCCTGCTCCGGTGAAATCAGTATCGGGCCATACACGGTGGTGATTTTCTCGCAGGATACATAGAACCCGACTCAGTGAATTGAGCAAAGTGCTCGATTCCTCCGCACCCGAATAGGGCGGCGATGGATCGCAGGCCTCGGATTTCTTAGAATCAGATGGAAGTGTACTTTCAGTGGAAGTAAATAGGCATGGCATGGCGCTTTACAGTCTGACGGGCGCCTAAGGGGTATAAATGGAACGTTTCATTTGCATTCATGGTCATTTTTACCAGCCTCCGAGAGAAAATCCATGGCTTGAAGCCATTGAGATTCAAGATTCCGCCTACCCTTATCATGACTGGAACGAAAAGATCACCGCGGAGTGCTATGGACCGAATTCTGCCTCAAGGATTATGGACGGGGAAGATCGGATCGTGGACATCGTCAACATCTACTTCCGAATAAGCTTCGATTTCGGTCCCACTCTGCTTTCTTGGATGGAGACATATTCGCCAGACGTATACCAGGCCATTATTAACGCCGACCGGGAGAGCGTAATTTCACGCTCAGGTCACGGCAACGCCATCGCGCAGGCTTACAACCACGTAATAATGCCTCTCTCCAACAGCCGCGACAAGCGCACCCAGATTGAGTGGGGTGTGAGAGATTTTACATACAGATTCAAGCGGTTCCCCGAAGGCATGTGGCTTCCTGAGACAGCGGTCGATATTGAAACGCTCGATATGCTTGCCGAGGCCGGGATTAATTTCACAATCCTTGCGCCACAACAGGCTCA
>Ga0105103_10001678_pt1 | contig 11922 bp, 9 predicted proteins | sample PPLLaktember2015_2_FD_79107 | JGI IMG/M metagenome (GOLD analysis project Ga0105103, IMG submission 79107) | Freshwater sediment microbial communities from Prairie Pothole Lake near Jamestown, North Dakota, USA - PPLs Lake P7 Core (6) Depth... | ecosystem: Environmental > Aquatic > Freshwater >...
CATCCAGCTCGTGCTTGTCTGTCGCGAGTGCTAACACCCGTTGTCGGTGCCGCACGGAACATCCGACGCGTTCGATCGGCTTCTACCCCTCATCCAGCTTGTGCTCGTCTGTCGCGAGTGCTAAAACCCTTCCGATGCCAGTCGGAAGCACGCGCCTCGGTTTCATCACTCGTCTCATCGGAATGTCGCTGCTCCTGCCCCTGTCACAGGGGCAGGCCGGCGATCTTCCTGCGTCTTCTCCTGCCATCATTCGGCACGAACTTCGTGCGAGCATCGACCCTGACCAGCATCAGCTGACCGTGATCGATCGGATGGTCGTGCGAGTCGGCGATGCTCATCATCCTCTGGAATTTACTTTAGCGAAGTCGTTACGCCCTGACACGATCGCGCTCGTCACTCGGGTTGGGACCGGGGAGCGCCTGACATCTGTCTCGATCCCGCCCGGCGATGTTGCGACCGATTCCAACCTGCAGTCCCTCCGCTTATCGCTGCCCGATCATCGACAGGGAGAGGTGACGTTGGAATGGCGTTATCGCGGGGCAATCGATGATCCGCCGCGAGAACCGCGGCATCTGCGATTCGTGACACCGAGCGAGACGTCCGGGCATCTCGGCCCGGAAGGTGTCTACTTAAGCAGTGAAACAGGCTGGTATCCCGATCTGGCCGGCTCGCTCGCATCTTATGCGTTGACGGTTGAGATGCCGCGTGGATGGACCACGGTGAGTCAGGGGCATGGAGGGGCGAAAGAGGATTGCACGAAGCCTCGATCTGATGGGTCGTGCCGTACCGTGCAGACCTGGGAGTCGGGTGTAACGGAAGCACTCACACTGGTCGCCAATCGATTCTCGGTCAAGACGCGGGATTGGAAGAGTGTGAATGGGCAAGTGGTTTGTCTGGCCACCTATTTATTTCCCGACGATGCTGCGCTGGCGGATGAATATCTGGATGCGGCTGCCAAATATCTCGACGTCTATGTTCCGCTGTTGGGGCCGTTCCCCTTTGAGCAGTTTGCCGTGGTAGAAAACTTCTTTGCGAGCGGCTTGGGGATGCCGTCCTTTACCTTGCTGGGAAGCGGCAGCATCAAGCGGCACTATACCCAGCCCTATGCTTTGGGACATGAGATCGTGCATTCCTGGATCGGCAATTCGGTATGGAATCGTCCCGAAAGCGGCAATTGGGTCGAAGGGCTGACCACGTACCTGACGAATTATTACTGGCACGAGTTGATCCATGACGATCGGCAAGCACGTGAGCAGCGGCGATTGATGTTGCAGGGCTACAGTCTCTATGTGACTCCGCAGCAGGACTATCCCATCGCGGCCTTTCAGCGGAAGAGTGATGAAAAAGACAATGCCATCGGCTACCAAAAAGCGGCGATGGTGTTTCACCAGCTCCGGCTGGAGATCGGCGACGAGGCGTTCTGGCGTGGCGTGAAGCAGTTGGTCGCTGACATGTCCGGGCATCATGCCGACTGGCGGGATCTCGAGCGGATTTTTACTCAGACCAGCGGACGGGAGTTGCGGTGGTTCTTTGCGCAATGGATCGAGCGAGCCGGCGCGCCCGCCGTCGCCATTGCCGAGGCGACGGCGTCTCCCAGACAGGATCAGCCGGGGGCGTACACGTTGCGCGTCAGACTCATCAGAGAGGGCGGGGCGTTTCGGTTCGTCCTGCCGCTGGCAATCACAATGAAAGGATCGGCGAAGTCGGTGGCTGTGGCATTGTCTGCCGAGCAGCACGACATCGAGTTGGTGGTTCCGGCTGAGCCGCTGAATCTGTCCATTGATCCCGAGTTCATGAGTCTGCAGCGACTGAGGCGGGAGCAGCTGGCCCCGGTGTTGAATCTCTTTGTGACCGACCAGCGCAAGGCGGTGCTGCCGCTGTTTTCTGACAGCGCGGCGCCGTTCAAGGATCTCGTCGCACGGATAGAGGCGCAAGATGCGCAGGCTCCAACCGAGCACAAGACAACCATATTGCCGGTGGACATCGTGGCCTTGCCTCCGTCAGGATCGGTGTTGATCGTGGCGACATCAGATCGTCATGCGCAGGTACAATCGTGGCTCGCAAAAGCGTGCGGGAATCTGGCGACTGTGGGACCGGAGGGATTTCGCATAGCTGGAACCGCCTACGAAGGCCGCCGTATGGCTGTGCTCTTGTCCTGCCATCGTCCGGATGCACCCGGTTCAGTAATGACTGTGCTGTACGCGATGGATCCTGAGGCAGCGGCGAAGGTGGCGCGACTTCTCTTCTTTTACGGGTGGCAGAGCGCGGTGGTCTTCGACGAAGGCACCGTGACAAAACGAGAAATGTGGCAGGAGTTTCAGGGAAGGAAGGAGGTTCGACGTGATGAACAGCGGTAACCGAAAGCGCAGTCTGATCGTGCTTGCGATCGCGTTGGTATGGTGGCCTCAATTGGGCCTGACTGCCGATCGAGCGAAAAGTGCACCAGCAGCCAAGGCGCCGGCCAGTGCCGAGCGTCACTTCAAGAATATCAAACAGCTCACCTTCGGCCGGCAAAACGCCGAAGCCTACTTTTCCTTCACGGGGAATAAGCTCATCTTTCAGTCGACCAACAACTGGATGAAAGATACCTATGCGGCCACGCTGAAACCCGACGACATCCCGCTGGGCTGTTACCAGATGTATGTGATGGATCTGGAGAGCGATAGTGTTCGTCTGGTAAGTACGGGATCGGGCGCCACAACCTGCGGCTATTTCTTTCCGGGCGATCGGCGGGTCCTCTATTCATCCACCCATCTTCACGGCCCGAACTGCCCGCCCAAACCGAAGCGCGAAGGTCCCTATCGCTGGGCCCTCGACGACTATGATCTGTTTGCCGCCCGCATCGACGGGCAGGAGATGCAGCGGTTGACCAATACGCCCGGCTACGATGCGGAAGCCACGGTCTCGCCGGACGGCAAGAGCATCGTGTGGACCTCAGTCAGAGACGGCGATTTGGATATTTATGTCATGGACCTCGATGGCTCCCACCATCGCCGCTTGACCGACGATGTCGGCTACGATGGCGGGGCGTTCTTTTCTCCGGACAGCAAACGCATTGTCTATCGGGCGTCGCATCCCACGGATCCGGCCGAGATTGCGCACTACAAAGAGTTGCTGGGGCAGCGGTTGGTGGAGCCGGGTCAACTGGAACTGTTCATCATGAATGCCGACGGCAGCGGAAAGCACCAGGTGACCTCGAACGGCGCATCGAATTTTTCACCGTTCTTCCACCCGGACGGGAAGCGAATCGTGTTCTCCTCGAATGTGGAAACCCGCGGCGAGGGCGGTCGGCCGAGCTTTCATCTGTATCTCGTGGGCGATGACGGTGCCGGGTTGGAACGTCTGACCTTCGAAGGTCAGTTCAACAGCTTTCCGATGTTCTCGCCTGACGGCAAACGCGTGGTCTGGGTCTCTGATCGCAACGCGAAGCAGCCGGGCGAGTTCAATGTTTTCCTGGCGGATTGGGTGCCGTAAGGCAGTGACGAGTGATGTGTAATCGGTTATATGGACCACTCTGATCCCTCACCCTCTGTTGGTCGCGAGTCACTCGTTGCCCGTGATTCGTCACGAGTCTTGCTTCTCGTGGCCCTAGCCTGTCTAGGGGGCGCGCTGGCCTGTGTCTTCTGGGGGCTCCGCCAACTCGATGGTCAGACCGCGCGGTATCTGCGCACGATCACGACGCCGGAAGGCGGCGGGACGTTGACGGTTCCCTGGATGGCGTTCGTCAGCCAGGCCGGAAACTGGATGGGCGACGGGCGGCAGTTGCTGATTGTCAGCGCGATTCTGCTGGCCGTCGGCTGGATGTTGCCGGCGTCGCGTGGAGTCGCGACCGGCATACAAACTCTGTGGGCGCACGGATTGGCCACAGTGCTCGTCCATACGGTGAAGCATCTCGTCGGCCGGCCGCGGCCGAAGTTTTCTGCATCGGGAGATTGGTCGCTCGCGCCGTCGCTGGCATCAGGATTCGATTCCTTTCCGTCCGGCCATACGACGGCGACCTTTGCGCTTGCGGTTGTTTTGAGCCGCCGCTTCCCATTGCTGGCGGCGTTATTCATTGGGATCGCGGCATTCGTCGCGCTCAGCCGCGTGTTGCGCGGATCGCATTTTCCCAGCGACGTCTTCGGCGGATGGGTGTTGGGGACGGTGAGCGGGATGGTGGCAGCGAATCCTTGGAAGGACTGGATCCGGTCGGTTGAGTCCGCGCTGTATCACGCCGCAATCGGAACAGTGTGGGGCTTTGCACTCTTCTGGTCATTGGCCTTTCCGGCCGAGCCCGGGCCGGAAAGCCTGTTCCTCATCGGAATCGGTGCCTTGCTGGTCGTGGTCGGCGTCTTGAGTCGCATTCGCGCGCGATGGTCGGACCAGATAGTCCTTGCGACGAGATCAGCACAAGGGCCGATCATGGCGACGGCCCTTGGGTTATCATTGATGTCTACGGAACCAATTGTGATGGCGGCAACCGGGTTGCTCTGCGTCGGATTCTGGCTCCGCGGGGATCAGGGACCCGGTGGGGTGGAAGAGTCGAGTCGGGTTCCAGTGCTCAGAGAGTATGAGTTGGTGGCGGCAGTCCTGCTGAGTCTGGCCATCCTCGTTGCCGGTCGAGGCATTCTGCCTCTGTTGTGAAACAATGATCAGTGATGAGCGGGGATCTGACTCTCCATCAGTCACCGATCACGCATCACTTCTTCTCAATGACCGAAGATCCGGGGTTCAAGGGCCGGCGGAGGCGGAAGTGCGCTTTCTGGAATGTTCACCATCGGCTCGCTGGCTAGGAGCAGATAGCCGTAGCGTTTCAAGATCGGCTGATAATTTTTGAGATCTCCCGGCAGTTTGTCCACAAACGATTCAGGCAGCAGAATCATCGTGCGGCCCGGTTGGTTCAGGGCTGTGTGGAGCTTCTCTTCTTCGCCCGATCCTACAAAGAGCACTTTTCGCCTGGCATAAAAGGCCGTCGAGGGTCTCGTCGCTCCGTAGGCGATCAGTTGTTCGCCCGGCGCCAGGTTCAATCCTGCTGCGTAGGCCAGCTCTTGCTGCGGTGCGACGAAGTACCGGTTCGCTGCCGGCAGGACAAAGACCATCAGTACCAGTACCACGCCGAACAGCGACCCGCTGGCCGCCCAGAAGGCCGCGCCGCGCCTGGTTTCAGACAGACCGAACAATCCCACCAGCCCCATGCCCACCAGCAGGACCGTGGCAGCCACGTAGGGTCCGCTGCCCAGCGAGAGCTGCGTGGCCAACGGATATTCCTTCGTGAGCTTGCTCGCCAACATCGTGTCGTAGATCCAGGGCAGACAGGCCATGGCTCCCGCCAGGACAAATCCCAGCCACATGACCAGGTGAACGGACGCATTGGCGCCTCTGGTCGAGGGTTCCCTCACGCAGCGGGACCAGTAGGAGGCAGTCAGGATCGCGGCGGCGGGAAAGAGCGGTCCGATGTAATGGGGGAGCCTCGTCGATGAGAGTGTGAAAAAGACGAAGGTCGCGAAGATCCAGGCGGCGGCGAACCAGTCCAGTTTGGCTGACTGTGAGGGAGCAGGGATATCGGGTGATGGGTCTGTTAACTCGCCGGGCGTCTCACTCGACACGCTCAATGTTTTACGTGCTGCGCGCCAACTTTTGTAGGTCTGCGGCCAGGCAAAGAGCAGCCAGCCGCTCCAGGGGAAAAATCCGAGCAGCAACACGGGAATGTAGAACAAGAATCCGAAGCTGTGCCCTTCCATCGGTTTGAGAAAGCGCCCGACGGTGTTGGCTTGCGCAGCGGCGGTGTACTCGCTGCCGTGGAGCCACCACATGCCGGCATACCAGGGTAGCGCGATCAGGATCGTCAGCGCCGTGCCCGCGAGCGGTCGCCCCTCCTGCCAGAAGGGCCGCCACTGTTTTGTGAGAGACAGGTACAACGCGACGACGATCAGTGGAACGAGGAATCCCACCGGTCCTTTCGCTAATGTGGCGATGCCCATAGCTGCGTAGTAGACCCACATCCAGGGCCGTCGCTCGCGCGTCGTCTGAAATCCCAGCCAGAAGGCGAAGAGCGAGAGCGTGGTAAAAAAGATCAATACGCTGTCGGTCAGGGCCATGCGATTGAGCCCGATCATCTGGAGATTCAGCGCCAGCATCAGTGCCCCGAGCAGTCCCGTATTCGCGTCGCGCAGGCGCGTGAGAAACAGATAGAGCATCAACACCAGGCCGAGCCCGAAGAGCGCCGACGGAAACCGCGCGGCGAATTCGCTGACACCGAACGTCTTGTACGAGGCGCTCATCAGCCAGTAGACCAGCACCGGCTTCGCATAGCGGGGTTCGTAGTTGAAGGTGGGGCTCATCCAGTCGCCGGTTTCGAGCATCTCGCGGCCGGCTTCGGCGTTGCGGCCTTCGTCGCGATCCGTCAGGCCAAGGGCGCCCAAATTCCAAAAGAACAGAATGCCGCAGAGGGCCAGCAGTAACCCGATATGGCGAATGACCGGCGATGGATGGCTGGACGAAGGCCCGGGCACCTGCGAGGCGGACTCACTCATCCCTGATCACTCTTGACGGGGTTTGTTTGCTTCGGACGATAGATCAGCATGAGATTGCGCACGTAGACGACAGCGCCGATGCTCTGCCCGGCAATGAAGACAGGATCTTTCCGATAGATGGCATAGGCCAGCGTGATGAGGCCTCCGACGAGACTCAAGTACCAGAAGGAGATCGGCACTTTGCTGGACGCACTGCGTTCCGAGGCGAGCCATTGCACGATCCACCGGCCGAAGAACAGACCCTGGCCGAGAAATCCCGTGGCAATCCAGATGGTGTCAGTCGTGATCATAAAAAGGGTGCAGCGGGTTAGTTGCGTAGTTTGTACCGTAAACAGCGATGTTGCATCCAGCGCACGGCGATCAGGTCGTAGAGACTCTTGAAGAGCCGGTTCCCGACGCCATACTTGGAAATCCCATGCGCCCGGGGATGGTGGCTGACCGGAATTTCTGTGACGGTGAAGCCGTGCATGAGGGCTAAGGCCGGGAAAAACCGGTGCATGCCGGTAAAGAGTTGCAGCTTGTCCACGACGGCGCGCCGGAAAATTTTCAGGGAACAGCCGGTGTCGTGTACGCGGTCGCCGGTCACGGCGCTGCGCACCGCGTTGGCGATGCGCGAGGACAGCTTTCTGACGAGATTATCGTTGCGGCTGATGCGCCAGCCGCACACCAGGTCGAATTTCTGTAGAAGGGGCAGCATCTTGTCGATATCGGCCGGATCGTTCTGCAGGTCGCCGTCCAGCGTAATGACCAGTTCGCCGGTGGAATGTTTGAATCCGGCGTCGAAGGCGGAGGATTGTCCGTAGTTCCGGTCGAAGTGCAGGACGCGGACGGCCGGATAGGTTTGTGCTAGCCGGTCCAGTAATTCGCTGCTGCCGTCGCTGCTGCCGTCGTCGACGTACACCAGCTCAAACGGCGCGGTTTGAGATTCTTCGCGGGCCGACAGGACCTTGAGCACCCGTTCGGTCAGTGGCGTGAGATTGTCCCGTTCATCCTTGATGGGAATGATGACGGAGGCCCATGGGCGAGTGGAATTGGTCATCTTGCGTGGCGGCTCCTGCACGAACGGGGGCACAGGACCATAGTGGATTCCACATGCGCCGACAACACCGTGATCATCTGTTTCGTGAGCGGTGCGAGATTGTCCCGTTCATCCTTGATGGGCATGACAACGGAGGGCCACGGATGAGGTGTCAGGCTCATGAGGCGCGGTGCGGTCTTGATGAAGGTAGCAACGTCGTCACGCTGGCATTCTAACGAATGGTCCGGAGACCGTCAAACGCCGGATCGTTCGCTTTTGCGTTTTTGCGCGGGTGGGCGTGCTGTTATTTGACCACCAGCACGGTGCAAGGGGACAAGCGCACGAGATTTTGCGATGTGCCGCCCCAGATGCGGCCGAAGATGTTGGAGTGTCCGGTGAAGCCGACGACCAGGAGATCGAAGCTTCCGTCTTTAGCAAACTTCGTGATGGCCTCCACGGGATGTCCGGGCACAACATGCGACATAAGGGTGACTCCCCGGGTGGCCGCCGCCGCTTCCGCTTCCTGCGTGACCCGGTGGAAAAAATTCCGGGCCTCCTCTTTCGCTTCGTCCAGTTCGCCCATCAGCGCACCGTAGCGCGGCAAGTGCTCCTCGATGGAGATTTCATGCAACTCCGCGTCGTCGCGTGTCGCCAGATTCAGCGCCGTTTGCAGGGCTTTTTTCGCGCCGTCGGAACCGTCATTCCCCACCAGAATTTTTCGAAACATGGTCAGGCCTCCCTCTGTGAAATGCAATAGCGGCGCTATCGGGATGAACCAAACGGTGTCTGTCCGGGGGGCCGGTTGTCCGGCCAGCGTTCTTCGGAAGGCTTGCCGCCAGGATCGAACCATCGCTCGGCGATGAGCGTGGGGATAATCGCCGTCAGGATCACCACGGTCACCAGTGTCGCGTATTGCTCGCGGGTGATCAGGTTATGTTCCAGTCCGAATAACGACGAAATAGTGCCGAAAGTCAGGCCGGTCGCCATCAGTAAGGTGGTGTACATGCCCTCTCTCGGGTGGAATCGAAACAGGCGCGTGAGCGGCCAGACACTGATGAGTTTGGCAGCCGTATTGACGGCGAAGAACAGGCCAATCAACGCCGTGGTGACGAGCACGGCCTTGAGACTGACTAACACGCCGGCTTTGAGAAAGTAGAAGGGCGTCAGAACCGTCAGGGCAATAGTCCGCAAGCGGTGGGCCAGGTTCTTGTTGGCGAGAAAGATCGGCGCCAGCACGAGGCCGACGAGGTAGGCAGGGAGCACTGCCTCACTTTGAGCCGCATTCGCCAGGGCGCCGAGGGCGAAGAGAATCAACAAGACGAACTTGAGTTCCGGTTCACTGATCCGCTTCCCGACCCGGTTGAAAAACCAGCGGGTGATGCCGGGCAGTTGCCAGAGGGTGAGTGCCGTCACGGCAAGGAAAATGACCATCCACCAGTCGTACCGGGCGAAGAGGAGGCCGAGCGCGACGACCGATCCCAGATCAGTTACAAAACAGGCGGCGAGAATGATCTTGCCCAGTTCGAGTTCATTGTGGCCGCGCTCGACGAGCACGGTATAGACGACGGCAACAGATGTGGCGCAGAGCGCGATACCTGCCACTTGCGAGGCTTGAAGGGACCACCCGGCCACCCAGTAGGCAAAGGCCATCACGCTGAGGCAGGGCACCAGAAACGAGGCGAGGCCGATCCCGAGCGTCTCCTTCCATTTGTTCTTCATGACATCGACATCGATCTCGGCGCCGGCGAGGAACGTCAAGACGACACTGCCGAATCCGGCGAGCGACATGATCCAGGGGGTCGGTTGAATACCCAGCATGTTGCCGCCGGCGATGCCGACGCAGATTTCCACCAGCGCGACGGACACACCGATACGCACTGAGACGAGCGACGCCAGCAGGGCCATACCCATCCAGATGGCTGCGGTCTCCCAGGTCATGCTGGTCGTTCCATCGTGAATTACGCGACTGTCACGCGGCGGTCGACATAGGTGACAAATGTCGGATCGTTGGTCACGAAGATGACCGACCAGGGTTCATCCTTGGAGCAGAGCCGGCGCAAAATCGTTTCCCGCAGCGTGGGAATCATGCTGTGCAACGTGCCGTCGATGATCAGGACATGCGGCCGGATCACAATGGCGCGGGCGAGCAGGAGACGCAACGTCTGGCTCAAGGTGAATTGATCGCGGTGACCCGTCACCTGCGTGGCCAGGCCGTCCGGAAAGTGATCGATCTCATCGTCCAGCTCCACGAAATGGAGCGCCCACAGAATATCATCATGGGAGATGGCAGGGCGGCCCAGCGTCAGATTGTCCTCGATCGTGCCCTCGAGCAGCGTGGGCTGTGAGTCCAGCATCAAGCCGCGACAGGGGTCAATTGATTCCAGGCTCACCTCGACCAGATTCATATCGTTGTAGCGAACCACGCCGCCGGTGGGCGGGAGCAGACCGGCCAGGACTTTGGCCACGGCGGTTTTTTGCACATTGGACTGGCAGAGCAGGGCGATTTTTTCCCCGGCGACGACGTCCAAATCAAGATGCTCAAACAGCGGGGTCGAATTCGGATGAGCGAAGGAAAGATTGCGTGCGGTGATCGAGACCCCCTCCAGTCCGAAATGTCCCATGGGGACAATGGTTTTGGCGCCGTGCTCGTCCTGGGGCAGTGAAAAAAAGGCGTTCATCTCCCGGAAGGCCACGAAGGCGAAGAACATGTGGACCATGCGGCGCGCCAGCGTGTCCATGTTCAGGAGCAGCTGCCCCGCCAGCAGCTCCGCGGCGGCGAACTGGCCTACCGTGAGCTGGCCGGTTGAGACGAGCATGCCGGCTGTGGCGATCATGCCGGTATGACCGGCGACTTGCCAGAGCGCCGCCGCTTTATATTGGCGGCCGGTCAGCAGGTCGGAACGGCGTTGCCGCACGCGGGCGTAGGCCTTCGTCAGCATATCGGTTTTCTGCATGAGATAGGGGCTGTGTCCGGCGGCGCGCAAGTGCGGGAGATTCGCCGCGATGTTTTGCATCCAGTGATAGATCTCATAATTCAGCCGCGACATTTCGAGCGTGATCAGGAAGCCGCCCCGTCCGAACAGGGTGAGCAGGACGACGAAGCCGGTGATCAGCGTGATGTCGTAGAGCAGAAAATAGGGGTGGAACAGGACAAGCATGGTCATGCCGATGCTCCCGACCACGGCCACATTGAATAGATCTGCCACCATGGCGACGAGGGCGCGGGTCAGCAGATCGGCTTCGGCAAAGCGGTGCGCATGCTGAGGAAGAAACGATTCTTCCTGAAGGCGCGGCAGCCTCTCGGTAAAGGCGATGGCAATGCGGGTGTAGATGCGTTGTTGCAGGGTTTCCACCGCCCGACCTTGCAGGATGCGGAAAGCGGCTACGCCGGTGAGGGCGGAACCCACGACGAGGGCCAGCGTGAAGATCATGGCCGGCTGAACGGCAAAAGAAAAGGTGCTGACCAGTTCCTGCACGGCAATCGGGACGCACAATAGGAACATCCCGATGGCCACGGCATAGGAGGCGATGATGCCGAGCATCTTGCGCTCAAGCCGGATCAGTAATCCCAATTGGCCGAGGATGCCGTCGAGGATGTTGCGGAGCTGATACTGAGGGAATGCGGGATCCGGTGCGGCCATGAACGATGCTCCTACCAGAGGGTGCGTAGGAGTTATCAGCCCGGGTGAAGACCTCAGGCGGTTCCGGTGAACCCCATCACCGTAAGGAATCTATCAATGCTTATATACGCCTGCAGTCCGGCCGTCAATCGAAGGGCGGTTATGCGTGACAGGCGACGTGTGACAAGCCGGGAGTATCTTTATCACTTCCCCGCAACGACCGTAAACCGCATGGTGCCGATCAGGCTCATGTCACTCACTTGTTCGCCGGCGTGGATTTCGACTTTGTAGCGGCCCGGTGTCCATTGTTCTTTCGGCGGGAGCAGTTTCAAGTACCCGCTCTCGTCTTCCAGGGCCATGTGCATGGCGTCTTCGCTGACGATGGTTCCCGGCTCAATGCCGGGGATCCCTTCGGGGAGACACCGGCCGAATACCTTGAAGGCCTGATAGTGCTGATGCAGCGCGAAGACGATGAAGACGGCCGGTGTATCAGCGGCAAATCGTTCGGTGGGTTTAACCGGGACAATTTCATGAGTCTGGCGAAAGCCCAGTTCCTCTTCAAATCCCTCGGCCATCGTGATGGAGCGGAACATTCCCTGCGGGGGGGCATCGAAGTCGTACGGTTTGGCATCTTCAGACCGGTTCTGAAACTCCGGGATAGGAAGATTTTTTGTGATTGGCAGTTCCCCGGCCCAGATAGAGGCTGGCCCAGCGATCAGCGCAGCAAGGGCAATGAGAAGGAGCCGACTCATATGCAAGGTCTGGTACACCC
>Ga0105103_10001679_pt1 | contig 11922 bp, 13 predicted proteins | sample PPLLaktember2015_2_FD_79107 | JGI IMG/M metagenome (GOLD analysis project Ga0105103, IMG submission 79107) | Freshwater sediment microbial communities from Prairie Pothole Lake near Jamestown, North Dakota, USA - PPLs Lake P7 Core (6) Depth... | ecosystem: Environmental > Aquatic > Freshwater >...
TAGTCACCGTGATGGCGGTTGCCTCATATGTTTGGCTTGGTGCTCTTGCAGGTTTAGCCCTCAAAAGCATCAAACCCGAATACTCGATCGTTAAATGCATCGCCATATCCGCAGTAGCATTAGCAGCCACCGTGTTGCTGCTTGTCTTCTTAGTCGGATCTATCTAAACCCAAGCCGTTTCAAACGCTTTCCTCTTCTTTTGTCTTTAAGCGCTTAGTTAGCAAGATTTATATTAGTGAAAGACGAAAACCGTTAGCGGTTCAGAAGGTATCACTTTGGTTGCAATAAAAGAATTACAGGATGGCATGAAACGCGTAAGCGTGGAAGCCCAAGTTGTAGAGAAAGGTGACGTCCGAGAAGTAAAATCACGATTCAAAGACGAAACCTACCGTATAGTCGACGCTGTACTCGCCGACGAATCCGGCAGTGTGAAACTTACGCTTTGGAACGAACAAATCGAGATGGTTAACGTTGGAGACAAAATCAAAATCGAGAACGGCTACGTCACCAGTTTCAAAGGCGAAGTCCAGCTTAACGTCGGCAAATTCGGCAAACTAACAGTCGAATAAGCCAATCCTTAACCCTTTTAGAGGATGGTTGGCTCCAGAAACCATTTTATTTAACGAAATCATTTTTTAGGATATGGCTTTAAAGAATGAAGCCGCTTTTTTCGCGGCCATTGTGGCTTTCGGATTAGTTATCTCAGTGGTGACGCTGACTTTTGACTCCGGCAATCCCTGGAATTTGGCGGTCAGACTATTCGCCCTCAACGGCTACATAGCCTTAAGCGTGGCCGCCATAATGACGGCGTTCCTGAAAGAAATAACCCTGTTTTTGAAGAAACCCTTCACAAGGGTGCATCACTACTTTGCCGCTGCAGGTTTAGTGTTAATCACCCTGCATCCAGTCACGTTGGCAATCCAATTTTTGAATCCTGCAGTGTTTTTGCCTAACGTTGAGTCGCTGTACTCGTTTCTGTTTTTTGGCGGTAGGCAAGCCTTGATTATCATCTATATTGCTTTTGCTGCGGTGCTTGTCCGCAAAAAGATGGTAGCGTATTGGCGTTACTTCCACGCGCTTATGTATGTGGCTTTGTTCTTCGGGATAGTTCACGCTGACCTTTCAGGAAGAGACCTCCTGAACAATCCGGCAATTTTTGTGGCTTTCAATGCCCTGTTTGGAGCTGTTTTAGTTGCGTTTGGGTTGAAGCGGTTGCAGCTTTATCGTCTGAAGGCAAAACGCAAACAATCACTGCCGATGTAGGCGAGTTAACGAAAAATGGTTGGAAAGGGCGCCCATAAAGGCTTATCCCCTCTTGTGTACTCAAATGAATTTTAGATGCTGATAAAGGACCTCTGATAGCACTCTTCATGCCTTACCGCTGTGCTTTTCCGAGCTGCAACCCGTTGCCCCACAATGATGGGTTTGTGACAAATCAAACAAAGGGTTCCGCCTTTTTTCTGAACGTGTTTCATGAGTCTACTTGTTAATACATAGTGGTTTGTCGGCATGTTATTTTTCCCTGAAAAACCAGTCTTTGTGATTTGTAAAAAGCCTTTTTGTCAAGGAACTTTGACTACATGTTAGTCAAACTTTTTTGACTAAACTTTTCCATGGAAGCGAATAGTTTTTGACTATTGACCCCTCATAGTAATGTTGTGAAAACTCGGTGCCGTTGATTTCCAGCTTTGACCCGTGGCAATCAGGCCTCTGCACTTGCCCAGCGAAGCTGACGTTTAACCCCTATACAGGCTGCGACCACAACTGCCTCTACTGCTACGCGTCAAGCTACATACCTAATTTCAAAACTTGTCACCCAAAAAAAGACTTAATCGCCGTCTTGAGGCGTGAAGCAGCTAAACTGCGGGGTGAAACCGTATCCATCGCTAACTCGTCGGATCCTTACCCCCGCATCGAAGCCTCTGAATGCTTAACGCGGCGGTGTCTTGAGGTTTTAGCGGGGTGCAATTGCAAAATCCAAATTATCACTAAAAGTAATTTGGTTGCTCGAGACGACGACCTGCTCAGCAGAGTGCCCGCAACGGTTGCGTTAACCATAACCACAGACAACGAATTTCTCTCCCGCGTCATTGAGCCTGATGCGCCTTCGCCATCTCAGCGAATTAGGGCAGCACAGGACCTCATTAAAGCCGGCGTCCCCGTCTCAGTGCGAATAGACCCCATAATTCCACTCGTAAACGACCAACCCCAGAAACTCATCAAAATCCTCGCCGATATAGGCGTCAAACACGTGACCTGCTCAACGTATAAGGCAAAACCTGACAACTGGAAACGTCTCAGCCAAGCCCTCCCCAAAGTCATGGAGCAACTTAAACCGATGTATTTTCAGGAGGGGGAAAAAGTCGGAGGAAGCGCACTTCTGCCGGCGGATTACCGCTCTAGACTTCTTAAAGGGGTGAGGGATGCGACGTTGGCACATGGCTTAAAGTTCGGGGTTTGCCGCGAAGGGCTACATGGATTAAACACGGCGCCATGCGACGGGTCGTGGCTTATGCCTAAACGCAGCGGAGGTTTCGCTTAATGCAGAACCGCGTTATTTTTCTGGCTGACTTCGACTACTTCTTCGCACAATGCGAGGAACTCCGCAACCCCGCCATTAAAGACAAACCTGTAGTCGTCGGCGTCTACTCGGGGCGTACCGAAGACAGCGGCGCAGTCAGCACCAGCAACTACATCGCCCGCAAATACGGCGTCAAATCAGGGCTCCCCCTCTTCATGGCGAAAAAGAAGCTGGAAGGCACCGACGCCATCTTTTTCAAAGTCGACCACGAATACTATGACCAAATCAGCAGCCGCATTATGCAAATTTTCCGTGGCTACACAACTGCTTTGGAGCAGGTCAGTGTGGATGAGGCGTATTTGGATGTCACAGAGGAGGTAGAGGGTAGCTTTGATAAAGCACGCGAGTACGCGCAGAAAATCAAGGCAGACGTCAAAGCGCAGGTCGGCATATCCTTCACCATCGGCGTGGGACCCAACAAGCTGATTGCCAAAATCGCCTGCGACAGCCAAAAACCTGACGGTTTAACCATAATTGAACCTAATGAAGCTAAGGCGTTCCTTGCACCGCTGCCTGTGGATAGGTTGCTTGGAGTTGGCAAGAAAACGACGGCAAAGATGGCGGAGATGGGAATCAAAACTATCGGCGAATTGGCTAAGTATGATTGCCAAGTGCTCATTGAAGTTTTCGGCAAAGTCTTAGGTATCTACTTCCACAACGCCGCAAACGCCGTCGACAACGAACCCGTGCAGGAACAGGGTGAAGCAGAATCAATCAGTAAAATCGGCACGCTAAAACAGGACTCTCATGATCTCGATTTTATCCTTCAAAAAACTGGTGAGCTAACAGATTTCGTCATCAAAGAGATTGTCGCGAGGGGCTACAGTTACAAAACTGTGTCTATTTACGTTGTGAACGTTGACTTATCCAGCAGAACCCGCTCGGTCACGTTTGAGCAGCCATCCAAAGACAAGGAGACTATTACAAAAAACGTCCGCATCCTCTTCGAGAAGTTCCTATCGGAGTCGCCGCTTGAAATCCGAAGAGTCGGCGTCAAAGTCTCAGGATTCAGCAAGGATCAACCGCAACAGAAACAGTTGACCAGTTTTTTCACTTCAGGGTAGGGTTTAGCAAACTTTTTCTGCCACGTAACTAGTACTGATTGTGTGACTGTTTTGTCTTCTGACCCGCAGCGAAAACTTCCGCCTGACCAGACTCCTAGGGATAGAATTCTACGCTGGGGCTACGACCACCCTGGCATAACTTCAGCCAATCCTATTCTGCCGGTTGAAACCTATACGCTAACCATTGAGGGCGAAGTGGAGAACCCCGTAACGCTGTCTTGGAACGATTTTTTGAAGTTACCGCAATCGGTATCAGTTAGCGATTTCCACTGTGTGGAAGGTTGGAGCGTGCTGGACTGCAAATGGGAAGGTGTCCGCATGAGTGACATCGAAAAACTTGTAGAACCCAAAGACGTGGCGCGCGGGGTCTCCTTTGAATCAGCTGACAATTATTTGACTTCATTGTTTAGGGAAGAATTATCTGGAAACGACGTGCTTTTAGCGCATAAGCTCAATGGTGAACCTCTCGAGGAAGGGCTAGGTGCTCCGGTTCGTTTGGTGGTTCCAAACAAATATGCCTATAAAAGCGCATTGTGGGTGGTGAAGATTCGGTTTACCCGCGCTAAGGAGCTGGGTTTCTGGGAGCGGCGGGGTTACAGTGACAGCGCAGACGTCTGGCTCAATGATCGCTATAGACGCCGTTAGACCGGTGTTTTGGTTGAGTCATATGTGGATGTCATTTTTTGTTTCCGAAAGCTAAACATTTTCTTGACTATGCAGTTACGGTCATAAAAAGATTTATAAGATTAACACGATACCCCTTTGGCTCTTTAAGAGGTTGAAAAATATGGAACAGAAAAAACAAGCACGCCAAACAGCATCACAAAAATGCAGCCAAGACGTGCCAGTGCAAAACCGAAAACAACAAGCCAAAAAAGTACTCTACATAAACAGAATCTAGAGTAGTTCTGTTCCAACAGATATTTTGCAACCTATTATCCAAGGTATGCAGAAAACGTAGAGAGGGGTAGGTCCGATATGGGGGATCTCATTTTCGAAAGCATGTTGAAAGACCGCGTGGAAATGGAGATAAGGGTCTACTCGAGTTTTTTTAGCGCTTTTTCAAGTTGGTCAAAACTTTGGATCATGGTATCTGAATGGAAGACTATCCATGGGCTCAAGCAAGGCAAATCCGAGACCGTTATGATTTTTTTGCCCCTGCGTTTGGCGTAGAACATCTCCATGCAGGCGCCCGCGGACAGCGTCGGTAGATACACTACCATGATGTCGCATCGGTCGGCATCGTCGAGGTCACGTTGGATAAAATCGAAGACTGGCACTTTGTCCCACCAGCAGTCTTCAGTGCCGTTATAGATAACGCGCTCCCGTTTCCACGGGTCAATTATTTCCATCCCCAGTTTGGAGGCGATGTCGGTGATTGTTTTGCGGTAATCTTGCTGTTTCTCCATCCCTATGATGGGGCCTGAAATGAAAACTTTCTTAGCCACGCCTTTAACCTACAGACAAAGGCGACCCATTGGTTAATAACGTTTCTGAGCCGCTTCTGGAAGCCTTATTAGAGTAAAGCACTGCTATTTTGTAAGGTTCACTATGTCTAAAATTAATTTAATGCAGGAAAAAGCCGTCGCCTTTGACAAAGTGGGCGTGACACGAGCTGAAGTCAACAAGGCGTTTATGTCGCTAAAGGAGTTTAGGCAGAAATTTCCTTTCGCCGAAAACTTGGCTTCAATCGAGTGGCTGGATCCTGACAGACTCTTTAAAGTGAACCCGGATGAAGTCGGGGAATTATTCCGCCTAATCGAAGTCATCTTCAAACCGTTGAGACAATCTACATCCACTAGCTCCAACGTTTACCGCAATGCCCGTCTGCAAATCAAGGAATTTAGAAACCTGCTCCGCGTCGTAGTCGACGACCGGAAGTCTTTGGCGCAGAAGGTTGATGCGTCGTGGGAGCGGATCGGCGGATTCGGCGATGATAAGCAACTTGTGCTTAAAATCATATTCAGTTTCAACTACGAAAAGGGTAAGGTTTTGCCAGTTTTCAGCACGCAGCACTTGCGGCACTTCGCCAACCGCATTGCCGAGGGGGTAAATCTACAGACAAAGTATTTTTCGCCGGGGCAAGAGTATGAGCACTACACCATAGAATTGCTCAAAGCCAAAAACAGCCAGCCTGCAACCAAAAACTGGGATAACCTCTACTTTGCCCAGTTCCTCTACCAGACTTATCCACCACCCGACAGCCAACCCACCGCAACAACGGCTGAAAAAAGCGTAATCGTAACCGACGAACAGCTGGACCTGCAAGGCTTCATGAAGCTGCTGGGTGAACTGCAGCGAAAAGGCAAAATCACGGGCGAACAGTTCCGTGAACACCGAGCGATGTATGTTCAGCAGAAACCCAACGATCGAGAAGTTTTGGTTTTGCGGCTAAAACAGCTTTTTAAAGAAAGCCCTATCTCGCCAAGAACCAACCAGGATGAACCACCAAAACGGCCAACACGACAGAGGCTTTAGGAAACAATGGCGGGCCCGACGGGAGTTGAACCCGCGACCTAAGGATTAAGAGTCCTCCGCTCTAGCCTGACTGAGCCACGGGCCCACATGTGCGCTTTTGAAAAAGGTTATGTTGCCAAATATAGAGCTTGCGGTTTAGCCACCGCAGCTTGATGACGACAAAACCTATAACATGCGGAGCTTTTAGTTTGGGTGTGGTTTTTATGGTTGAAGTTTTTCTGCTCAAAACATCCGACCGCGCCGAAGCTGTGCCTACGCTACTGAAAAAACTCGGCGTAAGCGACTACTCCGGTAAACGGGTGGCGATTAAGGCGAATTACAACAGCGCTGACCCATTTCCCGCATCTACTCATCTTGATACGCTTCGGGCAATCGTTGAAAGCCTCAAGCGTACAGGAGCAAGCGATATAACGTTGGCGGAGCGTAGCGGCATGGGCGACACTGAGCGGGTGCTGGAGCAAATGGGCGTTCTGGCTCTTTCGAAGGAACTGGGTTTCAAGTCCGTTGTTTTAGATGACGTTGCCAAAGAGGACTGGGTAAAATTTGAACGGGGTGAAACGCATTGGCTCCGCGGTTTCTACCTCGCCAAAGTCTTTCTGGAAGCTGACAAGGTGGTGCAAACCTGCTGCCTCAAAACGCATCGCTTCGGCGGACACTTTACCCTCTCGCTCAAGAACTCGGTGGGGCTGGCGGCGAAAAAAGTGCCGGGTGGAATGTACGATTACATGTGGGAACTGCATGCCTCGCCGTTTCAGCGGCACATGATCGCGGAAATCAACAGCCACTACAAAGTTGATGCCATCGTGATGGACGGCATTAAAGCGTTCGTCACTGGAGGGCCGGATAGCGGCAGAGTGGTTGAGCCTGGTTTGCTTCTTGCGAGCTGCGATCGAGTCGCCATAGATGCCGTGGGTGTTGCTGTCCTCAAGTTATACGGCGCCAAAGGCAAAGTCGGTGAAGTGCCTGTTTTTGAGCAGGATCAGCTTAAGCGGGCGGCGGAGTTAGGATTGGGGGTGAAGTCGCTTGAAGAGATTGAGTTGTCGCCGCTAAATGATGAAGCCAAAGGAGATGCTGACCAAATTGAAGGCATCCTCAAAACGCAGGCACCTAAACTTTAGGCAATATGTCGGGTTTGTCGCTTGCGATGCCGTCTACACCCTTCTTGACGAAAGTGGCCGCTTCCTCAGGGCTGTTTATCGTCCAAACGATGACTTTTAACCCGTTCTGGTGCGCTTTCTCCACGTTGGCAGTGTGCACGAAGCGGTAGAGGGCAATGAGGTAATTGGCTTTCAACGCCAAAGCGCCTTTGATGGGGTTGCTGTGCTTGGCATAAATGAGTCCTGTCTCTACTTCTGGGTCGAGTTCTCTTACTTTTCGGATGGCTTCTTCTAGAAAACTGCTGATGATGACTTGTTTGTCCATACGAAATGATTTAATCGTAGAAAGAACCTTTTCTTCGAATTCTGCTTCTTTGAGTTCAATTATGACTTTGACTTTAGTGCTCTTCATAAAATCCAGTACTTCCTCAAGAGTAGGAATTTTTTGGCTTTTCTCTGTTGAGAGTTGCTTGATTTGCTGAAGAGTTAAGTCCTTGACCAAGCCTTTGCCGTTTGTGGTCCGCTTGACATCCGCGTCGTGGATGACTACGATTTGGTTGTCTTTGGTTCTGCGGACGTCCAGTTCAATTGCGTCTGCGCCCAGTTCGATGGCTTTCTTAAAACTCGTTAAGGTGTTTTCAGGCGCATAAGCCCGAGCGCCACGGTGACCAATACGCAACATAAAACTTCATATCCTAATCAGAGATTAAGGTTTTTTCTACAAATGCCCAACATTGCGTCATATTCATATTTCTTAAAGTTTGGCAATGGCAAATGTATTTTCATTTTACGGTACTGCTGCATCCGACGTATTCTGAAGCCACCTATTTTGGCGAAAGAGTTACAGTAGAATAGTTTTCTTCTTGAAAGTATTTGCTGGCGGTAAGCAGTAAATCCTGCGCTCTGAGCAATTTCAGCTTATTAACATATTCAGCCAACCCATTTTGGCTTGCATAGACGATCTCAGTGTCGGTCATTAACCTGGGTAGCTCATGAGGGTTATCCATGGCACGCATAATATCTCCAACTACGACGTTTTTACTTTTCTCTAGCTCATCTGCAGTTACCAAATTATTCGTAATTTTCCATAGTTCCCCCTTGATGAGGCTCTGCGTCAGTTGCAGATGTTTAGGTTGAACAGCGCAGGCAATGGTGAAGAAGCCGTGGTCCAAACCGGATATGTTCATAGAATTGAAGTCGTAGGTGAGAGCCCGCTTCTCGCGCAGTTCCACAAAAAGCCTGGAACTCTCTCCGAGTCCAAGAACACCGTTAATAAGGTCAAGGGTTACGGCATCAGGGTTTTTAGCGGGAGGCGTCCTGAGACCGAAGCAGAGATAACTTTGATTGATCCCTGAACGCGTTAGCTTTGCCTGTTTTTTTGGCTTGCCCGCTTCAATTTCAGTTTCTCTTTTTTGTGGGAGATTTTGGTTTTCTTCACTTTGAAAGTCATCTAGCACGGCTTCTAAATCTTTTTTTGCGAATTTTCCCGTAAGGATAACCACCATATTCTTCGGGGTATAGTATCCGCTGTGAGCTGATTTCAGATCTTTAATTGCTAATTGCTTAACTGTTTTCTTTGTCCCTAAAACTGGGTTTCTTATCGGGTGCTTCTTGAAAAGACATTTGATTAAGGTTTCAGCGATTTTGTCATGCGGGCTATCCGCTGCTTCAGCGATCTCGTTAAAAATGACCTTACGTTCCAATTCAAATTTTTCGCTTTCAAATTCAGAGTCAAAGAGTAGCCCTGCAAGGATTCTGGAAGCGTCTGCTATCTTATCGGGAAACACGTTTAAGGTGGTAAACGTGCATTCCGCGGAGGTCTCAAAACCTGAGCATCCTCCTATTTTTTCAATTTCATGGTGTAACCTGATTCGGGTCTTTGAGCCCCCAACTATCATGTGCTCAAGGAAATGTGCTTTCCCTGCAGTTTCGTCAGGGTCCTCGTTTGAACCGTACTTTATTGCGACTGATAACTGCGCTGTCAAAGCTGACGGGCGCGAATATTGTAGGACCGTCAACCCGTTGGAGAGAACCTCTCGACTCCAAGATAAACCGTTTTCCATGCTATCAAGATGGTTTAATCAATAATAAAGCTTGATTCACATAAAGAAAAGTGAAGTGAGCAATAATTGTTTTATAATAGCGTTCCCTCTTTTTGGGAGGTGAATTTTATGAGTGAATTGGAGAAGAAAGTAAAACAAGCACTCGACGAGATAAGACCGCAAATTCAACTGGACGGCGGAGACGTTGAATTCGTCGCTTTAGAAAACAAAACCGTAAAAGTACGCCTAGTCGGCCACTGCGCAGGCTGCCCAATGGCTACAATGAAGCTCAAGCAAGGCATTGAAAAACACGTGAAAAATCAAGTCCCAGAAATTTCAAGCGTTGAAGCAGTACAGTAAGCAACGGCGGTATTAGTTAGGGCACAAAAGCCCACTTGCACTTTTCTTATTTTCTCGACAGTTGGATGTATCTTTCAAAAAGTATTTACCTTCCTATGGGATACCACAAGCATTAGCGCGGAGTAAATTCCGCTTGCTAAAGGGGAGAAAAAGTTGAAGCAACCCGAAACCGCAGAGACAACAGCACAAACTGTTTTCCAAGTTACAAACTCTACTACATGTAACTTAGAGCTGACCCAGAAACGTTGGTTCTGCATGACTTTGGATTCTTCGGGTAAAACATGCAAACAGGAAGCTGAATCACCCGCTTCGTTTATAGAACTAATTAGCCGCTCTGTAATTACATGGGTTGATTATATCACTGACGATCCAATTAAAGATCTCCCCATTGTGGCCGCTCAACTCGGGTTCAGCGAAACATTCGTTACAAACGTAACCGGCAACCCCCAACTAAATTACCAAGACTTCGATACAGAAATGTTTATGCAGTTGCCCTCAATCCAGATACGGGGGAATGAAGTTAAAGCGTACCCACTTGTTTTTTTGATGAAAAAAAACTTGGTTTTTACTGTGCATATGCGCTTAGTTGATAAACGGTTCATTAGGCTAAGACGTTATTCAGAAACAATTATTCGTAAAATACCAATGGGCGTGACGCCTGAGGAAAAACTAACGATTCTTATGACCCGCATAATTGATGCTAATGATGACAGCAACTTTAGGCATCTAAGAGTTATAGAAGAATTCGGTGACGAACTCAACAAAGACCTCATGAATCCTGACACTGATAGGACGCAGTTGGCACCCAAAATTTACGAGATGAAGCACGCGCTTATCGTTTACATGAATGCCCTTTGGGATAGCGTGGATGTGCTCCATGCAATCCGTTACGGCGATGCTGAACTTCTGACCGACGACGAAAAAAGTCTTAATCGCGTCAGTGCATTGGTTGATGAAGTTAAAGCTCAGCTTGGATTATCTGAGCATATGTCTGAAGTGTTGGCGTCAGGCATCGAAGCTACCCAGGCAATTTATAATAATCAATTAACCGTCGCCAACAATCAACTAACAATTTCCAACAATCAACTTACCAAGATGAATAATCGTTTCGCGTTGCTTGCAGCTTACCTAGCTGTGGTCGGCACTGCACTGCTGATACCTAACACTATTGCCACAGTGTTAGGAAACTCGGTCTGGGTCTATGGACCGGAAGATATGGGACTCTATCTTATTTTAATTCTTGGTGCTACAATAATTGGTGGTCTTGTGATGTGGATGTGGATACGCAGACAAGGTTTCCTCTTTAAAGCGCAAGAATGTAAAAAAGAGTAACTTTAGTAGATGGTTAGCTACTGGAATTAAAAAAAAATAAAGAAAAAAGGGTGTTTTATTTTTTTCTCATTGCGAATACTGCGAGTGCGACGAGTAATATTACGATTACAACAACTAGGCCTATGATTATCAGGGTTTCCATTGATAACCCACCGATTACTGGCGGGTTTGTTACTACTGGTGTTGGTGTTGGTACATTGCTGCCGACTGGTGTAAACACTGCTTGGTAATTGTATGTGTAGCCGTAGCCATGGTTGACGTTGTATGGATTGTCGGATGGTGTCAAGTCTACTGGTGCGCCGCCGTGGTCTGTAGATGAGCCGCTTATTGTCCAGTATGCGAATTGCCAGCCACTGTTTGGCGTTGCTGTCAGCATCATTGCAGTGGCATCAGCTAAAGCGTATGTGCCTGGTGCAGGGGTTGTTGTTCCTCCGCCTGATGGTAGAACTACAACGATAGCAGCAGATGCCATGTTGATAGGTAAGTCTTGGACACCTGGAGGTGCTTGTATGGGGTTAAAAATCGCTTCAACCGCATAAGTTTGGCCTCCTTCGACTGTTATTTCTACTGGGTTGCTAGTTAACGTTTCAGAGGTGTCGCTTGTCACGATCCAGTATACAAAGAAGAATGAGTCATCCACTGCTGTAGCTTCTAAGGTTACCTGAGAACCGCTTGGGTAGGTTGTTGTCCCGGCGGGAGTTACTGTTCCGCCTATCGTGTCTAAAACTACGACTGTTGCGTCGCCTTGTGCTGTCACACTCAAAAAGGTCGGGGCCATAATCGCAACTAGAAGTACTGTTGCTAGCGCCGTCAGGGCGAAAACTTTTCTGTTTTTTATGTTCGACATTTTATCTCTCCATTTAAATAGCAATTGTCTGCTTGTTAACCCCAATTAGCGGTAAAAATATTTGAAATGTTGTGACTGCAGGCATACAGTAACAAATTTCAAACAAGTTTTTTTGGAAAAA
>Ga0105103_10001680_pt1 | contig 11921 bp, 7 predicted proteins | sample PPLLaktember2015_2_FD_79107 | JGI IMG/M metagenome (GOLD analysis project Ga0105103, IMG submission 79107) | Freshwater sediment microbial communities from Prairie Pothole Lake near Jamestown, North Dakota, USA - PPLs Lake P7 Core (6) Depth... | ecosystem: Environmental > Aquatic > Freshwater >...
CCCGTGGATAATATCCTCAACAGCAAACCACTGCGGGGGCTGCATACCGAGGTCCTTGAAATCACGCGTAAACTGGACCAGTTTACCGATTGTTTTTGTTGAAACCTCCAGCCGCGCAAGATGTTCAAGCAGGGTGGTATCGGCAGTCATGGTTTTTGCACGGTCAATGTAACCGAGAAGAACCGATACCCGGTTAAGGATGTCGTGGCGGGTCAGGCTGGATATAAGGTTTAACTTGCGGTTCACCTGCCGTAGTGCCTCCTCCGCGGCCTGCCGCTCGGAAATGTCGAGCTGGGTCCCGGTCATCCGCACAGGTTTACCCTCTTTGTTCCGTTCCGTTACCTTCCCGCGGACAAGCACCCAGGCCCAGTGACCGTCTTTATGCATCAGCCTGGTTTCGCTTTCATAGGTGGCAGTCTCTCCGGCAAAATGTTTCTGCAGCAATTCCCGGGACTTCTGCTGGTCATCGGGATGGGTCAGTGCTGATAACTTGTCGGTGGTGAAAGGTATGAGTTCCGGCTGCGTGTAACCAAGGATCTCCGCCCAGCGATCGTTTATCACGAACTCTCCGCTCTGCACTCGCCAGTCCCAGAGCCCCACACCGGACCCCTCGATTGCCAGGTTGAGTTTTTCCTCGCTCTCCCGCAATGCCTCCTCGCCGTTTTTAAGATCCGTGATGTCTTCGATAAGCCCGGTGATGCCCGTTATTTTCGTTCCCTCGAGGAGTGGTTGGGCAATGATACGGCCCCAGTGGATGGAACCGGTATTGTCCATCATCTTAAAATCACTCGGGCTGAGTTTTCCCTCCTGGGCCTCCTTTAATTTCTCCCCGAGGATATGCCGCTGCTCTGACGGAACCAGCGTATAGAAATATTTTCCGGTCAGTTCCTCAGAGCTGTACCCCAGGACCTCTTGTATGACAGGACTCACGTAGGTAAAACGGCCCCGGGTGTCCGTAGTAAATATAATATGGCTGATGCCTTCGACCAGCGAGCGGTGTTTTTCCTCAGATTTCCGGACCAGGTATTCTGCCTTCCGCCGTTCGGTTACATCGGAAAGGATAACGACAAAGCCGTTCGGTTTCCCTGCAGAATCAGGTATGGTAGAAACACTTACTTCAGCACAGAATGCGGTACTGTCCTTTGCTATCAACCGGCATTCCAGGTATTTTGTGAAACCTTTCTCCAGGGTCTTTTTCAGGTGCTCCCTGCTGCTCTGCAGATCCGTGGGGGTAACATAATCAAAGAAATTTTTCCCGACCAGGTCATCGTTGCTCGTATACCCCAGCATCGTCGCTGCCTGGATATTTCCCAGTTTTATCATACCTTCAAGGTCCAGGACAAGTATGCCGTTCGGGGAAGTTTCAATAATGGTACGGTAGTGCAGCTCACTGTCCCTGAGTGCTTTATCAGCTTTTTTCAGTGCTGAAACATCTGAAACGACAAACAACCCATAGACGAAGGTTCCCTGTTCATCGATACTGGGAGATGCCGACAGCCACGTAAACGCGGGTGTCTTGTCCTTTTTCAGGAATACCAGTTCGAAGTGTTCATTGTTTCCTTTTTTTATCCGGGAAAATTTTTCTTCAAGATATGCCTGGTCCCGGGAACTGACAAATGAAAACACGGATTTGCCCAGCATCTCGTCAGAGGAGTAGCCGAGAATTTCAGACATCTTCCGGTTTACGAATGTGGTGCTACCTTCCGGCCCGAATGTCCAGATGCCCTCCTGTGCAAGTTCGATGAGGGTCTGGTACCTCCGCTCGCTGTCCTCAAAGGCATCCTTTACTTCCTGGTGGTTTTTGATCTCCTTTTTCAGGCTCGTGGAGGTTCTGGTCAGTTCTTTCGTGCGGTCCAGAACGGTTCTCTCAAGGTCACGCTGGTATTGCTTGATTTCGGTAATATCATCAAGAATGACCAGGACTCCCCGTTTTCCGTTTTCAAGGATACTGGGAGCAAACTTTGCACGGAAATATCCTGTTTTCTCCCCGCTCTGCACCTCAATCTCTTTTAAGATGTCTTTTCCCTGGGTGCATTCCTGTAATGTCCTGTTAATGTCGGGGAGGGACAGCAGGAGCAGGCCAGCCTGTCCTACCGGCTTTCCTACGATATCTTCGGACGATTTTTTTTCAAAATCCAATACCCGTTCATTGACGTACTGTATGACAAAATCATCATCAAGCACGAAGATAAAATCCGAAGAGAGGCTGAGTATCGATGATATCGGGATCCTTTTTGTAAGGGAGTATATTTTTGCCGACCCGATGACCTTGAGCTCCACAGCCCCTGAAATGCACAGTACATCCAGATATTTTGCCACCGAATTGCGGTTAATGTCAATGGCATGGGAAATTTCAGTGACGGTGTATCCCTTGGTACTCCCCCTGAGAAAATTTTTTATTTTGGAGAGTTCCCGGTCGTAAGGGTGGGTTTTAATCTGGGTGAGGTCACGGTTGTCAGTTGTCATAAAACTCCCCTTAATAGTTATGAGGTGTATTTTTTCATAAACCTATATAAATATTAGTAGTACTGCAAGGCATATACTTTTTTTCCCCCTTTATGCTTTTAAAAGAGGAAAATGAAGTATTTAAACCATTTTAAAAAAACAAGGAAACAACGCCAATCATGTTTTAGCACACAATAATTGTGCGGAATATTTTCCGGGAAACCCTTTCGCCCGCTCCTGTAATTTCAATTCAATCAGCATATATATTGTCTGATTTTATGATAATACGATGTTGCACGAGATAACGATCCTGGAAGCGCTTTTTTTGGGACTGGTCCAGGGGTTCACGGAGTGGCTGCCCATATCAAGTTCAGGGCACCTCGTTATCTTCCAGGCGCTGCTGAATGTTTCTGTAGTGTCGGAATTCGATATCGTAATCATGACCGGGACCATCGTTGCACTGATCCTGTATTTCCGAAAAAAAATCCTCTTCTTAATCACAGGACTGTTGGACGGCGATCGGATCGCCATCAACTACATCATCCTGATATTACTCACCGGAATTCCTACCGGTATACTCGGTTTTGCCGGAAGGCAGTTTTTTAAATCCCTGTACGGACAGCCGGTTGGTGTCAGTTTGCTTATTATTGTTACCGGGATCTTTCTTTTCATCGCCTCACTGCAGAAATACCAGGGCGGGCAGTTAACGGTGAAAAATGCCCTCCTTATCGGTGTTGCGCAGGGCATTGCTGTTGCCCCGGGCATTTCGCGGTCAGGTTTAACCATCGGGACTGCAGTTCTCCTTGGGATAAAACCAAAGGATGCAGTTGAGTTCTCATTTCTCATCGGGATTCCCGCGATGACCGTCGCAACTATGCTGACGCTCAATGAAAACCCGACTGCCGGGACGGGGCTGGCCCCGCTGGTTGCTGCAATTATTGCGGCATTTATTGCCGGATACGCAAGCATCGCCTTCATGATGAAGATTCTTGAGGAGAACCGTTTGTACTATTTTGCAATTTATTGTGTTCTGGCAGGCACAACCTTTGCCATTCTCACGCACTTGATCGGATACTGAATAGAGTTCCTTTTTGTAGTTCCTTTTTGTCTGACATCTCCCTGCTATCATCCGGACCCTCATTGTTGCTGCCTCAGATCGGGCATGGCGTGGTGGAAAGATTTCAGAATTTTTACAATTGCCAGACCAGGATTGATCCGCCGCGGGGGCGTCCCATCGGGGGCGGCGGCGTTCATCACCTCTTCATAGACCTGCCTCTTCCTGTTTTTTCATGGATTTCGCATACCAGATCACGGTTTTGAATTTCACTGAAAAATCGAAGAAATTTATGAAAGTTCCCCGCCTCAGGGCCTTTCCGAGGCACGGCGGGGCAGGAAGGTGTTCAGCTTTTTGTAACCAATCCGCCGCGGGGGCGTCCCTTCGGGGGCGGCGGCGTTCATCGCTTCTTCATAGACCTGCCTCTTCCTGTTTTTTCATGATTAGCATACCCTCTCAAGGTTTTGAATTTCACGGAAAATCGAAGAAATTTATGAGAGTCACCCGTATCAGGGCCTCTCCGAGGCACGGCGGGGCAGGAAGGTAGTTCAGTTTTTTATATCCGATATCCGCCGCAGGGTCGTCCCATTTGGGGCGGCGGCGTTCATCCTTTTTCGAAACAGGATCTGCCAGTTCCTGTTCATGTCTGAATACATAGGTAATACCTTCATTGAAAACAAGGAACAACAATGGTAAGCGTGGCTGATAATAAGTACCTGTTTCTTCTGGTTCAGCCAGAAGTACTAAGTGAATACGACTGATCTGGTGAAATTCCGAGGAACGTCAGAATTAAAAAAAGGTATTTAGTCCTCTTTTGTGCTCTTGATGAAGAGAACGGCTCCAATGAGACCGACGATTAACGCTGCCGGGAGTGCCATTGTTGGGAACTCGGGGACATTCGGAGTCGGTATGACCTCACTTCGCCCGTTCATGGTATAGATATCCCCAGATCCACTTGCCTGGAAATTTACATCTATACGTAATTCGTTCCAGGCAGTTGCTGAAACCGGTCCCGCAGCTGGACCCTCGTTAAATGGTCCCACGGTACTGGATGACTCGGATAATATTGCTGATGGTCCGAGATCGAGGCCGAAATTATTTCGGACAGCTCCATCGGATAATGTCGTCACCTGAATTTCCTCTGTCCCGTCAGAATCAACCGGAATTCCCACAGGGGGGGCAAGAGCAGTGAGGGTGACCCCGTTGGTCCCGCCATCGGTAGTGCTTGCCGAGAATGAGCTTTTAACGACATTCGCGCCGATTATCGGGATAATCGGTGTGCTGAATGTGTACGAAAACGTGTTGGGAGCACCCGTATCAATAATTGCAAAACCATAGGTTATGAACGGGTCTTCCTTGTAGGTAACGACTACATTCTGTATGATATACTCGTCAGTTACGATAGGTGCGGCAAGCTCATAGACACGCTCAACATTATCATCGACTCCTTCGGTCGATGCCAGAACCACAGAATTTTCTTCCAGGTTTACCGGGATTCCGTTAATCACGAGTTCGGGCTTCTCAAGTGCAGCTACAGGACTGATTGCCAGCAGCATGATTATCAATGTAATAACTATCCAAGTTTTTCTCATGCCTTTCATCTCCGAAAGATAATTGCCTTTATGCCTATTATGATATAAAACTAACGCTGCAAGGCACTGGTGCATTGCTTAAGTATATACAATAATTAAGCTATACCTATAGACCTTTTTGAGATAATGATTTAATTTTGATATGTTAAATGGGATTTCTGGTCGTCTATCTAACAAATGATAGAGCATTCCTGAACATTACAAGGAAAAAACATTGTTGTAAGGTGGGGATAGAATCGGTTCTCTGCCTTTCTGTTTATGCCCCGGCTCCTCCAATACAACTTTCTGAGTGTCTTGCCACGTGGAGAAAAACACTGGTAGAGCGCACCCTTGAATTCACCACAAGGTCCGGCCGCATAATCTTTGATGCATTAAAAACCATCATTAAAACCGATTTCCTATTAAAAACGATGCGAGGGATGCGATTCGAACGCATGAACCTCTGCAGGAATGGATCTTAAGTCCATCGGAGTTGGCCGGGCTTTCCTACCCTCGCACACTTACCAGCGCCCGGACATCCCGGGTCCGTTGTTCCGGACAGAACTATCCTCGCGCCCTGAATTATTAACCGTACAACTAAAAAAAAAGATTGCCTCCAGTTCCTGCTTACCCGGATAGACAGTGTACGGTTATGGCGGGGGAACATGCGTTCGCAGTATATCAGGTCAGTTTATGGGGGATGCTTCAATAGCGGGAGAATAATACCGGGATACCAATTCAGGAGTGGTAAGACCTGGCAGTACCACGTATCCAGCGGGCTCATGCATCAGAGGAACATCGTTCCGCAACGGCAGATACTCTGGACTGCCCGATGTCTCAAAATCCGCCGGCTCCTCATGTCTATCCCGGATACTGACTGCACTCCCCAAAAGATACGTTAAATTGTCATTACAGGGATAGAGAATAGGACAATTGACAAGAAACAATTGAGCGACTGTTGAGATACGATGAGTACTTTAAAACTTTCCGGATGGGTCGAGGTTGACGGTCAGCGACTATCCCTGAAGGAAGTCGAATCAGTCCTGAATAACCGCCCCCGGGAGATCCTCAGGTTTGGCGGAGAATTTTTCTTTGCCGGGAGTGGGTGCCGGGCCCGCGACCACTTCGGGATCATGCCGGGCAACTGCCCGAAAGGGACCCTTATCTGTGATGGTGAGGTGAAAGGGGTGATCAATCCTCCTGTTCCCGACCTGCCGCTTGAAGAGGCGATTATGACCGCGGTACAGTTGCGCAGCGACGAGGGCATAGCTGCGCTTTCGGGAGGGGTGGACTCGACCCTTGTCGCCCATCTTGCCGGGCGTGAGTGCGTGGCAGTCGGGCTTGAGGGTTGCCACGACCTCGGCCAGGCGCGCCATGCCGCGGATGTGCTGGGCCTTTCCCTGACCTGCATCACGATAACCCCCAAAGAGATCGGCACTGCCCTCCCGCTGGTTATCGGGGTAATCCCGGTGAAGGACCCGGTCAGTACCAGCATCGCCCTCACCCAGTACTTTATCGCCCGCTATGCAGGACAGCAGGGCTACCGGCGGGTCATCACCGGGCAGGGGGCAGATGAACTGTTCGGGGGGTATACCCGGTACCTTAACACGACAACCCTTGAAGAGGATCTCGAGCGCGATTTCCGGGGGCTTGAACTCCAGGCTGACCGCGACCAGGCCGTCGCGGCACTCCATGGCGTGTATCTGTCCATGCCGTACATGGACGTGCGCGTAGTGCGCGCTGCACGTGCGATCCCGGCCGAAGCAAAGGTGCAGGGGGGACGGCGGAAGATCCCGCTCCGGCAGGTCGCAGAACGTCATATCCCTGCAGAATTTGCCTGGTACGAGAAGAAAGCGATGCAGTACGGGAGCGGCATCTGGAAGGAGCTGCAGAAGCTTGCCCGTAAAAATGGTTATAAAACGTCCATACAAGATTACATAGACCACATTATCAGGGTGGAACATGGCCACTGAACAGGAAGTATACCATATCGCAGAACTTGCCGACGTCGGCATCAATACCGGAGAACTGGGCACCTTTACTCACCAGTTTAATGCAATCCTTGAATACTTTGACGTGCTTGACCGGGTCTCGGGAGATACCGCAGTCACCCGCGATCTCTGCAATGTCATGCGGGAAGATGAGACAGAACCCTCCCTTCCCCGCGAGGAGGTGCTGCGGAACGTTGCGGCACAGGAAGACGGGTTTATCAAAGCGCCACGGGTGATGTAGTGGGAGACAACGAGTGCTGTTTTGAACCGGAAGACCGGTACCATGCCTTCCTTACCACCTGTAAAAAAGTCACGCACGGGTCAGGAAAGCTCGGCGGCATTGCCGTTGCCGTCAAGGATAATATCTCGACCCAGGGTATCGAGACGACCTGCGCCTCAAAAATCCTGAAAGGCTACATTCCGCCGTACGATGCCCACGTTGTCCAGCTCCTCAAGGCATCGGGAGCGGCGATTGTGGGCAAGACCAACATGGACGAGTTCGGCATGGGGACCACCACCGAGAATTCCGCGTTCGGCCCCACCCTCAACCCCTGTGATACCGGACGTGTGCCGGGCGGGTCGTCAGGAGGCAGCGCCGGGGCAATTGCCGGCGGCATGGTGCGGATGGCACTCGGCACCGATACCGGGGGTTCGATCCGCTGCCCTGCATCATTCTGCGGGATCGTCGGCCTGAAACCGACTTACGGGCGGGTCTCGCGGTACGGGTTGATCGCTTATGCAAACTCGCTGGAGCAGATCGGGCCCATGGGCCGGACCGTGGACGATGTATCAGCCCTCATGCAGGTCATTGCCGGGTATGACCGCCATGACTCGACCTCGTACGACAGACCCTATACCCATACCCCCTGCGCCGATATCAAAGGGGTGAGGATAGGCATACCGCAGGAATATTTCGGGAGCGGTGTTAATCCGGAGGTAGCGGCGGTCGTGAATAAGGCTGTCGGGAGGCTCGAAGAGCTCGGCGCCACGACCGTTCCCTGCAGCATACCCTCGATGGAGTACGCCCTTGCCGCGTACTACGTGATCTGCACCTGCGAGGCGAGCTCCAACCTCGCACGGTTTGACGGCGTGCGCTATGGTCCTGCGGCTGACTCGAAAAAGTCCTGGCACGAGGCTTACCAGGAAGTGCGCAGGGCGAATTTCGGCACGGAAGTGCGCCGCCGCATCATGCTCGGGACATTTGCGCTCTCTTCGGGATACTACGGGAAGTACTATGCCAAGGCGCAGGTGGCCCGCGAGAATGTGAAAAAGGACTTTACCCGCATCTTTGCCGACGTGGATGTGATCGCGGGGCCCACGATGCCCACCGTTGCATTCCGGCTGGGGGAGAAAAGCGATCCGCTGTCCATGTACCTCACTGATATCCTCACTGTCCCGGTCAACCTTGCCGGCATCCCTGCTATTTCCGTTCCCTGCGGGAAGGCTGAAGGCATGCCGGTCGGGTTGCAGATTATGGGCAGGCCGTGGGAAGATGAACGCGTGATCGACGTTGCCTATGCCTATGAACAGGGGTGTCTGTAATGGCCGAGGGACAGGTCATCGTCGGTCTCGAAGTCCACTGCCAGCTTGACACGAAGAGCAAACTTTTCTGCGGCTGCTCCACCGATTACCGGGCTGACGGTCCCAACACCCACGTCTGCCCGGTCTGCCTTGGTCTGCCCGGCACGATGCCGGTGCTCAACAAGCGGGCAATAGAATACGCGATGCGGGTAGCTAAGGCACTGAACTGTACCGTGCTTCAGGAATCGGAGTTCTCCCGGAAGAACTATTTCTATCCGGACCTTGACAAGGCCTACCAGATCACCCAGTACGACAAACCGCTGGCTGAGGGCGGGTATCTTGAGATTGAGGGAGACGAGAGTGGCGAGAAGCGCATCCGGATTACCCGCGTCCACGTCGAGGAAGATCCTGGCAGGCTCGTGCACATGGGAAATGCCGAGCGGGGCAAGTATTCGCTGGTCGACTACAACCGTGCCGGCATCCCGCTCATCGAGATCGTGAGCGAGCCGGACATGCGCTCTCCCAAAGAAGCGAGGAAATTTCTGAACAAGCTCCGGGCGACGCTTGAGTACCTCAGTGTGTTTGACTCCGAGAAGGAAGGCTCGCTGAGGGTCGACGCCAATATCTCGATCCTCGGGAGCGAGCGCGTGGAGGTCAAGAATATCACCTCCTACAAAGGTGTGGAAAAGGCTCTTACCTTCGAAATTACCCGCCAGAAGAGCCTGCTCCGCCGCGGGCAGAAAGTCGAGCGGGAAACCCGCCACTTCCTCGAAGCGAGGGGCGTCACCCAGTCCTCCCGTTCAAAGGAGCAGGAGCACGACTACCGCTACTTCCCCGAACCGGACCTCCGCCCGCTTCACGTAAAGTCATGGGTGGAAGGGATCGTCCTCCCCGAGCTCCCGGATGCCCGGCGGGAGCGGTTCATCGTTCAGTACGGGTGCTCCCTCAACCATGCCCGCACGCTGACCGGCGACCTGCGGCTGGCGAATTTCTACGAGCAGGTCGTCAGGCCTGACCCGGCCGGGCTCGCGACGCTTGCTGACACGTGGATTTCCGACACGCTCATCGGTGAGCTGAATTACCGGAACATGAGCATTGATGCGGTGGACCCGGCCACGTTTACCGGTCTCCTCGGGCTTATCCGTGAAGGGGTCATTACCGACACGAGCGGGATCGAGGTGCTGCGGGTCATGCTCGACCAGCACCTGAACAACCAGGCATGCGAAAAACCGTTTGCCATTGTTGACCGGCTCAACCTGAGGAAGGTCTCGTCTGCCCCTGCAGGCTCCGAAACCGGACCGGTTATCAATCCCGTCCTGCAGTCCATTGCCGAAGTGCTTGCCAGCCAGCCCGGAGCGGTGGAAGATTTCCGGAAGGGAAAGAAGGGGGCATTCAATTTCCTTGTCGGCCAGGTCATGAAAAAGACCCGGGGATGTGCCGACCCCGCTGAAGTGAACCGCATGCTTGCCGAAGAACTCAAAAAGGAGGCGTGACAGCGGTGCACCTGATTGTTGCAGAAAAGAACATATCGGCACGCCGCATTGCCGAAATCCTGAGCGAAGGAAAGAAGATCACCGAGCATAAGGACACCGGTGTGTCCACGTACACCTTCGGTGATACCACGACGGTCGGGCTGCGGGGCCATGTGGTGGAGATCGATTTCGAGCCCGGCTACAAGAACTGGCGCAGCGAGGAGTCCACCCCGCGGAGCCTGATCGATGCAAAGACCATCAAGGTTCCCACCGAACGAAAGATTGTCGCGCTCCTCCAGAAACTGGCAAAACAGGCCGACCGGGTTACCATCGCGACCGATTTTGATACGGAAGGAGAACTCATCGGGAAAGAGGCGTTCGAGCTGGTGCGTGCCGTGAATGCAAAGGTACCTGTTGACCGGGCCCGGTTCTCCGCGATTACCCCGCAGGAGATACAACACGCTTTCTCGAATACCACGGAACTCGATTTTGCCCTGGCAGCTGCCGGTGAAGCACGGCAGTCCATCGACCTGATGTGGGGGGCATCCCTGACGCGGTTCATCTCGCTTGCAGCCCGCAGGGGAGGGCAGAACATCCTCTCGGTCGGGCGGGTGCAGAGCCCGACACTTGGCATGATCGTTGACCGGGAAAAGGAGATCGAGGCCTTTATGCCGGAAAAATACTGGCAGCTCTCGCTCGACACCGAGAAGAACGGCGAACAGATCGAGGCACGGCACACGCACGGGCGTTTCCATGAACAAGGCGAAGCAGAACTTGCCCGTGACCGCACAAAAGCCCCACTTGCGGTCACTGACGTTAAATTCGGCGAAAAACAGGACCGTGCACCCTCTCCTTTTGATACGACAACCTATATCGTCGCCGCAGCCCGCCTCGGTTTCTCTGCGGCAAATGCGATGCGGATTGCAGAAGACCTGTACATGAACGGTTACCTATCCTACCCGAGAACGGACAACACCGTCTACCCGTCCTCCCTGGATATCGGGGGACTTTTAAAGACCATCCGCGCCTCTCCCTTCAAAAAAGATGTGGAATGGGTGATGGCGAACCGCAGGGCTGTCCCGACCCGGGGCAAGAAATCCTCGACCGACCACCCGCCCATTCACCCGACCGGCCCTGCGACACGGGAGGCTCTCGGGGACGATGCCTTCAGGATATACGAGCTTGTCCTGCGGCGTTTCCTCGCAACCCTTTCCCCGGATGCACGGTGGAAGACTTTAAAAGTCCTGTTCGAAGCAGGCGGGGAAGAATACACGGCAACCGGGGGCCAGCTCATTGAACCGGGCTGGCACGCGGTCTATCCGTACAGCGAGGCGCAGGAAACGATCCTGCCCCCGTTTACGGTGGGCGAACACCTCCCGGTAAAAAAGGTAACCCTCGATGAGAAAGAGACACAGCCTCCCGCACGCTACACCCAGAGCAAGCTGATCCAGCGCATGGAAGAGCTGGGGCTTGGTACAAAAAGCACCCGCCACGAAGTGATTGCAAAGCTGGTATCCCGTAAATACGTGGAAGGCACTCCCCTTCGCCCGACGCTGGTCGGACGGGTGGTCACTGAATCCCTCGAACAGCACGCGGACATGATCACCCGCCCGGACATGACCCAGACCATCGAGGCACACATGCAGCAGATCAAGGAGAGCAAGCGGACGCGGGAGGACGTGATCCGGGAATCCCGCCAGATGCTCCACCGTGCCTTTGACCAGCTCGAGGCAAACGAGGCGGTGATAGGCGATGATATACAGGGCAGGACCGCCGAGGAGATGAACCTCGGGAAATGTCCCGCCTGCGGAGGGATGCTTGCGATAAAACACCTGCGGGGCAACACCCAGTTCATCGGATGCTCACG
>Ga0105103_10001681_pt1 | contig 11915 bp, 14 predicted proteins | sample PPLLaktember2015_2_FD_79107 | JGI IMG/M metagenome (GOLD analysis project Ga0105103, IMG submission 79107) | Freshwater sediment microbial communities from Prairie Pothole Lake near Jamestown, North Dakota, USA - PPLs Lake P7 Core (6) Depth... | ecosystem: Environmental > Aquatic > Freshwater >...
ACCTGAACGCGCGATTCAGGGGCGACCTGCAGAAGGAGTTCGCCTTGTTCGCGCTCGCCAGCGGGCTGCCCGGCGTGTCGATGGGTGCTGAACGTGCGGCGCGGCTGATACTGGCGGGCGTGCGGCGCGGGCAGGCGGAGGTGGTGGTGCCCTTCACCGTGCGCCAGATCGCGCGCCTCGCGGCGATGGCCCCCAATGCGGTCTCGACCCTCCTCGGCCTGGTGAGCCGTGCCTTGCCAAACGGCTCGGGCGAGCAGGCCGGCGCTGCCCCCGTGTTAACGCGGGGCGCCGACCTGCACCTTCCCGCGCTGGTCCGGTCGGCGATCGTGCTGAGCGAGCGGGCGGCGACACGGAACAACGAGCGTGTCGCGGCTGCCATGCCCTACTGAAGATCATTCGCGCTCAGGGCCGCAGCACCACTTTCGTGCAGGCGTCTTCCTTCTTCAGGAAGGTGTCGTACGCCGCCGCGGCGTCGGCCAGCGGGGCGCGGTGACTGATCACGACCGTGGGGTCGATGGTGCCGGCTTCGATGTGCGCGAGCAGCGGCGCCATGTAACGGTGGACGTGAGTCTGTCCCATCTTGAGCGACAGGCCCTTCGCAAACGCCGCGCCCATCGGCACCTTGTCGAGGAACCCGCCGTAGACGCCGGGAATCGAGATCACGCCCCCCTTGCGGCAGGCATGAATGGCCTGGCGCAGCGCCTGCAGCCGATCGGTCGTCATCCACATGGCCTGCTTCACCCGATCGTAGCGGGCGCCGATGGAGCCGGTGCCGTGCGCTTCGAGCCCGACGGCATCGATGCAGGCGTCTGGCCCGCGGCCGCCCGTCAGGTCCATCAGCGTGTCGTAGACCTTCTGGGCCATGAAATCGATGGTCTCGGCGCCGGCCGCCGTGGCCATCGCCAGGCGCGCGGCGACGCGGTCGATGGCGATCACACGCGAGGCGCCGAGCAGGAAGGCGGAGCGGATCGCGAACTGCCCGACCGGGCCGGCTCCCCAGACCGCGACGACATCGCCGCCGCGCAGGTCGCAGTTCTCCGCGGCCATGTAGCCGGTGGGCAGGATGTCGGAGAGAAACAGCCCCTGTTCATCGGTGATGTGCGGCGGCAGCCGCAACGGCCCGATGTCCGCGAACGGTACCCTGACGTACTCCGCCTGGCCGCCCGAGAATCCGCCGTAGAGGTGCGAGTAGCCGAACAGCCCCGAGCCGCTCGCGCCGTACAGGGTCTGCAGCGTGCCTGCATTCGGGTTCGAGTTGTCGCACAGCGCCCACAGGTCGCGGCGGCACGACACGCACCGCCCGCAGGCGATCGCGAAGGGGACGACGACGCGGTCGCCGACAGCCAGCGTCTTGACGCCGGAGCCGATCTCGACCACCTCGCCCAGGAACTCGTGCCCGAGGATGTCGCCGCGCTTCATTCCCGGAATGAAGCCGCCGTAGAGGTGAAGGTCGGAGCCGCAGATTGCCGTCAGGCGAACGCGCAGGATGACGTCGTCGCTGTCTTCGATGTAGGGATCGGGCACGTCCATGACGCGCACGTCGTGCGCGCCGTACCAGCAGACCGCTTGCATGGCAGCTCCAGTCGTCAGCGAGAGATGGCGTCGGCCCGGAGCGTGACCTGCCGGCCCAGCTCCAGATAGCGTTTGACATCGCGGAGGCACTGGTCGACCACGGCGTCGGCCCCGCGGCCGAACACCCTGGCGACGCCGGCGCCGACACGGCCGAAGGGCGGGGAGTACTGCATGTGCACCAGGACCTCGGTGCCCTGACCCGCGGGCGCATCCTTGAACTGCACACTGCCGGCGCTGACGATGTCGGCATCGTCGAGCGTGCGCCAGCCGATCACCCTCTCGGGCTCGTCGTTGATGATCTCGGCCGTCCAAGTGGCCAGCGTCGCCGCGGATCCGGTCGCTGGCGCGAGCGACCAGCGAGAGCGGCGATCGTCGAGGCGCTCGATGGTGATGGTGGAGGGCAGTGCCTTCGACAGGTGATCGAGGTTGCGCCAGAAGGCATAGACCGTTTCCACGGGCTGGGCGATCGTCGTGGCGGCGCGCAGGTGTGAGCCCCTGGGCCCGGCAAGGGCATCGCGGGTGGACGCCGTCCGAGTCGAGGCGGCGGCATACGCCGGGCAGTAGCCCGTGGCGCCGCGCAGCATCAACGCGCCGGAGACGGCGGTCAGTGGCCCACGCGCGCGGGGCAGCTGGGCGGCCAGCGCGAGCGCGCCGAGCCCAGCGAGCACGGTGAGCACCCGTTCAGTGGGAGAGACGTTCTGATGGTCGTGAAGCGATGCGGCGTGCATAGGGACTCCTCCAGCGAGCTGGCCCCGCCAGACGTCGATCCCCGGGGGGACCGGAGACCGACGTCGAGGGGCAACCGACAACGAGAACCGTGAGGCGCCTGGGCCGGCTTCACGCCTTCGAGTCGCTCTCTTCCTCGTCCTCGTCCTCTGCGTCTTCGTCTTCCTCCACGTCGTCATCTTCGGCGCCGGCGCTGGCGGCGTCGTTGATGCCGGCTTCGGCGAGCGCAGTCAGCTTTTCGTCCGCGGCCTTCTCCTCGTCGAGCGTGTCGCGCAGCAGTTCGGCCACCTCACTCAGCCCGAGGCCCTCGGCCCAGGCGGCAGCCGTGCCGTACGCGGCCATCTCGTAATGCTCGGCGCGCTGCGCCGAGGCGATGATCATCGCGTCGAGCACAGCCGGCTCGGCGTCTTCCTTCAGCGCGTCCGAGCCCTCCTCGATGATGCCGGCCATGCCCGCGCACGCCTTGGCGCGCGGCTTCTCCTCGAGCAGCTCGAACACCTGTTCCAGCCGGCTCACCTGGTTTTCGGTTTCGGCGAGGTGCGACTCGAGCGCCTCGCGCAGCTCGTCGCTCGCGGCGGCCTTGGCCATCTTGGGCAGGGCCTTCACCAGCTGCTTCTCGGCGTGGTAGAGGTCGCGGACTTCGTCCACGAGTGCGTCCATCAACGTATTCATCTCGGCCATGGGTCTGTTCTCCTTGTCGGTCGGGTGCTGGCGCAGTGCGCGCCACAGGTCGGTGGCGGCTGCTGCAGGACTTGTTCCACGTTTCGCGTAGGTCGATGAGGGGGCTGACCGGCACCGCGGGCGCTAAGTGAGCACCGCGGTGCCGAACAGTGGGCGTGGGGTTACCGCCTGGAAGCCTGCGTGTCGATCAACACGATGAACTCGCCGCTGTTGTCGGAACGCTCGCCGTCGTTGATGCTCAAGTAGAGTGTGCCGGCTTCCGGGATCTGGATCGAGGGCTGGGCACCGATGTGGAAGGGGCGACCATCGGGGCCGATGCGTCCGATCAGCGCCCCTGCCGGCGCGCTGGGCACCGGCGCTTCCGGCGCCATCCGCGATCCACCCGCGGCCGACGCCACGTCGTCGGGGTTCACCGACAACCGGACCTGGCCGCTGACGTTGAACCCGAGGCGCTGTCCACGACGGACGTTGTGCGGCGTGGCGACCCACTGGCCGTTGGCCGGCACCCTGATCGCCCCGGCCTGCGCCGGTGCGGCGGGCTCCGGTGTCGAGGTGCCACCCTGAAGCGAATAGGAGCCGAGATACACCCGGCCGACATCGCTGCCGCGGACGCTGCGTTGCGAGCCGTCCGGCAACTGGAAGATGAAGCGGCGCTCCTTGTTCTCTTCACCCGCGGCGGACCCCGGCCCCCCCGCGATATCCACGAGCTTGCCGGTCACGCTGGCACCGGTGGTGAGGAAGGCGAGGTGCTCGGGCCGGCGCGCCTCGCGCAGTTCCGTCTCCGGGAGCCCCGACGCGCCGCCGACGCGGTCGATCAACGCCACCTCTGAAATCGGCAGGCGCCGCTGGTCGTCACGCGAGACACGCACGTAGAGCGTGCCGTCCTCGAGATCCTCTAGTGCTCCTCTCACCATCTCGCCGTTGCGGAGTTGCACGGTGACGTTATCGGCCCCCTGCTGTGCGGGCAGGGTCGCGACGGAAACGGCGACCGCGACGATCCACGCAAACGAGGAGAGGCCGGGGAAGTCGGTCTGCGTCGCCGGCGGCTGCGCCCGCGGCGCCGGAGGTTCGGTGATGACGGGTTTCTCCGACGGCGCCTCCACGGGAGGTGCGGTGGGAGGTGGATCGATACTCGGTTCACGATCCACATGAGGCCGGTTCGGGTCGTCAGGCGGGACGATCGGCTGCTCCGGTGACTTCGGGTACTCCGGTCCCGGACGCTGCGGCTGTGTTGGATCCATTGGGTTGGGCATGTCTGCTCCTTGCCTTTCTTCAAAGCAAGATGCTCGCCACCCTCGTCGGTATTACACTCTTTGAGGTCTTCCGCATCACGACAATGCCAGCTGAACAGCACTCCGCCACGGTCGAGCATTTCGCGCTGCGTCTGTCTTCGAATCACGCCGAACTCGCGGCCGTCTGGCTCGAGCGGCTCGACCAGCTGCTCGAAGTGGACGCCCGCCAGGTGTTTCCGTCACATCAGTTGCTCGACCACATCCCCGAGTTGATCGACCAGATCGCGTCGTATCTGCGCGCGCCGGGGGATCAGGCGATTGCCGCCGACACGGTGGTGATGGCCAAGGCCGCGGAGCTCGGTCTGCTGCGGTTCGACCAGCGCGCGTCGGTGCACCAGGTGTTGCGCGAGTACCAGATCTTCAGCGAGATCCTCGAGGAGTTCTTCGCGCGCGAAGTGGCGGCGCTTGGACCCGGCGGCGACCCGATCGCCGTGGTGCTGGTGCTCCGTCGCGCCCAGCAGGCGGTGCGGGTCCTGATGCAGCAGACGGTCGATGCGTTCATCACGCGCTACACCGAGACGATCGAGCGGCAGAACGCACAGCTCCGGAACTTCAGCCGTCTGGTGAGCCACGAGATTCGCCAGCCGCTGGGCGTCCTGCAGGTGCTCACGCGCGTGCTGCCGGTCCCCGAGGGTGACGCCGATAGCCTGCGCCTGCGCGACACGCTGGATCGCAACGTCAGCCGCCTGGGCGCGGTTGCCGGCATGCTCGAGCGGCTGGCGCGTCTGACGCGCGCCGAGAACGCGCCCAACGAGCAACGCGTGGAGCTGACGTCGCTGGTCAGGGACGTGGCTCGACAGCTCTCCGACATGGCCGACAGCCGCGGGGTGTCGATCGTCATCGACGAGCAGCTGCCCGCGCTCGTCGCCGACGCCGGACGCCTGGAACTGGTGATGATGAACCTGCTCGCCAACGCGGTGAAGTACAGCGACCCGGTGAAGGCCGTGCGCGTCGTGCGCGTGGAGTGCGATGGCCGCCTGCCGCACCCATGCGTCCGCATCCGCGACAACGGTATCGGGATCCCGCCGTCGAAGCTGGCGATCATCTTCGACCAGTTCGTGCGCGTGCATTCCCATCTCGACGATGAGCTCGGCACGCAGGGAATGGGACTGGGCCTGTCGATTGTCCGCGAGTGTATGGACGCGATGAGCGGCGCGGTGGGCGTGGAGTCGATCGAAGGCGCCGGCACCACGTTCACGCTGGAGTGGCCGCCGGAGCCCGCGGCTGGCGCGCACGTGATGCACCTCCTCGGCTGACCGCGCGCGGGTGCGGCGTGGCACGCTTCCTGCTCCCTCCATCAGCAGTCAATCACGACCGTTCCGAGGGAGACACCAATGATCAACAAAGACGAAGCGGCTGGCAAGATTGAGCAGGGGAAGGGCGCCATCAAGGAAAAGGTCGGGGAGATGACCGGTGACGCCGAGCTCGAAACCGAGGGCCAGGCGGATCAGCTCGCCGGCAAGGTTCGCGAGAAGACGGGCACGGTCGAGCGCAAGGTCGATGAGACGGTGGATGCGATCAAGAAGAACTTGAATCGCTGATGCCACACTCCTTCATCTTGTTGAGCAAGGTCTTGTAGCTCACGTTCAGGTACGCGGCTGCCTTGCGGCGGTTCCAGCGAAAGCGGGCCAGCGCGTGGTCGATCGCTTCGCGTTCCGCCCGCATGGCAGCCGCGCGGGCGAGGGCCTGGAGGTTCACGCCCTCGCTGCCATCTCCTTCGGCGACCTCGTCAACGCCATCCGGCTCCGGCTCGGGTGGCACCGCGGTGGCGGTGGCGGCCGCCGAGTTCTGATGGGCGACGGCGAACGGTCCGGCCGCGGGTTGAGCTGATGGAGCACTCACCGGGGCACTTGCCGGCGGCGTCGTGTAGACCGGCTGCTCCGCTGGCGGCGGAGGGGCGGGCTGCGCCGGCGGAAGCGGCGAACCACCTGCCACGCCTGCCTGGCGGAGACGCAGCAGTTCCGTCAGGATGAGGTGCTCCTCCTGGAGCACCACGAACCGCTTCATCATGTTCTCGAGCTCGCGGATGTTACCCGGCCAGGCGTACCCCATCAGCGCGTCCATCAGTACGCGGCTCGGCCGCACGGGCGGACGCCGGTAGACGCTGGCGTACTTGGCGAGGAAGAACTCGACCAGCGCCGGGATCTCCTCGCGGCGCTCGCGGAGCGCGGGCACACGCAGCTCGATCACCTGCAGGCGATAGTAGAGGTCCTCTCTGAACGTGCCCACCCGCATCATCGCTTCGAGGTCGCGGTTGGTGGCGGCGATGACGCGGACATCGACCTCGATCGGACGGTTGCTGCCGAGTCGCGTGAACTCGCGGTCCTGCAGCACGTGGAGCAGCTTGGCCTGCAGCGCCGGGGGCATCTCGCCGATTTCGTCCAGCATGATGGTGCCGTGCTGCGCGAACTCGAACTTGCCGATGCGCGTGTTGCCAGCCCCCGTGAACGCCCCGCGCTCGTGTCCGAAGAGCTCGCTCTCGAGCAGGTCCGCGGGCAGCGCCGCGCAGTTCACCTTGACGAACGTCTTGGTGCGGCGGCCGGAGCGGCGATGCAGTTCGCGCGCGATCACTTCCTTGCCGACGCCGCTCTCCCCGCGCAGGAGCACCCCCACGTCGCTGTCCGCGACGCGTTCGACCATCGCCATCACCGACTGCATGGCCGGTCCCGAGCTCCAGCAGGGCTGTGCGCCCTGGGGGTCCTCGGCCATCTGTGCGCCGAGCCGCGCGACTTCCGCGCTGAGCGACTCGCGCTCGAGCGCGTTGCGGATAGCGGACTCGAGCGCCGCTTCACCGACGCCGTCGGGGTCACCCGGCTTGAGGACGTAGTCGGCGGCGCCCAGGCGGACGGCCTCGACGATCGTGGCCGGCGCCTGGCGGCCGGACAGCATGATGACCTGCGCCGCCGGATGCGCGCTGCGGATGGCGCGCAGCGTTTCGATGCCGTCGAGATCGGGCATCAGCACGTCGAGCAGGACGACGTTCGGGGCGGCGCCGGCGCGCAGGCCCTCGAGCAGCGCGGTGCCACTGTGGTAGACGTCCACCGCGTAGCCCTGCGTGCGCAGCAGTGTCTGCAGGAAATCGGTGAACGCCGGGTCGTCGTCAACAATCGCCAGCCGTGCGGTCATTCGGGTGCCATCTCCACTGGAAACACAATCGCAAGTGCGCCGGCGCCGTTGCTGCCCGCCCGGCCGCCGACGCCGGCGATCAGCCGGCAGGCCAGCGGCACGGCCAGGCCATGACCGCGCCAGGGGTCGAATCCCGCGGTCGGGGCAGCCGTGGTCAGGAACCGCAGCTCCCCACCCTCGGTTTCGATGCGCACGCCGGATGCGGCGCTCCGCGTCATCGCCTGCAGCACGGTGCTCACCGCGTCCGCGAGCCGGTCCACGCCGGCGCCGACGATCAGCGTCTCCGAGCCGGCGAGATCCGACGACGCGGTGGCAACACCGCGCTCACGGAGCTGCGCCGTCACCCGATCCACCAGGAGCGAAACGCTCGCGCGCCCACGCGCGATCCCATCCGGATCGGCGAGAAAGGCGCTCGCATCCTCGCACAGGCGCGAGATCTTGCCCAGAGCCTGCTGCGTGCTGGCCAGGGCGCGTTCCCGATCTTCGCCAGTCGTGAGCCGTTGCTCCCGGATCAATCGCAGATAGCCGTGCGCCACTCCAAGGGGCGTCCGGAGGTCGTGGATCAGCAAGTTGAGTACCCGTTCGGCGTCGGTCATCGCAATGGAGGGGGTTGGCACGTGCATTGATTCTCCGTGTGACGGGGACACGTGCAAGAATCGCATCCACTATACCAATGGCTGCTACCTCGACCGTGCTGATCGTCGACGATTATCCTGATGCTCTGGACGTCTGGGAGCTCTACCTCCGCGCGTCCGGCTTCGAGGTCCTGACGGCGGCCGACGGACGGCAGGCCTTGGCCTGCGCGTCGCAACATCTCCCGGACATTGTCGTCATGGACCTCGAAATGCCCGAATTGACCGGGTTCGAAGTCGCGCGCGAGTTGCGCATGCTCGAGACCACCCGCCACATCCCGTTGATTGCGTCGACCGGGCACTCTCATACAGCTCAACTGGACGAAGCCCGCCGGTCCGGCTTCGACGCCATCATCATCAAGCCGTGCGAGCCCGACGCGCTCGTGCTCGAGATCCGGCGCCTGCTGGCCAATCGTCGCGACCACGGACCTGCTCCCACCGGGCAGTAGCCTTCCACTTACCGGTAATCCACTACCTCTCGCCCCGCCTCGTGAGCTGGCACGGTTGGTGCTGAGGCTGACGGGCGGGGACTTGCGTGCTTGCCGCCGGCAGCGTCGGCGCGGCCGCTCGCGGGATCGCCATCGCCACTCGCGTGAATCGCGGGACGGGTGGTGAGCACCTGGCGCGCTGACGGCAGCGTCGCTCGAACAGATGTCACCGGAATCAACCGTGGCGCGGCGAGCACTCCGCGTTCACCTCAGCAGAAGGAGAGCGACATGTATCAACGAGAACGAGCGGAAGGGGCGGGCTTCACGATCGGCCTGATGGCAGGGGCGGTGGTCGGCGCCGGCGTGGCGCTGCTGTTCGCGCCGAAGGCCGGCTCGGAATTGCGGGGGGACCTGGGCGAGTCGATGGGAACACTGCGCGATGCGGTCGCCCGTCACGTCCGCGATCTCGCGGATCGCGCCGGTGTCGATCTCGACAACCTGCAGGCGAGCGTGGATCGCGCGACCGAAGCAGCGGAGTCGACCGCGAACCAGATGGTGAACTCGGCGGCGGAGAAGGCTCGGAGTATGACCGGCCAGTCGAACATGTAGACGTGGATCCCGTGAGAGACGTGAACGCGGTGATCCGTGCGTGAGTGAGGAGACAAAAATATGCTCAATACGATTCTTGTCGTGCTGATTGTGCTCTGGCTGCTGGGAATGGTGAGCTCGTACACACTTGGCGGCTTCATCCACATTCTGCTGGTGCTCGCGGTGGCCGTGATCCTCATCCGCGTCATCCAGGGCCGCAACCCGATCTAGGCGGGCCCGGGCCCTCAGGCGAGCCTCGCGCAGCATCTGCGCGCCCTGCCCGCCGAGGGCTCGGGCCGTACCCGTGGGTCCCCTGTCCGGATTCACCCGTGCACCACACGTGGTCCATCTCTTGCGTGAGGTGAAACAGGGAGCCCCCATGGATGTGATGCGGCCAGACCAGGAGGATGCGATCCGGGCGGTGATGGCCGGCCACGACACTGTCGTGGTGATGCCGACCGGCGCCGGCACGTCATTGCGCTATCAGTTGCCCGCGCTGCACCTGCCTGGTCTCACGCTGGTGGTCTCTCCCCTGATCTCCCTCATCAAGGATCAGGCCGACGAGCTCGGTCGCCTGAGCCTCGACGCGTCTCAACTGGACAGCACGCGCACGACCCGCGAGCAGGCGGGCGTGAGCGCGGACGTCGCCCGCCAGCGGCTGGAGTTCGTGCTGACGACGCCCGAGCGGATGAACTCCCCCGAGTTCCAGCGCGCGCTGCAGAACGTCGAGATCGATCTCATCGTGATCGACGAGGCGCACTGCATTTCCGCGTTGGGGCACGACTTTCGCCCGGCATATCTCGGACTGCGCCGCGCCATCGAAGCGTTGGGACGTCCACCGGTACTCGCGCTCACCGCCACGGCCTCGCGCCGCACACTGGACGACATCGGCCAGCAGCTCGGTCTGCGGGACATCGCCGTCTTCAATCACGGTATCTATCGGCCTAATCTGTGCCACGAAGTGCGCCCGGCCTCGGGCGACGGGGACAAACTGGATCAGCTGATACCCCTCGTCTCCCTGGAGGCCGGATCGGGCATCGTCTACGCCTCGACGGTCCGCAATGCAGAGACCGTCTACCGGCGTCTCACCGGGCTCGGCGCCAACGCGGAGCTCTATCACGGCCGGCTCGCGGCCTCCGCGCGCCGGGGCGCCCAAGAGCGGTTCATGAGCGGCGACAGCCGCGTCATGGTGGCGACCAACGCGTTCGGCATGGGGATCGACAAGCCCGACATCCGCTTCGTCATCCACTACAACATGCCGGGCTCGCTCGAAGCCTATTACCAGGAGGCCGGGCGCGCGGGACGGGACGGCGAGCCGGCGCGGTGCATCGTGCTCTGGGGAAAAGACGATGCCCGGACACATCAGTTCTTCCTTCAAACCCGCTACCCACGCACGTCCTCCATCAAGGACGTGATCGCGGCATTCGAGCGCGCCGGCGAGCGTGGTATCGCGCCCGGGGAACTGAGCCAACGGATTGGTGTCTCGGCCCGCAAGACCCACGTCACCCTCAACGCACTCAACGAGGCGGGCATTCTGCGCGCCGCGCCGGATGGCCGCCTCCACGCCACGGGGGAGACCAGCGTCGATGCCGACGCTCTTGCCGCCACCTACGAGGCGCTGCGCGAGTCGGACGTCCAGAAGCTCCAGCAGATGACCATCTACTGCCAGACCGCGCTGTGCCGGTGGCGGAAGCTGCTCGACTACTTCGATGACGAGGACGTCGCCACAGAGGCCTGCGGTCATTGCGACAACTGTCAGCGGGGGCTCTCACGGACGACGACGGCTGCTCTGTAGCACTCTCTACCGAGATGAGGAGCGTGGCCATCGCGGGTAACGGCGATTGGCCTGCGAGTTGCACTGTTCCGGGCCAGACGCGTGCGCCCTGCCGACGAGAGGGAAGGGCACCGAGTGGTCACGGACCGGCTTGGCAAGCGTCGTGAGGCTTCCGAAGCTCGGCGCGAGGTCGAGCCGGCAGTAACACTCACACCACAGCGACCCGGAGGATACAGGAAGCCATGGCGACGAACACAACCACGAACACGTCCGCGTCTCGCGTCATTCGCGGAATCAGAGACAGCGTGTCCGGACAGGTCGAGGACCAGAAGCACCGGGCGGCGGAGGGCATCCTGGGACTGGCCGAGGCCGTCCGGCGGCTGAGTAACGAGATCCGAGGGCACAACGAACCGCTGGCCAACGCGGTCAACACGGCCGGCTCGCGGCTGAATGCGGTGGCCGATCGGGTGCGCGAGGCCGATCCGACGGAGATCGCCCAGGCCGTGGCGCGGTTCGCCAGGCAGCGCCCGGTGCTGTTCGTCGGCGCCGCGTTCGTCGTGGGCCTCGGTGTGTCGCAGTTCCTGAGGGCGGCGGCGAGGGCAGACAACTCGATCAGCCGTTCGTCGACGGCGCTCAGGGATCTCTCGGAATCGAGCGTGGGCGCCTGAGCGCCCGCGCGGAGGAGAGGAGCACAACAATGGCAAACGGACAACGGGCGGAACGGTCGCTCGGTGAGCTCTTCCAGGAGCTCACGCAGGATACGTCGGCGCTGATCCGGCAGGAGATGGCGCTTGCCCGCACGGAGATGTCCGATCGCATCTCGGCCTTCGCACGGGACGCGTCGCTGATCGGAGTCGGCGGCGCGCTGCTGCACGTCGCCCTCCTGGCGGTCACGGCGGCCATCATCATGGGACTCGTCCAGCTGGGCCTGCAGGGATGGCTGTCCGCCATCATCGTCGCGGCGGTGTTCGGCGTGGCCGGCGGCGTGCTCATCGCGAGCGGCCGCGCGGCCCTGAAACGCCGGACGCTGACACCGGTGGAGACCGTGGATTCGTTAAAGGAGACGGCGCAATGGCTGAAGAATCAAACCAGGTAG
>Ga0105103_10001685_pt1 | contig 11905 bp, 10 predicted proteins | sample PPLLaktember2015_2_FD_79107 | JGI IMG/M metagenome (GOLD analysis project Ga0105103, IMG submission 79107) | Freshwater sediment microbial communities from Prairie Pothole Lake near Jamestown, North Dakota, USA - PPLs Lake P7 Core (6) Depth... | ecosystem: Environmental > Aquatic > Freshwater >...
GGCGCGGCGAAAGACCTCTTCCGCTTCTCCGCGCGTGAATGAACGAATATGCATTTCATTCCGAATATCGACTTGATCATTGGCCCAAGTCTTGATCACAAAATCGCCTGAAAGACGATCAACCTGCAATGTGCCCCCTTGACCGACATCGAAGGTCTTGGTGATGGTCACATAAAAATCCCCGCTTTCGCCCTGTAACTTCACTTGATCCTGCTTCGTGCCGCTTGCATCCTCCGTCAGAAAGGCATTCTCGCCTTGTCGTGCCCATGTCGGGGAGACAAAACTCAGAAGCGCAAAGATCATCAGCACAAAATGAGCTGTGGTTTTCATAATACATCCCTTTCCTGCAATAGTTGTTGGACTTTGGTTCTGATATAAATATTGTTATTCTGCGTAGATTGCATCGGCAGCGATGGAGCAGTCAATGCGCCGCGTCGCGCCAATATTTTAAATGCCTGGATCCGGACAGCCTCTGAAGAGTCTGTCAACATCGATCTGAGCAGAATCTGTTCTATCGCCGGTGAATCCGGAAAGGTGTCAAAAGTTTTCATCACCGCCAACTTTATGCCCAGATTTTTTTCATTTTCCAATATAGACTCCAACGATTCGATGGTTTTTTTATCCATAGCGCACTGATCATCAATGATAAACTGAGCCGCTTTGACTGCATGCAGACGCACCGTCGCATTTTCTGCCTGAAGCGCATTGTTGATCATTTGTCGAATGACAGGATCATCGGCCTTTCCCTGCAACCGAACCAGATTGAGCGTCTGGTAAACGATTTCGAAAGATCCATCGGCATTGATATTGATTTTATTGACATCGAGCAGATGCGGGGATATCTCACCATATTCAGTGACGATGAGACGATCGGCAGTCATCAAATCCTGAACACTTGGCAGAGAACGGCTGTTTATCATCGAGGTGCGACCGAGAAGAAAAAATAGTACCAAGGCCAAGGCAAAAGATGCATATCGAAGCATTCTCCCGGCTAAAGTCGAAGCCCAAAAATATGATTCCGCTTTGCCAATCTTTTTCCGGCGTAAGCGATAAAATAGCTGTTGACGATTGTATCGACTCCAAGATGAATCAAGATGTGCTGCGGGGAGACGATCAATAAAACTCCGTAGACGCAGGCTCTCCAGACGACACGTCTCACATGTCTGCAAATGGTGTTGCAGGTCTTGATCGTCGTCAACAGGCAATTCATCAAAAAGGTTCACCAGCAGCTGTTTCTGATAGAAAGAACAGTTTTTCATTTGCACAGCACCTAATCTCGAAAGTAGGGTTCCATTTCTTGTCGAAGCTTTCGACAAGCACGAAAGAGTAGATTTTTTACAGTTCCCTCGGCGCAATCCAGCAATTCCGCTATTTCTCTGATTTTCAGATTCTCCCGATTTTTCAGACAAAAAATGGCCCGTTCCCGATCGGTCAATCGATTGAGGCTCTTGCCGAGAAGCTGCATCATCTCCTTTGTTTTCACCGTTTGTTCCGCCTCATCCTGATCAGAGCAAAGCAATGAGGCTTCATTCTCCCACTCTTCCTGACGATTCAATGACAAGACCTGGCGCAAACGCCGCTTTTTACGCATGTTGATAGACTGGCGGACGACAATGCTCAGAAGCCAAGTTTTAAAAGAACTTTCAAAGCGAAATCCGGTCAATCGTTTAAAAGCCCGCAGAAAACTTTCCTGATAAACATCTTCAGCGTCGAGACGGTTACCGGTCATGTACAGGGCAAAAGTCAGGACAGAGTGGTCATGTTTTTTGACCAACTCTTCAAAAGCTTTTTCATCTCCCCGCTGTGCGCGCACAATGAGGCTGATTTCGTTTTCATCCGGAGCAATCATGTCTGCATCCTATTTGACAGCGGAATGAGAATAAAGTTTGCAGATTATGAAAATATATTTACGATTTTGGGCACCTGAATTTCAGATCCATTTAAGGGCATCAAATGGACATCACTAAAATCCATGCAAATAAAATCAGCAGCGAAACAACTGTGATGGGAATGCCGATGCGGGCATGTTCCCAAAAACCAATCGAAATTCCAAACCTTTTTGCCTGTTCAAAGACAATCAAATTGGCGATGCTGCCGATGGTGATCAGGTTGCCGGCAAAAGTACTTGAAGCAGCCAAGACGTACCATTGTTCGTGATTTTGTGGTTCCAGAAATTTGATTAACAACATTGTCGCCGGTACATTGCTGACCAAATTGCTGAGCAACGTGGATACAAAACCGAGAAAGTAGAGGTTGTGCAGATTAAAGCCGCTCTTTTCCATGCTGTTGACAATAACCTGAGGTATCTGCTGCAATGAAATACCGTGGATAATGATAAAAAGAGCGATAAATAATATGAGCAAGTTCCAATCGATGAGGCTCATAATCTCGCGCGACTCCATTTTCCGGCTGCAGAGGAGAATTCCGGCAAAGACCATTGCGGATATTTCGCGAGGAATCGGCATAAAAAAAAGAACCAGCATGAGTGAAACCGCGATCAATCCCTTCATACTTTGCCATCTGTTGAAGGGAGGCCAAGCGCCCAAAAAATCCAAGTCCTTGATTCCCTGGTCGAATGCAAAGCGATCGCGATAGAAGAAGAGAATGATAAAATAGCCGATAACCAGGGAGACTATTGCAGGCGGCGCACACCAGACAATAAATTGGTCAAAATGCAGCCGTCCGACCTGTCCGATCAGCATATTTTGCGGATTACCGATGATCGTCGCTGCCGAACCCAAATTGCTGGAGATGGCCAGACCCAATAGAAATGGAATCGGATTGATTTTGGAATGAATCAGCGAGTAAACCAGTACCGGTGTGAACGCAAGACAGATGATATCATTCGCGAGCAAAGCGGAAAATACGGCACTCAACAACATGACCAATGCCAAAAGCCGACGGGGTTGTCCGGAAAGATGCATGACACGCACGGCGACGAACGTATAAAAGCCGCCGAGCCGGAGTTGAGCCGAAATAATCATCAGGGAATATAACAGCATTAACGTCGGCAGGTCGATGGCGTAGATGATCTGATTCAGGGGGACGATCGTCATCACCATCATGGCGATGGCGCCTAACAGTGCAATACCGACTCGATCCAATTGCAGCCCGGGAATGCGTCCAAAAGCCACGCCGGCATATGAGACGATAAAAATGATGATCGCAGTCCAATATAAATTTGAACCCATTTATAACCCTTGACAGATTTTTGCCGTATTTATGTTCATTTCAGAAGCTAAAATAAGGCTTTTGCGGTCGATTTGCAATAACGGCTAAAGATTTGAATGCTTATAATGAAATGAATTTAAAAAAATCCCCCAAAAAAAAGAGCAGCGAAAAGCTGCTCTTTTTTTGACAAATGAATTAATTTCTGCTTGGGATCACAATTTTATCCGATTCATAATGATTTCAGCGCCAAGGGACTGAGCACCTTCACCCTCGACCAGACCTTTCGCCCAAATGGTATAAATGACTGAAGGGGCAAGAACCAAATCCTCGATTTCGAGCACCACTGTCGCCGTGCCGGCCAGCTTGATCTGGAGTGTGTATTGACCAATTGGAAGTGACAGAAAAGCAGTATTTTCTTTAAAGGAGACTGCTGAGAACAATACGGTTCCATCATTGATCGTCACATCGACCGTTGGGGCATCAGGGGACAAATGTACGAACCTCAATTGCGCACTGTCTAATGTAGGATCTAAAAATTGATCCTGTACTACCCAGGCATCGATATTGGCAGCAACATCACAAGCGAAAACGCTATAATAGGTTTCAGCTGCCAAATCCAAATTCTTTTCCAAAACAACATCGCTGGTCTCCGCTATCGTCAACTTGACGCTGTTCTCGCCTTCGCGCAGCGTGGTATAGCGGGTATTGTTCGGATATTCGAGACTTTTGGCGAAAAGAGCGTCATCCAGATAAACATCAACAGCAGGAGCATCCGGCGAAGCGTGAATCAACATGACATGCGGTAAATTTTGATTGGGAGGAAAGGGGAAATCACCCTTATCGCAGCCGAGAGCAAATATCATCATGCCGACCAGTATGACCAGATGTAAATTCTTCAACTTCATTTTTTTCTCCTTATGATTTAAAAAACCAGAGAAAAGAGCTTTCCCCGGATAAACCTGAATATAAAACAGTTGCTGGTGGAGATTTTATTCCAAAATGCAAAAGAAAAAGCCCCGTCAAAATTGCTGCCGAGGCTTTTAGGGGAGAGTGCATTCATGAAACGATTATAAAATGTCGTAGAAAAATTTAACCATTTGAGCAGGCGGGTCTCCCCGCCTGCTCTGCGAGAAGTAAAGGAAAAAGGTACAGTAAAATTAATCCGCAAATGCCAGGGCATTTTGATTCAGTTCACCGTAAAGTGAATTAAAAAATGCCACCGCATCCTCCCTTTCAGACACCTTGACGCGTTGCGACAGTTCATCTGAATTAATGTAAATATAGGCCATATTGGCATTGACTCGAATCACAGAAGCGCGGTCATTTTTCACCATGCTGACCAGAATTGGATTAAATTCGCTCAAATTCAACTCTGGATAATCAGATTTCAGTTTAAGCAAAACATGAAGGGCGCTGTACCGTGCGCCGAAATTGTCCGATTTCAAGGTCTGCATCAAGCCCTTTTTGGCCAGATCCAACTTTTTCCCATCAATCGCTGCATCACCTGCAGGAAGATTATTGACCGCCAACAACAGCATAAAAAACAGCATCATTACTTTTCTCATGGTATTTCTCCTTATATCATCAATCTATTTCAATGAGCTGTGAGATATTATTCGCCAATTTGCTTGGCTGCTTTACACTCTTCAAATCATAGGCCACATTTCTATAACTCAAATCAACTTGTTGTTTATGTTGAATTTTAAACAATTAATCGAGTCATGTTGTTGTGAATTCAGATGCCACAATTTTTCTCCTGTCAGGATGGAAAATCATGCAACCCTTTGTAATTATTATGTCTAATTCGCCGGTAAAAATGTGGCAGCAGGAAAAAATGTGGCACCCATTCGTTGATCAACTTGTAATCAGCGTGAAGGAAAATGGATATAATGGAGTTAAAACCGATAAAAATTGTCACCCCAGTTGGAATAGGGTGATCATTGGAACCAAAGATCAGTTCGGAAAACGATCCTCTACTGATCATCTTCCCCCTTGCGTCTTTGAAGCCGATTGTTCAGTGCACGGCGTGTGAGCCCTAAAAGTTGAGCAGCAATGGTCTGATTATCATCGGCACGACGCAACGCTTCAGCAATCAACAACTCTTCCACCTGCTTCAGATTAGGCAGTGGATCACCGAAAACCAGGTCAAAACCATTCAGCTCAACCTCTTGGGTGGACGGCAGCATTTGGCTCGATTTTATCCCTATTTTCTCGCGAAAGGGTTCAAGCGCAAGGATGCCTGATTGATGACGGCTCAAAGCGTCGAAAATCATCCCCTCCAATTCGCGGATATTGCCGGGAAAACTATAATTCTTGAGTAGAATCAACAATTCCTTGGGAAACGCTGGAATCTTTTTTATCAGTTCTGCAGCGGCCTTTTCCAAAAAATGATTGACTAAAAGCGGAATATCTTCTTTGCGCTCCCTCAGTGGGGGTAAATGGATATGATGAGATTGGAGACGATAATATAAATCCTTACGAAAAGTACCATTTTTCGCCAATTCCTCTAAATTCTGCAGCGTAGCCACGACAATTCTGGCATCGCTCAGTTTTGGCATATCAGAGCCAAGTGGATAGAACTGTTTTTCCTGCAGCAAACGTAATAACTTGACCTGCGTCTCCACCGCCAGATCGCCGATTTCGTCCAGGAAAAGAGTGCCGCCGCTTGCTCGTTCAATAAGACCCGGCCGATCTCTGTCAGCTCCGGTAAAAGCGCCGCGCTTGTGCCCAAAAAGGGTATCCGAAAATAAATGATCATCAAGACCGGCGACATTTTCAGCGACAAATTCACCACGTCGCTCACTCAAATCATGAATCGAGCGAGCAATCAGCTCTTTACCGCTTCCGGTTTCTCCGGTGATCAACACCGGCAGAGAGGTTCGCGCAATGGCTTCGACATACTGGAAAATCGCATGCATCATCGGGCTCATGGTGATGATGGAGGCGAAAAGTTCCGGATGCTTGAGCTTTCGCGACAGCAGATACTCTTTCAGCTTGACATTTTCAGCACGAACCTCACCCATTTCGAGCGACCGGCGCACCGCGGTGAGCAACCTTGAATCATCTACCGGTTTGAGAAGATAATCGAAAGCGCCATTTTTCATAGCCTCAACCGCGGCATCCACCTCATTCACCGCAGTAATCACAATCACGGGAATGCCGGGATGATTGCGGACAATCTTGGGAAGGAGTTGACGACCTGAAATAAAGGGCATGTTCAGGTCGAGAGCGATCATCGACACGCTGTTGACCAGCAGAAATTCCTCCACCTGCCGGCTGTCGCTGAGGGTGACCACATGGGTAATGCCATCGGCGGCCAAGGTAATTTCTGCGCTGTTTAAAAAGTCTGGTTCGTCGTCGACGAGTAAAACCGGCAGTTCGGGATATTTATTGCGGTTCATTTGATTACCTCAGCATTCAACGTGATAGCCGGCAGCAGCAGAGTTGCGGTTGTGCCGGCCTGAAGCTGTGAACGAAACAGCAATTCTCCTCCATGATCCTTGACAATGGCATATGCGATGGATAGCCCAAGACCGGTGCCGCCGCTCTCCCGCCTGGTGGTGTAGAAAGGATCAATAATATGTTTCAATGCCTGATCATCCATTCCTTCACCACTGTCCGTCACAGTTAAACAGACTTTATCGGCCTCTTTATCATACACCGTTCGAATGGCAATGGCTTTGGGCGCAATCTTGAGTGCCTGGCATGCGTTGCTGATCAGATTTATTAAAACTTGTTCAAGTTTTTGAAAATTTCCCCGCACCACAGGAAGTGATTTCTGCAAGTCAAGGGTAAAAGTGTCTGTGGTTTTCTTGATCAAATTATTGACAATCAGAACTGCCGTTTCGACAACATCATTCAGATTGATCTGGCTCTCCAAGATGCCTGTATCCTGTCGGGCATAGTCTTTGAGGCTGCTGACAATTTTCTGGATCCGTTGGGAACCCTTGCCGATGCCGGAGATGAGGTCTAAAATCTTTTCACGGGCTGATGAATAGGGCATCCCGGCAAGGACAAAATCGCCATTTTCGTTGTAGTAACGATCCAAAATCGGCAGGATGGCATGCCAAACTTTATCGATCATTTTATAGTTCAGCATGATAAAATTATTGGGATTATTGATTTCATGGGCGACGCCGCTGACCAGAATACCCAAAGTAGCCATTTTCTCCGCCTGCAATAATTGCTGCTGGTTCAACCGTTCCCGTTCTTCGGCCTCTTTAAGTTCGGTGATGTCGCTGATCAGCCCATCATAGGACATCACCTCTCCAGTTTCATCTTTCTGATGTACGATGGTACTCTTTACCCATCGCAGGGCGCCTTTCCGATGCATAATTCGATGCTCAAATGGGGTTACGGTTTTTCCCAAGAGCGCGAGGCGGCTGTATTCACGCACATTATCCTGATCATCGGGATGTACCATCTCAATCCACAAGTCCGGATTGATCGCAAAATCTTCCTGCGTGTATCCCGTGACAGCGAGGGACCCTTGTCCATGATAAGTGTGAATGGGTTGCCCGTTCTTTACCTTGACCGAATAAATGTAATCCGTCAAATGATGCAAAAGCTGGCTGTACCGCCGTTCACTTTCAATCACCTCATCGAGTATGCGCTTTTGTTCGGTAATATCCGTATAGTGCTCGATCCGCCCACCGGTATAAAGACCACTGTAAATCGGCATGCTCCAATATTCGAGCCGACGTTCGATCAATCCCTCGAAATTACGGATGGAGCATTCAAAACGCTCAACTGCGGATTGATCGGCATACGTTTTAAGAACACGACGACTGAATTCCCCGCTGTCTTCAAATAAGGCTGCTAAATGGGCCTCAACAAGCAGGTGAGCATCTTTTCCAATGACTTGCTCACGCTCAACGCCCAGATATTTCATATAGGCCTGATTGACCCAGACGATTTTCAAATCGGCATCTAATATGGAAATTCCAACACGGCTGCTTTCCAATACATCATTGGTGAGGGAACGATATTTTTCCTCGCTTTCGAGCAGCTCGCGTTCGGACTCTTTCTGGGCCGTGATATCATTGATCAGGCCATTGTAAGCATATAATTCGCTTTCTTCATTGCGCAGCAGTACAATGGTATTGCGTACCCAGCGGATATTTCCATCGCGGTGAACGATACGATGTTCAAGCGCCTGAACGTCATAACCCCGCAATGCCTGGGATGATTGCAGCGTGACAGCCTCACGATCTGAATCATACACCATGCGATACCATAATTCAGGATCGCGGGCATAATCCTCAGAGGAATATCCCGTCACGGCAATACATCCCGGACCATGAATGGTTTCGACGGCTCTGCCATTGTCCACACGAACGGTGTAGATATAATCCGAGAGATAATTCACCAATTGACGGTAAATTTGGGTGATCTCTGAAAAATCTGCCGTGTTTTTTCGTGACAAGCGTCGGCGAAGCCTTTCAACCTCAGCCTGCAGCCGCTCGTTGTCCAGGCGATATTCTTCGATGGTTTTCACGGAACGTTAGAATCCGAGTTGATGAAATTGAAGAAAATCGATTTCACCAAGTTCGTCCTTTCAGCAGCTTTTCCTTTTGATAGGGAGTCAATTGTTCGCCTTTGTCCAACAGCCACTGCTGAAAGTCCTTTTCAATCTCTTCGCTCCATTTTCGGTCAATTTCTCCCGGCGTGTACTTTTTCTCTCGCAACCGCTGATGACCAAACTGATCGCGCAACCTCACAATCTCGGAGGTTTCCACAACCTCCTGGACCAGATGAGCTGGGATAAAAATAATCCCTTCCTTTTTGCCAAGGACGATATCGCCCGGCATCACCGCCGCACGACCGATTCGAATCGGGACATTGATACCCATGAGCATGGTTTCTTTGAGATACGAGGGATCCCAACCGCGATTGAAAACCGGGAAATTGGGAATGGGAAGAACACCCTCTATATCCCGGGCGCCGCCATCGATCACGACGCCGGTGCCGCCGGATTTAACCCAGATCGAATTGGCCAGGTTGTCTCCCATAAATGTACCATCGACCACTTTGCCCATTAAATCGACGACGATCACATCGCCATCGACAAGGGTATCAATAATCCATGAATTTTCCCCGCCGATTCGGCCTTCCTGTTTTCCCTGAGCGACGATGACCGAATCGACATCAGGCCGTCGCGGATAAAAATTGGCGGTTACAGCGCGACCGATGAGCACCGGATCATCCACAGTCAACACCCACCCCCCCTCGAATTGGTTGATGAAACCATGCCGATTGCAGACCGCCCATGCCTCCTCGATGGAGACCTGTTTAAGCCGCTCAATGAGATCTTCGGAAACTCGAGGACGCCCGTCGGGAAACCGCTCACCTTTCCAGGACGGGGTGTATTTGATCACATCTTCTTTTGAGAATATGCCGACTTGGGCAAACAAATTCGTGATTGCCAGAAAAATCAGAATAATTATCCTGCGCATTTTAATTTTCCCTCATTTACATAATGATTCCAATATTTTTATCAAAGGCTCAGCCGATCCGTCTCTAACCGACGTTGATTGGCTTCTGGGATACTCCTTGACTCCAAGTACGATCCCAGGATCGCTCTTTGTTCCACTCTTCTGTCGGAGCAAAATAGCGTTCATCTTTTTTCAAATGCCGCTTTACTTCTTCCTCGACCAAGTCAACACCCAGACCCGGAGCATCAGGAACCAGCACATAGCCATTTTGAATGATCGGTTTGCTGACGCCGCTGACCAGATCGTCATACCATTCATCATCGACACTGTGATGTTCGCAAACCATAAAGTTTTCAGTTGCCGCAGCAGCGTGGACGGTGGCGAAAAGTGTGATCGGACTGCCGGCCATGTGCAGCGCCATGCCGATGCCATGTTCCATGGCCAGATCACCGATCTTCTTGGTTTCTAAAAGTCCACCGGCTGTGGCCGGATCCGGATGACAGATGGCTATGGCCTTTTGCTCAAACAGATCCATGAATCCTTCTTTGAGATAAATATCTTCGCCGGTGAGTATAGGGGTGTTGCATGATTGACGCAGCTTCACATATTGATCGGTGTACTGCCAGGGAATCATGTCCTCGTACCAGGCAAAATTGTATTTGTCGAGCGCCTGGGCAATTTTGATGCAGTCTTCCAGTGGGAAATGGCCGAAATGATCAACCGCCAGCGGCGTCTCCCAGCCGATAATGTCGCGCACAGTGGCAGCATATTGCTGAAATAACCCCAGGCCTTTTTCAGTAATGCGAATTCCGGTGAACGGATGCATCACCGTGGAGGTATCCACCATGCCCGAAGGAGCGCTCAAGGCACCCTCAATCCCTTTAAGCATACCGATGCCGATGTCCATTTTGAGAAAGGTAAAACCGGCTTCAACGCGCGCCTTGAGACGCTTGCCCATTTCCTCGGCATTGTTCGAGGAGGGCGTATCGGCGTAAAGGCGTATTTTATCACGAAACTTTCCTCCCAACATTTGCCAGCAGGGCACACCCCAGGCCTTTCCCGCCAGATCCCACAAAGCCATTTCGATCGCCACTACTCCACCCGCCTGGCGAGCATGCCCACCGAATTGCTTTATTTTGCGGAAGATCTTGTCGATATTGCAGGGATTCTCGCCCAGGATGCGGCTTTTCAGCATCAAGGCAAAAGTCGGGCTGGCGCCGTCGCGAACCTCACCATAGCCGCAAATGCCCTGATTGGTATCGAGGCGAATGACGTAGCGTTTCCAGCCGTCCGGACCCATGCGCACCATGCGCATATCCGTGATCTCCAATCGCGAAGGTTCTGAAGACCGTCTCACCCGGTCGGATACCGATTGAGCTTCAGTGCGAAAAGCCGGCAAGCCCACAGCGGCAGCGGCAGTGCTGAAACCCATTGATTGAAACCATTGTCTTCGGTTCATAATGCTCTCCTCATTTTTTATAATTGACTCTTCACATTGATTCTTTCAAGCCCCCGTGAATAGCTTCCATCGTCGTCGGCAGATCATCACTGTTGCGGCCGAGGTTTTTTCCGCTGCCAGTAATTAGCCAGTATCGATCCGGAAATATTCATCCACGGACCGAAAATCGCAGGCGCCAGCGCCGCTTTAGCGCTGTTCAGCACGGTCATGGCCAGTCCTGAAGCCATGCCGCCATTCTGCAATCCAACTTCGATGGCGACCGTTCGGCTGTCCCGCTCATCCAATTTTGCCGCCCGCGCCAGCCAAAATCCCAACAGATAGCCGGTGAGATTGTGCAGCATCGCCGCCAAAATGATGGCAAAGCCAATGGTCTTGAGCTGATCAGCTGATCTCGCCGTGATGATCGCGATGATTAAACAGATGCCTGCCATTGAGACCAGCGGCAGAACACGATCCATCCAATTTGATACCTTTTTCAGCCGGATATTAATGATCAGTTTCGCAAGCACGGTGGCGCACAATAGTACCAAACCGACGGTTAGACCGCTGCGGAGCGTCCCCCATACACCGAATGCAGACAACGGGATTAAAAGGGTGATTGCAGCACCGGCCAGACTGATCAGCATAACAGCAATCAACGCCGCGGGATTTTGGTAAACCTTTTTATGACCATACAATACGCGATTGGCGATTAATCCCACAACAATCGGCACCACAATCATATTCAAAATAGATAACATCATGGATAAAAAATGTATCGGCACCAATTTACCCGCCAATACCTTCATATAAAAAGGTGTGACGACAGGTGAGGCGAGGGTTGAACACGCGGTCATCGTGA
>Ga0105103_10001686_pt1 | contig 11905 bp, 13 predicted proteins | sample PPLLaktember2015_2_FD_79107 | JGI IMG/M metagenome (GOLD analysis project Ga0105103, IMG submission 79107) | Freshwater sediment microbial communities from Prairie Pothole Lake near Jamestown, North Dakota, USA - PPLs Lake P7 Core (6) Depth... | ecosystem: Environmental > Aquatic > Freshwater >...
GCGATCGCGCGCGTGATGCTGAAGGACGCGCCCATCCTGCTGCTCGACGAGGCCACGAGCGCGCTCGACAGCGAGGTGGAGGCCGCGATCCAGCAGAGCCTCTATCGCCTGATGGAAGGCAAGACCGTCGTGGCCATCGCGCATCGCCTCTCGACGATCGCGGCGATGGATCGGCTGATCGTCATGGACAAGGGCCGCATCGTCGAGGAAGGCGACCACGCCTCGCTGCTCGCGCAGGGCGGCCTGTACGCGCGGCTGTGGGCGCACCAGAGCGGCGGGTTCCTCGGCGAGACGCTGGACGAAGAGGACGCAGGCGACGCAGAGCCGCCGCGTCGCGCCGCCGGGCCGTGAGGCTCAGCCGGCGATGAACTTCTCGAGCTGCTCGATCGTTTCCTGCTGCTCCTCGATGACCGCGCTGACGAGGTCGCCGATCGAGATCACGCCCACCATCGTGCCGCCCGGGTCCACCACCGGCAGGTGACGGATGCGCTTGTCGGTCATGATCCGCATGCAGCGCCGCACCGGATCGTCCGGGCCGACGGTGACGACCGGTGCGCTCATGATCTGCGACACGGGCGTGTCGGCGGACCCGCGGCCGAGCAGGATCACCTTGCGCGCGTAGTCGCGCTCCGAAACGATGCCGGCGAGCCGGCCCTCGTCGAGCACCGGTAGCGCGCCCACGCCGCGTTCGGCCATCATCTGGATCGCCGCCAGCACCGGCTCGCGGGCGTCGATCGACCAGATGTCGGTGCCCTTGCGGGCGAGCAGGTGCTTGACGAGCAGCATGGCCGGATTCCCCCGAGCGGCGCGAATTGCGCAGGTCCGCCCGATTCTATGCCAGTGAACGTGGTCCTCGTCGAGCCCGAGATCCCGCCCAACACCGGGAACGTAATCCGGCTGTGCGCCAACACCGGCGCACGGCTGCACCTCGTGCGACCGCTCGGCTTCAGCCTGGACGCGCGGTCCGTGCGCAGGGCGGGGCTCGACTACCACGAGCTTGCCGAGGTGAGCGAGCACGCGAGCCTGGCCGATTGCCTCGCGCGCCTCGGTGAGCCGCGCTGGTTCGCGTTCACGACCCGTGGCGGCGTGCGCTACGACACGGTCGAGTACGCGGGCGGCGATGCGCTGGTGTTCGGCCCGGAAACGCGCGGCCTGCCGGACGAGATCCTGGCGTCCTGCCCCGCCGAGCGCCGGGTACGGATCCCGATGCGGCCTGCGGCGCGCAGCCTGAACCTGTCGAACGCGGTGTCGGTCGTGGTGTACGAGGCCTGGCGACAGGCCGGCTTCGCCTAGGCGGTCTCGGATTTGACCGTCCGGCCCATGAGCGCGTAGACGGCTTCCTTCGGCGGCATGCCCTCGTAGAGCACGCGGTAGATCTGCTCGGCGATCGGCATCTCGACGCCGACCCGCCGGGCCACCTCGTGCACGGCGCGGGCCGCGAGCACGCCCTCGACCACCTGCCCGATCTCAGCCTGGGCCTGCTCGGGCGTCTTGCCGGAAGCGAGCGCGAGTCCGAAGCGCCGGTTGCGGGACTGGTTGTCCGTGCAGGTGAGCACGAGGTCGCCGAGGCCCGCGAGACCCATGAAGGTCTCCCTGTCCGCGCCCAGCGCCACGCCGAGCCGGGTGAGCTCCACCAGCCCGCGCGTGATGAGCGCGACGCGCGTGTTCGCGCCGAAGCCGAGTCCGTCCGAGATGCCGGCGCCGATCGCGAGGACGTTCTTGGTCGCGCCGCCCACTTCGACGCCCACCATGTCACCGGACGCGTAGACGCGGAAGTTCTCCCCGGAGAAGCTGCGCGCGAGGTCCATCGCGTAGTGCTCGTCGCGCGAGGCCACGGTCATCGCGCTCGGCAGGCCGGCGCCCACTTCCTTCGCGAACGTGGGCCCGGAAAGCACTGCGGTGGGCACGCCGGGGCCGAGCACCTCGTCGGCCACCTGGTGCGGCAGCTTGCCGGTCGAGAGCTCGAAGCCCTTGGTGGCCCAGGCCACGCGCTGGTGCGGTCGCAGCAGCGGCTTCGCACGCTCGAGCACCTCGCGGAACGCGTGGCTCGGCACGACGACGAGCAGCTGCCCGGCCTCCGCAACGGCGCGCGCGAAGTCGTGCTCGATCTCGAATCCGTCGGGCAGCCTGACGCCGGGCAGGTAGCGTTCGTTGACCCGGTCGCGGGCCATCGCCTCGAGCTCCGCGGTCTCGATGCCCCACAGGATCACGCGGTGCCCGCTGCGCGCGAGGTGCACGGCGAGCGCCGTGCCCCAGGAGCCCGAGCCCAGCACCGCGACGGTCGGCCTCGGGCCGGAAGCGCTCCGGGCCTCGGCCGCGGCAGCTTGCGTCGAGGGCACGGCGATCCCGTCAGTTGACGGTGCCGCCGCCCGCCGCCTGCGCCGCCGCCTGCTGCTGCTGCGCGTGGGCGTGCAGCGCCTCGAAGGTCACGAGCGGCAGGAGGAACGGCGGGAAGCCGCCCTTGTTCACGAGCTCCGAGACGGTCGCGCGCGCGAACGCGAGCAGGTAGTTCGGTGCCATGATGGAGAGCACCTGGGCGAGGTCGTTGGCCGACAGGTTGCGGATCAGGAATGCCCCGGCCTGCTGCAGCTCGAGCAGCCACACGACCTTCTCACCAGCCTTCGCCTCGAGGTTCACCTGCAGCACGACCTCGTGCATGTCCTGCGAGAGCGCGCTCGCGCGGGTGGAGATGTTGAGGTTCACGGACGGCGTTGCGCCCTGCACGCCGGTGACGAACGGGCCGCTCGGCGCCTCGAACGAGCAATCCTTGATGTAGATCGCCTGGGGGGTGACGACGGGCGCGCTGGGGTCGGCCGCCGGGGCGGTCGCGGGGGTCTGTTCGGTCATGGTGTTCGAGTCCTCGGAAATGGGATTGGGGAACCGCGCCGCGCGCGGTCAGTCGCTGCCGGTGAGCCGGTCGAGTTCGCCCGACTTGTCGATGGCATACAGGTCGTCGAAGCCGCCGACGTGGCGCTCGCCGATGAAGATCTGCGGAACGGTGCGCCGGCCGCCGCTTCGCGCCAGCATGGCCTCGCGCTCGCCCGGGCTCTCGTCCACCTTGATCTCGCGGAAGGCCAGCCCCTTGCGGGCCAGCAGGGCGCGCGCCCGGTCGCAGTAGGGGCACCAGCCGGCCGAGTACATGACGATATCGGGCGCCTGCCGCGTCACGGTGCTGCCCCTCACTTGCCCTTGTCGCCGCCCTTCACGAGGGGCAGGTTCTCGGCGCGCCAGGCCTGCAGGCCGCCGCGCAGGTTCACGACCTTGGTGAACCCCTGGGTGCGAAGCACGCGCGCCGCGGCACCCGAGCGCATGCCGCTCTCGCAGCAGGCGACGATCACCTTCTCCTTGTACTTCTTCAGCGTCTCGGCGGCGCCGCCGACCTGCTCCTGCGGCAGGTGCCGGGCGTCGCGGATGTGCCCGGAATCGAACTCGGCCTGCGAGCGCACGTCGAGCAGCAGCGCGCCCTGGTTCATCAGCCGCACGGCGTCCATCGGGCCGACCGCCTCGCCGCCGCTGCGGGCACGGCTGACCTCGTAGGCCAATGCCGCGACGACCAGCGCCAGCGTGCCTCCCGCGAGGAACGGGTGGTTGGCGACGTATTCGATGAGGCGCTCCATGGGACGATCGGGCCGTGCGCTCGCGCTGCAAAAAAGGCCGTGCAGTATAGCAGCCCGGTCGACGCGCTAGACTCACGGGTTTGCTCACCGTCCCAGGCTCGAACGAGGCATGTTGACCCACCCCGAACGGCGCGATCCCTGGACGCCGCCGGCCGTCCGCGGCGGGCGGCTCGCGCGGGCGCTGCTCGTCGCGCTCGCGGTTCTTGCCGGGTCCCCGGTGGCCGACGCGCAGACCGACCGTCGCGCCGCGCCGTCGCAGAAGCAGAAGGAATCGGAGCTCAAGCGCGTCAACGCCCGCATCGAGCGCGTGCGCCAGTCGGTCAATGCCGACGTCGAGAAGCGCGACCGTCTGAGCGTTCAGCTGCGGGATGCGGAGCTGGCGGTCCAGGCTGCAAGGCGGGAGGTCGACGAGGCGCGCGCGCAGCGCGTCGCCAGCGAGGCCCGGCTCAAGGAGCTCGAGCGCGAGCAGGAGCGTCGCGAGCGCGACCTCGGGGCCGAACGCGGGGCGCTCGCGGGCGAGCTGCGCGCTGCCTACGTCAACGGCCGCGAGGAACAGCTCAAGCTGTTGCTCAACCAGCAGGATCCTGCCTCGGTCGGCCGCATGCTGGCCTACTACGGCTACTTCGGCCGGGCGCGGGCCGAGCGCATCGACAGCATCCGCGACCAGCTCGAGCACCTCGCGCTGGTTCGCGAGCGGATCGCCTCGGAAGGGCGGCGCCTCGCCGAGCTCGAGGCGAAGCAGGAGCAGGAACTGGCGTCGTTGCGGACCGCGCAGCAGAAGCGCACCACGGCCGTGGCGTCGATCAACACCCAGATCAAGTCCCAGGGCGGCGAGCTGAAGCGGCTCGAGTCACAGGCCCGGGGCCTCGAGAAGCTCATCGCCGATCTGCGCAAGGCGCTCGACAACCCGCCGGTCGCGAAAAAGGCCCCTTTCGAGCCGCTCAAAGGCAAGCTCCCCTGGCCGGTGCCGCAGGGCAAGGTACTCGCCCGCTTCGGCCAGCCGCGCGCCGGTGGATCGCTGCGCTGGCAGGGCATGCTGATCGGTACGGAGCGCGGGGCGCGCGTGCGTGCGCCCTACGCGGGCCGCGTGGCCTACGCCGACTGGCTGCCCGGCATGGGGCTGATGATCGTGCTCGACCATGGCGGCGGGTACCTCAGCCTGTACGGCCATAACGACCAGCTGTTCCGCAAGGTGGGTGAATCCGTCGCCGCCGGCGACGTCATCGGCTCGGTCGGGGACTCCGGCGGCAGCGACCAGGCCGCCCTGTACTTCGAGGTGCGGCGCGGCCGCGAGCCCGTGAACCCGGAGACCTGGCTGCAGCGCCGCTGAATTCCCGTTTATGTTCAATCCCGGCACGTCAGGCGCTGGCATGGGCCGCGGCGCCCGCCACAGACTGTGGCGCGCGTCGAGGATTGGCGCGCGACCGATCAGGGAAGATCCATGCCGACCAGGCAAGGGCCGCATCGTCGCAGGGAAGTAAGCATGCAAGCCGCTCAGGCGATTGCCGACACTCCGGTGCCGGTCGTCGCGACCTCGTTCGATCCCTACGGCCAGATCGTCAAGATGCTGATGCCGAGGGCGCAGTCCATCGCGATCTACGACCGCATGGGCCTGCCGGTCTGGTTCAACGAGGGCCTCGATTCCCCTGAACTGCACCGCCTGCTGCAGCACTCGCTCACGCGGGAGCTCGAGCCGGGCAGCCACGCGGAAGGCTTCTCCGAGGCCGTCGACCGCGAACATTGCGCGTACGTCTTCCTGTTGCGCGACGACGAGCAGCAACTGCTCGGCGCGGTCGGCACGGTGGTCCGCGAGTCCGGGCGGCCCGGGTCGGCGCGCCCGTTCGAGATGGTCCAGAGCATGCTCGGGCCGGTGCTCGAGTGCCTCAGGCGAGAGCTCGTCGCGCAGTACAGCATCGGCGACCTGCAGCGCAGCCTGAGCCTGCGCGACCGCGACCTCGAACTGCTGCTCGGCGCGACCCACGACGATCCCGGCCAGGGCGACTCCGCCGACGACCTCGCCCAGCTCGTGCAGGGCTGCGTGGAGCACCTCGGCTGCGCCGTCGGCGCACTGCTCATTCCCGACAAGAACATCGCCGTCTGCCGCACCGGGCGGGGCACGCCGCCGCGCGAGGGCGCGGCCGTGCTGACCCGCGCCCACCGGCCCCTGCTCGCCTGGACGCAGCTTCACCGCCAGACCCTCACCGCCAACCGGCCGTCCGAGTCCGCAATGCTCGGCCCGGTGTCCTACAAGCTGCTGTCCTGCCCGGTGATGCACGGCGCCCAGCGCGTGCTCGGCCTGCTGGCGCTGTTCAAGCCGCCGTCGGCGTCGGATTTCGACCTGCGCCAGGTCCGCATCGTCGAGCTGCTGGCGCGACGTGTCGCCTACATCCTGCTGAACGCCTACGATCCGACCACCGGGCTGCTCACCCGGCCGGCGTTCGAGAAGCGCGTGCAGTCGGTGCTCGAGCAATCCCCCGGGCGCAGCCACTGCATCGTCTACGTGGACATCGACCGCCTGCACGTGCTCAACGAGAACCTGGGCATGCACGTCGGCGACGAGGTCATCCTGCGCGTCGCGGACGTGATCCGCCGCGGCCTCCCGCCGCGCATGGTCGCGGCCCGCATCTCGGGGGACCGATACGCGGTGTTCCTCGCCGACACCCCCGCGGACGCGGCCCAGACGCTCGCCGAGAACCTGCGCGACGGAATGGCACGACTCGACTACATCGTCGGCACCCAGGCCGTCGAGGTCACGGCGAGCTTCGGCGTGGCCCAGGTGGGCGAGGGTCGCCACCCGCTCGCGCACGCGCTGGCCGCGGCCGAGATCGCCTGCAAGGCAGCGAAGGACCGCGGCCGCGACCGCGTCGAGATCTACGAGGACGCCGACCAGAGCATCGTGCGCCGCTATACCGACGTCACCCTGGTCGGCACGCTGCGAGGCGCCCTCGCGGAGGACCGCTTCCGGCTCGAGGCGCAGGCGATCGTGCCGCTCAACGGCGCCGCGACGGGACCAAAGTTCGAACTGCTGCTGCGCATGACCGACGAGGACGGCCAGAGCATCTCGCCGGAGCGCTTCTTCTCTGCGGCCGAGCGCTACCAGCTCGCGCCGTCGATCGACCGCTGGGTCATCGGCCGCGTGCTCGGGACGCTCAAGGCCCACGTCGCCGAGCTCACCGCGCGTCGGGCCTGCTTCGCCGTGAACATCTCGGGCCAGTCGCTCGGCGACCCGGATTTCGGCGCCTTCCTCGAGGAGGCCCTGCGCGAGAGCGGACTGCCGCCGGCGCTGCTCTCCTTCGAGCTCACCGAGACCGCGGCCGTGGCCAACATCGTCCGTGCCGAGGCATTGATGCGCCGCCTGCGGGAGTTCGGCTGCGACGTGGCGCTCGACGACTTCGGCCGGGGCCTGAGCTCGCTCGGTTACCTCAAGGCGCTGCCGGTCACCTTCCTCAAGATCGACGGCAGTCTCGTGCGCGACGTAGTGAGCGACGAGCGCTCCCAAGCCATGCTGAGCGCCATCGTCCGGCTCGCGGGAGCGATGGGGCTCAAGACCGTGGCCGAATGCGTCGAGAGCGAGGAGATCCGCTCGATCACCCGCAGCCTCGGGGTCGAGTACGCCCAGGGTTTCACGATTGGCCGTCCCGCTCCCCTGGACCAGGTGATCCAGGCCCTGTGCGGCGCTACTATCTGAGGCCGTTCCCAGCGCAGAGGGCTCCGTGTCCAAGGCCGTCCCCATCCTGGCCGCTGCCGTCGCCGGCGCGCTGCTCGGCGCCGGGCTGATGCTGGTCCGGGGCGTCTCGGCCGGGCGCGAGACGCCGCCGGCACCGGTCTTGGCCACGCCGGTCGCGCAGTCCCTTCTCGACGAGGTGAGCGAGCGCGTCCGTCGCGATTACGTGGTCGGCGTCGAGCCCGGGCAGCTCGACCGCGCCGCCCTGGACGGCATCGTCGAGAGCCTCGACCCCCACTCCGCCTTCCTCGATGCGGACGAGTACCGGGCGATGCGAGTGAGCACGTCGGGGCACTACTCGGGCGTGGGCCTGGAGGTCGCCGAGCGGGACGGGCGCGTGGTGGTCGTGGCGCCGATCGCCGGCTCGCCGGCGGAGCGGGCCGGGGTACGAGCCGGCGACCTGCTGCTGGCGATCGACGGCGAGGCGTTGGCCCCTGGCGTCCTCGACGAGGCCATCGAGCGCATGCGCGGCCAGGCCGGCTCGACCGTGAGGCTCGCCATCGGCCGCCACGGAGAGCCCGAGCCCCTGCAGTTCGAGCTCGAGCGTTCCGACGTGGAGGTCGGCACAGTCCGCGCGGCGCGCCTGCCGGGCGGCGCGCACGGCTACGTTCGCATCACGCACTTCAACGACGCCACGCCGCGCGACCTGCGTCGCCAGCTCTCCGGCCTGCAGGCCACCGGTCCGCTCCTGGGGCTGGTGCTGGACCTGCGCGGTAACCCGGGCGGGGTCCTCGAGTCGGCAGTCGGCGTCGCCGACGACTTCCTCGATGCCGGCCTGATCGTGCGCGCCGAGGGCCGTGCCGCCGGCTCGCGCTTCGAACTCAACGCCACGGCGGGCGACCTGCTGCGCGATGCTCCGCTCGTGGTGCTGGTGGACCACGGCTCGGCCTCCGGCTCCGAGATCGTCGCGGGGGCGTTGCGCGACCACGGCCGCGCCACGCTGATGGGCGAGCGCACCTTCGGCAAGGGCTCGGTCCAGACCGTGATCCCGTTGCGCGACGGCCAGGCGCTCAAGCTCACGACTTCGCGTTACTTCACCCCGTCGGGAGTGTCGATCCACGAGCGCGGCCTCGAGCCGGATGTGCTGCTCGCGGGCGCGCTGCAGCCGGGGTCGACGGCCACGACGCAGCCGGGCGACGACCCGGCCGTGCAGGCGGCGCTGCAGTACCTGCGCGACCGCAGCCTCGGCACGCAAGTGGCGCTCGCCGGCGGGAAGTGATCTGGCCGCCGCCCGGCGGCGAGGGAGGGGCCGTCATGTCCAAGGTACTCGTCCCGCTTGCGGAAGGCTTCGAGGAGATCGAGGCCGTCGCCATCGTCGACCTGCTGCGACGCGCCGGCATCGAGGTCTGCACGGCCTCGCTGGCCGGTCGCGAAGTCACGGGCTCCCACGACATCACGGTATTGGCGGACGCCCGCCTCGACGAGGTGGACGCGAGGGACTGCGACATGATCGTGTTACCGAGCGGCATGCCGGGCACCACGCACCTGAAATCCGACCCGCGCGTCGCGCGTTTGCTGCGGCAGTTCGCGGAGTCCGGTCGCTATACGGCGGCCATCTGCGCGGCGCCCTCCGTGCTGGCCCATGCCGGGCTGCTCGAGGGGCGCAAGGCGACCAGCTTCCCGGGTTTTCTGACGAGCGGCTCGGCGCCCGGCATCCGGCTCAGCGAGGACGCCGTGGTGGTGGACGGCAAGGTTGCCACTTCGCGCGGCCCGGGCACGGCGGTGCCTTTCGGTCTGGCGCTCATCGAGCTGCTCGAAGGGCCCGAGGTGCGGCGCGAGGTGCAGGAGCGGCTACAGCTGCCGTAGCGGCGAGCCGGGTCGTTAGAAGACCTGCCGCGCCACACCCCACAGCGCCCCGAGCAGCAGCACCACGACCGCCAGTGAGCTGAGCCCGAAGCCGACCTCGCGCTTCGCCGGGTCTTTCACGTAGCCCATGAGGTACAGCAGGCGCCCCACCAAGAACACCAGCCCGAGCAGGGCCGCCCAGGTCGCGTTCACGTAGGTGCCGAACAGCCAGATCGCGGGCACGAACATCACGAGCTGCTCGAGCGTGTTCTGGTGCACGCGGAAATAGCGCTCGAAGACCGGGTGGCCGCTCACCGCCGGGGCATCGACGCCGTATTTGCCGCGGGCCCAGCCGACCAGCCCGCCGAAGGCGGCGTACTGGACCAGCGCGAGCAGGATGACGAACGCGACGTATTCCATGCGGCGACCTCGGGCAAATTGGTGGGGCGCGCAGATTCCTTTACCATCCGCGCCACGTCAACGGCCGCTCCGGCCGCGGGAGGGCAAGACATGGTCGGATTCCTGCTGCGTGCCGCGATCACCGCGCTCGGCCTGTGGGTGGCGAGCGAGCTGCTGTCGGGGCTGACGTTCGACTCCACGTCGAAGCTGATCCTCGCGGCGGTGGTGCTCGGCATCGTGAACGCACTGGTGCGGCCGATCGCCTTCATCCTCACGCTGCCGATCACGGTGGTGACGCTGGGGCTGTTCCTGCTGGTGCTGAACGCAGGCATGGTGGCGCTGGTTGCCTGGCTCGTGCCCGGCATGCAGGTGGCGGGCTTCTGGACCGCCGTCGGCGCCGCGCTGATCGTGAGCCTGGTCTCCTGGGCGGCGTCGAGCGTGATCGGCACGAGCGGTCGTGTCGAGATCATCCGTCCGAAGCGCTGACCGGCCGCGGCAGCAGATTCATGCGGGCGGGCAGCGGCCGCCCGATTGCCCCGGCACTCAGGCCAGTCGGCCCGGCAGCGTCACCAGCGCGACGCCGAGCAGCACGACCACCATGCCGGCGATCTGCAGCGGGCCGAGCGTCTCGCCGAGGATCGCCCAGCCGAGCGCGGTCGCGACCGCCGGGTTCACGTAGGCGAAGGTGCCGACCCGGTCGGCCGGCACGCGCTTCAGGAGCCACGAATACGCCGTGTAGGCGAGCGCCGAGCCGAACACCGCAAGATAGAGCATCGCGAGGAGTCCGCCGGGGCGCCACTCCCAACGCGGCAGCTCGCCTGTGGCGAGCCCGGCGAGCACGAGCCACGTGCCGCCGAACAGCATCATCACTGCGTTGAACGCCACCGGGCCGACGGCGAGCGACGCGTCGCGATACAGGATGGTGCCGACGGCCCAGGAGAAGCTGCCGATGAGGATCAGCGCCTGCCACCCGACCTGGCCGGCCGCCATCGCCTCGCGTGGCCAGACGATGAGCCCGACGCCGACGAAGCCGCACAGCAGCCCGAGCGAGCCGCGTACCGTGAGCGCGTGTCCGCGCGGCCCGAGCGCGCCGAGCGCGGCTATCCACAGCGCCGAGCTCGCCGCAAGCAGCGCGCCCTGGTTCGACGGCACGTACTGCAGCGCCACGGTGCTGATGCCGTTGCTGAACGTGATCATCAGCAGCGAGAACAGCAGCATCAGGCGCCAATCGCGGCCGCTGCGCGGGAAGCGCTCGCGCATCACGAGCGCCACGACGGCGAGCAGCGTCCCGGCGAGCAGGAACCGCAGGCCGCCGAACAGGAACGGCGGCAGCTGGCGGACGCCGATGCGGATGGCGAGGAAGGTCGAGCCCCAGACGAAGTAGATCGTCGCGAAGGCCGCGATGATCTTGAGCCGGAGCCGCGGGTCCTCCGGGACGGAGGTGGCGCTCACGCCCGCCGCGTGCCCGTCCGGTACAGCATCAGCGCCAGCCAGCCCACGATCACGAGCCCGAGCCAGCCGCCGAACTGCAGCCCGGCCGGCAACGCGATCACGTCTGCACGTCCCGAGGTCACGATCGGGATGGCGATGAAGATGCCCATCAGCGCCTCGCCCGTGATGAGTCCCGCGGCGAACAGCATGCCGTTGCGCTTGGCGCGCTCGGCCTCGGGGCTCTCCCCGTGCACGCCGAGCTTCTTCTCGACCAGCCACGCGAGCAGGCCGCCGAGGAAGATCGGCACCGCGAGTTCGAGCGGCAGGTAGATGCCGACCGCGACGGCCAGCACCGGGGCGCGGAACTCGGAGCCGCGCTTCTTGAGCCACAGGTCCCAGACGATGACCGCCACGCCGATGGCGGCGCCGATCGAGATCATCCCCCACGGCAGGTAGCCGCCGAACATGCCCTTCGCGACCGAGGCCATCAGCGTCGCCTGCGGCGCGATCAGCGGCGAGGGGTGGTCGGCCGTCGGCACGCCGATGCCGTAGGCCTTGAGCAGCAGGTTCAGCACCGGTGCCATCACGAGCGCGCTCGAGGCCGCGCCGATGGCGAGCATCACCTGCTGCTTCCACGGCGTGGCGCCGACGATGTAGCCGCACTTGAGGTCCTGCAGGTTGTCGCCGCCGATGCAGGCCGCGCAGCACACGACCGCGCCGATCATGATCGCCGCCACCGGGCCGAGCGCCGCGCCCTTGCCCATCAGCAGCATCAACACCAGCGAGGCGAACAGGATGGTGCAGATGGTGATGCCCGAGACCGGGTTGTTCGACGAGCCGACGAGTCCGGCCATGTACGCCGACACCGACACGAACAGGAACCCGGCGACGATCATGATGATCGTCATCGGCAGGCTCACCGCCACGCTGCCCACGATGGCCTGGTACA
>Ga0105103_10001688_pt1 | contig 11886 bp, 5 predicted proteins | sample PPLLaktember2015_2_FD_79107 | JGI IMG/M metagenome (GOLD analysis project Ga0105103, IMG submission 79107) | Freshwater sediment microbial communities from Prairie Pothole Lake near Jamestown, North Dakota, USA - PPLs Lake P7 Core (6) Depth... | ecosystem: Environmental > Aquatic > Freshwater >...
ATTGTCGGGTTCAATACGTATCTGATGAATCAGCAGGTCGGTTCCGATCTTTTTGAGCAGAAAATAAACCCTGAAATTTCCATTTTCTGTTTCGAGATTTCCTATTGCATACTGGGCGTCGTTTCTTGACCCCTGATGGCGGATTATAAAATCCTTGCAATGGTGCCCGTTAAAAAAATCCTTCAGGATTGTCTCGGCAACCGCTTTCTTATAGAAATCTTCCTTCTCAAGCAGGACAAGATTAACAGTTGAATTCATATATTTTGCCAGTTCAGCAGCATTTCCCGACTTAATTGCAAGCGAAATGCCAGCAGGGATTTTCGTCTGATCCTGAGTTATGGCGGCCATGGAACCAAGTGTAAACAGGACAACCGCAATTGAAATTATGAATCTCATTTAATTCAGTTTATTATATTCTGCTATCATGTTAACTATGCAAATTTAAACTATTTTATCACAATGAAAGTCTGTTTCCGGCATCCCGCATAATTATACATGCCGGAGCAAGTTATTAATTATTATTTTTGTGCATGGTGCCGGACGAAACAACACCTACAAAAGTCGGGCCAATAAATATGAAGATTGCATTGTTGCAGACGGGAAAAACCTCGGAAAGATATTTGTCGGAAGGTATTGCGATATTCGAAGAACGCATTGGAAAATACTCATCATTCGAAGTCATTACTGTTCCTGAAATAAAGCGCGCCCGCAGTATGCCTGAACAGGAGCAGAAGTTAAGGGAGGGTGAGCAGCAGCTCAGGTTTTTCAGGAACGACGACTATATCGTGATTCTTGATGACAAGGGGAAGGAGTTTTCAACAATGGAATTCTCACGATGGCTGGAAAAGAGTTTTATGCTTCAGAGGAAAAGAATTCTCTTCGTTATAGGCGGCGCCTGGGGATTCTCGGAAGAGGTCAGGAAAAGGGCTGACATGAATCTGTCACTTTCGAGGCTTACATTTTCGCATCAGATGGTACGATTATTGTTTCTTGAACAGCTTTACAGGGTCTTCACGATAATGAAAGGTGAACCTTATCATCACGAATAGACCCATTATAGATAATTATGAAAGAAGGAAAACTAAAGATCACCCCTTTTATTCTTGCAGCTGTTCTCATCCTTCTTGCCCTGGCTGCCGAGCTGGTTTACCTCGGTGATTTTGAATACAGGTTCAGGACAAAAAGGTTCAACAGGGTCCTCAGGGAGAAAGAGCAGATTATGGCACGCTCCCTTGAAGCCATGAAGCCGGTTGTTGAAAGCGGAGTTGCTCATGGATCCGAAACGGAAAATAATATTTTTGCAACGGCCCACAAAAATGGAATTACAATTCATGAGTACTTCGGGGACCGGCTTGTTTCATGGTCCGATACCGAGTTTGAAGCACCCCGCACTCTTGTCGATTCAATATACACCAGGCCTTTCGTATTCCTTCAGAACGGCTGGTTCCTTACAAGGTCAGTCCGGGCCGGCAGTGAGCTTATTATCGGCCTTTTAAGGATAAGAAGCGATTATGGTCTCGAAAACGACATAATAAAGAATGGTTTTGCAAAGGATTTCCGGATCCCGGCAGGCACCGGCTTCAGCAGGAGTCGAGATGCTTCCGGTTATCAGATATTCTCCTCCGACGGTACATTCCTTTTTTCACTTTTATATCCTTCGGAAAAAAACAGGACAAACCTGATCCTTATCCCTCTTTCATTATGGGCACTGGCTTTCCTTGCAATACTCTACCTGGCTCTTTGCCTCTCCCGTTGCCTTGCCTTCAGGCAAAGGGAAATTCAGGCAATGGCCCTGCCTTTTATCATCTTCCTGGCAGTATACCTTTTTGTTTTACTGCTGAAAAAACCTTTGGTCCTCTTCCAGACCGACCTCTTCTCTCCCTACAGGTATACGATGAACGGATTCATACCATCGCTGGGTCACCTGCTAATATTCGCAATAATGTTATCGGTTCAGGCTCAGATTGTATATACCGTTTTGAAAAGGAGCAACCGGTTCATTGAGACTGACAGGACAAAATGGTTCACTCTTTCATTGCTTCTGATTCCAGGGGCGCTGCTGCTCTCACTATACCATATGGTCTTCAGCCATTTGATATTTGATTCAACGATTAATTTTGAGACATTCAGGGTGCTCGAACTTGATATTTTCAGCCTTACCGGCTTTGTAATCATCCTTCTTCTTTTCTGTGTCCCCTTTCTTTATCTGCTTAAGGTTTTTCAGGCAAAGAAGTTGCCGGGAGCCCCGACGGTATTTTTATCTGTGTTAACGGCATCGGTTGTCTTTCCTGTAATCTTCATGAATGATCCTCTTATCGTTCTTTCTGCATTCCTGTTATTCTTAACTGTTACGATACTCATCTGGATCTTAAGGACAAGGGATACGGTGTTGTTCAACAAAACGGTAATTTTTTCAATCGTTCTCGGGCTCTACTCCCTGTTCCTGATAACATACCTTTCTGATAAAAAGTCCGTGGAAAATATTAAAATACAGCTGCTTTCCTACTCAACCGAAAATGACCCCACTGCAGAGCACCTTCTCCTGGATATGTGGCCCGTAATCTCATCTGACTCAACCCTCCGTAAAATGATGGATGTTTCCGTTTTCGGAAAGGATGATTTTGATAATATACTGGAATACCTTCATGAAGAGTACTTTAACGGGTACTGGGGCAGTTATGACCTGAGCATAGTACTTTGCCGCAGGAATGATTCACTGAGTGTCGGGGTCCAGAACCGTATTTATGAGGATTGTTACGGTTTCTTCGGAGAGAAGATTCAGACCAGCGGACACAGGCTTACGGGAACGGATTTCTACTTCATCGACAGTAAACAGGGAAGGGCAAGCTATCTGGGGAGATTATTGTATGAGTTTGACGACTCATTAGAAAATGGCCTTTTCATTGATCTTTACAGCGATATTAAGATATTTCAGCCCGGATATTCGGAACTTCTTCTTGACAAGAAATATCACAGTTATGCCAGATTGAAGGATTATTCGTTTGCAAAATACATTAACGGTGAACTGGTATTGCGGACAGGTGATTTTCCGTTCAATATCACCGATGAAAATTACATTGAGGACGCAACCGATTATTTAACATTCAGGTCCGGTTCCTACAAGCTTTCCCTTTATGTGAATGGTAACGTTACTGTTATTATAGGCAGGCTGATTGTTTCCTTCCAGGACATCCTGATATCATTTGCATACCTGTTTGCCTTTATTTTCCTGTTTTCAAGCCTTGTTCTTTTTCTAGTCCGGAAACCAGGTTTCAAAACTCCGGCAGGATTCAATTTCAGGCAAAAAATGCAGATCTCGTTTATCAGCATCCTGCTGGTTTCCTTCACACTTATCGGATTTGTTATTGCATCCCTGACAATAGAGCAGTACAGGGCAAAGCATTACGAGAACATTAAGGAAAAGCTGAGTTCCATAAATATGGAGCTCGACAGCAAGATATCATCCGAGAAAATTCTTACGCCGGAATGGAGAAACAGCAGCAACAACACCCTCGAGGAGATTCTTGTAAGGCTCTCCAACATCTTTAACACAGATATAAATCTTTACGATCCTTATGGATTTCTGATCGCATCCTCACGTCCGGAAATATATTTCCGCGATCTTGTAAGCAGGAGGATGGATAATATAGCTTTAATTAATCTCTTCAGCCTTAAAAAAACCGAATATTTTCAGGAAGAGAATATTGGCAACCTTGAGTATGTATCGGGCTATGTTCCTTTCTACAATACAGACAATGAGCTGCTTACTTATCTTAATCTCCCGTATTTCAGGATGCAGAGCGTCCTTGCAACGGAAATATCGAATATGATAGTTGCAGTTATAAACTTCACCCTTCTCCTTATTGTGATTGCCATGAGCCTTGCCGTACTGATCAGCGGGCGCCTTACAGCACCCCTGGCAATGCTTAGCAGCAGGCTGGCATCGGTCGAGCTCGGTAAGAAAAGCGAACACCTTTCCTATAACGGAAGTGATGAAGTCGGCGATCTTGTAAGACAGTACAACCGCATGGTTGATGAACTTGAACAGAGTGCCCAGAAACTTGCCAATTCCGAACGGGAGTATGCCTGGAGGGAAATGGCCAAGCAGATAGCCCACGAAATAAAGAATCCCCTGACACCAATGAAGCTGAATGTTCAGCAACTCTTTAAATCATGGACCGATGGTATTCCGGGTTTTGAGAAAAAGCTCGAAAGGTTTACAAAGAACCAGATAGAGTATATCGACAATCTTTCATCAATTGCATCGGCATTCTCCTCCTTTGCCAAGATACCTGAAGCAAATCCTGTCGCTCTTGACCTGATGGAACAGATAAGGATCACACTGGAGCTTTTTAAGAACAGCGAAAATATCATATTCAGGGTGGGTCCGCCACAGGCTGAAACTTTAATAATCAATGCTGACAAGGAACAGATAAACAGCATTTTCTCCAACCTTATCAAGAACGGAATCCAGTCAATCCCTTCAGGGCAGCAGGGAATAATCAAGGTTCAGATTGAGCTACAGAACGGGAAAGTGCTGGTCACTCTTTCAGACAACGGTTCTGGAATTCCCGAAACGCTTAAGCCAAAAATGTTCACTCCCAACTTTACCACCAAATCATCAGGGACCGGACTCGGTTTGTCAATAGTAAAAAGGTATGTGGAAAATGCCGGGGGAAGGATCTGGTTCGAGTCGGAATCTGACAAGGGAACCCAGTTTTTCATCGAGTTTCCGTTAATGAAGCAGGATGAAAATCAGGGCGATAAACAGGATAAACCATAAATTTAGGATTTCCTCTCAATTATTTGACATTTTTAGCGTTTACTAGTGGTAATTCAGTTTTTTGATGACACTCAAACACTCCTACCATATTAGTAAACTGCATATTATGCTGCTGCTGATCTTAAGTTTCAGCGGAAGGATTGTGATTGGCCAGGAAGAAATAAGTGGTGTCATAAACAGTTATGCCAAAGTAAATTCGATCAATGCCGGATATGTCACGATTGCTCCGGCACAGGCTGCACAGTTTTCTGCCGGAGATTATGCATTGCTCATCCAGATGCAGGGTGTCGGCATCAGGACCGATCCGTATGGTACAGTAATCCAACAAAGGTTCGGGACACCCGGAGCCTATGAGTTTCTCAGAATTCAATCGGTCAATATAGTCACCGGCCAGATTCAGTTTACACGTGCGGTCTATATTAATACATATGATGTAATGGGAAATGTTCAGCTTATCCGTGTCCCATTTTACGATTCACCTGAAGTTACTGCCACACTGACGTGCCAGCCGTGGAACGGTACAAACGGTACCGGCGGGGTTCTCGCAATGATGGTCGGAAGGAAACTGACCCTTAATGCCGGCATTGATGTTACGGGACAGGGATTTGCGGGTGCGCCTGGTGTCGCAGGGATCGGCGAGTGCGTTTATACAAATATTGCAGCAAATAGTCTTGACTCCTATAACCTTACATGGAACAATGCCGGATTAAAAGGGGAAGGGGTGGCAATTCATGATGATGCCGGAAATCTTCTCTACCCTGCGCATGCCAAGGGACAGGGAAGGAATTTTACAGGTGGCGGAGGTGGTAACGGAAGATATTCGGGCGGAGGCGGCGGATCGAACCGAGGCAAAGGTGCCGACGGCGGGATTGAAAATGCCCTGCAGTGCAGTACCGATCCGCGCGATGGCGGTTTTGGAGGCATGAATATCATAGGTACAATCATTCAGGATGGATTGTTTTTGGGAGGCGGAGCCGGAGCTTCAACACAGGCAGCCGGATCAACTGCCTCGGCTGGTGGAAGCGGGGGAGGAATTGTGATTATCATTGCAGATTCAATTGACGGGAATAACAATATTATAAGATCAAACGGTATCACGGCGCTTAATTCGGTATCTGATGCCGGTGCGGGCGGCGGCGGTGCAGGGGGCTCGGTTGCAATTTCATTCCAGGTGTTCAGCAGCCCGGCAGGGATCGCAACAATCGGAGGAAATGGAGGAGCCAGTCCCGGAGGCTCCGGCGAGGGCGGTGGCGGCGGTGGCGGCCTAATCTGGCTGAGCACACCCGGGATGCCAACCAACGTTTCAAGCGTTTCGGTTGTCAATGGATTACCAGCTCCGGCCAGTCCGGCAGAAGGAATAGGCGAGGTAAAATATAACTACTCACCTAAACTCAATGGATTCCTCTTTAATGTGATACGGTCGAAGGCGACCGGAAACCAGACTGACTCGGTTTGTTCAAATATAATGTACGGCCAGATCGTCGGGACAATACCTGTCGGAGGTACACCGCCATACACATTCCAGTGGCAGAGGAGCACAACCTCGGCAACGGCAGGATTCAGCCCTGCAGCCGGAACGAACAACCAGCAGAATTACACCCCTCCCGTGCAATTGACCCAGACAACCTGGTTCCGAAGGGTTGTTACTGATTTCGGAGCTGCAATTACCGACATAAGCATGCCGGTACAGATAATCGTACATCCTTTTATCAAGAATAATGTAATAGGAAGTGACAATATCCTGTGCTACGGACAAAATGCTCCTGAAATGAATTCAGTAATGGCGCTCCAGGACGGGAACGGGAAATATGCATACAAGTGGGAATCAAGTACCGACAATTCGGCTTATACCGATGCTTCGGCAACAACCGCCGGTTATCTTCCCTCTACACCCCTGACCCAGACAACATGGTACAGGAGGATTGTCAATTCAGGGGCATGCGTTGATGTGAGTGTTCCGGTGGTGGTCAGCGTGCTTGATTTAATAACCAATAATTCAATACTTACCCTGCCTCAGGAAATCTGCGATGGGATGACTTTTACAGACCTCGCAGCTTCAGTGGCTCCTGCCCTCAGCGGCGGAGATAATACCTACAGGTTCCTCTGGGAATCGAGCAATGATAATTCAGTCTGGACAACGGCAACAGGAATAAACACTTCGGCTGATTATAACCCGGATGAGAATGCGACTTACTTCCCCGGACAGCAATATTTCAGGAGGGTCGTCTATTCCGGAGCCAATAATGTGTGCATGAATGCAAGTTCACCTGTCATCCTGAATGCATACCCTCTAATTACGAATAACTTTATCAGTCCCCCTGACCAGACTATTTGTTCAGGTTCATCACCCTTAATGCTGAATGGTTCATTGCCTCTTAACGGCAAGGGTAACGGCTCATACTTATTTACGTGGCAGGACAGCACAAAATTCCATTCCTGGAGCAATATTCCGGGATTTATAAATAGTGCTGAACAAAACTTTACACCACCTGCACTTATCGATTCCACAAGGTACCGGAGAATTGTAAGTTCATCAGCCTGTTCCGACATCAGCAAATCAGTGATTCTCAAAGTGCATAAACCCATCTCGAATAACACGATTTCCCTACTGTCGGGAGGACTTGCGGATACTACAATCTGCAGCGGGGCAACCCCTCACAGGATTAAAGGACTTCAACCGGCAGGTGGAACAGGCATTACCGGCGATTATGCTTTCCAGTGGTCTTCGTCGGCCGACAACCTTTCATGGACGGATATTTCAGCTTCCCCAGGAATTGAATTCCAGCCATCTCCCCTGACTTCGACAACATGGTTCAGGAGAAGGACAGTCTCGGGAGAATGCTCATCTGAGAGTGGTTCTGTAAAAATTACGGTCCTTCCGCTGATAACAAACAATACAATAGCAGGCGGTCAGATCGTTTGCGAATCTGACACACCTCAACCTCTTGCCCAGGCTGCAGGTCAGGTTCTGGCAGGAGGGGCTGGAACATACACATATCTGTGGGAGCAAAGCACCGACGGGATAACATGGAGTCCGGCAGAGGGAACCAACAACAGAACGGATGGCACCTACCAGCCGCCGGTAATGACAAGGACAATGAAATACAGGAGGAAAATCAATTCGGGAACAAACGATTGCTGCACAAGCACCTCCAACGTGATTGAACTCATACTCGACACATTGCCGGCTGGTTCATCCATCAATGCCGGCCGCGATACCATCATCTACTCATTCGATCAAATAGTTCAGCTTGTTGCGGATCCCCCAATCGCGGGAGGGACCGGAAAATGGACTCTTGTCAGCGGAACAGGAAGTTTCGGGAATGAAGCCGGTAATGACACGAAAGTTTCTGGACTTTCAATGGGTCTGAACACATACAGGTGGACCGTAACCAGGGGCGCATGCAAAATGGAGGATGAGGTTAATGTCTCTGTTTATGATATTGTGATTCCGGAAGGCTTCTCCCCGAACGACGACCCAGGCGGATATAACAATACGTTCAGGATAAAAGGACTCGACCTGCCTAACCAGACAGCAGAACTGACTGTTATAAACGGAGCAGGTACCGAAGTGTTCCGTACTTCAAACATTAACGGGAACGAGTGGACCGACTGGGACGGTAAAAATTTGAAGGGTGTGGACATGCCTGAGGGCACTTATTACTATCTCCTGAGGCTTACATCCAAAGGTAATGGCAAGGTCTTCAAAAAGAGCGGCTTCATTGTTTTGAAAAGATATTAAGGGATGATTGATTTCATGCAAAATATAACCATTTATTTAATTAAGGCGCCAGGCAGGATTAAAATCATGTCTTGCCTGTTGCTCTTTGTTTTCGGTCTGGCTGATGGGCAGATTGCTGATTCATCAAGAATCAACCTCGGGTTTCCGGTATACAGCCAGTATCTTCAGAATGGACTGGTCATCAATCCGGCCTACACCGGCACCCGTGAGGTCCTGAGCGGTTTCCTGTCGTACAGGATGCAATGGATGGGAACTAACGGATCACCGCTACTGCAGTCCATTTCATTTCATTCGCCCATGAAGAATGATAAAGTGGCGTTGGGTATGATGGCTCAGTTCATGAAGTACGGTGCAACAAAATCGACAAGTATTTTTGGAAGTTATGCATATCACATAAAGCTTAAAAAAGGGAAACTCTCCTTTGGTCTGAAAGGGGGTGTCGATCTCTCAAATACCGATTATACAGGATTGCTTTTGAACGATCCGGGCGACCCTGTCTTTGAATCGAACGAAAAATCGCTTGTGCTTCCTAATTTCGGTACAGGTGTCTATTACTTTTCTGACAGGTTTTTTGCAGGCCTGGCAATCCCTTCATTCCTGAGTTACAGGCGAACCGGCAGCGGATCGGCCCTGCCTTATCACAGCTTCAGCCAGTATGATTTCCTGTTTTCTGCAGGAGCACTTATCGAAATTGCCCCTGTACTGAAATTCAAGCCATCGGTGCTTATCGATTATTCGTTGCAGAACACCAAAAAGCTGACACAACTTGATATAAACGGAAACTTTATTATTGCCGACCTTATATGGGCAGGAGGCTCATGGCGTGTTTCGGAGCAGGTCGCTGTCGGCATACTTCAGGTACAGCTGAACCACCAGCTTATGTTTGGATTTTCATATGATTATCCTTTCGGCAGGATGAACTCCTATTCAAAAGGATCAACCGAATTTGTGCTAAGGTATGAGTTCCGTTACAAAGTGAGCGCCGCCAATCCAAGATATTTCTGATAACTATGAAGAGAGGATTGTCCATCATATTGATTCTGTTTGTGGTTCTTGCTGAAAACATGCTAAAAGCTCAGGAAAAATCGCCGTTTGAAGTAAGGAGATTGCCAATCAATCTTTCAGGATTCAGTGAGATTTCTCCTGTAATTATTAAGGATGGAATATTGTTCTGTTCCGACAGGCGGCTTAGCGGTGTAACCGACCGTACCTCCTTCGATAACCGGAGGCTGTACAGCATTTATGTCGCTGAAAGAAAAGATTCATCCGAATGGCACAAGCCAGGCGCAGTAAAGAGCGAAAGGAGCTCTCAGTTCAACACCGGTCCCCTCAGTATTGCCCCCGACCAGGTAACTGTCTTTTTTACAAGCGAAATTGAAACTGGGGTGCCGTCAAGGAGCAGGAAGTTCAGAAACCGCAGCGGGATATTTACAGCCCGGCTTGAAGGACTCCAGCTTAATTCGATCGAGCCTTTTAAATACAACAGCCTGGAATATGATATTGGACAACCGTCGGTCAGTGATGATGGAAGGTTCCTGTTTTTTGCTTCGGATATGCCGGGCGGACTGGGAGGTTCAGACATTTATTTCTGCGAATCAGTGAACGGGGAATGGAGCGAACCTGTCAACCTCGGATCAAAAGTCAATTCCCCCGAAACGGATAACTATCCCTGCATCCACCCTTCGGGAAAGCTTTACTTCACTTCCAATCGTCCGGGGGGACTGGGAGGGCTTGACGTTTATTATTCCGACAATATTGACGGTGTATGGGAGACTCCTGTGAGACTGCATGAACCTGTAAATTCAAATTCCGATGATTTTGCATTTGTTGCCTATCCCGACCTTCAGAAGGGTTATTTCTCGTCAAACAGGAGAAGGAATGATGACATCTACGAGTTTACAACCACAATTATAAGGAAAGCCTCCTGCAATCCGCTCGAGATAAATAATTACTGCTATGAATTTGTTGAGGAAAATGCAGTGAAGTATGATTCAATGCCGTTCAGGTTTGAATGGAAATTCGGAGACGGGAATAAGGCAACGGGAAGGATTGTGCAACACTGCTATGCAGGACCGGGAAAATACCTTGTCCAGCTGGATGTCACCAACCTTGTCACAAATGAGGTGAAACTCAATGAAAAATCAGAAATGCTGCTTATCGAAGATGTCGAGCAGCCATACATTTCATGCCCCGAAACTGCCTATGCAGGAAGTGTGATCCGGTTTAGCGCCGACAGCACAAACCTTCCCGGCTGGGATATTTCGCAGTATTACTGGAATTTTGGAGATGAGACGATTTCAATAGGAAAGAATGTTGAAAAATCATTCACCCGCCCCGGGACCTATAATGTCCAGCTTATCATATCGACAAAGCCGGAGCAGGGCGGAATGGCAAGAGAAGCATGTGTGTCGAGGAATATTATAATAAGACGGAAACCCTGAAAATGATAACACCATATAACAATTCATGAGACCTGATACTGCAATGCAAAAGCTAATATTTATTCTGGCGTTTTCCCTGACGCTGTCCGGAGGTGGTGAGATCTCCGGACAGGCAGTTCCGGGAAAAGATGAGAATATCCCCTTCCTTGTCACTTTTGGTAAAAACGGCGAGACTTCCTGGGGAGATGATGATTTCAATTCGATATTCTTCTTTACGATACCGAAGGATTTCAACAGGCAGTTTTACATCAAGGTCTTCGATCCGGATTGCGGAGGACAGAATGACGAGATACAGGGATTGTTTGATTCCAGAACGATGTTTTCCGTTTACGGAGGCAAGGGGGTGGATCCGGATAGGAATATTGCTTCAAGGGGCCTTAAAAACTCGGATAATTACAAGCAGGGCAATCTTCTGGCATCAAAAGTATTCGGAAATGAAGTCGACTTTGACAACAAGTATTATGCCTTCGGGCCATTTAATCCTACTGAGGGAGATTACAACGAGAAATGGAAAAGCTATATTTTCAAGATAGTGTGTGAGGGAATTACAGGGGATGACGGAAATCTTTACAGGTACTTCCTGAGCCGTGAAGCCGGAAGCGAGCTGCCAATTGAAGGGGCCAACGCATTTACCTATGAATATACCTTCAGGATGTGGAACGACACAAAAAGCATTGCCCATATCTATCCCTACGTTGATACCGGGATAGTCTCAATAAAACAAAGGAATTTTGACTGGGACAACGACGGAGTGATCCTGGTTGTTTCAACCTACAAGCAGGGTTTACCTGTGCCGGTATCAAATGAGGATGATGAGAAGGTATCGGTGATCCCCGTTGAAACGGCTGAGATTGGAAAATCGCTTGATTTCCAGTTCCATAAGAAACAGGATTACCTGGTAAGGAACAACAATGTCGTGG
>Ga0105103_10001689_pt1 | contig 11885 bp, 6 predicted proteins | sample PPLLaktember2015_2_FD_79107 | JGI IMG/M metagenome (GOLD analysis project Ga0105103, IMG submission 79107) | Freshwater sediment microbial communities from Prairie Pothole Lake near Jamestown, North Dakota, USA - PPLs Lake P7 Core (6) Depth... | ecosystem: Environmental > Aquatic > Freshwater >...
GTCAATACTTAAAAACAATACTAAAAAAAAGAACGAAATTACCATGAAATCAAAAATTCTTGCGATGATCAAGGTTGCCAGTCCTTCACCGGTTGTTTTTTTCTGCCTTGTTTTTAAAAGATAGATATACGATAATTCCCCGGTACGTGCTGGCAGAAGATTGTTCATCATGTTATGAACACACGTGATAAAAAACAGGTCCTTGATACTGACCTCTTTGTTGAGAAGGATATGAAAACGCCAGGCACGAAAGACATAGGTACCTGTGTAAAGAATGAATCCTGAAACAAGGTAGACCGGATTGATGTTTTTGAGGGTTATTATGATATCCTCTGGCGTAATCTGGGTAGAAAGCAACAAGAGCAGAACAACGGTGATGAGGACTGCTACAATTTTTGTCAGTAGTCTGGATCCCATGAATGTCCCGGAATTATTTTCATATCGCGTCTGAGAAAACCTTTATCCGGTTTTACATTTCTCCAGTGTCCCGGTTTCACGAGATGTTGTTCGGAATAAATTTTGGATCCCCCCACCACGCCCAATCATAATTACTGGTACGGCCTGGTCGTGTCACAAATCTTATGGTTACATTTCGACCACCATATTTTTCCAGGCCGATTACCTGGTGGTGCCATACCCTGTCAGCAGGATTATTTACCGGGTCTGCTTTCTCTGAGAACACATTGTCTTCCTTGTGTGTTGCAGGATCGTAAATATAAATTTCAAATATGACCCCATCGCTGGAATTTTCAGACCAGATATCTTCATCTACGCCCGTGTAGAACGCAAGCGATGATGCCGGGGGTACGAAAATGTTGTTGTAGGTCAACGAACTTCCGGATCCCTGCGGATGTTCGAAGATTGCAGGCAGGGTGAGTGAACCGATTTTGACAGCATCTGATTTTTTGTAGGATCCTATTGACAAATCATTCCCTTCCAGATCCAGCATCGAATGGGGGTCTATCATACCAAATCCAAATGATAACGGCTTACCCTGGCCCGGGGAAAAAACACCCAGCTGATACTTCTCCATTTTTGGAGCATACTGTCGGATGATTGAAGGAGATGGCAGGAGTACTCTTAACTGATTATCAGTCGCTGTCGGGTAATTGAGAAGATAATACTGACCGGCAATATTTTCATCAAAACTCTGTTCTGCAGAAGATATGCCGGGGAGTACATGTAAAAATGCACCACAGACCAAAAGCGTCAGAGTCATCCCCAGCAGTATACTATTTATCTCCCGTTGTCCAAACCAGAGAGATTTTTTTTCAATGTTCTTTTGGGGAAATCCCTCTATTCCGGACGCCTTTGAAGAGAGCAATGCCAGCGAGTAGAGTGCGATGAGGGGTAAAAATATTGCATAACTATGCCTGATGGCTGGTACAAAGAAGATTGTATCGGGAGGACCAAATGTTGATGAACCTATAAAACCTGATCGCGTGACAGCCAGTTCCATTGCTGTCAACGCTCCCAGCGTCAATAATCCATACCATTTTGAGCAAATATCATTGGTCTGGATACCCCTGTTGTTTAAGACAAGCACGATCAGTATTGCAGTTATCATGATACCGAAAATGAATGCCATCTGGTCATTATGCACAACTTCTGCTCCAATTGCACCCATAAAACAGAGTAATTTTTGCCCAGGGTAGGTAAGGGCTGTGGTAATATAGGTTGAATACCCGCTTGTCCCGTGAATTCCCTCAGATTTGAATCCTAAACCAATATAGTAGAAATAGAATGTAGCCACAGCCCCGGCGATCCATACCATGATTCTTTTGGTTTTATCACCAGTGTTCTGGAAAAAAATCTGGACCAGTCCTGCAAACCATATCGTCAGGCCTGGTGCACTCGAGAAGGAGCACATGACTCCCAGTGCTATCGATCCTGCAAATAAGAGAGATGATCTCCCGGATAATACAGGGGATCTGGATTTATCCAACGCATAAATGGTTGCGAATGCAAAAAGGATAAACAGCGATACAAGGCTCCCCACGTTGTAGATAAACCTGAACAGGAAGTAAGGATTCAAAGCATAATACAAAATGGGCAGAATGACGATGAATTTGTACCTGGTGGGGCTGAGATCTTTGAGTAATACATAGGATATTCCCAGTATCGATATGACGTAGATCAAATACCCCGCATAGAATATTGCCTTGGTATTCATACCTGTGAGTATGCTGATTCCCATCATCAGGATGGCCGGAAAGAAACCCCGTGAGTCATTTTGTTCTGCGATCAGAACGGATGGATCAAAAGTACCCTCAAAATAATTAATGGTCCAGGGTACAAGCGAAGCCCATTGGTCATCAACTGGTACATTGACACCATACTGATGAATGTAAAAAAAACCGTATATGAGGGGTGCCAATGCAAACAGCAGAGAAAGGCAGAGAACAATCCAGGTGGATATGTTCTTTTTGTTATCTATGTCCCCTTTGTTATTACCTGTGTTATGTGGAACATTTTGATCTGACATATGACCCTTCCCTCCCGCACTCTCCGATTTCCCTCAAAACGAAGGGCTGTTAAAATCCTGAAAATCTCACGTCAAAACTCTCATTATACTAAGGATCTCTTTTACAATAATACTACTCCCCGTTTTGTATCCATGATATTCCGGGTATGAACTAAAAATGTCAAAAGGCTCCACGGGGTTCCTGAAGGCAAAGGATCGGGAAATAAGGGAGAGCATAATAGTGATCTTTTCCGGTACATTTATTGTATTTGGGAGTTTTTATACGCAATTTTCAATTTCGGGATTCAATCGCATCTTCTTCCGTTACCGTAAAAAAGGGATTATCTGAATTCTTTTTTTACCTGGATAGAAATTACTTTTCTGAAGGGAAAATCTTCATATCTTTGTGTTCCTCTCCAGAGATTATGTCCTTCAGCGGAGAGGTAGTAAGTATCCACATCGTCTTTTAAGGAATTCAACGTATCATCGAAAACAGATAGCACATTCAGTTCATCTAAGATTAACCTGAGCTTTTCATCATGTTCCTTTGCACCGCTTCCCAGGAGTACATGATCGATGCAATGAATGGAAATCCCCCCCTCTTTCAACATTTTTCGTATTCCGCAAAAAATTTCCTGAATTTTTTCCTGGGGGACATGTTCAAGAACGGAAATCGAGTAAACGCAATCATATGATCCACCATCAAGCGCATTAATACCCTCTTCGAAATAATTTTTAATGATTTTAAGGGAAGGGTAGTGCTTCCTGAAATACGCATATTCAACCGGTCCATTTCCGGTCCCGTCATAAGGATCAATAATTGTCACATCATATCCAAGGTTATGTAAAAAATTGGCGACGATCGGTTCACCAGCCCCGATTTCAATAAGTTTTCCCCCAAAAGGTACTGATGCAATTATTGCCTTGATGATCCATGGTCTCTGAACATTTTTCAGATCACCATTCAGCCTGCATATGTCCTTGAAATTTTCCGCACTGTCGCAAAAATCTTTTACTGTCGCATACCCAAGATCTGATGGAATAAAATTTTTATATTTGTGACGAAGCTCAAGGAATCTTGCATGGGAACTATTCTTTCCGGCATTAATTCCCAGAATTTTTTTATAAAATGCTTCCAGTTTCATGGTATTAACTTCGCTATTGAATTCACGTTCTGCAAATTCCCTGCCTTTTTTGGATATATGCCGGGACAAATCCGGATTTTCCCGTAATAATTTCACTTTTTCTACAATATCCCGGGCATCTCCCGTATTGAGGAGTAATGCTTCTTCATTATTTTTAATATAATGTCCGATATTTACCTTGGGTAGGATGACCGGTTTTCCCATAAGGAAGAATTCCGGCAATTTTGAAGGTAACCGGTATTCATTAAAAATATCTGCTTTCCCCGGCTGTATCAAAACATCAGAAATACTCAATAATCCCGATATTTTTTCATGGGGAACAAATCCCAGTTCAAGTGAGTTCTCGTGTGCCCACGAGTCATCATCTCCCAAGAATTTTACATAATCATTTCCCGTCCGGATTAATTTTGTAGTGATGCCCTCTCTGTTCAGCAATGCAACAGCTAAATATAAACTTCTCACTTCGCGGGCATTCGATGCATGCACATTTCCCGTGTAACAAATCACTAATGTGCCTGCTTCAATGCCAAGGTTTCTCCGCAAGTTCTTTTCAGGGTTATCAGGATCAAACCGTGATGTGTCAATTCCAGGCCATATCATACTATATTGTTTATTTTTAGGGACAAAATCAGCAAGTTTATCAATAATTATGGTAATCCCATCAGCAAGACTCAGGAATTCTTTATAAAAAACAGGGTGCGATAAATGATCCGGAATCAGTGAATTTAATTTATCAGGTGAGTAAGATCTCAACTGCTGTATCGGCAGGCAGAGATTGTCTTCGGTAATTCTTTCTTCATTGTCTTCAAGGTGGATTACTAATTTGCATTGAAATTTGTGGATGGCCTTCATTGTCTGTTTTCTTACAATTTCCCTTGGGGTCCATGCATGAATAATATCAGGATTTTCACCGTTTTTAAACAGTATTTCTGGATTGTCCAGTTCGGAGTATTCCAAGGGTGTGTAAAATACTTCTCCCCCGATAACCTCATGAACTGAATTTTTATTGAAAGGAACGGCAATGCAACAGTCATTTCCCATTTTTACCAGATTATTTGCAAAATTGTGGATTTGAATTGCACTATTACTTGAAAAGTCGTGATAGGTGATAAATAAAATATTAACCATCAGAAAATCTCCTCTTTTATATCTAAAACATACCCGCGATTCTCCGGTCCATAATTGTTCAGGTCAAAATTACAATTGTAGTAGATGTCCCCTTTTTTGATGAATTCTTCCCATTGATCCAATAACAGATTTTTATCGATCAAATCATAGCGGTTTTTATCCCTGGTTGAACATTCAAAATGGGTGATTATTACCTGCGGATTGAAAATTATCCGGTATCCACTGGATAAAAATTTCAGGCATAGATCAACATCCTGGTATATGATTGAATAGTATTCATTGAATCCACCAACGCTATCAAATAACGATTTTTTTACCATCATACACGCTGCAGTTACTGCCGATACTTCCCGGGCACAAACCAGTGATCCTGCATATCCGTCACAATCAACGGGGTAATTTCTCATTATGTGGTCTGCGGTCCCCCTGAATCCAAGGACAACACCTGCATGCTGGACCGTATTATCAGGAAATTTTAACAATGGTCCGGCAGCGGCAATATCCGGTTGCTCGACATAATAAAGCAAATTCTCTATCCAGTCTTTTGTATGTATGCAGGTGTCATTATTTAAAAAAATGAGGTAGTCCCCTGCAGCGAATTTTGCTCCGAAGTTATTAATTTTTGAAAAATTGAATGAGCTTTTATAATCGACCTTTTTTACCGGAAAAGAATTTATGATATCAATTGCCTGTTCGTTCGTTGTATTGTTATCGACAACAATAATTTCAAAACGCGGATATGCGGAAATATCGAATATGCTTTGAAGGCATCGCCCGATCAATTCGGGATTATCTTTTGTGGGAATAATGATGCTGACCAAGGGGAATTCACTTCGCGGTAACGGGGAAATAATCACCCGGTGCGGCAAGTGACTTTTATGGGCGGTTGCTGGCAATTTGCATCTCTGCAGATGAGCATTGACTGCCTGTACTTGTATTGATCCGACATCTCCTTTCGATTCGATATCTGACGCAACACTGCCCCTGATTTTTCTCCAGTGATAGAGAATTTTTGGAATATGGAAAATGTTTTTGGAATTTTCTGACAGCCGTAACATGAATTCATAATCCTGGACATAATCATATCTCTTATCCAGGAGGCCGACCTTTTCCGCGATCGTTTTTCTTACCGTGAGAACATGACCGACGTACATTACACCCCGGAAATATTCCGGGGACCAGTCTGGTTTGAAAAAGGGTTCACTGAGCTCATTAAAAGTATCTATTTTGTCTTCGTCACTGTAGATGACATCAGCATCCCTGTGTGTATTGAGTAATTTTATAATTTCAAAAAGGGCAATTCTTGACAAAACATCGTCATTATCCAAAAAAACAATATATTCCCCGGTTGCAAGGTTTATTGCGTGGTTTGTCGTTTCACTTATTCCCCTGTTTTCTTTATTGAATACAACCCGTATCCTTTCATCAGATCCGGCATATCTCGTGAGGGTTTCAGCGACCTGATTTTTGGTACTTGCATCATCGACAATACATAATTCCCAGTTCTCGTAAATCTGGTTCAATACCGAATCAATGCAAGATATCAGCCATTTTTCATCAACATTATAAACCGGAGTGATGATAGAGAGCCTGGGGAGATACGTAAATTGTTTAATTTCTTCACGAATTTCCTCTATCTTTTCTGGTGTTAATTCAGATCGTTTAAGAAAAAAAGGAGATTTTTTCGTATCCAGGGCCAGGATTTTTTTACGGTCAAGAATACGATGAAAATAATTCCCGACATCAGTCAAAAGAGCATTTCTCCTGAACGAATTTTTCCTGCCACCACTCATCCGCCTGCGTATTCTGCTCAGCCGCTGATCAAAATTTTTTCTTCGTTGAGTGTTTTTTGGAAAAACTCTTTCAATAAAATTCTGATGGAATTTCATGGTCAGTTGCCAGACAATGCTGTTTTCCATCGAAGAAATTGTCTGTTCCAGGGATTGAACCCGGTTTGTCAAGTCCATTACGTGCAGGTCCTTATCAATGTTCATCCGGGTTACTGAATCAACACGGCTGGCAAGTTCCTGTATCACCTGGGCTTGAGCAGAAATTTCCTGTAACAACGGGGATTGTATTTCATGCCTTGTCTGAACAAGAGCATCAGTAAAAAGTTGTGTAAAATCTATCACATCATTTTCCTGAATTGTAAGATCCTGTGAAGGATGTGCTTTGAAAATATACTGGTATACAGATGAATTTGGCAGTGATTTGATAAAATTCAACAGATCGGGGGGAATTTTATTCTGGTTGATGGCAAGTTCTGTTTTTCCAATCTCTAAATTTGTTGTTTGTATATCGGAAATCCGATAACCGCATCGGGCAAAAAGGGAAAAAATGTTTTTCAGTCCAAAAAAACGTAAATGGGTCTCATCCAGCAGTCCCACGGATGTATACCGAAAATCGCCATTCATGATAGTAAGCAGGACATCCCCATGACAAAAATTGGGAAGGGAGACGACAAGATATCCCGACGGTTTTAAGAATTTTTTAATTTTTTTCAGGATACTTTCCGGATTTTTCAGGTGCTCCAGCACATCACCACAGACGATAACATCGAAAGAACCGGGTTCTAAAATTTTATCAAGTTCTAACGTTTCAATATCTGCAATTATCATCCGGTCACAATATTCCTGTGCCACGTGCCCGGCTTCCGGATCGATTTCAATGCCCGTTACGGAGCTGCCCTGGTTTTTAAATATCTGGCTCATATATCCGGTCGAAGTACCCATTTCAAGGATATTTTTATTCAGACCGGTCAATTGAACAATAAGGGTAGGACTGGAATTTTTATTGTTCAGATCAATTATTGTAATCTGTCCATAGCGTTTTGAAAATAATTTTTCATCCAATATGATCAAATCTCCACAAATGAGATTTCACTGTTTATTCTAGTAATTATGTGTAGTACGGCGTATTCAATTTTTTTAGATTCAAAAATGTTAACAGAGCATTATGATAACCCGCTTAACTATTCCGTGTTGATGAATTTTGTGTGTTCTTCTCATTAAGAATAACGAATCTTGGATCACTTTTTATGGTAATCCGGGAAACATTTGGTATCCTAAAAAATTTTTCGGGTTGACGTATGCATCAGAGTTCATATGATAAAATGTCGTATTTTGTTGATAAATATCTCAAAATAAAATGCAATGATGAAATGATTATTTTTGATCTGGGGAGCCAGGATATAAATGGCTCATATAGATCACTTTTTTCCTCTCCCGCATGGAAGTATTCCGGGTTGGATGTATCCCCAGGAAAAAATGTGGATATTGTGATTCCCGATGCATATTCCTGGAAAAATATTCATTCAGATATCGCAGATGTGTTTATTTCAGGCCAGACTTTTGAGCATATTGAGTATATCTGGCTGACTATGAGAGAAATTTTCAGAGTGCTTAAACCCGGGGGGTTGTGTTGTATCATTGCTCCTTCCAGTGGTGTTGAGCATAAATACCCGACTGACTGCTGGCGAATTTATCCGGACGGTTTTAAAGCCCTTGCAAAATATGCAGGTCTGGAAGTTATTGAGGTATTTACCCAATGGGAAAATGAAAATTATTCGGATGGAAGTAATCTATGGCATGATAGTGTTTTGATTGGTAAAAAAACCGGAAAAAATTCCCTTGAATACAGATAAATAACCTGTTGCATCAGGGGAAATACAACCGTTTTTTAGGTATTATCTCCCGAAATTTTAAAATCAGCTTCCAAATCGCAATATCCAACCATTGGTTTATCATGCTGTACTCTGAACAGGATACAATCTTCTTTCCGATCGAATACTTCAATGGTATCATCCGCATGGATACAGGCTATTGCCGCTGTGATGGAATAAATACCCGTTGCCAGTTTTAAGGGAAAGACCATCTCGACAAGAACCTCACGATGAATTTTTTCAATTTCAATATCACACTCTTCCCAGCGTGTATTTGTTCCATAAATTTCTGAATATTTATTTTTGATATTACAGCCAACGGTTAATTTTCCTGTGAGATCCTGGTTTTTCCTTATAAAAAGTTTTATTGACAGGGTCTCTCCACTCCGGAATATCAATTTTTCACCATCATCTGTTGAATTCAACTGGACACGTGTTATTTCCATTTTTTTATTCCCGTAGCGGATTTGTGGACTTGCAAACAATCCGCGTGTATTGTTATCTTCAGTTTCAGACAATTTTCCTTCTGATATTATGTCCTGTGTATTGCTGAGACTGCCAGAATTTGCTTTTACAATTTTTATCCATCCCCAGGCGGCCCAGCAATAACTTAAATCTTTTCCGGACCCCGATGTTCTTAAAATTACTGATACATTCCTGCCGTAAAACTCCGTCAGGGGAATCATAAAATTATGCCAACCCCGGTCCCCAAGGTTCCGTTTAGGCTCAAGCACCCGTGAAAATATATTTTCAGATTTCCCGTTAAAGAGGATTTCAATATCAAACTTTACACCCTGGGGTATCTTGTCCCATACATCAGGCATGATACCTATCGCAAAAGCAAGTATGGAACCGTGTGCAACCGGGACCGAAAATTCAATTTCTGATGGTGCATGGGCAAAAATAACTTTCCTTGGCACTGAATTGACTTCGATTGTCCGCTCACCTACAGGAATTCCCGGGGAATGGAGAATTTTTGCAGCAGGCAAAGTCTGGATAAAATTGCACACGATGTCGTAGTCCTCAGAAGGTACTGCGCCATGTTCCATCAGACCCCCTTCAGCATACGCCCGCTCACGTTCGACTATCAGGGCATAATATTTACTGACCACATAATTCGGATCGCCTTTTTCAATTATCCGCCCGCCATCCAGCAGCAAAGCCTGTGTACAAAGGTTCCTCACGGCCTCGGTATCATGTCCTACGTATAATATCGTTCTACCTCTTGCCTGCATCTCCCGTATCTTCGCAAAGCAGCGGTGCTGGAAGAGAGCATCTCCTACTGCAAGTGCTTCATCAACAATGAGGATATCAGCATCGACATTCACGGCGACTGAGAATGCAAGTCTGACAATCATTCCTGAGGAATATGTCCGGAGTGGCTGGTCGATAAAATCCCCCAACTCAGAGAATCTGATAATCTCGTCCAATCGATCGTCAACATCCTTCTTAGTCAGTCCCATAATAGAGCCATACATGTAGATATTATCCCGGCCTGAAAATTCCGGATGGAACCCGGAACCCAGCTCAAGAATTGCCGATACTTTACCGTTTATTTCAAAAGATCCGGCACTCGGATCAAGAACTCCGGCCAGGATACTCAGCAGGGTACTTTTACCGGAACCGTTCTGTCCTAGTATTCCCAGAGTCGTGCCGCCGGGGATTGAAAAGGAGATATCCTGCAAGGCCCAGAAATCAGTATGGTATTTTAACTTTCCCAGTGTCAGGTAATCCAGGAAGCGCTTCATGGGAGAGGGATATAATTTGAATTTTTTGCCGAGGGAATGAACGGATATGGCGTTCATAACAGTTCACCAAACCCGCGTTTTGTCTTCTGGTAGAAAAGCATACACAGTACGAGCAATACAAGGGAAAAGAACAGGAACGGAATAATTACTTCCGATTCGGGGAATTTACCGTAGAACAGTGCATCACGATAGATCTCCAGCATATAATACGCAGGATTCAGTTTCACAATCCATTGAAAATTATCCGGAACAAGGTTGATGGTATAAGCAACCGGTGTTGCCCAGAACCAGATCATAAATAACGGTCCTAACATCGCAGGAATATCCCTGAAATAGACCGCACCGCTTGCCAAAAAAAAGCTCAGGGACAGGGTAAATATCATCTGCATCACGATTGCTACAGGAAGGAGAAGAATATAAACGGTTGGAACACCTTTCAGGAAAAAAAACAAGACGAAATAAATTGCCAGCCCGATAAACAGGTTTACAAATTCTGACAGTGTCGTATAAATTGGAAAAATTTCACTGGGGAATGGAACTTTTTTAATATAATTTTTGTTATCGATGATAGAGCGTGAAGCTCTCATAACGGAATCCTGGAATGCAAGCCAGGGAAGAAACCCTGCAGCAAAATACAATGCGAAATCCCATATGCTGGTTGTGCCGGGGAGACGCACTTTGAGAAATACTCCAAAGACCATAATGTAGACCAACAGGGTAATAACCGGATTAAGAATTGACCAATATAACCCGAGAAGGGATCCAACATATTTTGAGGAGATATCCCGTTTGATGAAATTCCAGATGAGTCCTCTGTAATCAAGAATCGTTTTCATTTCGCTGCTTCCGCTATTGAACCTGTGATTATATCTGATTTTTCATGATGACGGTATATTTGCCGGTTTCCTGTTAATAGAAGCGTTGCCATCAGAAAGATGCGTGGACTATTTTGGATTAGTTGCATGGCTCCACATCTGGATCCAGTGTTCGATCATACCTTCGGGTAAAATTTTTTTAACACTGTCCCGCTTTCGTACCATCGTCCTGAATCCTTTTATCATATCAATTTTTGCCCGGATTATTACCATTCCCTGCCCTTTCAGGATATAATAGGGAATGTCTGCGAAATTTCTTCCTATTATCCACGGTGCAGAGAGAAGGAGCGTACGTGCGGGAAAATCTTTTATCACATACCAGATGAGATTCCTGTTCCCGAAATAAATTGAAAAATCTGATCTGAAACCAGCGGTACCCCCATGGAAATGCAACACACGTGCTGTAGGAACATACATGCATTTCCAGCCGGCAAGCCGGGCCCGGAATGAGAGATCAACATCTTCCATGTAGAGAAAAAAATCCTCATCAAAAAGCCCGATTTCATCGAGCATGGACCTCCTGTACAGGGCAGCACCGGCGCAGGCTCCGAATACTTCTTCGAAAACATTATATTGTCCGTGATCCGGCTCGCCCATTCCCCGGTCCCAGGCAGCCCCGCTCCGCGAAATGCAGATCGCGGTTGAGTTTATTTTTCCATCAGGAAAGAGCATCTTCGATGCACAAATACCTACCGTGGAATCAGAAACCATGGGTTTTATGATCTCCTCAATAAAATCATCAGTCAGGATTGTATCATTATTCAAGGTGAGGATAAAATCTCCTTTGGCTACACGTATCCCTGCGTTTGTGCCCCCGGCAAAACCCATGTTGACTGACAGAGACAAAATTTTTACTTCGGGAAA
>Ga0105103_10001690_pt1 | contig 11884 bp, 15 predicted proteins | sample PPLLaktember2015_2_FD_79107 | JGI IMG/M metagenome (GOLD analysis project Ga0105103, IMG submission 79107) | Freshwater sediment microbial communities from Prairie Pothole Lake near Jamestown, North Dakota, USA - PPLs Lake P7 Core (6) Depth... | ecosystem: Environmental > Aquatic > Freshwater >...
CTCGAACTGGCGGCGCCGTGGCTCAAGGTACTGAGCGCCGAGGGGCTCCTCCAGCGACTCGAGCACGACGTCCTGCTCTCGAACGTCGGGCCACGGGATCTCCCCGAACGCCAGCAGACGATCAATGCCACGGTGGCCTGGAGCTATCAGTTGCTCGACCCGGACGAGCAGCGCGCCTTCCGGCGCTTCGGGGCGCTGCCGGGCCTGTTCCCGATCGACGCCGCCGCCGAAGTCCTCGCCGCTGGCGAGCCCGCCACCGCGGGACAGGACGCGGCGCTCCGCGCCACGGCTGGCCTGATGGACAAGAGCCTGCTGCTGCGGTCCGAAACCTCGGCGATCGCCACCTGTCCGATGTACTACATGCTCGAGACCGTTCGCGCGTACGCGTCGATTGAACTCGATGCCGCCGGCGAGCGCGACGATGCCATGGAGGGGGTGTGCCGCCACGCCGCCAGGGAGGCCGCCCTCGCCGAGGACGGCCTGATCGGACCGGCGCAGGTCGAATGGCTAAACCGCGTGCGCGAAGATCTCGAGAGCTATCGCGCGGCGCTGCGGTGGCTGATGGCGCGCGGCCGCGCGGCCGAGGCTGCCGAGATTGCCTGGGGGCTGAAGTACTTCTGGATGATCCGGGGCCACGCGGCCGAAGGCCTGCAGTGGTACGGGCAGATCCTGAACGGCGCGTCGCTGTCGCCGGGCGCCGAGTTGCGGGCCCTCGCCGGAGCCTCGGTGTTGTGGTACACCCAGGGCGAGCTCGCGCGCGCCGGCGGCGCGGTCACCCGCGCGCTCACGCTGGACCATGGCGTCGGCGACATGGCGGTCCTTGGGCAAATCGAGTACCTGTCGGGACACATCGAGAATGCACGTGGCCACAGGGACACGGCCCGCCAATGGTTCACCGCCAGCATCGCCAGGTTCCGCGCCCTGTCGAGTCCATCGGGCACCGGCAACGCGTTGAGCGGGATGGCGGCCCTGGCCCTCGCCACCGGCGACACCGAGCAGGCCGACCGGCTGCTCGATGAGGCCACCGCGGTACTGCGTCACGCTGGACCATGGTTCCTGACCTGGGCACTCTACGTGCGCGCCATCCTGGCCGTGCGTCGCGGGAAGCCCGACGACGCGATCGCCCTGATGCGCGAGAGCCTGACGCTGATCCGGACCCTCCACGACAAGTTCGCGTTCGTCTACGCGCTGGTTCCGCTGGCCGCCGCGGCGGTGTTCAAGGGCGACGACGCCTGGGCGGCGCGAATCCTGGGGACCAGGGACGCCGTCACCGAGCGCACGGGAGTCACGGTGGTCGACAAGTCGGTGCTCGATCTCAGAGAGCAGGCGGAACGGAAGGCCCGTGCCCGCCTGCCTCCGGATCGATGGGCGGCCGCCTACGCCTCTGGACGCCTGGGATCCATCGATGCGCTGCTGAAGGACATCGATCGCAGCCTGCGCCAGAAAGGCTGTGATGTGAACTGAGGGATCAGTAGGTATCCGAGCCCGGAGCGACCACCCCGTTCCCGAGCTGGCCGCGGATCGCCCCGGCGGCATTGAGCGCCGTGTGGACGTTGAAGTAGTGCGCCGCCGGGTTGGCGAGGATCGCGGCCGCGCGGTCCGCGGGCACGTTGATTCCGTTCTTCGTAATCGACCCGCCGCCGTTGGTGAGCTGCAGCTCCCCCGACACCAGGGTGGCATTGACGTAGACGCCGGCGTTGCTGCCGGCCGCCCCGTTGTGGATATGCGCGTCGGTCACGGTGGTCCCGGCCGGAAACCCGGCGACAGCGATCTGGAAGTTCGCGGTCGCCGACGTGATGGTGCCGGCGCCATCCCGGGCCACCGTCAGGGCAATGGTTGCCGTGCCGCTGCCGCTCGCATCGCCGTTGGTGATAGGGGGCACCTCGTTGGCAGGCGAGAGCGCAACGGTGAAAGTGGTGGTGCTGGTGGTTCCCGCCGTCGGTGCGGTCGGCGAGTCGTCCGAACACGCGCCCGTGATGACGCTCAAACCCGCGACGAGGATTGCAAGCCGGTTCATACTGTTCTGCCTTTCTGAATTTCGCTTAGAAGAATTTCCGAGCGAGGTTGAAGCCGAGATAGAGACTGTCCGAGAAGCCGCCGCGGGCGAGTTGGCCGAACGTTGTGCCCTGCCCGTTGTTGACGTTGAGTTGGAACATGTGACCGCCGGCCTGCTTCTCGATCGCGAATCCGTAAGCCGCTTGGCCGGGACTGTAGCCACCGGCACGCGGCGCCACCTCGCCGACGAGGTACACCGTGGCGCTCACCCGCACGCGGGCGCCGAGGCCGACGAAGAACGTGTCCTGGTCGAGGTCCAGGAGCGCGGCCGTGTCGTGCACCCAGATCGGCGTGGCGTACACCGCCAGCCGGTCGGCAGCCATCCGCGACACGACCATGCCAACCGCCGGCGAGTACCGTTCCTGGAAGTTGTCGGCGCCCTCCACCGACACCAGGGCCGAGAGTGACACCGGAACCGCTCCCCCTTGGCGCACGGCGTCGTACTTGCCGTGGAACTGGAAGGTCTGGTCGATCGCAGTACGGTAGACCGCGGCTTGAAGATGACGCGCGAGACCGAATCGATACTCGAAGCCCACCGCCGCGCCCTGGTCGAGGCCGAACAGGTTGCCGGCCTGGTCGCCGAAATCTCCCCGCCGCAGGTTGCCGTTGAACCGATGGGTGAACTGGAAGTTCGACCGGTGTCGCGGCAGCCTCAGCGTGGACGGCAAGTTCAAGACCCGGAAGTCCGGTTCCGCCAGCACTGGCGCCAGGTCGTCGTCGTTGCCGTCAGCCGCGACGACAGACACATTTGTGGCCTCGCGTGGCGCGGCGCCGGATGTCGCCGGCGCCTCCTGAGCGGCGAGCGACGTCCACATGACGAGCACCGCGGCGGCTGGACACACGAGCGCTCGGTGGGTGATGACAAACATGATCTCTGGCTCTCCTTGAATCTCTGGTTACTTTCCTGGCGTCACAATCAGCCAGGCCTTCATGCGGCCATGGCCGCTCCCGCAGTAGACGGAGCAGGTTACGGGGAACGTGCCGGCCTCGGTCGGCGTCAGTTCCAGCGTCTCCGCCGTGCCCCGGGTTGGGACGCGGACGTTCAGCCCCAACGCCTTCACCTCGAACCCGTGTGGCCCGTCGGCCGAGACGACATTCAGCCGCACCGTCTCTCCGCGGCCAATCTCGATGCGTTCGGGCGAGAACGCGTATCGCGAGAGCGTGACGTCGATGGTTCGGACCGCCTCGCCGTCGCGCGCCTGCGTCGTGACGATCGGCAGCGCCACGAGGAGCGCGCTGCCGAGGATTGCCGCCGCTCCTGCGACGGCCTTGGTAACTGGCGTGATGGCTGTCATCTCGTCAGTGTGAAGGGCGGGTGGGCTGCCGACCAGCCACAGCGGGCGCACGCTGCTCGTACGCCGCCTGTACGAGTGGCGCGAGCTTCTCATCGCGCGTGCCGCAGTGCCGCGACCTCGGCACGGAGCGCGGCCAGTTCGAGTTTCAGCGCCGCGATGTCGGCGAGACGGGCCGCGTTCTCTTGCACGAGGCTCCCGGTTTCGTCCGCCAGGCTCTGCGTGTCTTCGAGCATGCGTTCGTGCTGCACGCGGCCGCGGGCATCGAGCGCCTGGATGGCGCGAAACCCGAGGCCCACGGCGAAGACGACGCCGCACAGGCCGCCAAGGACCACGACCCAGAGCACGAGTGTGTGGCGCCGGTGGCCGGGCGCGGGGGCGTCGATCGGGTTCAGCATGCCCTACGGTCCCGGGGGGCCCGGCGGTCGCTGCTGCATCGCCGCCACATCCGCCGCCGTGAACGTCCAGTCGCCAGCGCGATTGCGCCGCACCTCGTCGTAGGTCCAGACCCGGCGCATCAGGCCCCGGCGTGTGTGCACCGAGGGACGCATGATCAAATGACCCAGTTCGTGCGCGATGACCCGGCCGAGCAGCGTTCCAGGATTCGCTTGCGCGATGCCTGCCAACCGCGCGACCCAGTTGACGTACACGGTGGCCAGCACACCGCGCTCGCCGTACTCGACGTAGGCCTCGCCAAGGGTCGCCGACGCGTCCTGGCGAGCGGGCGCTTCGGGCATGACGCGGAGCAGGAGCTCGGACGGTGCCGGCGACACATCGCAGCCGCCCGCGGGGTTGACCGAACCGCAGATCCGCCAGCGGACGTCCACGAATGCGGCGCCCAGGATCCGCTCGGCTTCAGCCAGCGCGCGCGGCTCGAGTCCGGACGGCAGGCCGGAACTCTGGTAGACGCGAACCGTGATGGTGGTGCGAGCGGGCTCGGCCGATGTCACCGCGGCCGACGCCACCGAAATGGCGGCGGCCGCGACACCCAGGGCCAGGCGGCGAGCGCCACTGACCGACCCGATGCCTCCAATGCGCCACGGCATTCCGCGCCGCGTTCGATTGCCGGTCATGTCGTGCGCGGCGAAATGTTGACGTTCCGCCTGAAGACGTTCCGCGGATCCCACGTCTTCTTGATCTCCCGCAGACGCTCGAGGTTCGCGCCGTACGCCACCGCGGCGGGATCGACAGCATCGTCCTCGAGGTAGTTCAGGTAGCGAGTCGGCGCCAGATACGGCGTGAGGGCGGCAAACGTGTCCCGCGCCCAGGCGATGCATCGCTCGCTGTCGTCGGCGCTCGCCCACTGCGAGATGATGACGACGTTGAAACCGCTGGTGCGCAGGGTGCAGGCGGTGCTGGCGACGGGAATCCGGCTCGCCGCGCCGTGGAGGTGCTCGATGATGATGTGGCTCATCGGCGACGGGCACGCCTTGAATGCCTCGACGATCGTGCGGATCGCATCGTCGTCGAGCTCGGTCAGGAACTGGGCCTTCCAGTAGTTCAGCGCCCCCGCTGGAAAGGCGGGGTCGAGCATGCTGTTGAGGGCGCAATACGGGATTGGGCCGAGCGCATCCACCATCGGCGCCCCGAACGCCTTCAGCCGCCGCACCGCGGCTTCGCCCTCGGCAAGGGGACCAGAGTGCGCGGCGGCCACGGCGGCGAGCTTCGCGTTCGAGCCGTCCGGCGCGGTCTGCAGCCCCGCCACCAGCATCATCTCGTCAGGAAGCTGCCGGCAGCTGTCGCGATAGAACCTCAGCACGTCGAGCGCGTTGGTGAACGGATGCGCAACGACGCCACCGGTGATGAACGGCCCGACGGCGTGGAGGTTGTACTCGAGCGACGACGCGATACCGAAATTGCCGCCACCGCCGCGAATCGCCCAGAACAGGTCCGCATTGTCATCGGCGCTGGCGCGAACCACGCGGCCGTCGGCCATCACGAGGTCGGCAGCGCGCAGGTTGTCGAGCGCGAGACCGTACTTCGGCATCAGCCACCCGATCCCGCCGCCGAGCGTCAGGCCCGCGATGCCCGTGCTGCCAACCACGCCTCCCGTTGTCGCCAGTCCGTGCAGCTGCGTCTCACGGTTCAACTCGTTCCACAACACGCCGCCCTGCGCGCGCACAGTCCGCGCCTGTGGGTCCACGTGGATGCCTTTCATCGGCGACAGGTCGATCAGCACGCCGCGATCGAGGGTGGCGTGCCCGGCGACATTGTGCCCGCCGCCGCGGACGCCGACCTCGAGGTCCAGCGTTCGCGCCAGGTGCAGCGCGTCGACCAGGTCGGCGACACCACGACAGCGGGCAATCACGGCCGGACGCCGGTCGATCAGGCCGTTGTGGACCCGTCGCCAGCTGTCGTAGCCGTGGTCAGCGGGCTGAACCAGCTGTCCCGTGAACGATCGCGCCACCCGATCGATGGCCTCGGCAATTGATGACATGACCGGTCACTGCCCTTCACAGGACACGCGCGTGTTCCAGTCGACAAAGGCGCCGTTGGGGTTGTCGCGCCAGGCCCAGACGTGGAGCTCGTAGAACGCCGGCAGGCCGAACCGGTTGGGGCTGTCCACGAAGTGCAGCAGCTGCCCTTCGAGAATCGGCGGATCGTTCGGAGCGTGGGTCTGGTGCCACACGTCGGCGAGCATGATGAACTCCACGCCGACGAGACGAGCCACGCCGTCCTTGAATTCGTAGATGAGGGCCTCTGGCCGTGTCGCGTCCAGGGTGTCGTTTCCGACCAGCTCGCCGTTGACGAAATGCACGCCCATCGCGCCGCGATCGGGGCCGCTGACGCAACCAAGGGCCGCGCCGTATCCCGGCGGGACGTTGTTGACATCCCGAAACAGCTCAGTGGCCTGACGGACCAGCTCGACGAATGCGGATGACGTCTTGGCGCCGTCGTGACCGGCGTGTTGCGCCGCCTCGATTGCCACCCGGGCAGCGGGTGTGAGGGCCAACAACGCGACCACTGCGACGAATATGACAGAACGGACGATGCTCATACCGAAACCTCCGGAACGGGGTTGATGGGTGACGACGCCTGTGACCCACTGAAGGGCCACACGCGCGTCCACACAGCACCTAACCGTCAAGCGGCGTCGGTTATTCCAGGATGAGGTAGCGAGGGACCACCGTCGCATCCGAGATTGCGATCATCGTATTCAGCCCCGACATCATGAGGGTCGGCGGCGCATTGAGCTTCAACCTGGCGACGACGTCGCGCTGACGCAGGTCAGCGGGTGACGGGACCTCCACGCCCGTCACCGGCGGCATCCGTTCGTGCAGCCGGACGGCACGATTCCAACGCCGCTGCGAGCCCGGGCCCCGGCCTTTGCCGGACCCGATAAGGGAACTCTGTACGTCGTCGGCGCGGGCGCGGTTTACAGGATTGCGATGCTGGCCCGCGGCGTTCAGGGGCGCGCGTAACCGCCAGCGTACAGCCGGCACACCGTCAGGCCGGCGGTGTCTCTCCACGCTCCGAGAACCAGTAGGGCAGGAACACGAGGTCTCCCGCATCCTTCTCGCGATGCGTCACACGCTTCATGCGCCACAACAGCCGTGGGGAGGCGAACGGTATCGGCACATCCCCGATATGCCTCACGTCAGCGTCGGCGACCGCGTCCATCGTCCGCCGGTTGTATCCGGCGGCGCGAATCGCGAATCCGCCGACAACGATGTACTTGGCGCCGCGCTGGTTCAGCTCGCGAGCGCGCTCGAGCTCGACCCGACCGATCCACAGCCCCGCTTCCTGCTCGGGGCAGTCGCGCTGGCTCACGACTATCAGTGGGAAGAGGCTGCCGAGCACTTTGCCGCCTCGATGAATGGATCTCACGTTCCCGGCCATGCCCGCTGGATCTATGCGAGCCTGTACCTACGCGGCCTTGGGCGGTTCGAGGAGTCCGCCGCCCAGATGAGGCGGGCGGCCGAGCAGGACCCCCTCAACGCGACGTGGCAGGCGATCTGGGCGGCCCACCTCATCGATGCGCAGCACGTGGACGAGGCACTGGACATTGCCCGCAGGTCCATCGACATCGACCCGACGTACTTTCTGGCTCACAACATGCTGGGGGAGGCCAGCTGGGCGGCCGGCCTGCGCGACGAGGCCGTGGCTGCGTTCGAACGGGCACACGCGCTGGCGCCATGGTTCGGAGTGACGAGTGGCTGGCTGGCGGCGGCGCACCGGCTGGCCGGGCGCGAGGAGAAGGCTGACGCTTTGCTGGCCACTGTGGGGCCGACGTCGAAACCGCTCTGGGGACGCGTCCTCTATCACCTGCTCACGTCAGAGCTGGATGCCGCGGCCGAATGGTACGAACAGATGATCGAGGAGCGCGATCCCTTCGCCCTCCTGTACGCCAGGACGCCCATCCTCGGGCCCTTGCGCGAGCATCGCCGCTGGCCCCACCTGGCCGCGCTCATGAAACTGCCAGCCATCGCACCATGAACGCCAAGAGAATCCCGCTCGCCGTTGACGTGGATCTCGCGGCGAAATGCTGAGCTACAATCCGCCGGGCCAAGTGTCCCTGCTTCCGAACACGCGCCTCGGCCCCGCGTAGACGTGTTCGGCTTCGCGGTATCGGACTCAGACAGGAGAGCACGATGGTTCGTCACGCGGTAATTGCTGCGCTGTGTCTGCTGGGGCCGCGTGGTGTGGCCCATGCGCAGCCTGGAGTCACGGCCGCCGATCTCGTGGGATCGTGGCGGTTCGAGTCCTACGAAGATCGAGATGATCGCGGAACCGTCGTCCGCCCCTACGGCGCGGCCCCGGCGGGGCTGCTCATCTACGACGCGACGGGGCACATGGCGGTTCAGATCATGAAGACCCCTCCTCCCGACGTGGTCAGCGACGACTGGGACAAGTTCACGGCGCCCGAGAAGGTGGCCCTCTGGGACGGCTACGTCGCCTACTTCGGGCGCTACGAGGTGGACGTTGCACGCGGCGTCGTGATTCACCTGCCCGAGGCCGACCTGTCGCGACTCTACATCGGCCGGCGCGAGCAGCGGCACTTCGCGCTCGACGGCGACCGCCTGACGCTCTCGGAAACGTGGACGCAGAGCGGGCGCACAAGGAATGGGGTGCGCGTGTTGACGCGACAGCGAGGGACCGCGCAGGCCACGCCCAGAACGACGCCACGGCCGACCAACCAGCCCGCAGGGGCCGCCACGGCGGTGCTCGCCCGCGTCAACGACCTGTTCGCCACCTTCGAGGCCGGCGACGCTGCGGCGATGCTACGGCTGGTCTATCCGGACGGGCGTGTAACGGCGGCGGGCATACGAGGGGATGGCGCAGCCACCCTCCGCCAGCAGAGTTGGACGGAGTTCGCCGAGCGCGTCACGCCCGAACGGTCCTTTCAGGAGCGCATCGCCGACCCGGTCGTGAATGTCGACGGCGACATCGCGATGGTCTGGGCGCCCTTCGTCGTCCGCGTCGGCGGGAAGGTCAGCAACTGCGGGGTCGATCACTTCGATCTCGTCCGCGAACAGGGCGACTGGAAGGTGATGAACCTGACCTTCTCGTCGAGAACGACCGGCTGTCCCGCCCAGTGAGCCGTGGCAGTGCGTCCGTGTGGTCGGCGTCCACGTCTTGCCCTCGCCGACCACCAGGCGATCGCGCACCACGAACGTCCCGTTCACGAGCACGTGCGGGATCCCCACCGATGGGAGCGCCGGCTGCTCGAAGGTCGCGCGGTCGGCCACGGTCGCCGGATCGAAGACGGTGATGTCGGCGAACGCACCGATCGCCAGTCCCCCGCGCTGCGCCATGGTGGACGTGAAGGTGGACGGCTCGCGCCTGGTGCTTGGCCAACCGCGTGTGCTGTTTCGCGCGCCAAGCAACCTGGCGAATGGACCTGATCACGAACTGGCTGGGGACGCTTTCTACAGGCCACTGAAGCCGCGCCCGCGTCGTGCTCGGCAGCCGCTGCTGGGAGTGGCAGGGGTCGGTGGCCCGATGAGAGGATGCCGGCGGCAACGTCCAAGGTGTCCGCGTGCGCCACGCTAGGGATGCCGGCGAAACAACTTCTCGAGCGACGCCATCGGCGAGACGTCCTCTTTCAGTTCCAACAGGCGTTCCAGTTCCTCGATGATCAACGGTCGATTCAGTGCAGGCCCCTGGCGGACGATGATCCCTTCGACGTCGAGCCAGTCTTGCGGGCGATTGGCGAGCGCCTTCAGCACGACCAGGTCCTCGGCCGAACAGGTCCGCAGCCGGGCCTCCGGCGCGAACGCACATGCCGACGAGCGTTCGATGACTCGCGCCTCGAACGGCAGGGCCGCCAGTGACACGTCAAGCGGGATCCCGGCGCTGTCATGGATGAGGAGCACACGGCGTTCGAGCGCGAACTGGCGAGCGTCCTGGCGCCGCGCCGCATAGTGGGCGAGAAGCGGATCGACGAAACGCTCCTCACCGCCGAACCCGGTGAGCAGCGCCACGTGGACGTCGCGCGTTTGCCGAGGCTCACCCCACCGCTGGACGGCGCGCCCACCGATAATGGCTGTCTTCCACCCGTGTGCGCCGGAGAACCGCTGCAGGTCGGCTGCCGCCGCGAAAAGAGGGTTCACGGGCGCCGCCGGTGAAAGGCTTCCTGTTGCTCGACGAATCCCGACCACGACTGGCGCGCACGAGGCAGGGGCACGGCGAGGGCCGACGCGATCAGCGCATCAGACGCCGCGAGGCCCTGCTCGTCGTCGAGGTGCGCCAGTTCCTCCCGCTGTTCCTCGAGCAGCCGTCCAGTTTCGGCCCACTGTTTCACGTAAGCGGCTTCCTGATCGCGTGTCGCCACACTCCGAGGATACCGCGGGCAGGTCCTCACCGAGAATCGGCAGGTGGAGCGCGGACAGATCGACCTTGCGGCTCCGGTCACCGAGTACCTTCCGGAACCATGAGCGACCACGGCGATGCGCTCGGCAGATCTCTTCCTGCCCGGCGCCAGCCCCACCGCGAACGCCGCGGCGGCATCATGCCTGCCGGTGTCGTTGCCGTCACGGCTCGGCGGTCAGCGGATCGATGGGTTCCAGGAACGCGAACCGGTGGAAATCGGTATCCCGCGTGCAGATGCGCCGGATGCCGTGCTCCCGCATCAGGACCGCGGTCTGTGTGTCATGCACGATGTTCCCGGCCAACCCCGGCACCTCCGCGATCACCTCAGCCAGGACCCGGCCGTGGCGGTCGGTCGGCGTGAGGAAGTCGAGACCCGCGGAGTCCCGGAGCGCCGACAGGAAGCGCGCCCCCTCGACCATTGTCCAGGGGTGGCGCATCACCCGTGGGTGGGTGACAACGCGGAGGAACTCGTAGCAGATACCCCACGTGAGATACCAGGCGCCGTTGCGGCGTCGCCAGGTCTCGAGGAGGTGCCGGCACCGGTCATGTTCGGGGGCGCTCGCATCCGCTGCGTACACCAGCACGTTGGTATCGACGACGAACATCAGCGCCCCTCCATCGCCCGGTAGAGCGCCTCCCGATCGGCGATGTCGACCAGCGCGCCACCGCTCTTGAAGGACGGCAGCGGCTGCAACTCCACCGGCTCGGGTCTGGTCTGCAGGAGCAGGCGCAACGCCGTTTCGACCAGTTCGGACATGGTGCGCCCAGTCCGCGCCGACTCCCGCCGCAGCTTCGCCATCACGCTGTCATCGATCGTCAGGGTCGTCTTCATATGGATAACCATATCAAACACATTCCGAGATGTCCATGAACGACGGGCCACCATATCTGGTGATTGCCTGCGACTTGATGGTCTCGAATTCGACGGGCCGGCGGGCACGGACCGCCAGCTGCTCGGTCTGGGGCTGGCCGTGGAGCAGGTGCTGGGGCCGGTCCCCGCGCCATCCCCGGCGGCGTGACGGCACGCCGAGGCAGCGCGTAAGGCTACACGTGGCGCGAGTCCTCCGGTAGTAACGCCAGGCCGAGCTTCTTGCCGACGCTGCGGACGCGCTCGTCGAGACTCAGAAGTGCGAGTCCGGCGACTGCCGAGCGCGCGACGAGCACGGATGCCAGGTGGATGGCGTCGACGGTCCGGATCGGGTCGCCCGGAAACGGTTGCCGCGCACGGTCCACGACCTCGGGCCCAAGGCGGAGCACGTGCCAGTGCGCGGCGGCGGTGGCCATGTGGGCGCGGCGGTCCGCGAGCTCCGCTTCCGTGAGTTCACCAAGCGCGGCCGCCCGATGGAGGACCCGGGCGCTCTCGATGAGTGTGAGATCCGACGCGATCACGATCTCGGTTTCCGACAAGGTCTGACCCACGACGGTGCCGCCCGCCTCGTCCAGCAACCACGCGAAGACGGCGCTCGACTCTGCGTACAGGTTCATCGGTCGCCGCGCTCGTCCTGCAGCAACTCGGCCGCCGTGAATTGCTATTGCCTGTTGTGGCTGGCTACTTGCGCCCGGATCTGGGCCACGGCAACCTTTACCTTCAGCTCCAGTTGCACCTTGCCGAGCTCCGCCCTGCCGGATCGCGGGTCGCCCTCCACCCCCTTGGCGGGATCCTTCCCCGCAATCTTGTCCTTGCGGACCCATTCGGGCTTCACATACAGGATCGCCGAGGTATC
>Ga0105103_10001695_pt1 | contig 11872 bp, 9 predicted proteins | sample PPLLaktember2015_2_FD_79107 | JGI IMG/M metagenome (GOLD analysis project Ga0105103, IMG submission 79107) | Freshwater sediment microbial communities from Prairie Pothole Lake near Jamestown, North Dakota, USA - PPLs Lake P7 Core (6) Depth... | ecosystem: Environmental > Aquatic > Freshwater >...
GACCTCCCCTGCTGCGAGTCGGGGTACGAGACGACGATTCCTGTGACTTCTTGGAGCGACGAAGCCCGATCGTAGAGGCGGTCGTACGACCGTTCGACGCTCTCGGCGCGGAGCGCGCCGAGGGTACCGACAGCGAGCCAGAGGACGACAATGGACTCGCGCTTGAACCTGGCAAGAGTCACGAACAGGAGCATCGCACTCGCCGCGAGCCCGAGCAGCGCGGCGGAACTCAGAGCGAACGGCGCGAGTCGCTCGAACGCGATTCCTGTGGCGAAGGCCGTACCTATGTGTATAAGAGAAGGGCTCATCTTGCCTTAGATGATACACGTTCCCCAGGCATTGTCTCTTTGCGCTTCGGCTTGACGCGTGTACGTGCCGTCGCTGAACAGCGCGGCTGGCTGCTGGCCGAGAAGAACGGTCCAGTGCTAGACTGCCCGCAAGGCAAGCCGTGCGTGGGGAGGGCGACATGCGGAGCCTGGGGTGTATTGCGCTTGTGCTGGCAGCCGGACTGATGGCGGCTCTTGCAGGAGCGGCCGACGAGGAGTGGATTGACTGCGAAGGGCCGGGGGGACCCTATCGGACCACGAAAACGACCCCTTGCTCGACGTATTCCCTGACTCCCGAGGATGAGGCGCGCGCCAAGTGGGACTGGCTGGAGAGAGACGCCGCACGGGCCCGACGGTTCATCGACCGGGATCTCGCGATTCCCGAGGATCCGGACGAGTTCGGACCCCTGTACGGTCTTGCTGCATGGGCCTGCGCACACGGGTATACCGCCGTCAACGTCTGCAATGGTGGCTACTGGGAATTCGCGGAGGACGTCGGATACGGGTACCGGATCATGGTCTGGATCGAGATGGACAACGTGATCGAGGGACGAGTGTGGCACCTGACGAACACGACCGCGGAGCGGCAGGTCCTCCTTGAACGCGGTGTCACGTTGTTCAACGGCGAAAGGGTCGACGTCTATCTCTACTTCGTGAGCGGAATGAACATCGATTCGAATACGTACAAGGGCGCTCCGAAGGGCTTCGAGGAGAGCTTCACCCCGCAACTTGCCACGCGGGCGCAGGCCGCGCTCGACAACGCCATGACCTACTGCCGCGACTACCGTGAGGCGTTTCGTCAAGCGCTTGAGACGCTCGTCGCAGGCGGGACGCTGCCAGAGTCGAAGAAGCAACAAGAGAAGCCTGAGAACGAGACCGCGACGCTCGCCGTCCGCGCCAGCGCCGAAGGGCATCTCACGGCCTCGACCGGGCTCGACATCGCCCCGAGTGCGTTCAGCCGCCTCCTCGTGTCCGGCACCGTTGCCGACGACCTTGGAAAGCCGATCGCGGGGGCCAGAGTGCGCCTTGTTCCCGGCGACCGAGACGTTGAGGCCGACGCCGGCGGAGCGTTCCGCGTTGAGGTGGCGGGCGCCGGGTCGGGATCCGCGACGCGAACCGTCACGCTGCGGCTCGTTCGCCCACGGATCGAGGTTCACGGTGACCCAGACCCGGACGGTGACGTCGAGTTCCTCGGTGTGGCCGCCGACGGGGTGTCGACACTGGCCCTCTCAATCACGGCCGTGGGGGTTCGGCCCGAGACGGTGGCGGTGCGCCCGCCCCGCCTGGGCGAACTGGCGGCACAATCCCCAGTCGGCTTCGTGCTCGTCCTGGACTCGTCGGGTCGAGGACATCTTGACTACAAGCCGCCCGCCTATCTTGACGCGAAGGATCTGGAGAGGTCGCTCCCGGTCCACCGTTACGAGGGTGCATCGCCGGTGTGGGCCGCCGTCGTTCCGCTCGAGTTCGAGTACGAGGACACCGAAGGGAATCCCGGTCGCGTCAACGTCGAGGTCCTTGTCGTTCGGCCTCCCGTCATGCTTATCCACGGCTTCCTCGGCGGCGCGGAGACCTGGGCTCGGTTCGCCGGTCATCTGCGCGAGCACAGATTCGACAGCGTTGTGAGCGAGTACTTCACGCGAGGGAAGAAGGACGATTCAATTCCGGCGCAGTCGAGGCTGCTCGGGGAGTACATCGAAGGGCAGGTCCGCGACTACGCTCGTGCAGGGATCGTGCTCGGCCGGGTCGACATCGTGGCGCACAGCATGGGAGGCGTCATCTCGCGTTACTACGCCGAGAAGATGGACGCGACGAACGTGCGCAGGATCCTGATGGTGGGGACTCCGAACCACGGGGTATCGTACCTCTCGACTCGAGTTGGGGCGGTCGGCTCGTCGTGGCTTGAGCAGCACGGCGCGGCCGGGGACCAACTCTACTCCGGCTCGACGTTCCTCGCCGATCTCAACGCCGGCGAAGCCGCGGGCAGTCATCTGGCGGAGAGTGTGCAGTACGCGAACCTCATCGGCCTGCGGCCGTCGGTCGCGTCGGCCTTCGGAGTGGGCGGCACTGCGCCGACGGATGGCGTCGTGGACGCGGCGTCCGCTCATCTGAACGGGGTGCTCGAGTGGAAGTTCCCGGGTATGACGCACTCGACAATGCTTGGGAGTTTGGCCCCGTCGATCACGGAAGCGCTCGCGGTGTGGACGAAGCTGCGGAGCCTCCTGCTCGAGGACATCCCCAGAGCGCCTCTCGACAACGCGAGGGTTGAGCTGAGACAGTCGGCGGGACGCGTTGAGGTCGCGCGCGGAGTGGAAGCGAAGTCGTGGAGCCGCGTCAAGGGTGACTCTCAGGCTCTCGGGACGGCGATCCCCGTTCGCACCGGCCGCGACGGACGGGTCGTCATCGGCTTGTACCTAGGCGACGTCCTCTGGGGCACGATTCAGCTTCTCGAGGAGACCGAGGTCACCGTCCTGTATGCGTCGCCGGAGCGCGTGCACGTCTACGTCGCCTCCGGCACGGCACGGCTCACGACGCCGTCAGGTGCAGGCCACTTCGAGGCGCTGCTCGGCGCCGAGGGCCGCGGGCACTGGTATGAGATCCGCCCCCGGGTGGTCGTTCGGTCGCTCGGAACCGACTGCGCCGTCTCTGTGGGCAAGGAGATCTCCGTCGACGTGCTTGAGGGCGCCGTGTCGCTCGAATCGGCCGACGACAGCGCCGGGGCCTGGGGCGTGACGGCGGGGCAGAGGGTCGATGTCAGCCGGTCCGGCGAGATCCGAAGCAGCGAGTTCTCCGAGCGCCCACCGTGCACCGAGACGTCGGCGCCGCCGCGCGGTCGCGGTTTCTCGTGGTGGGGCGCGTTCTGGATCCTCCTCGGGCTGGCTGTGACGGGCGTGCTTGTTGCGGCCGCGCTGGGGTACTAGTCGTCGTACGGCCTGGCCCGCAGGCTGCGCGTGGCGCGGTGCTTTCTCGCGGCAAGCCGCCACATGATGTTCCCGCCGAGTCGGTAAAGCCACGCGGGCATGGCCTTCCGGAGCACGGGCTGGGGAATGGCAGTCCCGTTCGCGATCGCCTCGGCGATGGGGGCAAGCGCCCTCGCGACATCCTTGTGCTGCCACTCCGCGGCGCCGAGACCTACTCCGCCAAGCCACGTCCATTCGGCTTCGACGGCGAACTGCTCGGCGATGGCGAGGGCGGTCGCATTCTGTTCCTTCTCCGGGAATCCGCACTGGATGACGACGAATAGGCGAGCCCGGCCGGCTCCGATGCGTTGCTCGGCAATCCGCTCGAGGAGGGCGATCACCGGGGCGGGGAATGAGTCAACGTAGAGCGGGAGCGAGAGAACGACCGTATCGGCCGCTCCGATCGTAGCGAGGTCCGAGTCGAGCTCCGTCGGAGACGTCACGGCGGCGTGAGCGTGGAGCTTCTCCGTCACGAAGCCGTGCTCCTTCAAGATGTCGAGGATCCCGCTTCCCAAACCATCCGACGTGCTGTGGCCGACTCCCCGCGGGCTCCCGACAAGCAAGAGCGCTCTTCTCTCACCCATCACGCCACCGCCTTCACGAGCGCGGATACCGTCGCCGCGACGTCGGACGTCGGAGTGATGACGGCGGCGGCCATGCGTGGCGTCCGCAGGTTCAGGGCGTTGCGCTCGACCAGGGTCTTGAAGATGGCCTCGGCCTTGCGGTCCGGCCGCGGGAGAATCCCAAGCCCGACGAGGCGCGGCGGCTTCCGATAGCGCCGCTGGTGGTGCGTCTCTCCGCTGACGCGTGCGAAGAACGGGGAGATGTTCGGGATCATGCGGTCGAGGGCCTTCTTGAGCTCGGACGAGACGCCGCCGAACGTCACGGGCGTCAAGTAGACGAGGAGGTCCGAGCGCGCGATGGCCCTTGCGACCCCGCGCCCCTCGTCGTCGATGACGCACTCCCCGGCGGTCTTGACCCAACAGCCGAAACAGCCGCGGCACGGGGCGATTGTCCTCTCTCGCAGCGTGATGACCTCCGTCGTGTGTCCCGCTTCCGCCAAGGCCTGTTGGAGCGCAACGAGGGCGTCACGGCACTCCGTACCTCGAGACCCGTCAAGCACAAGCGTATCCATGGTGCGAACATCGTACTGCCGTCGCTCGGCGTGGGCTACGGCAGCCCCCACAGGCGGATCCAGCCCTTGCCGGTTCTCACCTCGTATCCGCCGCTGCCGCTGGCGATACGAGTTCCGTCGGGCGAGAACGCCACCGACCAGATGTCGAGACCACTGCTCGACAGCGTGGCGAGAAGGCCGCCGGTTGCGGGATCCCACAAGAGGAGCTTCCCTCCCGCGCCCGATGTGGCCAGAATGGCGCCGTCGGGAGACCAGGACACGCCACGCGTCCACGAGCGCCCCACCTGGAGGCTCCGCAATTCCGTCTGGGCCATGGGGTCCCAGAGGCGCACGAAGCCGTCCTGACCGGCGGCGGCGATCAGGCTGCCGTCGGGCGACCACGCGACGCCGTTGATGTCGTTTCGCGCTCGAGTTGCGGCCCGTAGGGTAGTGAGCGGGGCGCCGCTCCTCGGATCCCACACGCGAAGCGCGTAGTCGAGCCCGCCCGAGGCGAGCCGTGTCCCGTCGGGCGACCACGCCATCGCGACAATCTCGGTCGAAAGCCCACCTTCAACATGCCCGGGCCATTGGAGAATGACGTGGAGGTCAGCGGAGTCAAGAACGAGGATCGTCCCATTCCCTTCTCCCACGGCGATCCGGGTTCCGTCAGGCGACCACGCTGTGCAAAGCGTGCAGGGCGCGGGGAGCTCGAGCTCGGCGAGCTTGTCTCCCGTGGCCGCGTTCCACACGCAGACCATGCTGCCGCAGCGCACGGAGGCAATGCGCGTTCCGTCGGGGGACCACGACACGCCCCACCGGCTTACGTTGCCTTGCTCCAACGTGAGGAGTGCCGATGCCGTCTCTGGGTTCCAGACGCGGACGGTCCCGTCGGAACTGGCCGAAGCAAGCCGCGTTCCGTCGGGCGACCAGGCGACCGAGTAGACGGCGCCCTGGTGACCGGCAAGCTGAGCCAGCTCGGCGACCCGGCTCGCCTGCTCGGGGCGGATCGGAGGCGGCGCCTCGGCGGAGATGCAGGACATGCCCGACAGCAGAGTGACGAGGATCGCGGACCTGCACACGATACGGCGAGACTCTCGACCCATGCGCCTCCTTCGACTCCCTTTGGAGTCGCCATGCTTCTGTCGCGGCCCGAACCGCTCCGCGCGAAGAGGCTCTGCCCGTCCCGTCGCAGCGCGAGGTTCTACTCGGACGCCCTCTGTCGCGCAAGAAGGTCCTGCCTAGCGGCGATCCCCTCTCGCGCGCCGGCTGCTCGTTGCAGTTCACAATCCGGCAGGGGAGAATGCCCGATCGACCTCGCGGGAGGGGAACGAATCGGCGATGGCGCTCCGGATGAGGCACTACCACGACGAATTGGACTACTGGCGGATTCGCGGCTTCCTGCGGAAGCTCTTTCGAGTCGACGATCGACCGGGTGGAAACTGGCACGTCGCCTTGTTCGACTACTGGCGCTGGCACTGGCTGGAGAACGTCGTCGCGCGAACGCCCGACGAGCTCTGCCTCTGGGAGGCGAGTGACGGCACGTTGGCGGCGGTTCTGAATCAGGGTGACCCCGGGGTCTGCCACCTGCACGTCGATCCGGCCCACCGCAGCGAAGCCCTTGAGGACGAGATGATCGCCGTCGCCGAGCGCGAGTACACGGCTCTGAGTCAGACGGGCGGCCACGTAGTCTGCGTCTGGTCGATGGAGGACGACGAGCTTCGAAACCGTGTCCTCGCCCGTCGTGGCTACCTGACGTTCGAGAGCGAGCACTCGATCGAGCACCATGGTCGGCGATCGCTGGCCGACCCGATTCCTCCAGCGCCCCTGCCGGAAGGGTTTGCGATTCGCTCGATGGGCGACGTGGACGAGCATCCGCGGCGGAGCCTTTGCTCGTGGCGGTCTTTCCATCCTGACGAGCCGGAGGACGGGTGCGATCGGACGGGATCCTGGTACCGAAACCTCCAGCGAGCCCCGCTGTACCGCCGCGACCTCGATGTCGTCGCCGTTGCGCCGAACGGCGACCTTGCGTCGTTCGCCCTATGCTACCTCGACGACGGCTCGCGCACCGGCGTGTTTGTCCTCGACGGCACGGCGCACGAGCACCAGCGGCGCGGGCTCGGGAAGGCGGTCATGACCGAGGCGCTCCGACGACTCAGGGACCGCGGGGCGACGACCGCCTACGTGTCGTGGTACGAAGCGCCGGCGGGTGCGTTGTACGAGTCGGTGGGTTTCGTCGACGAACGCCGCGGTCGCGCCTGGCTGCGACGGCTCTAGCGGAGGCGTTGGGCCGCCTACCGTAGCCCGTGTACGGCCTTCTCGATCCGCTTCCTCAGTTTCTCGTAGGACAAGGGCGGGCCGTTGCGCACCTCGCGGCCGTCGATATAGATTGCATCGAGGATCCCCCACTCTCGCGCCGTCGCCATGTTCTTGGTGTCGACGACCCGGTAGACGACGGGGCTGCCGATTTCGGCGCACGCCCGCCGCGCCCGCTCGTGCCCGACGTTCCCGGCGCGGCACTGGCCGTGGAGAAAGCTTGTCACCGTGACCTGGCCCGGGATTCGCTCGGGGGTCTTTCTGGGGAGGACGAAGCGCGGCTCGGGCGCGCCAGGGGCGAAGGGCTTCCACATCAGCGCGGCCATTCCCGAGCGATCGACCTTTCGATACCCGCGCTTGCGGAACCACGATGCCTTCATCCAGAAGGGGAGGACGAGGCCCCACGCCGCCATGCCTGTTGCGCCGAGGGTCTTTGCGTCCGCCTCGGCGGCCTCGAGGAGCGCAGTCCCGGTCCCCTTTCCTTGGTGATTTCCGCGGTCGTCGCGGAAGGCGACGACCCAGACGCAGTAGACGAAGTAGGCCCCGGGAGCTCCATCAAGGAGCGTCTCGGTCGCCGGCACGTACTGGATCATCCCGACCGGGACCTCCTGGTCGGTGACGGCGAGCTTGGCGCGCAGGCCGCGCCCTTTCATGACGTGAATCCACTCGGCGCGCAGACTCCCCGCTTCCCTCGCCTCCGGCAGTCGGTCCTCCAGGCACGACGCGAAGATCGACTCGTACTCCGGTGAAAGGTCGACGATGCGCATGTTCTGCCCCTCCTTGGCCGTCCTGCGGTGTTCGGGATGACGTGCTCCCGCTCACCGGCAGTGTAGCGCGTTGGGTACGACGGACGCGAAAGCCGGCGCATCGCAACGGTGCCCGGAGGTTCTGACGGCGGCGCCTTCGAGGGACTTCGTGCGCGAGTGCGCCGAACACGCGGTCGCCGTCGGAGAGGGCGACTTGGAGTTGGGCCGGCCGAGGCCGCGGGCGGTGAAGGTTGGAGCAGGCGAGTCGGCGCGGTCCGCGATGATCCCCTAGTGCCTGCGCCCCTTGGGCCTTCCCTGGTACGGCCTCTTCTTGGCCCCGGTCCGCTTCGGGTTGCAGTCGGGGCAGTAGACAGGACGAGCTGAGCTCAGCGGCTCGAAGGGGAGTTCCTCCACCGGTTTGCCGCATTCGACGCACTTCAGGTTGTAGACGCGGACGTCGTACATCTTTCGGCCTGTTGCGGCCATGGGCCTCCCTCTGGATCTCGTGTGCATGCCTGAGCGATCGGCGCGACGCCGGACGCCTGCACGTCGCCCAGCCCGATCCCGCGCGAAGCCGGATCCCTGGTCCTGCTCTGGAAGTCTGAACCCGGGGTCGCGGTTCCCGCGGCCCTCGGAGATGTCGCGATCGACGCGCCCGTCGCGCGGATGCGTCCGCACCCAGCAACAAGCGCAGAGCAAGCTCCCGGTCTCGTGTTCGCCCCGGGGCCTTTCAGAAGCCACGTTCGAAGAGCGAATGGCAACGAGCAAGCGTAGCGCGGTCTCGCCGAGAACACAAGAATGCGCGTTGGGCATCTGCGGGGTGAAAGGCCGTATCGAAGGGGAGCGCCGCATGGCGCCCGACGCCGTGGGCTTCCCTACAACGCCTTCAGGATCTCGGTCAGCAGGTCGGTCGCGAAGCCGAGGAACGTGAAACCCTCCCAACCGTGCTCGGGCGTCCCGAGCGCGTGGTGGGTGAGTCCCCAGGCGACGACGTGCAGCTGGACAACGAGCACCATGTCGTCCAGGCGACGGCGGTGTTCGGGCCTCTCCTCGCCGAAGTACTCGTCGAGGATTGCGTGGCGGTGCGCGTCGGACAAGGGCGCCGTCTCGTCGCAGGAAACAAGGAGGGTCGCGAGATCGAAGAAGATGTCGCCCATTCCGGCGAACTCCCAGTCGATGAGTCGAATCGGATCCGCGTCGAGGAGGTTCCCGGCGAACAGGTCGTTGTGGCACAGGGCGAGATACGGCGGGACGAGCGGCCCGCGTGCCGCCTCGATCTCATCGAGCCGGCAGAGAACCGTCGCGCTTCCCGCCGGCAGCGCGACGCCGGCCTTGACGGTGCGCTCGAAGCTTGCGCGGATGCGCGCGAACGGGTCGAACGAGTGCTCTATGGGCGGAAGAGCGTGCACGCGCCGCACGACGCGGACCACGGAGCGCAGGGTGACGAGCTCGCGGAACCGATCGGGCGTTTCGCTGAACGGCTGTGCAGCGATCGGCCTCGCGATCAGGTGTCCCTCGGGGAGGATGTAGCGGATGACCTCCGGTCCGAGGTTCGCGGCGCGCGCGAGGCGGAGCGCCTTCGCCTCGGCTTCGCGGCTGATTCCAAGGCGTTCGGCACGGGGGCTCGCGAGGCGCACGATGTACTCGTCTTGGCCTAGGACGACGCGGAAGTTGCGGTTGGAGAGGCCGCGGAGAGGTTCGATGCGATCCGGTTCGCGGAACTCGCCGACCTGCGACAGGAGATCACGCAACAACTGCAAGGGTTCCTCCCTCGATGGGGAACTGACCCGGAAGACGTAGAGATAGGCAAGACTTGGACGAGCGCCCCCTCATGACCGCGCCGCCTCAAAGGGTACGGGCCGTCTTGGCGAAAAACAACGGACGGAAGGCTCGCGCCGAACGGTCGACTTCCCTTCTCCCTTCTTGGGCGCGGCAGTATCCTGGAAGGGCCTTCCGACGAGCACGAGGACGTCGGATTGGGCATCGGAGGCACGATGGTGTCGAGAAGCTGCCGCGCGGGCCTCGTCGTCGCGATTCTGTCGTTCGGGATCGCGGCGCCGTGCGTCGCGCGCACGCTGGAAGTTCCCGGAGGGTACGCGTCGATCGCCGCAGCGGTCGCCGTCGCGGTTGCGGGCGACGAAGTCGTCGTCGCGCCGGGAACCTATAGCGAGAACTTCGTCATTGCGACCAGTATTGCCGTTCGAGGCGGAGGGCCCGACCGCGCCTCGACGACAATCCGGAGCGGGAACCCTGAGGCTCCGGCGATTGCCGTGTACCTCGCGGCCGGCGAGGCCCGGCTTGAGAACCTCTCATTTGTGACGTCGGGTTCCGCCAGCGGCATTGAGATCGTAGGGAGCGCCGCGGGTGCGCTGAGAGTGGTCAATTGCGCCTTCAGCGTGGGGCCCGAGTCGGTGGGGATTACGGTTCTAGGCGGGACGCTCGTTGCCGAGTCGTCTCTATTCCGCGGTCCGGATGCGGCCGCTCAGGGTCCCGTAGGGACCGGCGGAGTCCGCGTCGGCTTCGGCGGGGCGGCGACGATTCGCAACTGCGACTTCGCCTACTTCGCGGACGCGATTCAGACGTCAGGCGGGACAAGACTCGCCGTGAACGCGTGCAGTGTCGGCTACTCAGCAACCGGGATCGCCGTTCGAAACCAGTTCTCCGACTCCACGACGGTGCAGCTCGCGTCGAATCACATCTACGGCTGCGCAACGGGCATCCTTCTTGCGGGAGCGGTGGCGACCGCAACGATCCAGGAGAACACGATTCTTGACTGCGGTTCGGGACCTTTCCGAGTCGCCGCCGGAACCTGCGGCGGAGGCGGCGAAGCGTTCTCGGGCATTCTCCTGGGAGCGGCCAACAGAGTACCGCAGCTCGATCTCCTCTGTCCGGACGAGGGAAGCGGCTTCTGGCCGGCCGGCTTCTTCGAGTAGCGGACTCACCGGCTCGGAAGGCGGCGCCGGCAAGGGGGTTGGATTCGGGGCTTCGCTTCGATCGGCGCGCGATTGGGAATGGCTCTCGCTCCCCTGAGATGAATCCTGCGCGCGAGGTTGAGGCAGACCGGGCCCGGGTCGACAGGGGGCAAACTTCCACCTGAGTTGTGACCAATGGGCGCTTCTAGGTACCATGCTTCAGTTGTCTTGAACCACTCAAGATGCGTAGAGTAGTTGCCGTATCTTGAGCGAAGGGGAGAGATGAGGGTGGCGGCGCATTGACTGAACAGGGTCAGCAAGGCAGAACAAGAGCGAGACTTCAGGCACACGAAGGAGGTCCGACGTTGAAAAAGAGACTAGGAGTGGCGAGTGTCCTAACGTTGCTCGTTATGGCGCTCTGTGCTCTCTCTGCTTTCGCGACGATCGCCGAGATCTGGTTGTCGAGCGACAGCAACGGAGAGACGCGAGTATCGTTGATTCAAGAAGGCGATGAGGTCTGGATTGTCGTTTCCGATCCGGACAACAACATCGATTGCGACGTCCGCGACAAGTTCTGGGGCGACGTCAAGATCATGGACCCGAAGACCGGCGCGTACATCATCTGGAACAACGGTGGGTACAAGGGTCTGAACCTCCATGACGACGACGTCAAGGCCCTTGACGTGGACTACTTCGAGGAGACCGGCGCCGACACCGGGCTGTTCGTGAGCTCCCGCCCGTTCCAGATCGGAACGCGCGAGGACTACGCCCTAGTGACGAAGCCTGACTCGTACCGGCTGTTCACGCACGTCGTCGACGAGAACGACCAGGACTTCCAGTGGGGTCACTACCTCTACACGGAAGTCGGCGGCGACAACATGTTCGACACCGCGGCGTGGCTCCTGTACGTGTACAGCGCCACCCTCTCGTCGACCATCACGTGGCATGTGGGCATCATGTCGGGCGGCGGCGTCTGGTCTGGCGGTCACATCAGCGACACCTTGCCCGACACGCCGCACAATGTGCTGCCGGGGCAGCCTTTGACCGAGACCTACACCGTCGGCCGGTTCGAGAACATGGACACGCTGATTGCGATGTACCAGGACCCGAACGACGACACCGACGTGGCGATCGGCCTCGCGAAGATTATCGACACCGAAGCGACAATCGAGTGGGACGCGAAGTCGAACGGCGACGTCTACAAAGACTGGAACGAGGCCGCCTCGGTCACGATCGTCGACGCGGACGAGAACGTCAACTGCAACAAGGTTGAGTACGTTCCGTTCTTCGTGCTCGTGAACCCTGGCTCCTACAACCAGGTTCAGACCAACGGCGTGCTGAACAGCTTCTGCTCGCTGAAGTGGAACGGCGGCTTCGACGCCGACGGTACCGCACAGCCGCCGATCAACTGGTTCAACATCTACGAGGACCGCTACATCCACTATCCGCGCCTCGTGGATGGGGACACGCTGGTCCAGTACAAGACGCTGTTCGACACGAACGC
>Ga0105103_10001696_pt1 | contig 11866 bp, 14 predicted proteins | sample PPLLaktember2015_2_FD_79107 | JGI IMG/M metagenome (GOLD analysis project Ga0105103, IMG submission 79107) | Freshwater sediment microbial communities from Prairie Pothole Lake near Jamestown, North Dakota, USA - PPLs Lake P7 Core (6) Depth... | ecosystem: Environmental > Aquatic > Freshwater >...
CTCTCGGGGTCAATCACCGTAAAGGACCAAATCGGGGAAGACCCGACGGCCAAGCAAAGGTTCGATGTCGCGCAGCTCATGTCCCCACTTTTTGGATACGCGCTTGCGTGTCAAGGGTGCTCGATCAAACCAGCGTGTAAAAGGTTTCGTCGGTAAATGTGAGACCAACATCAGACACAGAACATCCGCTAGGTGTTTGGGCTGGATTGGATGAAACCGCCCACGCTGCCCATTTTAATGTATAACCCCACAATGTTGAAGACCCTGTTCCTAAGTCCTGATATAGTCCACCAACTGATTCTGGGTTGGTGATTCGGAACTGATACAGAGAGTTGTCGTAATTTTGGTAAACAGACGTTTCCTCGATACAGAAATAAATCAGCCTGTAATACAATCGCCACTCGCCCCCCACGTAAGCGATTGAAATGTCGGTGTCATTGCCGCCAGTTATAGAGCTGGGGGTTAGCGTTCTCATCCAAAGATCCAAAACTCCAGTGTAAGCACTGAAGTCTCCATGGATTCGGTCGTTTGGATCAAAATAATTCGAATAAGATGCAGACCATCCATCGAACGTGGCAAATAAATCGCCAGTGCCGGGAGAAGGAATAGGCCAAGTGCACGTTCCGGCAGGGGTAACGACAACACCTTCCATCAACCACCACAACCGGCACGCCTCCGCCAGCCCCGCATCGCCGCCGCTGGCTGTAAGGGCCACGTAATCGTACCCGAGCCCTGGCGATGTCGCCGCGTCCCGATTAAACGGAAACGGGCAGCGCTTGTCAGGCCCTCTGTATTTGAATGATGGAGACGTCGGCACGTTAATCAGGATTGTCGGTCAGAAAATTGCGCGTCGTCACCACGCCGCCGTCGTACACGGTCCACTCCTCGGGGCCGTAGCCGTCAGGCAGTCCATCGCCGCCGCCGCCATCGCCGCCGCCATCGCCGCCGCCATCGCCGCCCGCGTCAGGCGGCGCGCTGCCGTCAATCACGATTCGGTTGTCCGACACGCTCACCTTCACGCCGTTCGTTCCTTCCATTCGTTCAACCGTACGCAGGAATTTAAGCATCTGGTTTATGCGCACGCGGAAGATATTAAACGCAGCCGGTGCCTCTGAAATGTCTTCTGGTAGTGACATGGCAATTACATTGCACGGACCATTAACGTGGCACGCTGAAGGATGTTCCCCTTGTATGTTGAAATGTTTGACTCGGCCACAATGAAATCTCCAGCCTTTATCATTGCGATGTACTCCGTGTCGGTCGGGGTTGTTAGCGGCCCCAGCGTGTTGCGCAACTCTTCATAATCTGAAATCGCTTGCCCTGTTGCTGTTAAGATTGGGTCAAACGGCTTTTCAGAAGTGAAATCTGTGAATGCAGTAATTCCAGAAGTAACACCAGGAAGCGCGTAATCGTACCGCATATAAGAGGTGGTTTTCACCTGTTTGGTGGCGCGGTACGGCAGTACTTTCAAAGCATTCCCGTAAACCAACGAGTTACTAAATAATGCCGCGCCAATGACGCTGAATGTGTTAGTGGTAACAGCTGTTACTTTATAGTTTGTCGACGTAGATACAAGGGCCCCCGAAATCGTGCAAGTTACAGACATGTGGATTGAGTCGTCCACGAGGTATCCATGCGCCGTTGAAGTGAATGTTGCAGTGTTTCCCGAAACAGAACACGCCGTTAGTATTTTTCTTGATCCGGCAGGACCAGCAGGAAGTCCGACCATCTGGTAAAGCGTGCTTCCGTTTGGCTCGATGCGAATTGCTGGGATGTTCGACCACTTGCGCGTGAACGAAACCAGCCCCGATTCTGCCTCACTCAAGTCGTAGTCTCCAATGCAATACGCATCGCCAATCGACACGGGCGAACCAGAGAAATTGGCGTCCGTTGCAGGCACAAAAACAGCGCCGAGCGTCGGCGGAACGTAGCGGTCTGCCAGCTGGTACAGCGTCTGGTGCACCTCCTTGGTCGCGTTATCGCCTACGTCCGCAAATGGATAAACGATCTTTGCGGGCCGGTCAAAAACGGGCGACGTGGTAACGTGGGATTCGTATGACATGATGTGTGTTTTTTATCCGCTCTTTGGCATCAGCAGCTTTTCGATTCGCTCTAAAATATCCTCGGGCTTTTTCCCTTCGTTTTCTTTTATTACTTGGTTTTCCGCTTTTGTCTTTTCCGTGCGCTTGGCGTCCTCCTCGCTGATGACGACTCCGTTTCGCATGAGCTGCCCCTTCTCGTTGCGCGTGCGTCCCGTGCCTTCGCCAGCCAAGTCCATCGGCTGCCCTTTTCCGCCGCCCGCCTTCTCGGCGTTAAGCTCGGCGTATTTCAGCCGCAGGTCGCCCAGTGCTTTTATGTCTTCTGCCGCCTGCGTCCTTTGGGCCTTCGCGTATGCCTCCTGCCCCTTCTTTTTCGTCTCCGCGATCTTCTGCTCAAGCGTGGCGTTCGCCCAAATGTGATTGTAGCGCGCCTCGGCTAGCGCGGCCTCGTCCTTCTTCTTTTTCTCCGCCAATTCCTGATTGGCTTTTTTTTCCTTTTCCAATTCGGACTGACGCTCTTGGCTGATCTTTTTCTCAAGCTCGCCTATCTCGGCATTAAGTTTTAGCACCGCAACGAGTGATCCAGTGTTATCTTTTGCCGCCGCTTCGGCTGCCTTGCGTTGCTTGTTCAGCGCTTCGAGCTTTTGCTCGTCCGTCATTTTTGACAAAGCCGCAGCCGCCTGAAGCGCGGCGATTTCATCGGACTCTTTTTTTAATGATGCGTCAGCCTCGGCCAACATCCGTTTCTTTTTTTCATCCGCCGCTTTCTTCTCGGCATCCGCAGTGGTCTTCACCATTCGCGCCTGCGCGGTTTTTGATTCCTCTATTTCGGCCTCTAACTTTGCAATCTCACTGAGTTGATCGAGCGATAGCTCGCGCATCTTTATGCCGCCCGCCTCGCCACGATTCCCGTTAAATTGGTACTCGTTTGCCTTCTTGATTTCGGCAATTCTCTCCTCTGCCGCCTTTTGCTTTTCGCCCTCAATCTGTAGATCGGTTTTTCCGATATTTAGGCGCTCCATTATCGACTTGAGCCCACGCGCTTCGTTGTCGGCTATCGCCTTTGTGAGTTCAGCGATTTTCTCGTAATGCCCACGGATAGCATTCACGCCAGCAGACAGCGCCGCCACTCCAATCGCCGCCACGCCTAAGCCCGGAATAAGCCCAGCCGCAGCACCGGCAGAGCCGAACGCGCCCGCCAATTTCTTTACCGTCTCAATCGCTTTCGGGCCGCTTGATGTGACTTTGTCGAGCATCCCGCCGCCCTGTGGCTGTGCCTTGGCGATGCCTTTTACAGCCCGCTCGTAAGCCTTGGTTGCCCGTGTGGCCTGCAACATTTTCGCCTCAACCTCTGAGACGTCGGCCCCAAACTTTGCTTTGATGCTAGACATTTTTAAAATCTCTCTCTGCGCGTCGTAGCGCGTTCATTTTGCCGAGATAACGGCGGTTTACTTGGTCGGTTAATTGGTCTCCGCGATACTCGGGATTGGTGGCCTTGCGCGCGCGGGCGAGCCACTGCCAAAACTGCGCAAGCGGAATATCGCGCAGCGCCTCGAATGTCCACGCGGGAAACTCGGCCATGATCTCGCCCGCCATGAGTATTTGCACGTTTACACGCGACGGGTTAGCGGGATCTTCCGGCGTTGTGCCCGTTGAGAATCGGCCTGGCATATCCACAAAGCCGCGCTCAACGTGCTGCGTCACCGCGTAAACAATAAACCGCTCGTCGTACCCGCATGCACGCAAGGTCATGTTTGCGCGGAATCCCCGCAGAAACTTGGCCCTGCGTGACCCTTCCGGCACGCCAAGCCAATCAGCGCGCAGAATCCAAAGGGCGCGCAACGCATCCGCGCACGTCACCTCGCCACCGCAGACAAGCGGGGACTCGATGGCGTCGAGCACAGACCACGTTTTTAGCGTGATCGGCAGCACGGAGCACCCGCAGACAACGTCGGGTAATGCGAAAAGAGAGCTGTCGCGCACTTCGCGCAATTGCGCCTTCGCTGCGTCGAAGTCCTCGCGCCAGCCCTCGATCTCCGTGAAGGATCGGGGCAGGCCGGTAGTCATTAGACAGCGGCTCCAGTGCGACGGAGCGTAAGGGCGAAGGTTCCAGCGGCAGACGAGCTGAGAGTCTCCGAGACCTGGAAGATAACCCACGCGCTGCCTTGGTAATTCAGCGTGGCGAATTGGGCCGGTGCAGTCTCGGCTGCGTTTTCGCGCTCGATGGTCATCGATGCTTCACGCGGACCAGCGACACGGCGGCATCCACGATATGACCCGTCGGAATTTTGGAAGTCGGGGCCAACAGCGGACGCGCCGCTGTCGCTGAAGTCAGTGACGATGTAAGTGGCCCCGCCGATGGTGACATCGGTTGTGACTCCGGAAGTAGTGGGATCGTAAGACATGGTAGGTATGCAGTTTTTGGATACAGTTTAGAGAAAAAAAGGGGTGTTAAGGCGTCGGCCATGCGTCGGCCTTAATCTGTAATTGCACGGCGTAGTTGATCGTCGAAACATCGAAGGCGTCATCGGCTACGGCGTGATCTTCTGCGGTGGACGAAATGACCGCGATTCTGTGGTAATTTAGCGCCAGTGCGGTCTTGCCGTTCACCGTGCCGTTGAGAGAGCCGCGCAACATGAGCGCCTTGACCTGCGCAACGCGGTAATCGTGGAGCGATGCAAAGCCGGAAACAGGCGACGCTTCGGCAAGAGCGCGCTCGGTGTGTACCTCGAAAATGACGACGCCATTAAACCAGTCGTCCTCCTTTTCGCCGGTGTTGGTAGTGGTGCTTGTTGCGCAGTGCCCCGCGCTGCCGCCGTGCTGGTATTGTACAATCACCTTGCTATCAGGCTCGTCGCCCGTGTGGCGCGTGCCGTATGCGGTTACGCCATTGGCCGCGCAGTATGCCACGAAGCCAGCTTCGATGCTGGCCTGCGTATCCATGAGGTGCTCTAAGCTGGGGGCTTGCATGGCGGTTTAAGTGCGGCGCTTGGAAAGCGTCAGCTGATAGCAATCCTTGGCCAAATCGGTGCGAACGTCGGAGATTCGATAAACAGTCGAACCCGAGCGGATGCCGTGTTGGTCGGTTTCGTAAATCGTGATGCTGTCTTGGCTCTGCGCTTCCGGCTTGGCCATGCCGAGCGGAAGGGCGATCATGAGTTCGATGTCAGCGGTTTCCTGTGTGTATCCAGAAATCCCTATTTTGCGCTGAAACGAAGGCTCAGAAACGCGGGCCGTGTACTCTTTCCCGCGAAAGAGAACGAGGGACGGCTTGCGGTAAATGTTGGCACTAAAAACCCCTCGGCGAAGGCTGCCGTCGATTGCCGGAATCGTCGAGGGGTCGTACATTGTCAGTCGGCTTGATTAGCCCTTGAGGATGGCGACATGCTCAGGCTTCCAGACCTTGGCTTGGTAAAGCGTGGTAATGTCGATCATGTTCATGCCATAGCCCTTGTACAGAGCGACCTCGTAAACCAGACCGGAAACAGGATCGGTGACGGTCATGCGGTCGGCGGCTTGGTCGCCTCCCATCGGCTGGGCAGGCGGGCGAATAACGAGCTCGATGGCGCTACGGTCAAAGCCAACGTTGCCGGTGAAGCTGTTGGTGACGGTGATAGCGTTATCGTTCGGGATGGCAACGCGCAGGCCGGGGGCGGCAATCGTGATATTGCCAGAGGCGGACGTGGTGCCGGTCAGTACGACGTACTGATTGAGGGTGTCAGCGGCGAAGGTGATAACGTCGCCAGCTTTGATGCCGGTGGTGTTAACCGTGAGCGTGTCGAAGGGGATCGTGGTCACGCCAACCGCAAGACCGCCGCCAGCATTGACGAGCGCGCCGGTGCCAGCGCCCTTGACGAAGGACGTGACGCCAGCGGATTCGCGGAAGGCGAAGCCGTGAGCATTGAGCAGCTCGCCACGGCGAAGGGTGGCGTCAGACGCAGCTTCGTTGGCCTTGGTGAGCTGGGTCAAGGTGCGGAGCTTCGCGCCTGCGGTGGTGTCGATAACCAGCGAGAGATCGCTGAGAGGTGCGCCGTTATCGGTAAGGATTTTCCGAAGCTGCGCGGTGTCGGAAAGGTCGGAGGCGAAGGGAGCCGTTCCAGAGGTGCCGTAAGCACGGGATGCGCCGAGTTGAGCGACGGAGCCGACGTGTGCCTCGATGGTGTTGCCGATGCGGCGGAATGCCTGGGCAAACATGTTGTCGAGCACGCCCTGATATTGGCCGACGTTGTCGAGTTTCTTAACGTCCTCGCCGCGCAGTGGGACGCGCACGTTGGCAACTTGGCCGATGGTCATCGTCACGTTGCCGATGGTCTGGTCATCGCCCGCAGGGATGGTCATCGCGGGGGTATAGCTGGTGTTCAGCGTCGGGGCGGCGGTGGTCAGCGAGTTGATGGTGCCGTTGATGCTTACGCCGTCGCTCTCGGAGTTGATGAGAACAGAGGGGATAAAGCCGATGAGCTCGCGGGAAACGGTGTCGCGAGCGCGGAAAATGTTTTCCGCGAAGGAGGTCAATGTGAGTTCGTTAGCCATGATATTTTAAGTGTAAGTGGTTGGAGTGCTAGGGGAAAATTAGGCGGTGATTTTTCCGCCCGCTGCTACGTGCTGGCCTTGAGCAACGGGGTTAAGCGCGGAGAACTCGGCGCGGGTGATAGACTTCACCTCTTTTGCTTCGTGAGCTCCGGTATTAACAGGGCGGATACCGAAACGTGCGGTGCGCTTGGAAAGCTGGGCGACTTGCTCGGCGAGCTCGCTGTTTTTCTTGGATAGGTCAGCGGCTTTTTCCGCGTCGGGCTTGAGCGCGGCAATCTCGGCTTTAAGAGCGGCGACCTCAATCACCAGAGCGTCACGCTCGGCAATCAGGGCGGCTTGGTCTTCTTCGGAAAGCTGATCTTTGACGGCGTCAATAACATCCTCGGGTTTGGCCTCGGGGTTTTCGGCGGCGAATTTGACGGCGCGGGCAACGTGTTCGGGGTTTTTCCCGAAGGCGGAATGGATGTCTTTGAGTGTGCTCATAAAGTGGGCGTGTGGTGATTTTTCAACTACAGGTAAAGCGGTGGTGATTTCGTTGTGTATTTGTTTTTCGGATACGTCAAGCGGTGTTTCCTTGCTGAAAAGGGCTTTGTTTGCTGCGGGCGCGGAAACGAAGTCGGCCGACTCGATAGATGTCGGGCGGATGAATGCGCTTCCTCCGTCTTCCGCGTCCTCTAAGTCGTGGTAAATCGAGACGGAAACGCCGAAAGATTCCGGCGCGGTCATCGACAATTCAAAGAGCGTGTCGTAGGCTTGGCGGTTGTGGTTTTTGAAGGCTTCGAGAGCCTTGAATTGCGAGGCACGGAGAACGCCTTTTTCGGCGTCGATGTAGATGCCCGAGAACACTCCGACGACCTCCGTTGGCGCGGGGTTGTAGGAGTGGTTCAAAAAGGCTTTTACGCTCTTGCCTTGGCTCAACTGAAAGAGCCCTTGCAAGGTGCCCAAGTCCACGCGGCAGTTGTGCCCAGCAGCCTCGCCAATCGACATGAGCGCGACGTTGCGGAGGATGCCGTTTTCTGCATCGACGTTGGTTAGTTGGAGCGGCTCTGCGTTGTAAAATTGAACGAGGGGCATAAATTATAGTTGGGTTTGGTCGGCGTTAAACGCCTGCTCGTAATCATCGGCGTAGCCCTGAAGTCTTGATTCAAGTGCTACGCCCGTATCCTGCGTGGTGATAAGCTGCGGGAAGTTTAAGCCGTTAAAGGCCACCTCGATTTCGTAGTAAGGGGCCAAATCCGTTTTGATTTGTACCTCGGCGCTCATTAGGTGGTGCGGCTGAGGAGGACTTTGACCTGTCCGGCTGCAACGGCGGTGGTGTCGGTGTCGGCAACCGCGCCAGTGATCGCGATGCCGAGGCCGAGCGCGAATCGGTAGCCGTTAAAGCCCGGTGAGATTTGCGCGACGCCAGGGACACCGGCCACTGCGGCAGGGACTGGGATAATCATTAAGGGCACGTCGGTGCCCACCGTTGGTGCGGTTGCCTTGTTGTAGAGCTTCACGAACGCCGCACCCGCTCCCGTGTTGGTCGCATAGACGGATTGGAGGCCCGTGGTGGTCGCCGATAGATTGGCCCCGTTTGTGGTTGCTAGGCTGTTGACAGCGTAAGCCGTGGGGGCTGCGGGGGTGCCCGCTAGGATCAAAGACATTGTGCCGCCAGCACCCCACACCGGAAACGCCTTAGCTCCGTCGATTGTGCCGCCCAAGCGGGGACTCACGTCGAAGCGCACGGCGTCCATGATATTGAGGAGGTGGATGCGCCAATCCGTCGAGCTGGCGGGGACGCCCGTATTCTCCACGATGATACATAATTTGTATCGGCGGGTCGGGTTAGGGAGCGTGCGATCGTAGCCGAACTGACCTCCTGTGTTTGTGGTAACGTTAGCGCCCCATGCGCGGGCGTTGATGCGTTCACGCTCGAACATCAATCCGTAGGTCGTTGCCGTGATGAAATCAGGCGCGGAGCCCGTCGCCAACGTGGTTAATCCTGCGCCAAATGCAGTCGCCAAGGTATTGATCGCGCTGGCTGCGGCACGAACTAAGAGCGTGCCGTTAGTTGCCGTGGTGCCGCTAATTTCCTGCATGACCGCATTACGCGCATTAAGCACGCCGGGGGCGGCTGCGTAGGTCGTATCGACCGCCACCGCGCCCGCGTCGTCCACCTCGACGAAGCCGATGCGGAACGCGTTGTTTGAGATGCGCTGCGAGGCGGTGATTTGGTAACGCACCTCAACGGGTGCGGAGAACGTGGAGCGGGAAAGAATCACGGTCATCGCGCCGTCGTCCACACCGCTGGCGATTTTGACATACGGCGAGCTGCCCGCAGCGCCTCCACCTAACGGGCCGGTGATCGCCATGCCGGTGCCCGTCTGCACCACCTCCCAATTGCCTGTGGGGCTGGTGTCGAAGTCGCGGAAATTCTCAAAGAATTTCTCGCGGGATGTGCCGACGAGGAGCTTGCCGCCGATGGGTTCGTATGCGGCGTTTGCGTCGTAGGGTATGAGTGTATCAGGATTAACCAATACAACGGGAGCGATTAGCCTGTTTGGTGAGAGTGCGTCAGCCATGATGTTTTAGATAATTAAAAGTTTGTTTTTTAGACGGGTGGAATTTCTGTTGCGCCTTTGACTGGTGCCGCCGTTCCCTGCTCAGGAACCATACTAGCGGCTTCGGATTCGGTGACGCCGAACAGGAGCTTGATGGTGTTGATGCCCTGCTCGCGTGGTATCACCCCTGTGGATACTTGTTGCAAAATCTGTATAAGCGCTTGCGTTCCGCCAATGCCGATTGTCTCGATTAGCGGCTTGGCTGCGGGCGCGATAACCGGCGCGGCCTCGGTGGATACCGGCGCACCTGCAACCGGCGCAATGGCACCAGCACGCGCCGCGTTGGCATTGGCATTGACCGGAGCGGCGTCGGCATTGGCGAGCGCGTTCATTGCCTCGCTTGCGGCGGTGGCGTTTGGCATGTAGGCCATGATCTCTTTCGATGTCACCTGTTGCGCTTCGATCTGCTCTTTCGTCGGGGCCGCGTACATCGCATAAGCCCGCACGTTCTTTGCCCATCGTACCGCCGAGCGAACAACCTGCTGTTGCACTTGATCGGCAAATTTGCCGTTCTCCGCGCATACGTCGTCGAGAGACTTTGAACCGTTCGCCAATGCCGTGCCCTGGGCGAGAACGTGCTTGGTTTCGTCGATCTCGCGCACGACCGGCCAGCCGTAGGAAATATCCGCGATGCCGTCGCCCTCGATTGGGATCTCGCCCGAATCAACCGCGATGGCCGTTTGGCGCTCAATCACACGGTCGCAAAACACTTCCCGCTCGCGGCGAATGTCTTTGAGTACGTCCGTCAAACGGATGCGGTCAGCGCGCGCGGATGAGTAGTTGCTGTTTCGATACCCAACCAAAACCTCCTCGGGGAATAGGCCGGTAGGTGCGCAAATTTGATCGAGCAACATCAGCGCGAAAGATGAAAAGTCCTGCGCGTTTAAACTAGGTTCTATGAGCTTCACATCCTCGCCCACTTCGCCGTACATTATCGACCCGTTTTTAATGTCCTGATAAGACGAACGCGCCACGCTCTGCGCTAGGATCGTGCCACCATTCTGTTCAACCGTGGACGACAGCGCGGACGATTCCGCGAACATGCCAGGGTCAAAGTTCTTCGTGAAGAACATCGACATTGCCGACTGGTTTTTAACCGTCGTTACCTTGGCCTTTATGATGTCGTCAAGGTTTTGAATCTGCGCGATGACCGATGAAAGAATGGGCGAGAATCGGCGTTCCTCGATGCGCATGGGCGTACCGATGTGGGAAACGAACTCGGCGGGGATAAGTTGCGCGCCGTCCTTTTCCTCGAATGACACCACCGATGACCGAAATTGATCCGTGGTCTGCTTGCGAACGCCGAAGCGGTAAAACAAGGGAACGCCCGTCTCGTCATAAATGATGCCGTCGATCTCGCCATTTTCGGGCTTGGATGCGGATCCGCAAAGCTCTGAAGGGATAAGCTGAACTTGATCCTCGGCATCTACAGCGAAGACCTCGCCCGCAATGAGCGTCTCCACTGAAATGATCCTGTGCATGCGGTGCCAGCTCCACCCGCAACCGTACATGATCGAGCGCAAACGGCGCTCAAGCGACCGTTCCTTTTGGTCGTTAAAGCCGCCGTCATTGGTTATCGCGTGAACCGTTGGCGAGCCGATTGCCAGCGCGTAGCGGAAGGCCAGCGCCGCCACAACGGGATTGTTGCGCAGTGAGCGGCGCAGGTAGGCGATGATCTTTTTGCGATCCGAAAACGGCAGCATTTCCGTTTCGGGGCGCGTGTTGTAGTCCCATGATCCATACAGCTTGCGCTCGCGGGTGTTGCTGCTCGCCTCGTATTCACCAACAAAATACTTCATCGGCCTGCCGAATCGGTCCAGAATCATTGGGGTGGATGATGCCATTTTTACTCGGGGACGTAGTTGCTTAAATTGATTCCAGACGGCGCGGGGATTTCCCCGTCTGCGGCTATGGCAAGGTATTGCTCACGCATGCGGCGAAGCAGCGTCAACTTGTTGCGCCAGCGCGGGTTATCGTTAAACGTCGCGCTTACTCCCTGCGAGGAATGCGAGTCGCCAAGCCCGTGCGAAACCGCAAGACGGTTTTGGATTTGCCCGATCTCTTCTTCGATCTCGGCAAGGCGGACGGATTGCGACGCAGTAAGGGCCATTGCCCTTTAGTGCGTGCGCGTATTCATTTTGTCAATACTCCGATTAGTGTTGGCGCGGCTTCACGCTCGCCCACGGGTGATACTTGGCGACAAACTTAGCGTCGGCAAAAAATCCCTTATCGAGGTTGGTCATAAAGAATCGGCGGCGGGCCGAGATTGCGCTCTGAAGTTTGCGCTCGCCGCCCGTTGCCGATGCAAGACCGGAAAAATTAAGAACGGTGATCTCGAAGTTATTTGTGCGTTCGCCGGTGGCGATGACGCCCGCAATCGTTCGGGAGCGATTGGAAATTGGCCGAGCGCGGCGCACAAAGTCGGGGATGCCCTCGGCCTCTCCGCTTTGCAGCTTTTGAATAACCTCAAGCCAAGACCGCGCAGTGATACCTCGGGCGGCGAGCCGGTCCCTGATTCGGTCATCAGTGTCTTGCATGTCTTCATACCACGTACGCTTAAAGTTATTCCAGTCATCCTCCTTCACGCGCCACCCGTTGCGGCTGCGGTGCTTGGCGCGTAGTCGGTTTACACCGTTGGGGCTGCGGTTTAGTTTCATGCCCTTGGTGCCGCCCTTGCTTGATCCGTTTTGCAAA
>Ga0105103_10001700_pt1 | contig 11856 bp, 11 predicted proteins | sample PPLLaktember2015_2_FD_79107 | JGI IMG/M metagenome (GOLD analysis project Ga0105103, IMG submission 79107) | Freshwater sediment microbial communities from Prairie Pothole Lake near Jamestown, North Dakota, USA - PPLs Lake P7 Core (6) Depth... | ecosystem: Environmental > Aquatic > Freshwater >...
GCAATCGCGGGGACAAGGTAAACAAAGACCAAAGAAGACGGTTGGATGAAATATTTCAGAAAGATATTGATAATGGTGGTGAGGGCCAACATTGCCAGAATGATCAGGAATTGTCCTATTTTCTCTTTTCCTTTATTGCTCATGCTTTTTCCCCATCGAAAAACGGCTCTGAACTCTGATTTTGAACTCCTTTTTATGTTGACCAGTATTATCTATATTTATACCACATTTCGAATTGGGGCTCAGCAGTTTTTGATTATTTCCGATTGAAATGATGCAGGCCTACCAAGAACACCGGATGCTTTGTTTCAGGAAGAAGTCTATCTGACAGGTATCTGACCTTACCAGTCTTTGACCAATGCAATTCACTTCGGATCGAGAAAGGCATCCAAAAAATAAGTTAATTGTGGGGACAGCTTGGTTTATAAGAAACAGGTGTCAGAAACGTGCCTACATTCTTCTCTGTATAGTATTATAACTTCTCTAAGGCACCCGCCATACGCTCAAGGGCCTCGACCAACGTCTTCCTCGGACATGCAAAGTTAAGCCTCACAAATCCTTCTCCTCCCTTCCCACATTCAGCCCCATTATTGAGCGCTACCCTGCCCTCTTTAAGAAAGAAATGAAAAGGATTTCCTTGTATTCCTGACTGCCTGCAGTCGAGCCAGGCCAGATAGGTTCCTTCAATGTGCGTCATGTTGAGCGAAGGAAGCTTTTCACGCACATATTCAACCAGAAAATCTCTATTGCCCTTCAGATAGGAGAGGCACTGATCCAACCACTCTTGTCCTTCCTTGAAGGCTGCCAGGGCAGCTGTCAGACCCATGATGTTTATATGGGGAATGAGCCCCTCACTGCCCCTTATCCAGGCTTTCCGAAGGAGGGGATTTGTGATGACGGCGAAGGAGCAGCTCAAGCCGGCCAAGTTGAAGGTCTTGCTTGGTGACATGAAGGTAATGGTTCGATCAGCTACCTCGTTGCCAAGAGTTGCGATGGGAATATGGTGATAACCAGGATAGAGCAGATCGCAGTGAATCTCATCGGCACAAATTAAAATCTTGTGACGTATGCAGATATGTGCAAGTCGCTCCAATTCATCTATTCGGAAAACACGGCCGACAGGATTGTGGGGGTTGCAGAGCACATAGACCTTGGTCCGGGTAGTGATTGTTCTCTCAAATGCATCGAAATCGATTTCGTAGGTATCTCTTTTTTTTGTTAATGGGGGATCAATTAGTGTGCGGCCTCGGATAACCGGATCAGTAATGAAGTGTGAGTAAACAGGCGGTTGAACTAATACACTATCCCCTGGATCCGCGAAAAGATGAAAAGCTAGATTGAGGCCCGTTACCACACCAGGTACAAAAATGATGTGTTCCGGTAAAACATCCCATCTATAGAGCCTTTTCAGCCTTCCCTGGATAACACTTATGAGCTCCTCGCTCGGCCCTGCATATCCAAAAACCCGATGATCCACCCGTTCATGCAGAGCTTTAATAATTGGCTCAGGAGAAACAAAATCCATATCTGCTACCCACAAGGGGATAACTTCATTGTCATACCTTTGCCATTTAATGCTATCGGTGTCTTTTCGGTCGATAATCTGATCAAAATCGTATTTCATCTTTTTTGCCTCAGCCCGCAGGGCTGTTTATCTCCTCCGGTGCGAGTAATGCTATCGCGGCCCATTCTGTTACAACATCTTATTCGATAAATGAATCAAATAATTCCTTCATCTCAAACGTTGTTTCACTAAAATCGAAATCGTTCATGATTTCTCTTAAATTTACCCCTTTCCCCTCTCTGAAAAACGCTGTAACTTTTGCACAAACCTGGCCGTTACTGTCTTCAATCCAAGCGCTGGCATGAAAGTCTTTTTCATCATAGCTGAGTAGTTTGCTTTTGGCACGATAGGGAACATTGCATAATATAGGAACAAAAAATTCAATATCAATCTTTTTTGTCATGCAGATCTTCTTCGTTTGCATCATGATGGCATACCACATAAGCACGTCCATGATGCCGAGGAGAATACCGTTATAGACTGAATCCGTTTCACTCTTGAATTGCTCACCTATTTGAAAATCCGTATATACATGATCACCTGCATACATCACCCGGAGCTTCAAACCATCTTTTCTTTTTTGACTTAGGAAAAATGATGCTTCATAAACCGGTAGTATGTTCATTGAGCGCCTCGTTGAGGAGATGAATCATTATTTCCCTTCCACTATTGAAAGGGGGCATCGTGGAGCCTGTTTCATTTAAACATTATGGACGGGGTAGATCAAGTTGTTGGCACTAACTCCGCTAAATGATGTCCCTGACATTGAGGCCAATAGAAACAGGATCAAGGATTATGGGATCAATGGATTAAGGGGTAAACGGTAAGGGCTAAGACTTGTTTGCTTGATGAATCTCAAGGATGCGCCCATTTTGAAGCGACTTCCAGCTTATTTGAATGCAAGAAAACGTCTCCACGCCCAGGTTGGTCTCCAGGAGCCATAAACACTTATTGGCAATGCGTCTCAACACGGGCAGCGAGGTCGCTTCTTTGCCGGTCATCTCGGTAAACATAATGCCGATGACCGAACCGTCGATATGCCATCCCTTTATATCAGTGTCCCGTGTTACTTCTGAAAATACACCCATCATTGATCTTGCGATATTGAGTCGCTCGGATACATCGGTAAAAGCGGAAAGATCGGCAAGCATTAAATACGCTGGATCTTCTGATCGTTCGCACCTCTTCTTCTCAAGAGCGAGAAACTCATTGAAGTATTCCTCGTTATACAGCCCGGTCTGACTATCTTTCAGTATGATCTGATCCAGCTCCCGACGGTTTTTCTGCTCACGGGTTTTTGTATTTAACCAGGTAATCTTTCTCACTTTCACCTCCTTCTACATTCCCTGCATGATATATCTTAATTATCGAAGAATACTGATAATTTATTTAGTTTTGTGAAAAGAAATTACATGACCGGCCTTCTCACGTTCTATTTTCTTTCCACAGCCAGGAAAGAAAATCAGTTATGAGTTATGAGTTCTTAGTTGAATGATTTTTTCTAACTCAAAATTTAAAAATCAAAACTAAAAACTGCATTTTTCACAGCTGAGACACAGAGAAATAGATTTTTTTACACGGATAGACGCAGATGCCTCGCGGATAAAAGCAGATAAAAATAAGTGATGGGCATCCTCCATCGTGATAAGATGGCAATAAAGGATGCATTTTGCCGCTTTCAGCGACCAGAGAAACTATCCTGCACCAAATGTGCATGAAACTTGGCCGGATTTGCCTGTGTATCTCATATCCGGTCAAAGATATTCTATCCGCCCTTAACCATATGTTCATCTGCGGCAAAAAAAATAGGGGGTTGTTTCGGATCTTACTCTCTGTGGCTCAATAATGTAATTCCGTGAAAGAATATTGCTTATAGTTGCACTATATCGATGGAGTTTTTCGTCACCCGCTCGAGCCTATTCTCCCGCACAATGAAATCAACCTCGATCCCTATGGCTCCATAGGGCGGAAGAACAAACTTCGGCTCAAAGGCAAAAACCATCCATTCCTTGAGTATCCTACTGTGTCTGGCAGTTAAGACGGGCAACTCATTAATCTCAAGGCCAAGGCCGTGGCCGATGAATGCAACCTTACCGTCACCATAACCCAGAAAATATTTTTCCAGGCCAGCCTTCTTCGCTATCCCATAGGCCCGGGAGAATATTTCAGTACAATCGATTCCTGCTTTGCCATAGGTCATTACATCTTCTATTATTGACCGTGCTGTTTCATACGGCCTTCGGAAAACCTCCTGAAGTTCGCCCACCACAAAGCTTCTCGTCTCGTCCGTAATATACCCGTTGTACCCTCCACCGTAATCGATGGTCACCGGGATTCCTCTCTCCACTTTCTTGAATGACGAACCCTGCGGTATGGCAGGCGTTACCCCTACCCCTGTTATCGGTCCATCAAGCATAGTACTAATAGCTCCTGTGTACCCGGCCTGAACCGTCATGGTCATCATCTCCTGGTTAATCCCCCGCATTCTCAGGAAACCCTGGTGGCCTATTTTTCTCCCTTCGGCTACAAGGGCAGCATCGATCTCCAGCTCTGTTTTTCCCTCTCTCACAACATCTCTAGCCTTTGCGAAAACATGGGAAAGCATCGCCCCGGATTTGCAGATCTGGGCAAGCTCAAAGGTGCTCTTGATGGCCCTCACTTCTCTGATTGATTCGGACACGTCAGCATATCCGTCGAATCCGATAATTCGCTTGAGCCTTTCAAATATTGAAAGGGGGAGGACGTCAAACTCCAGCCCTGCTGTTCCTTTGAGGATATGCTTGTCGATGAGAATTTTTTTTATCTCTTTGTCGTTCTTTATGGGTGTAAGCTTGAGGGGTGTCTCCATCACTGCCCTTTCAGTGCCCTTCTCCACAAATATCAAGGGATCCTGGTCAAGAGGAACTACGAGCATGCCCTTTTGCATGGTTCCGGCAAAATAGAAACAGTCCACATTCTGAATGAGTAACGCGAAATCAATGCCGGCTTTCGCCATGAGCCGACGAAGACCGTTGATTCTTTCCAGTAAATCATCCCTTGGCACAGGATCAAATGCACCAACCTGCCTTAGCAACGTTGTGCCCTCCTTAACATTATCCTCAAAATTTGGTTTTCTTTACAATCTGGTAGGCTTTTCTACCCGTCATCATGGCGAGGCCCCCACCAGGAACAAAGCCGGCAATTTCCTTTGCGAAATCGAACATATCATCGTACGAGAAAGACTTTAACAGCTTGTCTGAGATCTTCTGGCCCTTCCTGACCTCACCGGTGACGCCGTCAAACTCCACAAGGGCCTTTTTATCTTTATTTGCCCAGGCATACTCAAAGGTATACAGGGGATAGAAATACAGATTCAATTCATCAATGGCTATCCTTTCGTCCAGAATCTCATCTGCCTTGTATGGCCTGACGAGCTTATTCAGTACCTGCCGAATCAGGAAGGAGGCCTTCGCCTGCATATACGCGATCTGTGCACCGTCCTGAGTCAGGATATCCATACTTTCAATCTGTTTACTGCTGCACCTCATGTACCTGGCAAAATCACCCGGCTTTTCTGTCTGGGCATCCACAAGAAGTTCCTCGCGCTGCTCTTCCTGGCAATGTTCGATTCCTTCAATCTCAAAGGTGTGGTCAGGCTGGTTTGCAGCGTACTCTATCCCTTCTATGGTAATGGTCTTTACCATGGTTTCAACGGGCACCTTGTGCCTTGTCTTGCGCTTGTAGTCAAGGAACAACGTGCCAACAATGTGCCAGAAAGCCTGGTAACGTTTCTCTTCATAGACGATGGCGATATCATCAGGTTTTGGCCGGAAAAGGAGCTGCGAAAACATGCCCATTGCTTTCACCTTATGATCTGCAGCAACCTGCCTTGCTTTTTCCCAGCCCAATATATCGTCGATAAGAAGCAATCTTTCATTCTGGATCAAAATCTCATTCAAAGCCTGCGAATGTTGCACATCACTTGTCATAGCTTCCCCCGTAATTGGATTGTCCTTCATGCGCCAAGACAAGGAACAGCAATGTCTGGCATGCGATCTGCAATAATGCTATCATAAAACTATTAAAAACCAAAACATTCCTTTTCTGGGGCTTGCGTCACCCCCTCTTCAAGAAATGCTATTTGTTGATTAATTGACTAGTTGATTTGGTTGATTCAATGCTTACTACAAATACACTTAGGCAAAAGGGCAGCAGGACATGGAGTATTCATTCTAATGAACCTATTCAACCTAATTACTCAATCAACTATCGGTAAGGGTCTCCCCTTATCATCCAAGAATGGGCTGGTTAATCCAGTCCTGTCACTTCTTCCCGATAAGACTTGAAAAAACCGAGGAAGTATATTACTTGTAATAAAAACAACACGGAGGTATAGATAACCAATGCACAGGATTGCAGTTATTCCGGGCGATGGCATCGGCAAAGAAGTAGTGCCCGAGGGCATCCGTGTCCTCGAAGCTGCTGGAAAGCGGTTTGGCATCCAGTTTCAGTGGAAATTCTTTCCGTGGGGCTGCGAACACTATTTGTCGTGTGGAGAGATGATGCCTGCTGATGGTCTTGAGCAGATAAAAGGGTATGATGCAATCTATCTTGGCGCAGTTGGCGCTCCGGGAGTGCCTGACCACGTATCTCTCTGGGGTTTGCTTATCCCTATCCGCAGGTCATTTCGTCAATACATCAATTTGAGACCTGTGCGGCTGCTCAGGGGCATGCAAAGCCCTCTCAGGGATAAGGCGCCTGATGACATTAATTTGTGCGTAGTGCGAGAAAATAATGAAGGAGAGTATTCAAACATTGGCGGAAAGATGTATGAGGGAACAGACCAGGAAATGGTGATCCAGGCATCTATCTTTACCAGGAAAGGCGTTGAAAGAGTCATTCGTTTTGCCTTTGAGATGGCAATGACAAGGCCCAAACGGCACCTTACATCAGCAACTAAATCCAACGGGATTGTCTTTACTATGCCCTACTGGGACCAGATATTCAGGAAAATATCAGCTCAGTATCCCGACGTCCACGCTGATCAATACCATATAGATGGCCTTACAGCGGCTCTGGTGCTCCATCCTGAAAAGTTTGATATCCTCGTGGGAAGTAATCTCTTTGGTGATATCCTCTCGGACCTGACGCCGGCGCTTGCCGGGAGCCTCGGCATTGCCCCATCGGCCAATCTCAATCCCGGACACGAATTTCCATCCATGTTCGAGCCTGTCCACGGCTCTGCGCCCGATATTGCCGGAAAAGGCATTGCCAACCCGATTGGACAGATATGGTCCGGTGCCATGATGCTCAGCCATCTTGGATATTTCGAGGCTGCAAAAGCAATAGAGGATGCCATACAGGTAGTACTGGAAGATGGGAAGATGAAAACTCCCGATCTGGGTGGAGGAGCAACGACCCAGGAAGTTGGGGAGGCAATAGCAGAGCATGTATTGCGATAAAGCATAGATGGGAGATGAGAGATGGGATGACAAAGGATGCTTCGTGAGCCCAAGGGATAAGGAAGGATTTAAGGAATAAGGAATTAGAGGATTATAGGGGTAAATAAGGGCTGATGGACGAGAGACGACCGTCCCGCTTATGCGTAACTAGGACAACCGACGAATTAATTATTTAATTGCTGTTGTGTCCTAGTGAAGCAAGTCCTAGCGACTTGCATGCCTAACTCTTTCTGATGCATGCAGGAGCGGTCTTCCATCTGACACTGAACAAAAGAGGGAGCGACGCAAGCCCCGATAATTTGTTTACAGTCAGCATTAAGATGACCTATCACCAGGCTATGTGCTAAGTTATATGGTGACATTTGTTGGAGGCCCGGTATGGAGATTACGATCAACAAGATAAATTCCTATGAAGTAGATGGAAATGTTTCCGATATCATTTCTACGTTCGATGTTGTGGAAAATGGCAGGAAGTTCAGGATAACCTGCAGATCGAATCGTTACGGGCGCAGTTTTAGTCTTGAAGGAAAAGACGGCACCCTCTATACCAACAGAGAAGACAATATGGTCCACAGGCAAGTAGTGGCTCTTGGAGGCGGTTGCGGCCTGCTTATCGATGATGAGCCGGTTGGGGGACTCTCGCCAATAGCCATTCGCGGTATGATAGTGGCGGAACAAGACAAAGAAGTACGGGAAATTACTATAAAAACCAAACAATCACATTAAGACAGGATTAAGGGATTAAAGGGGAAAGGATTAACTAGCCCATTCTTGGGCGAGAGGGGGAGGCTCGGCAAGCTTAGCTTGCTGGAGGGGGCGACGTTAGCCCCGGTAATGGATTTTGCCATTATTCAGGAGACCCAGCTAATAGCTGCTAATTCTCAGGACTTAAGAAGACAAAATGCCCCGTCCCACATGCTCACTTGTCCCGTGACAGAATGGCTGCACTTCCGGCAAGAATTCCGCCGTCCACGGTAAGTTCAATGCCCGTAACATAGATTGATTCATCAGAAGCAAGATACAAGGCAGCATTAGCCACGTCGATAGGTTTACCCATATATCCAAGAGGGATTTCTGAATTCATTCTCTGTATGTTTTTTATCCGCCTCTCTCCTTCACCCAGCATAAGGTCCCACATGTGGGTAAGAATCGCGCCGGGATGGATTGAATTGCATCTGATGTTGTATCCTTTCTGGGCGCAGTATAGCGCGACAGTCTTCGTGTGATTCCTTATGGAAGCCTTGCTGGACGCATATGCCGCTGCCCTGGGTATGCCTACCATGCCTGACCGCGAAGAAATATTAATAATGCTGCCGGATCGCTGTTTTTTCATAAGACTGATGGCATACTTACATCCCAGAGCCACGCCGTCTGAGTTAACCGCATGGACATAATGCCAGCTCTCAAGATCCAGATTTTCCGGATCGTGGGGACCTTTTGTCTGAGGATAGCCGTCGATGCCGGCGTTATTAATAAGAATGTCGAGGTAACCGTACTCTTTTTCTATCAGGCCGAAAACATTTCTCCATTCATCCTCTATGCTTACATCAAGGTGAAAGTACCGTGAACGGCCACCGAGACGTTGGGCCACTGCTTTGCCTCCAAAGTCATTGATATCTGAGACTATGACTGTTGCCCCTTCTTCAAAGAAGAGTTCAGCAATCGCTTCCCCTATACCCCGGGCCGAACCAGTTATTAATGCAATCTTATTAGACAGTCTGTCCATCATTCCTCCAGAGAACATGGATTGGTGATTGCCCTGAAAACTCGTTCTTTGCCGTTATCGCTTCAGGGCAATAGGTTTTGTGATTTTAGGCTTAATATCACATATGGCACCATCCGGGTCAATAGCTTCCCACGGATAAGCCCCAAGGAAAGGCAGGATTAAGGGGTTAAAGGGGTAAGGATTAACTAACCCATTCTTGGGTGAGGGGAGGATCGGGCGGAAAGTACCGATGGACGTGGGACGACCGTCACGCCACAGCGGACTAGTCTCGTTCTGAGGCAGGCAGGAGCGGTCTTCCTTCTGACTCACTGAACAAAAGAGGAGGGGGGCGACGTTAGCCCCCAGTAATGGACAACAAAAGCAAAGGAGACTGCATCATATGGTCAGTGAGTCCGCTATTTTGGGGGAGGATCAAGGCTCGTAGCACGGGAAAAGTCAGAGAAGAGCATGCCCTGAGGAGATGTCTTTTTTAGCAATACTTCTTCATTCATTGCTTTCCGAACTTTAGCATTGGTTGATGGAGGACGGTGCCTTACCCTGTTTGGAGTTTTGTGTTTTTCCTTTTTCGGTTCAGTTTTTATCGTTTCCAGTTCAGCCTGAAGCTGAGCAATCTCTTCCCTTATAACATCCTTTTCTTTCTTCATATCCCCAAGTCTGCTTTCGATGGTTTTTACCTGCGTTGTGGGATCCAGGGTTTCAACCTGGGCCTTGAGGTTCTTTAGATCGGTTATGTCATCTTTTAGTACACCGATGTCAGATTTTAGTATTATTACCATTATCCCTAAAGCCACAATCATGATGCCAAGTGCGGTTGTTGCTAAGGGAAAACAGCTGAGAAACGGCCTTTTTCTTTCTGGTGGAGGAGTGCCCTCTTCCCTTTTTGTCTGTAGCAACTCCAGTAAATCCTCAGTACTAACCGGAGATTTCTTCTCTTGTTCAACGATTCGCATCCATGGCTCCATGGGTTTAGGTATTGGCATCAGGTTAATAAAATAATGCAAATATGAGGCCAGGCGCTATGCTACATTTTCAGCACAGATTCCCACGGGCAAGCCCGTGGCACTGAAATATACACACTATGCGTGAATAATAAACTCATTCACCCATGCCAGCAATGTCCGGGTACCCTGCGTCAACAGCAGGGTGGCACGTGGTCCTCTGTGTGGCTTTCGTTTTCGGGTACCTATGGAGCTCTTTACATGGGTGATGGAAGCTTTACGGCGAATGAAATGAGTATGAAGGGGAGGCTCTGACAGATTTGCTGGTGGAGGGGGCGACGCAAGCCCCAGTAATAGATACCAACTTTCCTTCGATAATCGTTCCCCCAGTAGCTATCCATGATAAATGATTGCCAGAAATGTGCTTAACGTTGATATTTTCTTGACATGTTCATTATTTGTGCTATTAACAACATATGTGCCTTTTAAAAAAACAAAATAAAAAAGGAGGTTAGTATGAGCGTTTATGTTGTGAATGAAATTGTGGGGACCAGCACAAAATCATGGGAAGATGCAGCAAAGACGGCGATAGAAACCGCTGGGAAGACCGTCAAGGATCTCCGTATTGGCGAGGTGGTGAAACAGGATTTAACGGTAGAAAACGGAAAAGTGACAAGCTACCGGGTAAGGCTCAATATTTCTTTCAAGTATAAAGAGAAATAGTTTCGTCAGAAGAAATCGGTACTCAGAAAAAGAAAGTCAGTTCGTCTTTTGGTGGCTTGAGTTCGTGGCAGGGTCAGAAATGGCCCTGCCTTATTTATATTTATTCCAACCCTGTTATACGTAACACATCCTGCGTTATCTCGTTATATTATTTACTCATACATATTTCCCTGTATCCATTTCTCATAGATTCCCACGGGCAAACACGTGGCCCTAAAATTTACACGCTTCGTGTCGACAATAATCGCATTCAACCACGCTTGAAAGCGTGGTCCACTGCGTGACTTGTGTCTTAGGGTACCCGTGGCATTGACACGGATGTTGGAAGATTTCAGCGAATGCAACGGGCATGAATGGGCTGGTTAATCCGTTATTCCTTTTACCCCCCTAATCCCTTAATCCTTCCTTATCGCTGGGTTTATCCGTTGAAATCTACGAATGTCTAAGAAAAAAGTTGCTTAGCGTTAAAACCCTCTAAATGCTTTCAAAAAGGGCTTCCACCCGGGTCTTGATCATAGCCCGGTCACTTTCCGTGAAGTCTGTTTCCACCTTTAAAAATTGCAGATGATGTTTATCGCGCACGTGGTGTTCAATTCTGTGGGACTCGATGTTATAGGAGTGGCAGGCCTGAAGAATAACATCAATAACTGCGTTTGGCCTGAACCGGCCAATCATTTCATCGAGGGTGTCGAACCTACGCTGATTCGAGGTCATACAGGAGCATGGAATCTTCAGGTATGCCTGTGCAAGGGCAGGTATCGGATCACCTGAATCCTCATCAATGTTGATTGATTACCCCTTCATGCCGCTGCATGCCTCCATTGCAACTACTGCTCCTTCGGCTTCCTCGATAACCCTAAGAACCCTCGGTGAATGCACGGTGCCGATTAACTCCCCTTTGCTTATGCGCTCTTCGAGTTTTGGTATGATGCTGTCCAGGAGTTGCCGTAGTTCATCACTATTCGACACGAGTTTGATACCGATTACATCGTACATCTCATTCCAACTGATTACGGGAATGTTGGCGTGGCAGGAGGTGCCAAAAGATAAGCCAGTATATATTTTTTGTGGGAGCAGTCTGCGTTCCATGGTGGCGGCGAGTTTTTTAAAACAGGGAGGGTGGGAAGATCTAATCGTTGTTTTAGGTGGGCTGGCAGGGTGGAAATCCGTAAGTTGTCCGATCAGGAAATGATGATCTGAGACCAACTCTTGACATGGCAATAAGACGCACAGCGTATAGTCACGTTATACTTTGTTACAGGCGGTAACTCCCAGCCTTTCATTCAAGTAAAAACTTCGTGCCTCTCCCCAAGTATTTGAATGGTTCATAGGCAACTGCTATTTTTCTTTGTCCGATACCTTCTTCTTTGCTGTTTTAAGGATGTCTATCATTTCATCAAGACTCTCCGGCGAAAAGGTGATCCCTTTCTTGGTCGGTATCCACTCGCCTTCATCGTTTTCAAA
>Ga0105103_10001701_pt1 | contig 11855 bp, 11 predicted proteins | sample PPLLaktember2015_2_FD_79107 | JGI IMG/M metagenome (GOLD analysis project Ga0105103, IMG submission 79107) | Freshwater sediment microbial communities from Prairie Pothole Lake near Jamestown, North Dakota, USA - PPLs Lake P7 Core (6) Depth... | ecosystem: Environmental > Aquatic > Freshwater >...
GCACCAAAGACAGACGTATGGTCGGTCGATTGACATGTTTCAATTTTTGATTTATATTTTTTTCCATTTCTTGAATGGAACAAGAATTCATGCATTTGGCACTTAAATGATTTCCAAAGCAGAAGCAGGTAGCCATCCATCTTTGCCATCGGAAAGACGAATTCGAACAAAATTACCGGAGCGATCGATAATTCTCACCTTGACACCTTCATGAAGGGCAAAAACCTCTGTAGCATTTGCAGCAGGCTCACTGACCACATTCACTTTTTGTTCGAGGATGACGGCATTTTTAATGGAAATATCCTCGCGAACCCGGATTCCGAATAAAAAAATGCCGAAAATAAAAATTCCTGCTAGAGGCGCCAATACTTGCCGAACGATGTTTTGTACACCACGATTTTTGATGAACCATTGCAAAATGATCAGAAGCGTGATCAGGATCATCAAAAAAAACAACGATAACATCCATTGATTTAAGCTTAGCGTGTATTTGATGCTCTGCCAAACTTTAAAGATATAGTCGAATTCAGGAGCAGCAATTTTATCCACAATACGCAGCTGTGCAATGTGCAGATTGAACTCAATGTCGCCGTCATGAGGAGCAAGAAGCAATGCCCGCTCATAATTGACAATGGCTTTCCCAAGTTGGTTGTTTTTATAATAAGCATTGCCCAAATTATAATAAACGGAAGCGCTGGTCTTACCCATGCGTAAAATTGATTCATAATGCGTTATGGCTTCCGAGTATTGGTTGTTTTTGTAGGCCTCATTGCCCTGCTGAAATAAATAATCAGCCTGATTCGCGGCGCCTAATCCTATGCAGGCCAGCAATATGATGATCAATTTACGCATATCAGAGTGCTTTTTCCAATTTGACAATGACTTGTTTGGCAGTTTGATAAGAATTTTCCATTTCCGTCTTTGAACCATTTGTAGGAGCAAACCGTTGAAAATCACAAAAATGAATGAGATCTACATATTCATGCGTTAGCTCTTCAGAAATTTCTCGCGATTTAAAGGCTTGCTCCAGTTCGCTGCTGATGATACCCGCTTTTGATAAATTCAGTTTATCCGCCGCGAATCCGACGAGCGCGTTCGAAACTTCGCCATAAAACTCCTTTTGCCGGCCGGGTTCGAGCAATGATTTTGATCTACTCAGTCGACGCATCGCCATGGCATTCGCCTTGCGGCTTCGCGCATACGCTTCATTACCGCTCAATTTGTCGACATGCTTTTTGTACATAAAGGCGACCGCGATCGAGATAAAGGGAAATAGAAACGCCGCAAAAAAGGTGAATCGGTTATAAATACGATAGCCGACGGGTAATAAGCGCACATTCGATAATTTAATATAGCGGATATCCTGGCCGACGTATTGCACTTCTTCTTTGCCCAGTCCGACTTGAGGTGAACCTGTAAACGTACTGCTTCCCTGAGTCACCCGAAGTACCAATTCCGGAGCAACGGCAGTTTTATATTGCCGCGCTTCAGGATCGAAATAGGCAAACCGAATCGGCTTGATCCTTTGCTCGCCGGGAAATCGCGGAATAAGAACATGTTCAAAAATCTTTTCACCGCTGATCAAACTGGATTCGCGGGTGATATTTTCGGTGACATTGGGATCATATGTCTGGAAATCCGTCGGAATAGCCACTTTGGGTTTGGTGATCATGCGGATGTTGCCGGAACCGGCAATCTTGAGTTTCAAGGTGACAGCATCGTCGGTTTTGGCCTCTGTTCTATCCAACTCGGCTGTAATTTTATATTGACCAACAGCGCCGTCAAACTCAGCTGGACGCCCCTCCGACGGCAATGAGAGCACATCAATCGCAACCGTAGGCGAAGATATAACTCTGCTGGTCGTTCGTCCAAAAAAAGCATCATCAAAAAATGAATCAAAAATATCCCGACTTCTGCGAGTCTGTACCTTGACCTCACACTGCAGGGTCATCGGTCCGAGTGTTTTCTGTCCAGGAGAGGTGGGGAAAATGGCTATTTTCTTGATATCCGCCGTGACATATTTTTTCCCGTTAATGACCTCTTCGCGGGCAGCGGGTTGCTGGGGAGATTCGATCTCCTCGACCCAAAAACCAGTCGTTGACGGTGCGGCCGAAATGGCATAACCCGTCACAGAAACGGCCGCATAAATTCGAAAAGTGATGAAAACGGGTTCATTTTGATAAACCCGCTTCTTACTCACAATCGCACGCAAAAACAGATCATCTCCATCGCCGATACCGCTTTGGTTAGATGAAGGAGCAACTGTCGCCGGCGGTGAAGATGTTGCGGTAATATTCAAGGTGATCGGTTGAGAGGAGTACGTTTTGCCGTCGTAAATCACATCAACTGCAGGAATAGTGAATGATCCCGCCTTAACTGCGAGATAATAATAGCTAAACGATTTGGAAACCGACATTTTCCCGTTCACAAAGGAAATGTTTTGCGATGTACCACCGGATCCCAAAAACGTCAAATAACCGCCCATATCCGGCAATTCGGGTGGATTCACCTTCTGTGCACCTTCCCCAACGAGCTCGATGTTAAATGCCAACTGCTGATTGACAGCAATTTGTGTTTGATTCACCGTCGCCCGGACGGATAAAGATTGTGCAGCTGCAAAAGTGCTGCAGCAGATTAGATGCATCAGAATAAAGAGTGCTGTTTCATTTATACTTTTTTTCATATTTCTCTATTATCACAAAAACAGCGGTTACCAATCCTTCAACACGCGCATATTGCCTGGAACCTTTTGCTTACGCGCATTTTTTACGTCCTCTTCATTCTCTTTCATTGCCTGAAGAATGCGCTCTGCGTCTTGCTTTGACATTTGTTCAGCCGGATCCATTTGCTGTTGTTCTTGTTGTTCTGCCTGTTCCTGTTTTTCCTTGTCCTGCTGATCCTGTGAAGATTGTTGTTGTTCCTGCTGTTGTTCCTTTTGGTGTTGTTCCTGTTGTTGTTGTTCCTGCTGTTGCTGTTCCTGCTGTTGTTGTTGCTGCTGCGGCTGTTGCTGCTGTTTGTCAGCCTGGTTTTTTAACTGTCTGCGCACAAATTCCAGATTGTATTTAGCATCTTCATCTTCAGGATTCAATTTCAGAGCCTCCTGATAGGCAAGGATGCTTTCCGGTAACTTTCCTGACCGATAAAGGGTATTCCCAATATTATACCACGCTTGCGATTGAAGTGTAATATCATCAGATACGATGGAGCCCTGAAAATCCTTGAGGGCATCTTCATATTTATTTTTCTTATATTGAGCATCTGCGATGTTGAATTTGAGCAGTGAAGATTCCGGATCGTGCACTTGCGCATCACGGTACTTTGTCAGTGCCTCGTCATACTGCTCTTCAGCAAATTGCTGATTACCTTCAATAATTTTCCTTCGTCCAGACTGCGCTGGCGACAGGGCATACCCAATAAATAGGATGAGAATAATGGTCGTTGTCTTTTTCATCTTGTATTCGATTGATTTTACATGAAACGTCCGCGCCATTCCTGCTTAACCTTGGCTCGTTCGGGCAGGAGAAATTCGAGTAATACTAATAAAAGGGCAACCGCGACAAAGTATTGGAATCGATCTTCAAATTGAGAAAACTGTAAAGAACCGAGTTTCTTCTTCTCCATAGCGGCGATTTCGTCATAGATTTTCGCTAACTCGACCTCTCCGCTGCTTGCCCTGAAATACTTTCCTCCGGTCTGCAGAGCAATTTTTTCCAGCGTGACTTCATCAAGTTTTGTCATGACCACTTGTCCGCTGCGGTCCTTTTTAAATGCGCTGCCCAATTCTCCCTGCGGAATTGGCTCGCCTTGAGGAGAACCAATTCCCACACAATAAATAATGATGCCTTGACGTTCTGCTTCTTCCGCAAGACGCATCACTTCACCTTCGTGATCTTCGCCATCTGTAATCAGAACAAGCGCTTTATGTTTACGTTCCTGCTGGTCAAACGTTTCGATCGCCTTCTGTATGGCACTGCTCAATGAAGTGCCCGGAATCGGGATCAGATCCGGCGCCAAAACGTCCAGAAATATTTTGGCAGCACCATAATCAAGGGTTAAAGGACATTGAACAAAAGCCACACCGGAAAAAGCTATCAATCCAATACGGTCACCTCTTAGTCGATCGATGAAAGATCCGACCTCATGTTTCGCTTTCTGCAGACGACTGGGCTGAATGTCCCGAGCGAGCATTGAATTTGATACATCAATCGCTATAATAACATCGATTCCTTCTCGTTTCACCTCCTCGATTTTTGTACCGATTTGTGGCCGAGACAATGCAAATATGATCATCAACAAGGCGGCAAGCATCAACGAGATTTTGAAAAACAACCGCCGTCGACTGGTATTTCGACTCAGTTTGTTCAATAAATCAAGATTACCGAATTTTGCCATTGCCCGTTTTTTGGCTTTAAAAGCAAAAATGTAGAACACCACCAGTAGCGGAATCAGCCACAATAAAAGCATCAAATATGAATTCGCAAAACGCAGCATAATAGATCCTAACTAAAAGGCAAAATTGATCATGATTATGGAATTTTTCTGAATACGGTCTGAGAGAGTACAATTTCCATTATAATCAGTATCAATGCTGAAACCAGCCACGAGAGAAAAAGTTCACTGTATCGCGTATACTCTTTTACCTCGATCTTTGTTTTTTCCATCTCGCCGATTTCATGATAAATTTTATCCAGACTGGTTTCATCCGTCGCACGAAAGTATTTGCCGCCGGTAATGGACGCTATCTGCTGCAGCAGTTCCTCGTCAATTTGTACAGGTACGTTCACATAACGGCGGCCGAAAATCGGATCATCGACGGGATAAAGCGCTTCACCGCGTTTCCCCGCACCAATCGTATAAATTCTCACGTTAAACGCTTTGGCAACCTTGGCGGCAGTTATCGGATCAAGTTCACCACGGTTATTTCTACCATCTGTCAGCAGGATAACCACTTTGCTCTTCGCCTGAGAATCCTTTAATCGATTCACACAATTGCCGATAGCCAGGCCAATAGCAGTTCCATCTTCGATCATCCCGGTTTTTATTTCCTCTAAAAAACGCAGGACGATGCCATAGTCCAGCGTCAACGGACACTGGGTGAAACTGGCGGCAGAAAAAACGACCAGACCAATGCGGTCATTTCTGCGGCCCTTGATGAAATTTCCGGCAACAACTTTGGCAGCCTCCAAACGGTTCTGAGGCCGAAAATCTTCCGCCAACATACTGCTGGAAATATCCATCGCCAAAATAATATCGACTCCTTCAGTTGTCACTTCCGAGTCTTTTTGGCCGGATTGCGGTCGCGCCAATGCAATGATCAAAAATGACACCGCAACCACCCGCAAAACGAACAGCAAATGCCGTAACCTTCTTTTGGGCGATGCTTTGACACTTTTAACAATTCCAAGGGTCGAATAACGAATAGAGGCAGATACCTTTTGCAAGCGCTGCCTTTGCAGGTACCAATATACCATCGCCGGCAAAATCAGTAACAGCAGTAAAAACTGTGGATTGGCGAACCTAAACACGCTTCTCCTCCTTGGAGTTGCCTTGATCATTCACGGTTGAAAATTGAAGCTCCTCCTTTGGCGGCGCACTCGCCGGTTCCGCAACATATTCCTCGACAAGCATCAACTTGGTCTGATGAACAAATTGAAAAGCAATATCCGTTGTCTCTTGATGTTCTTCGACGGCCGGCAGATATTTGGCAAACTTTACCCAATCACAACGTGTCAGGAATGGACTCAACACATTGATCAGTTGCATGTCCAGTCCTTCCCGGCGGATACTGTCCAATAATTGTCCACTGGTCATTTCCATAGCATAAATAAAATATCGATTGCCAATGTATCGTCTAATAATGTCGGCTAAACTGCTGTAATACTCCTTGACCTGGCCTGTCGATAATAAATCTGAATGAACCAGTTCTTCAAGCTCTGCAAGAGCAATTTCATGAGCTGGTTTTGGCGGTTTGACCCGACGGGGAATTAAGGATTTCCCTTCTCGTCGTCGTTTGATGAACACAGCGGCAAGCACCACCAGGCCGGCCGTCAGTAAACCGGCAAATATCAACAGGAAGAGTCGACGATAATTGTAGGGAGGCGTCAAGGGAGGTTTGATGTCGCGTATATCACCGGCTTCATCGGGATTTAAACTGGCCACCTTGATTAATATGGGTTCTGTCTGGATCGTGCTCCAACCCGAGTCGCCCTTGGTGCGAAAAACGATATCCATTCGGGGGATCTCAAACTCTCCCGTTTCAAAGGTGGAAATATGAAACATTGCCGATTCGACAATTTTACCGTTCTGTTTTTGCGGTTCGTTGAGTTTGTAGCTCCTGATCTCAAACATTCCCAAATTGGCGCCGGGGGAGGGCAGCTGCACCTCAAGCCCAGAGTCAAAAGTGGTGACGATTGAATACACAATCACATCCCCGATCAGCACCTGATCGCGATCGACCTTTGACTCAGCGGTAATTGAAGGCTGAGCAAATGACGGCAAAAAAGGAGTGATCAAAAAAATAATCAGCGGAACGATTCGACCTCTGTTTCTGGCTTGGCACATGATGTTCAATCGCGATTTAAATGATTCTTTCACTGAACTCGATTCTCATAAAATTTCACGCCTTCGGCGAGGATCATTTTTTCAATGAGTCCCTGATAGGCGTCCTGAAATTTTCTGCGGGAAAACTCTTGCGAGACCTGATCATGAACCTCGCTGAACGGCAATTCGCGGATGATATTTCCTTGCTCATCCTTTTCGACAAACCTTTCTTTGTTCGCCTGATAATAAAGTTCAAGATCACTCTCTTCAATCTCGACTTTACCGGCGACTCGATCCTGCAGCAGCTTTTGAACCATCAGCGCCTTTTTGGCCTGGAAGCTTCCCTCAATAACCTCCGGATCTTTATCAAGTCCCGCTCTTTGCGCGGTGTCATAGAGCAATTCAGTGGCCACGTATTCACGTAAAAAATCCTGCTTTTGTTCCCTGGTGGTGACCTGATTTCGAATCGTTGGAGAAAGCTTGCTGATTTCATAATCCAAATCACCCTGGGTGATTTGGCGATTTCCCAGCTCGGCGACGATTTCACCGGGACGGCGTTGAATGACCGCATTCGGATCGAGTTGTACAGACTCACTCAGAGCCTGGCTGGCATCTTCAGTACGTTCCAATCGCTCGAGACAAGCGACGATCCGCTTGTTCACGTCGTTCATCAACGTTTTTTCTTCAGGATAAAAGTGTTTTATTTTCAAATAATATGTAAGGGCAGACTCATAGTCATTCAGGCGGTCAAAGTAGGTGCCTGCAATGATATAATTGACATTGGCCTGTTCCTGCTCTTTAATATGACCGACCTTTAAATATTCTTCATAGGCCGCGATTGCCTGCTTATACAAGGATCGGTTGATCAAGTCCCCCGCATATTCGCGCAACTGATCGGCATTACCAGAAGCCGATTGGTTGCTGCAGGCGTTGATCAACAGAAGCATAATCACAAGAGCGAGAAATATTTTGGCCTTTAGGAACTTCATCTTTTCCTCCAACTTTATTATCTAAAGCGTTTTGCCCTCATTTGAAAAAACCGAATCAACGGTTCGCTATAGGGCTGATCCGTACGAATGTCAATATAGTCTACTTTTCGGCTGCGAAACAATTTTGCCCGGCTCTGAGACGATTCCAGCGCTGTCGCGGCAAATTCCTGTCTGACCTCGAGACTCGAGGTATCCAACAATATAATTTCACCCGTTTCAGCATCTTCAAGTTCCACAAATCCGATGGCGGGCATCTCCATTTCGCGGGGGTCGGTGATGGTTATAGCAACAATATCATGCCGTCTATTGGCGATTTGCAGCGCACGCTCATAACCGGCATTCATAAAATCAGACACTAGGAAAACGACCGAACGACGACGGGTTACGCGTGACAGGAACTCCAAAGCCTCACTGATATTGGTCTTGACGCCTTTGGGTTCATGATATAAGATTTCCCGTATGACGCGAAGAACATGAGCTTTGCCTTTTTTAGGGGCGACATATTTTTCAATTTGATCAGAAAAAATGATCAATCCGACTTTATCATTATTCTTGATTGCTGAAAAAGCCAACAAGGCGCAGATTTCTGCGGCGATTTCACCCTTCATCTGCTTGAACGTGCCGAATTCGCCGGAAGAGCTGACATCGACCAGAAGCATCACCGTCAGCTCTCGTTCCTCTTCAAAAACCTTGACAAAAGGATGTCCCTGACGCGCGGTGACATTCCAGTCGATCGTACGGATATCATCACCAATTTGGTATTCCCGCACTTCGGAAAACTCCATACCTCTCCCTTTGAAAACCGAGTGGTATTCTCCTGAAAACACATCGTTCACCAAGCCACGAGTCGTTATCTCAATTCTTTTGACTTTTTTTAATATTTCCTTTGGAATCAAGACAAATCCTTTTTTAAACAGCTGTTAATAGGGATCAGGGCACTTCGATTTTATTGATGATTTTTCGGACAACTTCTTCAGCGGTAATTTCTTCAGCTTCCGCCTCATAGGTGACAATTACGCGATGACGAAGCACATCCAAGCCAATCGAACGGACATCTTCGGGAGTGACAAATCCGCGCCGACGCAGAAAGGCATGTGCTCTGGCTGCCATGCTCAAATTGATGGAAGCGCGGGGGGAAGCGCCGTAGGCGATCAATTCGCTTAAATCATCCAGGCCATATTCTTTAGGTTTACGCGTGGCAAAAACGATATCAACGATGTAATTTTCAATTTTAGGATCGATATACACTTCATGCACCGCTTTTTTAGCGCGCAGGATATCCTCCGGTGACACAACTGCCTGCGCGACCGGTGTCTGCAGACGCGTCATGCGCCGCATAATCTCCAACTCTTCCTCCCGGTTGGGATATCCGATGGACAACTTGAGCATAAAGCGATCGACCTGAGCTTCAGGCAAAGGATAAGTACCTTCTTGTTCGATCGGATTTTGCGTCGCGAGAACCAGAAAAGGATCGGGAAGCTTGAACGTCTGTTCGCCAATCGTCACCTGGCGTTCCTGCATGGCTTCAAGAAGTGCCGATTGCACTTTGGCGGGGGAACGGTTGATTTCATCGGATAAAATCAAATTGGAAAAAATAGGACCCTTTTTGACTGAAAAAGATCCTGATTTTTGTTCATAAATGACCGTTCCCACAATGTCGGCCGGCAACAAATCCGGAGTAAATTGTATGCGTTGAAATTGAGTTTTGATGGTTGCAGAAAGCGTTTTGACGGCCATCGTCTTGGCTAATCCAGGGACACCCTCAAGCAAAATATGTCCATCCGACAGCAATCCGATCAGCAGCCGCTCGATCATGTATTTTTGACCGACAATTACTTTACCCACCTCTGTCGTAATTTTGTCAATAAACTCGCTTTCTTTTTCAATCTTTGCATTAATAGCATGAATATCGACTGTCATTTATTTCATATCCTCCAAAATGGATGTTATCTATTTCCCAATGGATTTAATGCGCCATGCAGACAATTGTGAAAAATGCTTTCCAGCCGCGTCACCATCAGCGAAACATCGTTGCGGTCGACTGATTTTCCGGAAAATTTAATCAGATCAGCCATAGTGAGCATGTCGCGAACATTATTGATAAAGACATCTTCAAATTTGTGTTCATAAAGATATTGGAAAAGTTCGGATGAAGTCGCCTCCAAACCCGGAGCAGCAAATTTTTCGTGCAGAAATCTTCGTAATAATTTCGAGATGATTAAAAATGCATGATTCCCATCCAAGGAGGGGTCATTCAAGTCGATCGCTCTCTTTAATTCAGCCAAATATTGTTCTTCAATCGGTACAACTGCCTCGATTTCCTGTTCCTTCTGCAGTGCAAGAGCTCTTTTTCTATTCATCATCCAGACTGCCAAAACAAGCAAAGCAGCCACACCCAAAAATCCGGCACTCCAAGCCATGATCTTACCCCAGTGTCTCTCGCGAATGGCGTCGATGACTTGAATGGATAACCGACTGGTTGACAAAGGATATTGAATTTGCGTTTCATTGTCAGTATATAAAATGATCAGCGGTTCGATGTACCCCATACCGATTGCCTGTGGCTTGAGTTGAAAAGTGTATTCCCTGATTGCCGTCGGAACACCCGCTTCACTGCTGACGCGATTAGCAGAACCTGAACCGCTTATTTCAAGGTTCTGAAGGATGGGATTATCAAATGCATGGATGTCATATCGATCCAGCCTGCCCGCCCAGGACAATTGGATGACAAATTCAGCCGTACGATTTTGAGGCACCAAGTTTTGGCGCACAAACGCCTTGAGCTCGATGCCGCTTTGTTGTGGTAAATTGGGACGATCTGGAATCTGCCCATTTAATGCAAGTGCGCAAAAAACTCCAATAATGAGACCTGTCGTCAATGCCTTCATCAATTCATGCATAGATTGCTGCTCTCCACTTCACTCCATAAGCAGAAACAACCATTAAAAAGCCGATACAAAAAGGAATGAATCCAAATTAATCGGCTTGAAAAAAGGAAATATGTAAAAAATACTAGTTTTTGGCTTGCTCTTCGCCAAGATTTAGATCAATTTCACTGATATCCTGACCTAAATGATCCAACTCCCATTGGACTGAAGGCGCAAGCTCATGATTGGGATATTCGGCTAAAAACTGCTGATATGCTTCACGCGCTTTATCCAATACTTTCATATCATTGGCATAGCAGTAACCAATCATAAATTTGGTATTAATGACCAGACGACTTTGGGGGTACTTGTCCAGCAGCCTTTTCCACGTGTCAATCGCCTTTTGATATTCTTTTGTATTGTTGGCGTAAACCATACCCAGGTTGTAAAGATGTTCGTCTGCTTTTGCTGATTTTGGGAACGACTTGACCAGATTTTCATATGTGCTCGCCAACTCAGACCATTGCTGTTTCCCTTGATAGTCAAGGACCTGAGCGTACAACTGCTCCTCGGTCATCTTTTGTCCACAACCGGAAATCATCCATAAACTTGACAGAAAAGCCAGGGAAATGAGGCTTTTTTTCATACAATAATTCCTCCTCAGAAATTGATTTTCCGCTTTAACGAGCGCTACGATAGTTGGTTCCTAAAATTCTGAAAATTTATATTTTTTTTTACTTAAAATCAAGAGAATTCTCCCCTTTGACAACATGTACGATATCACCCGCATGATACCGACCTTCCAGGATGTGCAAAGATAATGGATTAATGACTTGCTTTTGTATCAGTCGTTTGAGAGGTCGAGCACCGAATGCGGGATCATATCCTTGATCAGCCAGGTACTGCTCCGCTTCTGTCGTAATATCCAGACTCAACTGCTTTTCTGCCAAGAGCTTTTCAACATGTCTAAGCTGCAACTTGACTATTTGTTTCAATTCTTCCCGCCCCAATGCATGAAACACGATCAGATCATCCACACGATTTAAAAACTCGGGTCTGAAATGCTGCTTCAACGCGGTTCTGACATGCTGCGTGATTTCTTCGTGAATGCGGACATGATTTTCCTCATCGATCCGCTGCGACTGCTCCATAATATATTGCCCTCCGATATTCGAGGTCATGATCACGAGGGTGTTGTTAAAATTCACCGTTCGACCCTGATTGTCTGTCAACCGACCGTCATCCAGAAGCTGCAGGAGAATATTAAAAACCTCCGGATGAGCTTTTTCGATCTCATCCATCAAGATGACCGAATAAGGTCGCCGCCGCACAGCTTCAGTCAATTGTCCGCCCTCTTCATACCCCACATACCCTGGAGGTGCACCAATTAATCGCGAGACCGCATGACGCTCCATATATTCAGACATATCGATTCTCACCATTGCATGCTCATCATCGA
>Ga0105103_10001702_pt1 | contig 11844 bp, 15 predicted proteins | sample PPLLaktember2015_2_FD_79107 | JGI IMG/M metagenome (GOLD analysis project Ga0105103, IMG submission 79107) | Freshwater sediment microbial communities from Prairie Pothole Lake near Jamestown, North Dakota, USA - PPLs Lake P7 Core (6) Depth... | ecosystem: Environmental > Aquatic > Freshwater >...
CCATGCGGTGACAAGAGCGCGAGCATTATCGGCGGCTCCGTTTGTCCAGTAATCCGCTGCGCCGAGACGTTCATCCATGTACGTGTTGGCTTCCGCCTCTGTCACCCAACTATTTGTTCCTACCACTATCGCCATGTTTCACCTCATGGAATACAAGATATAGTATATTCATAGGATGTCAAGCACAATTCATATTTCCATGTCCTCAAGTTGTTTAATTGCCGTTTCGGTATAGTTCACAAAAAGTGCGTTAATATCCAATAACTCGTAGAAATCTATTATATTTTCTTTACAATCATCAAATGGTTCTGGATACTTGCCTATCTTTATGTCATAGTCAACATAAATAACAGGACGCCGATGTTTGTCCAGCATTGACTTAATAAACTGCTTCATGTCATAGCCGGTATTTCTAATATGAACTACATCGCATTCCAGACCATAGAGCATGGCTGACCTGACAAGTTCCGATGCCTCAAATTCATCACCATCTTCAAAGTATGATATAATTACCGGACGGACAGGCTTCACATCTAAGACTTGATCGTAATTCGCAAAGGGAAACGTCTGTAATTCGGAATCCGGTGACAGGTTAATGACTTCGACGCCATGCTCTTTCGCTTTATCCGGTATTTGCTTCTCTATGGAGTCTATAAATCCCTCGTAGACGTTCATAGACGCCCCTACAGGGTATCCATCGTGGAAATTGGTAGGAGTACCCTTCAAATCGAATCCGATGAGGTATATGGGGCTTGCGCCGAGTTCTATTGCAAGTTCAATCGCCGCCTGTCCGCTGTTGTTGCCTTTCCAGTTAATGAACGGTATGCTATAGATGCCTGATGCTTTGTTTTTCGTATCCTTTCGCACCTGCACCCATGCTTTCGTTCCGGGATAGGAAAGATACTTCTGCTGTGAGAATATCCCGAATGTACCATCTTCCGCCCAACTGTAGAACTGCGGATCGAGCGCACATAGAATCGACGGATAGTAAATGTCATAAGCGCGATTGACGCCGATAGTGAGTTCACCTGCAAGTCTGTCGAGATTGTGAGTCAGGACTGACGGCCCGCCGCCGATGATAAAGCAGCGATGCCCTTTCCAACTGTTCTTGGGTATAAGACTGAATAGCGATTGCCCGGACTCTACCGGTATTGGTTCAGGGTGAGACATTCCGACTGTGACGGTAGGACGCGGAGAGAGTTGGATGGAATCAACCTTCATATTCCCTCCGGTATATTGAGCAGATATTGTCCGTACGGGCTGCTACACAATGTCTGTCCGAGCTCCCGTAACTTGTCATAGTCAATATATCCCATGCGGTAGGCTACTTCTTCTGGGCTGGCAATCAATATCCCTTGGCGCTCCTGTATCGCTTGTACGAAGTTCGATGCCTGCAAAAGTGCTTCATGCGTACCTGCATCGAGCCAAGCCGTACCACGCCCAATAACTTCAACCTTCATCTGTCCGTTGCCGATATAGATGTTGTTCACATCGGTAATTTCAAGCTCGCCACGCCCGGATGGTTGCAGGTTTTCGGCTATTCCCACCACCTGATTGTCATAGAAGTAAATGCCAGGTACTGCGTAATTCGATTGCGGCGCAAGCGGCTTCTCGTCAATCCTGATAGCCTGATTGTCCTTATTGAACTGCACAACTCCATATCGTTCCGGGTCTTTGACTGAATAGGCAAATATAACCGCACCAGTATCGAGTTGCGACGCCCGTTGTAACTGCTCAGGAAGTCCATGTCCATAGAAAATATTGTCGCCGAGCATCAGACATACATTGTCATCACCGATAAACTTCTTGCCTACTATGAAAGCATCGGCAATACCTTTTGGCTTTTCCTGTGTCGCGTAAGAGAACTCGATACCCCATTGCTCACCGCCTCTTAATAGCCTTGCCATTCTATCAAGAGCATCCGGTGTCGTAATGACAAGTATTTCCCGAATGCCAGCCGCCATCAGAAGCGACAGGGGATAGTAAATCATCGGCTTATCATAAATCGGCAACAGGTGTTTGTTTATCGCCCAGGTTGCCGGATAAAGACGGGTACTTTTACCACCACTCAGCAAGATTGCCCTCATTTCAACGCCTCCCAACATTTTCCGCATCTTAAAGAATTGCAATGATAAGGCGTATCTCTCAATTGCTCCAATTTAATATCAAAAAGATAACAGTGATCTCCTTCTTCGTGAGATAAAAAATGACACCAGGGTTTTTCGCTACAATAAATTCCATTTATTAATATCTCTACGTCCATATTTATTAGCATTTCAGCGCCTCCCAACAACGCGATATTTCGTCAAGTAGCATCGGTGGTTGATAGAACTTCCAGAGCTTCGATATGTCCATCATATTGTTTACAAGGTGAAGGTTCTCTTGCTCCCTCAGTTCCCTTGCGCTAATTCTTTCACCTTTCAATCCTATCCAATGTGCAATTTCAGCGACAGTAGCAAATCCATCACAAGCGACATTGAATATCCCCGATTGCTCATGTCTAAGTAGAGCTTCAACGGAATTAACGATGACATCAACGCTGGTGTAGCTGTTTCTTGCAACGACATATTTGTCGAACTTTGGAAGCTTACAAAGTAGGTTGTTCCTGTCTGCAAAGTCGCCAAATAACAGGCGTGGTCGCAATATCAGGTCTTGTTCGTTACATCCCCGTTCGCCAACCCACTTCGTCACGGTGTAATTCAGATGAGCGACAATCTCATCCTTCTCTGTATATGGCAATGTTCCATCACCGTATAAACAGCCGGTAGAGATATGAACGAATCGCTTACCATGAGTTGCACAGTAATCGCTTAGTATTCTTGGTACAATTCCATTACTCCAAAGTGCCGATTCAAAATTTTCTTTCTTCTCACACCACCGGGTATTGCTTTTGGCAATGCAATTTATTATCACATCGTATTCATCAAGAAGTGGTTGATCGGTATATGGTCGCATAATTATAAATTGCTTTTTCCCCCATACCTCATATCCCCGCATTTCAAACTTCTTGCCGAGGAATCCCTTACCCAGCACTACAGTTTTTTCCACCATTTCTCATTCTCCTTGTACTATTGGTTCTTTCACAAAAGCAGTATAAATTTGTAACATTTTCTCACATTTCATATCTCCATAATCAGGTGCATGTGCATCGCAAAAAGCACAAGCCATACAATCACATGGTTGTGGATATGTATTTTTAATATCCACAATTTTTTTATCCCATTTACATTCCATTATATATTCCCTTCCACCATTGTCTGTTCTCCTTATACCACAAAATTGTCATTGCCAGACCGTTAGAAAAATCAATGGTTGGCATCCAGCCGAGTTCCTTCTGTATCTTATTGCAGTCCATCGAATACCGCCAGTCGTGTCCCTTTCTGTCTTCGACGTATTCAACTTGGATTTCCCAATCGGTTATTCCCATGTTCTGAATAATCATCCTCGTAAGCTCATAATTACGAATCTCACAGTTGCCAGCGATATTGTAAATCTCACCGGCTTTGCCTTCTTCGGCAACCAATCTGATAGCTTCACAGTTGTCTTCAACATGGAGCCAATCGCGGATATTCAAGCCTTTACCATACACCGGCACTTTCTTGCCTTGAAGGATATTAGTGATGAACAGTGGGATTACCTTCTCAGGGAACTGGTATGCGCCATAGTTGTTGGAACTCCGGGTAACACAGACATTCAGTCCATGAGTATGATAGTAACTCAATGCCAGAAGGTCGGCGGCGGCTTTGCTTGCCGCGTATGGACTCCGGGGCTTTGGTAAGTCTGTCTCGACGGAACTTGGCGAATCTTCCCGTAGACTGCCATAGACCTCATCGGTTCCAATCTGGATAAACCGGTCTACACCGCATTCCAGCGCACTGTCAAGCAGTGTCCGCGTACCCATGACATTCGTCTGGATAAACAATCCGCTGTTTTCGATACTCCTATCAACATGACTTTCAGCAGCGAAGTTGACAATAGTGTCAATCTCATGCGTTCTCATCAGCACCGACATCCATCGCCCGGAGCAGATATTACCCTTTGCAAATAAATAGTCTACTGATTCCGGTAAATCATCCAGATTGTGCTTATTGCCAGCATAGGTTAGGTCGTCATAGTTGACGATGTGCAGATTAGGATCGTTCTTGTACAAATACCGGATAAAGTTGGAGCCGATAAATCCTGCACCACCTGTCACAAATACGTTCTTCATGCGATCCTCTTTAAATATCCCATTGGGTTGGCTGTCAACAAATATCTCTCACATTCTTTATCTATGTCAAAATCATGGTTTGTTTCTAAAAATTCAAGAATTGCCATTGTTGGCCCGTCCTTTATACTCGGTCTCATTACGCCAGAGGTAAAATCAGCCAAGCTATCTTCTACTACAAAATAACTGCCCGGAGTAACAAGACTGGAATAGTTTTGTAAATCCATTAAGACGTGATTTGTGCTATGATCCCCGTCATGGTTTATAAATACGCTCTTACCTTTACATAAATCGGTTACTGATTTTATTACTTCCGGTGACGCACTATCGCCTGTAATCTCAATTATCCTCTTATGTTTAACATTGTAATTTGTCCGGTTTATATCAACCGAAATCACTTCACCTTTCCCTATTATGTCTAAAAGATTGGCAAAATATAGAGTGCCACCCCCCATCAAACTTCCTATTTCCACAATCACATCCGGCTTAACCTTGTAGATTAATTCTTGATATATCCATGCATCGAGTACATTTTTCCATATAGGCACACCCATCCAACTGACTTTATCAAAAACAATCTTCTCGTGATGGTATTCCAACCATTCAAGCAATGTCATATCAAAATTCATTTAGCTTTCCCTGTTTTTGCTTGCCGTGACACCTTGCCATTCGCCAAGCACACCCGGCAGGCTTGCATGTTGTAGCGGTTGACGTTATCCATGAATTGCGCCCAGTTGCTTTCAAGCGGAGCCGATAAATTCGCTTCTTCCGGGTCAAGTCCCATACGTCTCATGTTGGAATAGAAGTTGGCGCAGGGATAGACGCGGTAGTTGAATATTTCCACACGGTCACATCCGCATTCAGCCGGAAGCACATTGTCCAACGGCTTGTCAGGATGAACTTGATGCGCCGATGGGTCGATTATACACATGCGGTCGCCATACTTCTTTTTCAGTGCGTTTGCGCCTGTTTTATAGGTATTTGCCGACTGCGTTATGACATGCTCAACCAAACCGTCGTCAAGAACCTTTTTCAACGGTTGGATATATTTGCAGTTAGACCAGATTTCGATATGGTCGAATGCGCCGGAAGTTCTGAATATCTTGCATCCATCGTACAGGTTTTCCCACAATGCAGGTTCGCCACCGGTGATATGCGCCCATGTAAAGTGTAATCCGAGATCATTTATTCTCATACATATTGTTTGCACTTCTTCCAGTGACATCTGATACTTTGCAAAGTCCTTACGCCACGGGGTCTGCGTACAATTCGGACAACTCATGTTACACGCACCCACTGGCATGATAGATAATTGGAACTGATTCATTTTAGTTCTCCTTGTTTACTACCAACGATTATCGAAGGTGACATTTTGCTATTTGCAAGACATACAGAACAGGCGGCGATACTATACCTATCCATCTTCATAAAGTATGAATACCAGTCATCTTCGATGTTCACCCAAAGCCGCGGATTGTCAATATCCCATCCCATACGCTTGGTATTGTGATATGCACCCGGACACGAATACATGCGTCCGTCAAATACCGTTATCTGATCGCATCCACATGCCGCAGGTAATGTTCCTTCAACTGGTTTGTCTGGATGTACCCAATGAGAGGGCTGATTTGTGATTCTTATTTTAACTGCATGTTTCTCCCATAATTTACGCACTCCTTCTATCGACATATTCACCGTCTGCACTATTGCCAAATCAGCAAGCCCCTTATCGAACAGATTGATGAGCGGATCAACGTCTTTGTAATTGGTGTAAATGTGTATCTCGTCGAACAATCCCGATTCCCGTATTACTCGGCATCCTTCTTCAAGATGCTTCCAGAGCGCCGGTTCACCACCCATAATCAATGCCTGTGCAAAGTGCAGTCCGAGTTCCCGCGTTCTCCGACAGATTGTTTTTATCTCGTCCGGCGTCATGTGGTAATTAATGTAATCCTTACGCCACCATCCCTGAGCGCAATGCGGACACGCCATATTGCAAGCACCGGTGACAAGAAATAACATCTGTGCTTGGTGCATCATATTGTTTTACCCTCTTCGTTTTTCGCTATAAGCGCATCCAGATTCCCATCCAGTTTCCACATCAACACACGTAGAAATTCTCCGTCCATCCTCAACGGGTATCCGTACTTTATAAACCATGTCTGGGGCTGATATATCTGGTACATCTGATTGCGGGGATCGAAATACCAGAACGTGAGTTCGATGAACTCATTACAGTGAGTCGGGTCTTGTCTGTAGCTATTTGTTCCGCCATACGGCATGTCCAGCGTCAATAGCCCGCCGGGTTCCATTATCCGCCAGAGTTCATTCATAAAGTCAACGGTAAGCCACGGCTTTATATGCTCGATGACATGGTGTCCTCGTATCTCTGCAAAGGTATTGTCCTCGATAGGATACGGAAATACTTCAAGGTCGTGGACAACGCTAACACCGTCAAGTTTGCGCTTGTCCAGTCCGATATATCCCTCTTTCAAGGATATGCCACAACCAACATCCAACTTCATACCTTTGTACGGATTTGGCATATATTTATCTCCATTCATCCCATACTTGTTCGCGTATCCATTTTTTATCTTCATTGTAAACATTCAATTTAGAATATATCTCCGGTTTAAGAACGAAATAATCATCCGTCATTCCATATTTACGATAATGCGTATGACATCCGACAGATACTTCCGCTGCGTTGTAACGTGCGAATCTGCTCAATATCTTTTGTCTACCATGTTCCGCATTCAGAAACTTGTAATGCCGGATAACCAGTTTGTCGGGACTTACATTCGGTTCGCCACCGGGAAGGTGGGGATGGTCAATCCATACTTCTGGTGTGTTCTTTATAGCCCGTATCCACGGAATATCAAACCAAGTGTAATGTCTAATTCTATCCTTAAAGTCTGCTATGTCCGTGTCATCGTCTACTGTCGGCCAGAAAGAATAGGAATCAAAATTCACACAGTTGTAACCCGCAGCATCGGCTTCCTCAAGCACTTCCGGTATCTTTCTACCGTCATAGGTTTCCATGAGTTCGTCAGCATCCTTAAGAATGTACCAATCACATCCGATTTCTTTCGCCTTATTCATGCCAAAATATATCATATCGTGCAAATGGAATGAAGTAGTGAAGTGCTCATAGACTGGAACGCCCATTGCCTTAGCTATATCGGTTGTGCCGTCTTTACAGCCATTATCAATGACAATAGGCGTCAATCCCTGTTCAAGAGAGTTCTCGATGTTCTTGGCGATAAAATCACGTTCATCAATGACATAGGTAAATGCGATGACTTTCATACTTGCCCCATATTGTGTACCCAATTACCTTCGATTTCCCCTAATCCACGCCTTACACGCTCATTGCGCGTACCAGCCGGATCGTGTCTTATAAATTCACGCGGTTGCCCTGTCCAGCACCAGCCCTTACCCGATGAATGTCCGAGTCCGGGAAACTCCTTGATGATTTTATCCGACAGTCCTCTTTTGTGAATATCAAAACACGTCAGATAGCAAGGCGCGCCGTGATGGACGTAGGGATGGAATTTGCGATAAACATTAATGTTTATTAGTTGAAAGTACGGATGTAACATCGGCATCCATCCCTGATGTTCGTGTTGCGGATGCGCTCCATACTCATAACCGTCGAATCCTGTCTTTTCAATGTAGCCGACACCGAATGTATCAGGTTCCATCATCTTGAACATAGAGTCCACCGGCGACTTTAACATTTCTATATCGGAATCGAATATCAGTGCGTATGGTGTCATGGCTTCATCAATACCGAGACACATGCCACGTCCATGACCGATATTGTAGCCGGGTTGAATTACAGTTGTCAATTCCGATTGCAGACTTCTTACATATCCAGCACAGGGATCGTTGGCATCGGAACCGTCGATAATGATAATTGGCATGGTTGGATGGAATCGACGTACTGACTCATAAGCCCGTTGCATTAAGTCTTTCGTGTTATGGCATACCGTGATTCCGGTTATCTGCGGAAAGTAAGTGTTGCAATTTGCTTCATTCAATTTGCCGTTCAATACATCGAGATACACCTTGTAATCCTTTGGAATCCATGTCTTCAATATTGACCGTGTGGTATCAATACATGCCTTGTACATCGCAGGGTCATGTCCGACACCTATGCCACGACGCCCAGGAAGCCCCTTAATCCCAACATAGAGAGAGTTTGGGTCGTCATCGACAAATAGATAGCCTACACCGTTATTCATCGCTGTACGCCATATATGAAGGTCTAAATACGTACCACCGTCAGCATCCAGTAAAGCCGTGAATGTATTCAGAAACTTCCGGGTTATCCCTGTCTGTGCAAGGGAAGCCCAAGCCGTGTTCGCATGACGGGCATAACCGCCGATAGGTAGATGATAATACTTGCTCCAACTGATACCGGCTACCTGTCCGTTATCGAGTGCCTTTGACACTGCTTCCACATATCCGGGCGCGTAGTACTCATCATCCTCGATAAACAATATCTTTTCGCCTCTGATATAGGGAACTGCGGTTTTGAGATTGAGATTGAGCGTATGCGGCGGATCATCAGGTTTTGGTTCCCTGCGGATGTACGTTGCACCTTCTGGCGGCTTCATAGGAACTTTACCATCATCGACAACTATCCATTGCGATACGGATACAGTCTGATTTTCCATCCAATGACGGCATAACGCAAACGCAAGCGGTCTATCACCTGTAGGGGTAATAGCCGTTATTTTGACAGGGAAAAATTCGATTGAATCAATTTTTATCGGCATTTGAGTGAAGTTTCCTGATATAGGTGAGATTATCCATTTCTATATCTTCAGGACAATTATCAAATTCACTCGGATATTTGGTAAACCGTGACCACGGATTGAGCCAGAGAATGTCATTGCCGGTTTCAGTCAATACTTTGTTAATGGCGTCCGGCTTGCTTTCTTTCAGGATTTGGCATTGCAGTCCGTAGATTGCCGCCGACAACCGGAGTTCATCGGCATAACGTTCATCATTGCGGGAAGAAATCGTTGTAACGACGGTAGGACGCCTTATCTTTTCAATCTTCGCTTCTGTCCATGACATACGTGGATAGCAGGTAAGACGTGAGTTCTTATTGAGATTCATAACCGATACTCCGAGAGCATCAAGGCGTGGTTTTAATTCCGTGAAGTCGGCAATCATGCCGTCATAAACGCCGTCTGACTGCACTCTGCTTTCGTCATAGCCATTATGCCACCATGCCTGTTTGCCTGCGCCGTTGCCGTACATATCAAAGCCTAAAAGGTATATCGGATTAGCACCGAGTACACAAGCAAGATTGAGAGCAAGATAACCGCTATTCTTAGCAGCCGATAACCGTCCGGGGCTTTCAAGCGGAAATTCAGTTCTACCAGCAGGTTCTATGACGTAATGATTATACCGATGTTCTTCATCAGCAGGTGGGAACTCTAACTTTGAATCAGTCCACCATGCACGAACACCGGCAAACTGCTTCCATCGGTTCACAGATTCTTCACCGAACTCTCCGCCTTCAAAATGAGCAATCAAGTCGGCGTCCATCGAAACATTAACCGCCCAATCACCTTTTTCAAAAGCGCGGTTTATACCAATGACCAGTTCACCGTCGAGTCTTGACCAATCGAAGTCAGACAATGACTTACCACCACCTACAATGAAACATCGATGTCCAGCCCACATGCCTTTATTGAGAATGTGATGTAGATAATGACGATGAATAAATTTTGTTCCAAGATGAGGTTGGACGGGAGGTTTATTCATGCCTAAAGGAGAAATTGTTCGTCTTTTTTGTGCCCTGATAACCTGAGCAATCGTCGTTATCGGTTGCGGATTAAGCGGAGGTGGTTCAAGTTCTCGTGCGCGTCCCCGGATGACATCTCTAATATTCAGCATCACACCACCTTAGTAAAAAGGGGCAGGCGTTTATAACCCACCCCTTTTGTCGTGAAATGTTGGATTACTTTAAGCTGTTGCACATCTCTGAATCTGCTGAGAATCACCGATTGCTCCACCGTAGCGTCCCCACCCGACAGCGATGTCGGTATAGGAAAGCTCGTCGAATTTGGCATAAGTCGTCAAATCCATACGGTTGGCGCCCATGAGCTTCTGTTTCGGCAGAATGACATAGTAAACATCAGAAGCCGCCAGTCCGAGCGTATAGGTCGGCGTGACGTTGTAGTATGTACGGGAAACACTTCCGGCAAACGGTTGCTGAACGAGACCGAGCGCACGCGCCAGTCTTCCCTTCAACTGGATCGGAGAAAGGATAATGAACGGCGTATTGGGTGTTATCCCATATCCCTTGTTCCGGCAGTTGAGAAGAATCGTCTGACAGGCGAGATTGATCGTCTGTATGTCCCGGATACAGTTGTAATTCTCATTCGTATTGGGAACACCAGCAGGTTCGACTGCTTGCCATGCGATATTCTGGGCTACACCTACGGCGTCGATCAATGCGTAGAAGTTTGTCGCTTTTGTGCTGTACCACTTATTACGGAACGCTACGGCATTGTTTTCGATAGTCCAGTATTCCCTATCATCGAAAAGACGCCGTGACCAGGAAAGACCACCACCGTACATATCGAGCGTAACCGATACTTTCGCACCGCTCATTCCGTAGACTTTGGCTTTCATGCCTTCGGGTACTAACAAAAAGGTAAGGGCATCCTGAATGTCGAGAATGTCAAATCCGTTACGATTTGAGTTCCTCATATCCAGCATGTCAAATACCTGTTCGTAAGCGGTATCGAAATAGGTGGTGAGTTGGTATTTACGCATTACTTCCAGAACACTTGTCGGGAAGTCTGCACTTGTGCCGAACGCCTGTGCTGTTGCCAGAGCATTCTGTACGTCTGACTTGAACGCCTGTTTTTCCGGTTCAAGCATGAAAGCCTGCAAAGCTCCACCCAAAGCCTGTAATGCTTCGGGTTTGCGGATTCCACCGAGCTTTTCAAAGTGTCTCCAATCGGAGATTATCTTAGACATTGCAATTCTCCTTCTTGGAGGTTAGGCTACGATTCGGAGAGTACCGTCGAAGTGAATTTCAACGGTAGTATCGCCGACAGCGGGGGCAACTGTGACAAATCCGCAGACATTTGCGTTTGCCACTGTAGTTACTGAATGTGTGGCGGCGTCGTAGTAAACAACTTGACCTACGCCATATGCCGCCAGTGTACCCGATGTGACCGCAACGCAGTCTACCACTACCTTCGGAACGAAATAGTAGAAGACTCCGGTATCACCAATAGCGGCGGTAGCCTTATTGATGACAACCACATCGTTTATCATGTATAATGTCCACGCCACATGAGCTATTACGGCGGTATCTTCAAATACCTCGCAGACCTCATTGGGTGAACGTAATGAGCAAGCCATAAACTACTCCTCTCAAAATTAATATTTAAATTCTTGTTCTGCCTTGCCACCAGGGATGAGAGGATTCGTGTCGGGATTCATCTGATCGCGGAACGGCATATCATCACCGCCTGGAATTGACTGATATGAGGATGGTGTATTATCGGGCGGTTTATCCATAGGTGGGTTTCCCGCTGGTTTTTCATCGGGCTTTTTTACGCCGAGTAATACCTGCATTTGCTCAAACTCCGTCAACTGAC